>JGI20207J14881_1000918_pt1 | contig 10371 bp, 12 predicted proteins | sample NGESurdeep092012_4_FD_14881 | JGI IMG/M metagenome (IMG submission 14881)
TCGTGGATTGGGCCTACGTAGCGCCAATTGAGGCTGCTACGCATCAGTCGCACGGTAGGATAAATCATACCGGGGAACTGCATCATCAGCCGGTAGGCATCATGTTCCAGCGTGGTGAGCGCCTGGAGGTCGTCAACGATCAGCGTCTCATCGGCATCCAGGACTAGCGTGTAATCGCAGCCAGTTTTCGCGGCTGCCTGGAGGGAACGTGTGCGGTTGTGTCCGAAGTTTTCCCAGGGGTGGTGTAACACCGATCCTGCGATCCCGTGGTCTTTGAGGTAGGCCCGCGCCACGATACAGGTATTGTCGATGGAGCCGGTGTCACAGATGATCGCGTGGTTGATATACGGTGCCACGCTGTCGAGGCACCTGCGGATCACATGCGCCTCGTTTCGCACGATCATTGCGAGGCAGATAGTTGGTTGGGACATACAAGAGCGCCTTTCCTGCCGCCGCAATGGCTAGCGGGAAAGGCGCTCCAGCTAGCCTTGCGGCTAGAGTGAGTATACGCGGTTTAGACGGTTTCCAGCGAAGACCGTCCGAGCTGGCGCCGCTTCTTACGGAAGCTCACGATAGCGTCACGCACCGCGATGATCTGCTGTGAGTGCTCATTCGCCCACGCGACGGCCGTAGCCACGCCAGTAAGCAGCGCCAGGAACGCATCCATGCCGGTGGAGGCAGTGCCGAAGACTCCGGCGTCGATCCGGTCCCCGGTAAGCTGCGAATCCGCGACAGCCGGAATGGCAAGCCCGTACCGCTTGCTGGTACCAGTCGCGCTGAAATTGATCAGGCCGGTCTGTTCCACCTTGGCGCCGGTGGCAAGGGCAGCCGCCTTGAGGCCGGTAGGCAATGCCGGAACAAACTGGATGTGCATCTTGGTGATGCGGCCATCGGTCACGGCGTCAAGCGCTTTGACGTATGCCTGTGCTTCGGCAATCGCCTCCGCGACAGTCTGGGTGGGATCGACGAGCGCATAGGCCGGGGCGCTAGCTTCGGTGCCCCAACTATCCACGACGGTTGCGGAGACTACGGCTGTTTCAGTAAAGGCCATGGTATGTACCTCCTGCTGTGATTTCGCGGCGGATAGACCGTCGCATCCGGTACCAATATACCTTGATTGGGACTAATAATACCATTGTCCTAATATATTTCACTTGACGTATACATCCTGTCAAGCATATACTTGCGCTGTCACGTGCGAACGCAAGTTAGTAGAATGTCGGGGATCCAGTGGCTTTGACTTTGATCGTCCGGATGGAAGCAACGATAGTCGATGCTCTGGACATCCAGGCGGAAACATCGGTCTATGCCCTGATCGATCCCACTGCCTCGTTTGATACGATCCTGGCGCAATTCAACGCATGGCTAGCGGACTTGGACGCTTGTACGGACGGCCAGGTCATTGACGCTGAGTTAGAGGTACTGCCTGCCCTGCCCGGTGGATTGAAAACCGCGCCAGTCGCGGGATCGCGTGTTGAGCAAACCGGCATGTTGAGTTTCAACAGCACCGGCGACACCCACAAATGGGCTACGGCGATTCCTGCCCTGTCGAATAGCGGTACCGTAGTGAGTGCTGGCAAGATCGTGATCACCTCTGGCGCACCGGCTCAGGTATTGGCAGCACTGTTAGCGGGAGGAGGTACAGCAGCATTGGCATGGACAAACGCGACATCACAGGCAATCGCGTCGTTCGCTAGTGCGCTGATCTCGTTTCGGCGCTACCGCCATCAGGAAGTCGCGGCTTCCTACGAGAGAGTAGGGTGAAGATGATTGATCTAGCCACGTTCATTTCTCAGTATTTAGGCAAGGCCAACACCGGCGATACCCCGCAAAACGCGGGCCAGTGCGTCGGACTAGTTGAGGCGTGGCTCGATGCAAACAAGGCCCCTCATGTGTGGGGCAATGCCGTGGATTTGCTTGCCAACGCTGATCCGAAGTTTTACAAGCGTGTGTCAAACATCCCCACGAATTTTCCACCGCCCGGTGCGATTGTCTGTTGGCGCGGTACGTGGGGAGGCGGTTACGGTCATACCGCGATAGTGGTAGCCGCCAATGTCAATCTGTTGGTGGTATTTGAGCAAAACAATCCAATTGGTGGTGCGCCAGTGGTCGCCACGCATAACTATTCTGGTGTGCAGGGGTGGCTGACATTTTAGTGGTACTGGTAGTGTTGGTGATGGGTCTCACCATCGCAATTATGGGGGTACTCACATGACACAGACAGAGATTGCCGCGTTAGTGAGTGCTGTTATCGCACTCCTGGCCGCGCTACAGGCGTGGTTGGTGACTAAAGCTCTCGTGCATACGAACCAGCTTGACGGCGTAATGACCGGCAGAATTCAGACTGGCGCGGCGGTCGCGATAGCCGCCGACCACACGGCGCGCGGCCAGGTAGTGACGCCGGTAACAGATCCGGTTGTCGCCGCGCGTATTGCCGCGTTGCAAGCAGAGCTAGCACAGCTACAGGCAGGTAAACCACTCGCGCCCTAATTCAATACCCCGCCATTGTGGCATCAAACGCGGAAAAGCCCCCGGTAGCCAGCCGGGGGCTTTCCTGTGTGCCGAGCGCGTTAGTTGAGGCGCGCGGGCGGCTGGGGTGGTACGGTGACACGCGGGTCGTGTGCGCGGCATTGGTCAACCGCGTGCATGATGTACGTGCCTGCGCACATCGCGCACATCGGGATCTGGCGCCCGGTGTCCAGTGTTATGTAAATAAACGATGCGGGGGAGTGGCAGATCCGGCAGATCACATCGTCCTCGCAATCGCCTCAACGAGGCCGGTACGGCGCTCCTGGCTACGACGCACTTTGATGCACGACTGGATAGCCTGCACATCACCGATCAGGTAGCACCGTTCGCGCGCACGGGTAACCACGGTGTACAGCCATTCCCGCGACAGCACGCGAGACGGGAATACCGGCACGATTACGGTAGGCGCCTCACTGCCTTGCGCTTTGTGGCCGGTAATCGCATAGGCGAGGCTGAGTAGGCGGCGATCCTCGCCAGCGAACGTGATTATCTCACCGTCAATTTCCACGTCCAGGCTGCGAGGCACCATGAGATCGACCACGGTACCGACCTGCCCGTTGAAAACACCTAGCTCGGTGTGGTTGCGGATTACCATCACCCGGTCCCCTAGGCACAATTCCTCCTCGCGTTTCTGCAACGTACCATCCTCGTCTTTGGCGGAACCGGCGTATTGTTTGATGCCGCGGCCAGCCATACCGGGATTGAGGATCGGCTGTAGTAGGCTGTTGAGTGCGTAGCGCCCGCACGGGCCATCGTTGGTCGGTGTGAGTACCAACGCATCGCGGTGATTGCCTACAGTCGCTAGAACCTGTTCTAGCGCCATGTCTGGGCTACCGGATGGGATGATTTCACAGTCGGGTAGGTCCAGAATGGTATCACCCGCACGCATCCTAGCGGCGTTGACGGCGATCCCAGCCTCGTTGCGATAGACGCGATCTAGATGCACGCGCGGGATACGATCAGCGACGAGCAGATCACGTAGCACCGCCCCAGGCCCCACCGACGGTAGCTGATCAGGATCACCGACTAGCAGGATTTGCGCGGCTGGTGAGATCCGCGACAGCATAGCTGCGGCGAGGCTGGTATCGAGCATAGAGATTTCATCCACGATCACCAGGCCGGTAACAGGCTCTATGGAATCCGGTTTAGACCCGTTGCCGGGTACGATCTTCAGCCGGCTATGAATGGTTGAGGCGGGATGGCCGGTTGCCTCGGTCATTCTAGCCGCTGCCTTGCCGGTTGGGGCCATGAGGGTTACGGCAAGCTGGCAATCATGCGCGACAGCGATCAGCGTCTTGAGCGTGGTGGTTTTGCCGGTACCGGGGCCACCGGTTAAGAGCGAGATCGGTTCTAGCAGTGCCATGATTACCGCGTCCCACTGCTCACCGGAGCACTCGCCATAGAACGATCCGCGCGGTATGTCGCAGAGTGTGGTACCTGTGTGGCGGGCCATACGTTGCTCGATCTGCGCGGCGATCATGCGTTCAGCAACAAACAGAGATTCCGGCCAGATCCGATCCTGTACGCGGATCAATTGGCTGTCGGCTACCGCTGCGTCCACCTGTGCCTGTACCGTGGATTGTGGCAGGCACAGGAGTTCGCACGCTTTAACTACGGCCTGCCCCTCGTACAGCCACGTATGGCCAGCCTGCCAGGTCGTTTCGTGGATCGCGGTTTCCAACCCACCAGCCACGCGGCGTGGATCGTCTGCCGCGATCCACCACCGCCCAATAGCATCGGCGGTTTTCCAGCCATAGTAGGCGATCTGCAACATGTCAGCATAGGGATTCTCCCGCAGTCGCTCGACCACATCGGCGCCGTAGTATTTGACGAGTGATTCCGACTGACGCGACGTGCACCCCCATTCCGCCAATTGACCGAACGTTGCCGCCAACCCACTACCGCGGCGCCACGCATCCTGCAACGAGGCGATCATCTCTGGCGTGATGCCGTCAATTTGTGCTAGTTCGTGTGGCCGGTTGGCGCACACATCGAGCATGGTAGACCCCGCCGCCTTGTAATGGGTGTTGAGGGCCATGGCACTGTGCCAATTCCACCCAGCGACCAGACCAGAGGTAAGAAACGCTTCGAGATCGCGTACCGTTTCCGGTGCGGCCAGTGCGGCGAATTGCGCCACGAATTGATCGTCGTTGTGCTGTGTGCCCCATTTGTCGGTCCAGGTGTTGACCGCCTGCTTGCCCGCGAGGGTCCAGAGTTGTTGGGCGCGTACAGGGCCCTCGAATTGTTTGACCGTGAACGGGGGTAGAAGCACCCCCTCTTCTTTCGCTGTGTAAATGTTCATCGTACCGACGATGCGTTGCACGTTGATCACGCGCACCTTGCGTTGTTCGAGTGTACTGATTTTCGTGGTCATGCTGGTATCAACTTTCGTGTGGTTAGGCATCGATTCGCGCGGTAATGCGCTCGTGGAGCAGCAGCGCATCCTTGAGTGTGAGGCCATCGGTGTTCACGTCGTCAAACTCGTTGATCCCCATGATCTTGGCATTGTCGATCTGTTCGCGCACATGCTCAATGGCGCGCTGGCTGATCGGCTGCCCGCCTAGATTGTTGAGCGCGGTTTTGAGATCCGGCGCGCTCAGGCTAGCGGATACGGCGTCCGACGATCCGCTAAACGCAAGCAGCAATTGCAGTCGTTCGCGCAGTTTCGCGGCCATATCCGCTTTGGGTTTGGCAGGCGTGGCGGGCAGTGGCGCATAGGCGGTGATTTTGTCTCCCCAGGTTTTCCCATCGGATTTCAGGGATTTCACGATGGTACCGAGACAGGATTTACCAATGCCCTGATCGGGATCGATGGTAGCGCCTGCCTCGATTGCCGCCACGCTGTCTACGATGCCGAGCGCGATGCAGATGTGAACAAACGTAGACTTTTCGCTGAACGTGGTCGGGATGTTGGTCCAGTCGCGGCGATCCTGATCCTCCCCACCGGGCACGGTTACAACCCAGTTCCACTCGATCCGAACGTCGCCCTTCTTCGAGAATTGCGTATCGTTCTGTTCGGTGATTTCGCGCCACGATTTGAGAGTCAACGTGTACTCTGCGGTGGGCAGTGCCTCAAACGTCTGGCGGGGTCCAAGTGTGTACGGCATGTATCGTTTCCTTCCTACAGCCTATTTGATCCGGCAGGCGCCGGCTACGATAGCGTTCTCGATGGCGGCTGCCACTGCCGCGTGGCATTGCTCCAGGTAGCGCGCGCTTTCCGCCGTGTGCACCAGATCGTCGTGAGTTTTGGCGCTGATCAGGATGCCGATTTCCTGCGATAGCTCGATTGCCGTGTCCATGACTGCCTTCCTTCCGTTGTTCGGGGCGATCAGCGCCGCCCTCTATCGATAGTATATGTGCAGATAGCGGTACGGGTCAAGCGTTTGTGATTACATCGTGCTATACTGTGCGGAGAAAGGAGTAAACGATGCAAGGACCATTTTTGACAACGGGAGAAGTAGCGCGGCGGCTGGGGTTATCGCCCGACACGATCAAGCGGTGGTGCAGATCGGGGAAGCTGCAAGGGGCCTATTGGCTGTATGGGAGTCGCCAGAAGGGCTGGCGGATTCCTGATCTTGCGGTTGCTATGGTGGAACTACACGAGCAACAGGCCCAGGAATACCAGGCAGAGATGGAGGGGTAGGTGAGACAAGCACACCCGGTAGCAGGGCTTTTCCCAATGCTGGACGCTGAACGTCTGGATGCGTTGGCAGAGGACATCAAGGAGCATGGACAGCTTCACCCGATTGTCTTAGATCGGGAAGGGCGCATCCTGGATGGCAGGAACCGCGCCTATGCCTGCTGGAAGGCGGGGATCGAGCCGGAGTATGTGACGTGGGAAGGGGAGGATACGGCGGGGTATGCCCTGGCGGCGAATGGGCAGCGGCGCGATCTGAGTCAGGGCGCGAAGGCCATGATCGCAGTACAGGCCGAGGCGGTTTCTGATAAACCACACATAACTAACCGAGATTTAGCGGGACGTGTAGGCGTAGATTCGACGCAGATCCAATACGCTCGCACCGTCCACACCTACCTACCGGAACGGGTAGCCGGGGTGATTGCCGGGGAATCGCTGAAGGCTGCCTATGATGCCGCGATGATCGTTAAGTCAGTGAAGGAGCCGCGCCCAGATCGCGCGGCCAAGATTAAGGAGGATGTGGAGGCTATCGGCACGCCGGTAGTGGTGCGACCTACGCCTAACCTAAGCATCGGGGATGCGGTTGCGGATCGGGAGAAGGCGCTAGACTTCGGGCTACCGCCGGGCGACCCGTTGAAGGCGCAAGCGCATGTGTTGGATACGCTGATCCAGTGCAAGCGGTCTTTGCAGGCGCTCGCCGACAGTCCGCCGGAGTTGTCCGGGTTCCCGCCCCCGTTGACCGTGGCTGCCATTCGTTCCGGCGTTTCACAGATCGTTGACTTGGCCTATGCTGTCGCGGAACAGTACAACGCGGCTCTAGACGACACGACGAAAATCAGGAGGATCAAATGAACGAACGTTTGCCGGGTATGCCGCAGAGTCAGCTTGAGTGGGCCAGAGAAGAGGCGTTTCGATTCAGCGGCGGTCAGTTGATCTTTGACCGGCTGGCGATGCTCGATCACCTGGTGGCGACGTTTCCGTCAGAGTGGGACAGCGACCCGGAGGATCTGAAGGCGGCGGATCGGCGTAAGCGCCTGGTCGCGCTCTTGAACCGGGATGGCAGCCTGCGTATCTACCCGGAGGAAGGGCAGCCGATCCCGCGCTTGGTTGCGGTCCAGCTGCGGCTAGAGTTTATGGAGGCGGCGCGCGGCTGGATTCAGCGGTGCTCCATGGCCAGTGCCGATCTTGCGGCGGTTCGGCGTGACGTGGCTGTCTGGCTGCCTTCAACGGAGCACGCTCCGGTGGATATGACCGTGGATGAGGTGATGGAGTGGGTGCAAAAGCAGGCGTAACCTACTATTCGCGCTACCCGGCTAACTGGAAAGAGATCAGCCTAGCGATCCGGCGTGATCGGGCCAAATGGATCTGCGAGTGGTGCGGGGTGCTGAACGGGGATCTGATCAGTGCGATCCGGGGGTCGCGTGTGGTGCTCACGGTGGCCCACCTCGGTGTACCTCACCCCGATGGCAGGCCCGGCGATAAGCACGACAAATCGGATTGCAGGCCAGAAAACCTGGCGGCGCTTTGCCAGCGCTGTCACCTGAACTTTGACCGCGGTGATCACCTGGCGCGCGCGGCTGCCACGCGGGAACGGAAACGGCGGGAACGGGACGCGGTGCGGGGTTGGGTGCAATTGTCGTTGATAGAGTGAGTTCGCGGGCATCCCAACAGGACTACAATAACAGACACCCCGCGTAAACGGGGTGTCTGTTATTGGAAGGAAGCGTCGTGGAGCCGGTCAAGCAAACCACTACAGGTAGTATACATAACCCGCGACAGCGCGCAATGCAGTTATCATGATTGACGCGTCGCGCCCCACCACGATCCGCGCCGATGGCACCCCCCTACCGCCAGTCCTGTGGGCGCCCCACCCTACCACCGCCAAACCGGGATCGGCGGCTGCCTGGGTCAACGCGCACCAACCGCAACGAGCGCGCTTCCTGAGGGGCAACCAGGGCGCCTCAGGGGTGGAACCGGCAAGACCGAGCCGACTAGCGCCAGTCAAGGACGCCGAAGGCGCCGCGACAACGGAGCGGGGCGCGAAGCGCATCCTTGACGGCGATAGTATGCTTGGGCTCGGTTCCGCACCGGCGCCGGTTGCCAGAGGCTCAGGGAGCGCGAAAGTACCGGCTAAACTGCCTGCCGTTGCCGCGACCTACCGGAGTGCGCCTAGGAACGTAGGGAATTTCTCGCCCGCCCCCCAAAAAACGCCCGATGATGCCAAACGAATTCACCGTTTTGGCCGTCTACGAAAGGCTAGACCACTGTTGAAAGGAACAGCAATGGAGCATTGCATGTTGTTTGCGCGCGACAGTGAAGCGGGCGTGCAGGTAGTCGAGTATGGCGGGACAGCGGGTTATCGTGGTTACAAACACTGCGGCTACCGGCTGTGTCCATGGTGCTCGCAGGTTCTCGCGCAACGAGATGCTGAGAAAGCGGAGAAATTCGCGCGCGGCTGGGTGAAGCGCGGCAATGCGATATGCATGGTGCATTTCACGCTCAGACATAGCCGCGATGAGCGGCCGCAGGACACATGGAATGCACAAACGCGCGCATTGGACAGTACGCACCACGGTAGGCCATGGGAGCGTTTCAAGAGGGAATTCGGCCTACTTGAGTATTTCTTTGGCAATGAAGTGACGGATGGTGGCAACGGCTGCCACAAGCACCAGCATCGTTGCTGGGAAATACGGATGTGCGATGAATTGCGTACCCGCTCGGGTCGTCGCGCCTTTGGTCGTCGTATGCAGCGGCGGTATGAGGATCTGTACCTGGCTGCCCTGAAGAAACATGGTAGGGATGCGCTGCCAGGTATCGCGCTGCAATTGGCGATCAGCGCGCCTACTCTTGAGAACGCGGCCAAGGCGGCGGAGTACGTAACCAAATTCGCCAAGGAGACGATGCAGGGTGGGTTGAAGTCTGGTAGTCGCGGCAACCACACGATTTTCGAGCTACTCGATCTGGCGGATGATCAGACGCTTACGCAAACAGAGCGATTGACCGCTGCTCACCGCTACGCAGAGCTATATTACGCGCTCCGTGGGAAGCACTGGACGTACTTCAGCGAGGCCACATCAGAGGAAAATGACGCGACGGACGAAGATCCAGAGATACCAGAGCCGGATCTAGACGAAGATGGCACGGTTGTACTAGAGCTAACCGCTCGTCAGGCCGCGATGCTAGCGAATCAGCACCAGCAATGCTATCTACTGGAGCTAGTAGAGCAGCAGGGCGCCCAGGCGGCGGTGGCGTGGCTTGCTGATTTTAGCGATCCGCAACGATGGTCAAAAGAATTTCTAGCGCGGTTTAGAGGTACGTAGCTTTGAATACCGCAGCGCCCCACAATGCCCCCGCGTCCACCTGGATATAGACGGCACCCGCGCCGGGGGAGGCAAAGCCGAGTTTATAGGTGTGCGTGCTGCCTGCCACAAGGCCCGTCACAATGTATGAGTAGTGGATGCGCGCCTGGAGCGCGGCGGCGGCGTAGGCCAAATTTTGTAACGATCCCGCCACATCGGAAGCGCCTTCCCGCACATTACATTCGATCCGGTCCCCGCCTGCCAGGAGTACGGTGAAATCCGCTTCCAGCAATATCTCCCCGGATGCGGGCGCGGTAACGTCGGGCCAAACCATGTTTGTAGCGTCAACATCCGCCGCGGTGCCTGATGAGGTGTTGTAGTCCGCCTCCACCGCTGGCCCGTACTGCCGAGCTAAGGTTCCCCCGCTGCCCCCGCCCCCACCCCCCGATGCCCCGGTCGGCCCAGTCGGCCCGCTCGTTGCGGCAATCGTGAGATAGCTGGCTGGGCCAGTGCCGTTCACCGGCGGTAGGACAACCTCTTGGCTGGCGGCGTCGGTGTAGACCTGGAGACTGATCGCGGTGGAGCCGTCGAGAGTGGCCTCGACTGGGGTAATCGCGGCTGTCTCAACACTCGATGGGGGTATGACCAGATCGCTCGATGCATGTTGGCTGGTGCCGAGAAAGATCGCGGCGGTAACAGCCGTGACGGCGGCTGTACCGTTGTCAACGTCCGCCTGCCCAGACACCAGGTAGCTACCCGCGGGCGGCGTGGTGGCAATCAACGATGTCCATGCGTGTTGAGTGAGTGCCAGCGGTCCCGCGGCGGTTGACTCGGTTACGAGGTATCCCGACCCGCCGCTGCCAGTGGCTCCAGTCGCCCCGGTAGGGCCGGTAGGCCCCGCACCGG
>JGI20207J14881_1000923_pt1 | contig 10346 bp, 8 predicted proteins | sample NGESurdeep092012_4_FD_14881 | JGI IMG/M metagenome (IMG submission 14881)
CCCGCCGCGCGCGCCTGCCGCGAAAATTCCAGCGGCAAAGAACGGTTGCCGGCGATGAGGCCGAGAGATTCGCGCTTGGTTTCCATTTGCCACGGAAGAATGATGAATGGAGAATGCAGAAACAAGGCGGAAGCGTTCCGGTTGTTTTTCAACTGCTTCATTTCTTTATGTCTCATTTTGGAACAGGCTTGTCTCATTTTTTGAAAATCAAAAATTGCGGCGCAAAAAGTGAATGATTTCAGCCCTTACGGACGGTTTATTATTTTTAATTCTTGGCCTGCAACCTGCTTTCCATCCGCCAATGTCATCTTACGAATCTATCTATAAAAAAATGGCGTCGCCCGATCACACCCATCTGAAATGCCTGCCCGATCTGGCTCAAAAATTTGATCCGGCGCGACATGTCGCTCCGATTGTGGCGCATGAGTTAAATAATATCCTGACCATCGTGCAAGGTTACGCCGACCGCCTGCTGTTGCGGCACGCGGAGGATGCCGCGTTGCAACCGCATTTGAAATTGATTTCTGAAGCTTCCCGCCGCGCCGCCACCATCATTCGCGATGCGACGCCGCCCAACGCGAATGAAACGTTTCGGCGACATCGAAATTCCTGACGTTCCAATCTTCACAAAAATCAGCCGTTAATCCGCTTTTCCCAGGCAAAACCATTTTCAGTTGGCGATTCGCTTTGACGCTGCGCGTTTCCTCGCGTAACGTTTTCGTTCTATTTTCGAGAAATCACCATGATGGGTTTGCTTAAAAAACTTTTTGACCGGAATGAACGCGAAGTCCGGCGTTTCTGGCCGCGCGTCCGTGAGATCAACGAGATCGAAACCGGGCTGCAAAAACTTTCCGACGACGAACTGCGCGCAAAAACCGTCGCGTGGAAGGACGAGCTTTCAAAAATTTCCGACCAGGATGAACTCGCGCAAAAACTTAATGAAATTTTGCCCGAGGCGTTCGCTGTCGTAAAAAACGCCTGTCGCCGGATGTGCGGCCAGGAAATTTCCGTGCGCGGCCAGCCGCAAAAATGGGAAATGATTCCCTTCGACGTGCAACTCATCGGCGGCATCGGTTTGCATAATGGAAAGATCGCGGAAATGGCGACGGGCGAAGGCAAAACGCTCGTCGCCACTTTGCCCGTTTATTTGAACGCGCTGACCGGACGCGGCGTCCACGTCGTCACCGTCAACGATTATCTCGCCGCGCGCGACGCGGAATGGATGGGCGCGATTTACAAATTTCTCGGCCTGACGGTCGGCGTGATTTTGCATGATCAATCGCCAAAAATCCGGCGCGAGCAATATAACTGCGACATCACTTACGGCACGAACGCGGAATTTGGTTTTGATTATTTGCGCGACAATGGCATGGCTTCGCGCAAAGAAGAACAGGTTCAGCGCGGCCATTATTTCGCGATTGTGGACGAAGTGGATTCGATTTTGATTGATGAAGCGCGCACGCCGCTGATCATTTCCGGTCCGGCAGTCCACACGTTTGACGAGCAATACGCGCAATGGAAACCGCTCGTGGAAAGTTTGGTTCGCGCGCAGCAGCAATTGTGCAACCGCTTTTTGAAAGAAGCGGAGGAGTTGATCAAAAAATCAAATCCGACGGACGGCTCGAATGTCAAAAATGCCGCCGAACTCGAACATGAAATCGGTTTGCTTTTGTTCCGGGTCAAAACCGGGCAGCCGAAATCCGAAGGGTTAATGAAAATTTTGGAGAATCCCGAATACGCCGGAATGATGAATCGTGCCGAATTGGATTTGCACAAGGATCAAAAGAAAATTGATCTGTATCGCGAGAAGGAAGAATTGCTGTTTGCGATTGACGAAAAAAGTCATGAGGCGGATTTGACCGAAAAAGGCCGCAATTTTGTCAGCCCGAAAGACCCGGACGCTTTTGTGCTGCCGGATTTGACGACGCAGTTGCACGAAATTGACACCGGCGAAGAAACGGACGCGCGCAAACGTCTGGAAGCCAAAACAAAATTGCAGGCGGATTTTGAAGCGAAGGCGCAAAAAATTCATTCCATTTCCCAATTGCTCAAGGGGTATTCGCTTTATCAACTGGACGTGGAATATGTCGTGCAGGAAAACAAAGTCATCATCGTTGACCAGCACACGGGACGTTTGATGCCCGGACGCCGCTGGAGCGACGGCTTGCATCAGGCCGTTGAAGCGAAGGAAAATGTCGCGATTGAACGCGAGACCCAAACGCTGGCGACGATCACGATCCAAAATTATTTCCGGCTTTATACCAAACTCGCGGGCATGACCGGCACGGCGGAAACCGAGGCGCAGGAATTTTTCGACATTTACAAACTCGGCGTGCTGACGATCCCGACGAACAAGCCGAACATCCGCAAAGACGGGCACGATTCGGTTTATAAAACGCGGCGCGAAAAATTCAACGCCGTCGCCGCCGAAATCAAAACGTTGCACGCGCAAGGCCGGCCCGTGCTCGTCGGCACCGTTTCTGTCGAGACCAGCGAAATGCTTTCGCGCATTTTGAAAAAAGATGGATTGATCCATTCCGTTCTCAACGCGAAATATCACCAGCAGGAAGCGGAAATTGTCGCGCGCGCCGGCCAGCGCGGCGCGATCACCATCGCCACGAACATGGCCGGTCGCGGCACAGACATCAAACTTGGCGCGGTCGTCGCGGAAGCTGGCGGCCTGCATGTGCTCGGCACGGAACGCCATGAGTCACGCCGCATTGACCGGCAGTTGCGCGGTCGCTGTTCGCGCCAGGGCGATCCGGGTTCGTCGCATTTTTTTATTTCACTCGAAGACGATTTGATGCGGTTGTTCGGTTCGGATCGCATTGTGAAATTGATGGAAAAAATGGGATTGGAAGAAGGCCAGGAATTGACGCACCCGCTTTTGAACCGTTCGATCCAGCAGGCGCAAAAGCGCGTGGAAGGTCATAATTTCCAAATCCGCAAACGCACGCTCGAATACGACGACGTGATGAACAAACATCGCCAGGTCGTCTATGAATTTCGCAACGACATCATCAATTCCGACGACGTGCGCGACCGGCTCATGGACATCATGGAAGAAGTGGTCGTGGAAAAAGTGCGGGAATTCACGGCCGATTCCGACCATGGCGAATGGAAAGTGCGCCAGCTCGCCGACTGGGTGAATCTGAATTTCCCGATGGGTTTGCCTGAAGCGGAAATTGTCAAAGCCGCCGACGCCGGCACGGAAAAACCCGTGAGCGGTTCGCTTTACGACGGCTTGAGCGCGGCGCAATTTGCCGTCGCCAATTTTATTTCCGAAGGCGTTCGCAAAGCTTACGACATCAAGATCAGTTTTGAAAATCCCGATGCCTTGCGCGAAGTCGAGCGTTTCACGATTTTGAGCGCGATTGACAAATTGTGGCAGGAGCATCTTTACGAGATGGACAGTTTGCGCCACAGCATCGGCCTGCGCGCCCACGGCCAGCGCGATCCGCTGCTCGAATACAAAGCCGAAGCGTTCAGGATTTTTGAAGAGCTGATGGTCAACGTGAAAACGGAAATCTGCCATAACATTTTTCGCAGCGCGTCTTCCATGATGGCGTTTGAAAATTTCCTGAAAAATGTGCCGCAACAGACGATGCACCAAAATGCGAGCGCGTTTGGCGGAACGACTACGGCAAGTTCGGGCGGGGCCAGGCCGAGCGATGTCGTCAGTGAAGCGGCGGCGGCGACCGAAGCGCAGGCCAAGACCAAACCTCTCCGCACCGGCCCAAAAGTGGGCCGCAATGATCCCTGCCCTTGCGGCAGCGGCAAGAAATATAAAAATTGCTGCGGGCGGTAAACATTTTCCAAAATAGAAAAATTCGTGCGATTTGCCGAATGAATTTTTCATTTTTGAGCCAGATTATTGTTGACTTTTTTTTCTAATCAGTCATCATTTAATCATCTGAATCAGTCGTTCCGATCAGAAGGAAGTCAGTCACTAACCAAATAAATTCGATCAATCTTTAATCACTATGATTGCTTCAATCATTTTCCATGCCCGTCGTCTGTTGCCGCTCGGGCTTTTGGCTTTTGCACTTTGTGTTTTTAGCTTATCCGCCCGCGCCGGACTGACGGTGGATGTGCATCTTTATCAAAACAATGGATTTTTTTGTTTTCCCCTGTTAAGCACGAACACGGTGACACCGAATGACCCGTCGAGTTCATATTTTGTCACATCCCCTTCTGGAAACATTCACGGCGAACTGGATGCCGGCTCCACTTTCTCGCAGGCTGGCAGCGGTGTTTTCGGCACTTTGGATTCTCTCGTTCAAGAGCTCACCAACGGTAACTGGACGTTGCTGGTCACCAACAACACTTCGACCAATCAATACTCGTTCACGATCCGTGTTGCAGGTGTGACGACCAATATATTCAGCCCCGTGGCTGTCACCTTTCCCGCCAATGGAGCAGTTTCTGTCACGAATAATCTCACCTTTGCCTGGCAAGGGCCGGCAAACTGGCAGGGCACACTGACTGTCTCTGAAAATTTCATAGACACGAACGGCAACAACTTTGGCGAGGCCTCGGCGAGCCTGCCAGCGGGACAAACCAACTGGCCCAGCCCCGCGATGTTGCCGGATGGCACGAATACCTTCCAAGCGGATTACCAGAGCAATGCGACGGCGATGGTCATCGCTTCGACTCCGACGAATGCTTCGCAATCGCTGTCCGGCTGGGTTTCCACCGCCACGCTCGAAACCTATGACAACTCCCAATTCATCGTCGGCACGCCCATTGTAAATGTTTCCAGTGGCGGCCATACGCTCGTCGCGCATTACACTTTTGATGACGCGGGCAGCCTCGGCACGGATTCGTCCGGCCATGGGTTTAACTTGGATTACAGTGGCGGCCAAAATGGTGGCGGAACTGAAGCGACCACTGATTCCAAGGCGGGCGGCGGAGCGATTGATTTCTTTAGGAATCTTTCTGATGGGAACAGTGCCGGCTATTTAGGTTGGTCGTCGTCAACGCCGCCGGCGGTGCTGTCTGCACTGGCCGGAAGCTTCTCGATTTCCGTGTGGGTCAATACCACGGATAGCGTCGGCTCTCAAGGGGATTATGCGTTTAATGGTGCCGCCATTATTTCAGCGGATGTCAATGGGATTGGCAATGACATAGTGCCTGTCGCTCTGACGGGCGGCCAAGTGGCGTGCAATGTCGGCGATACCACAGATGGATATGATGACACCATTAGCTCCGCCGCGACAGTGAATGATGGCAACTGGCATCATGTCGTCGTGACCCGGAATCAGGCAACGGGCGAACGAGACATTTACATTGACGGCACCATGGACACGTCCGACATTGCCACCACCAATCTGCTGAACGATTCACAATTAGCGATCATTGGAGCGATTACGGATGGTTCCGATCCCGATCCGAGTGATGGCTTTTACTACGCCGGTTATAGCGGTAAAATGGATGATCTGCAGATTTACTCCGGAGTTTTAAGTTCCGCTGAAGTAGCCAACCTCTTCAACAATCCTGGCACAACCGCGCCGAATGCAGGCGGCGGCTTGGTGGTGCATTACAACTTCGACGATGGCGACAACTTGGGCGCGGATACTTCCGGCAATGGTTATGATTTGGATTTCAACGGAGGTGACGGCGTAACTTTGAGCAGTGATGCGAAGGCAGGAAGCAGCGCGGCGAATTTCGACGGCGGCAGCTTCTTCAGTTACACTTCAACTCCCGGCGCAGTATTAAATGCCCTGGCCGGCGACTTCACGCTTTCGCTTTGGATAAAGACGACTCAAGACAATGGCAACGACGGAGGCGAAGCCTGGGCTGGCGCGGGATTGGTGGCGGCGGATATTCCTAGCTCAACCGATGACATCGTCCCGGCTGCTTTGGACGGACGTGAAGTCGGCATCAACACCGGACCGGACGACGATACTTTGAATTCCGTGGCGGATGTCAGCGACGGGACTTACCATCACATAGTAGTCACCCGCGATCAAACCACGGGCGAAAAACAGATTTATATTGATGGAGTTTTGGACAATTCCGATTTTGCTTCCACTGATTTGTTGAACCAGCCGGTATTAGTGGTCGTGGGCTGTGCCATTGACGCTTCCCAATCCAATCCAGCCGACGCCAGTCCCAGCCAATTTTATCAGGGCTTGATGGACGACCTTCAAATTTATAACCGGGTTGTGACTCCCGATGAAGTGACTTTTCTTTTCAACAATCCCGGCGCGACGCTCACTGGCTCCTCCAGCACTTCACCACCATCTCCGGTGGACGTGAGTTTTCAATTGGAAATTGACCGTGATCAAGATCCCACCCTTGGAGATATTTTTCTGGCTTTTCCCTCGTTTATTTCAGTCAGCCCACAACCCACTACCATAAACAGTGGGACATCGCCCAATGGGGATTTCAGTGTCTCAACTTCCCCGTCAGGCGGCAGTTCAAGTTCAACGATATTCAACTCGCTGGATCAAGTCCTCAACGCGATCACCAACGGTTCATGGACGATCTCCATCAATCAAGGCAGCCCGACCCAGCAAGTGTATTCGTTCCAGATTTCCGTCAGCGGCCTCGACACAAATCTGCTCACGGTGGTCAAAATTTTCTCCCCGGCCAATGGCGCCGTCAATGTCGCCCTCAATCCCACGTTTTATTGGATTGGAGCGTCTAATTATTCTTCGCTGTCCGTTGACACAAATCAGAGAGCATCTGTGAATCTGGCGATCACCGCCACTAATTGGCCGTCGGCTCCGGTCTTGAATTACGGAACCAACCGTTTCGACGTGAACTATTTTTCGAATGACTTCCCCGGCCTCACGTTCACCACGCCCATGGACAATGCTTCTAACTCCGTCAGAACCTGGACCACCGTGGTTAATTTGAAAGTAGCGGCGGCGTCAGTCTTTGTCGTCGGAGCGCCCGCACCGCTGCCCGTTCACCTGGTCAACTCTCAAAACAACGGCGACAATTTCCGGTTCTCCTTCCAAACGCTGGCCGGACGGCCGCACACAGTTCAGGCGCGAACCAACTTGACCACCGGCGCTTGGATTGACCTGACCAACTTTGTCGGCGATGGCTCGCTGCGGCAATTCAACTTCCCTGCGACAAATCCGCCCGTCCGATTCTTCCGCGTGAACACACAATGATTGAAACGGACTATTTAACAAAAAAAGGCGGCCAGTTAGCTGGCCGCCTTTTCGTTTAATTAAAATTCCGATGACTCACATATTCGCGATGATGTTGTCGCCGAACGCGGAGCATTTGATTTCCGCCGCGCCTTCCATCTGGCGCGCGAAGTCGTAGGTGACGCGCTTGCTGCCAATCGCGCCGTTCAAACCTTTCAAAATTAAATCCGCCGCTTCCGTCCAACCCATGTAGCGCAGCATCATTTCGCCGGACAGCACAACCGAGCCGGGATTCACGACATCTTTATTCGCGTATTTGGGCGCGGTGCCGTGCGTAGCTTCAAAAATCGCATGGCCGGTGATGTAATTGATATTTCCGCCGGGCGCGATGCCGATGCCGCCGACTTGCGCGGCCAGCGCATCGCTCAAATAATCGCCGTTCAAATTCAGCGTGGCGATGACATCAAAATCCGTCGGGCGCGTGAGCACTTGTTGGAGTGTTATGTCGGCAATCGAATCTTTGATGACGATGCCCGCGCCGGGTTTGCCTTCGGGAATTTTGCACCACGGGCCGCCGTCAATCTCCACCGCGCCATAACGCTCTTTGGCCACTTGATAGCCCCAGTCGCGAAACGCGCCCTCGGTGAATTTCATGATGTTGCCCTTGTGGACAATCGTGACGCTTTTGCGTTTAGTCGCGATGGCATATTGAATCGCGGCATGAATCAGGCGAATCGTTCCGAGATAACTGACCGGCTTGATGCCGATGCCGACATCCACCATTGCCGGACGCTGCGGCGCGACCACGTTGAGGAACTCCTTCGTGGCTTCGATTGTTCCAAAACGGATTTTTTTGAAATCTTTCGGAAATTCCTTCGCGATGAAGTCCAAAACTTTTTGCGCTTCGGGCGTGCCGCCCGCGTATTCGATGCCTGCATAAATGTCCTCCGTGTTCTCGCGGAAAATCGTCATGTTCACTTTTTCGGGATGCTTCACGGGCGACGGCACGCCGGTGAACCATTGCACGGGACGAAGACAAACATACAAATCGAGCATCTGGCGCAGCGCGACGTTGAGCGAGCGGATGCCGCCGCCGACGGGCGTGGTGAGCGGGCCTTTGATGCCGACGAGATATTCCCTGAACGCGTCCACGGTGTCGTCCGGCAGCCAGTTGTTGAATTTTTTGAAACTTTCTTCGCCGGCGAAAACCTCGAACCAGGAAATTTTCCGTTTGCCGCCGTAGGCGCGTTGCACCGCCGCATCAAACACGCGCACGCTCGCGGCCCAGATGTCCGGGCCGGTGCCGTCGCCGCGGATGAACGGCAGGATGGGATTTTCCGGAACGGTGAGCTTGCCGTTTGCGATGGTGATTTTTTCGCCGGCGGGCGGGGTGCAAGTGGTATAAGCCATAAGTCAGTTAAATTTTAATTCCTTCTGCAAAATGAAACGGCGGAACGCGTGAGAAATCAAGAACAGAAAACCAAACTGAAAATTATTTGAGGTGCTTGGACGGTGGCAGGCGACGCTCAAACTTCAACAATTCATTTTCCAAACGGAGGGCAAGATTTTCCATTTCGTGCCGCTGATTGTTTGCCAGAAGTTGGACTGAAAGCGCCAAGTCCCTCAACTCGCTGCGCATTTGGGCAATCTCCGCCTTGTTTTCGCGCGTGGCTTCGGCCAGCGTCAGCAGGTTGGCAAAATAATCCAGCAGCTTTTTCCACATGGTCAGATGGTTTTCAATTCCGCCAGTATTTTCCGCGTTTGCAAGCCTAGTTTTTCAATCTCAACCTGGTCTTTTTTCATCCGGCGGAAAATCTCGCGCAACGACTTGTCGCATTTGTCAATCGCGGCTTCGATTCGGCTCACCTCGCTGCCGGTCAATTTGATGTCCAATGTCTTTTGCATGATGAATGTATAACGCAGCCGGACGAGCTTGGCAAAATCTAAAATAGAATCACGGGGCCAGCCGTTCGCGGTGGGGTTGGTGGTCGCGGTTCCAGCGGCTCAAGGCGGCGTCGCTGGTGTCGTTGAAAAGAAATGGCGGCGTCGCGATTCAACGTGGCCGTCGCAAAATACCACGTTGGCTTTGCCAGCCACGGAGTTGGCGAACGATAGTAGCCCACGGTGCAACCGTGGGATAAAACGACAAATGAATCAAGCCGCGTAGCGGCGAAAGAAAATACGCCAGCGATTTTTCTGTCGCTCCTGCCGGAGCTTTTTCGGTTGTGAATCTTAAACCCACAGCTCGCGCTGTGGGCTACTATCGCGCGCTGCTCCGCAGCTCTGACGAAATCACGGAGCCAGCCGTTCGCGGTGGGGTTGGTGGTCGCGGTTCCAGCGGCGCAAGGCGGCGTCGCCGGTGTCGGTGAAAAGAAATGGCAGCGTCGGCGATTCAACGTGGCCGTCGCAAAAGACCACGTTGGCTTTGCCTTGGTGACGTAAATAGCTTTTGTAAAAATCATACGTCTCGCTACGCATAAATATCAAACCGTCGCTCTCGCCAATTGCCATCATGTCACTCGGCGCGATTACTTCTGATTCGGCAATGGGAGCAATCACAGCAAGTGTGTTTGAGTTTTCGGAATAATGTCCTAGCAGACCAAGCGCATTGGTCAAATTTCCAACCGGAAGAACACCAAAATTATTATAACCGTATGAAAATCGCCATGCACCGGCTGGATTTCGCGGCCATTGCGCTGACGGGCAGCGCCAGATACCTGTTTCAACATAATTGCTTGGCGGTTTTGAAATTCCGAACCCTTCAATTTCTAATTGACTGAACCAAGCACTGAATCGGTTTTCAATATACAAAGGATAGCCGTGATCGTTCGACAGGATTACCTGTAAGCCGATACCCAATTGATGTAAATTGTTGACGCATTGAATTTGCTGCGCCCGTTTTTTGGCTTGAGAAATTGCCGGAAGCAAAAGCGCAGCAAGAATTGCGATGATGGCGATGACAACCAAAAGTTCAACCAGCGTAAATGCGGGTTGAACTTTTGGCCGTAGAATTTTCATCAGGCCACCTCAACCAGCCGCGTCACTTTCGCCGGGGCTTCGCTGAATTGCGCCTTCACTTTGGCGACGGTGTTCTCGACGGACAAGCCGTATTTCTTGCGGAGTTCGTCCTGCGACGAGGCGTGCTCGATGAATTGATCCGGCCAGCCGATGCGCACGACGGGCGTCGTCACATTTTTTTCGCTGAATAGTTCCAGCACCGCCGAGCCGTAGCCGCCCATC
>JGI20207J14881_1000928_pt1 | contig 10338 bp, 10 predicted proteins | sample NGESurdeep092012_4_FD_14881 | JGI IMG/M metagenome (IMG submission 14881)
CATTTTGCCGCTTGGCCCGGTTAAACCATAAATTTTAAAAAGCACCGGCAACTCAATCTAAATGAAAAATGCCGCGTTGCAGGGCAATCGTGGTGGCTTGAGTGCGGTCGCTGGCTTTCAATTTCGCAAGAATATGCCCGACATGAAGTTTGACCGTGACTTCAAGCGATTACGCCGAAAGCGGTCATGGATTCATTTATCTTAAGTGCCGATCTTCAAGTTGCAGGATTATTGCGTGGCTTGACCAATGCCGATGTTACCATCAGTAAAGTTCAATTCTTTGACGGTAATGGCAATATCCTTTTTGATTTTACCGGAGACGCCGGCTATATCGGTTCTAATTTTGTTCATATTGCCGTGTCACTATCCTCATTGAGTTACGGCGGCGCGAACGGCGGCGACGCCACTCTTCCTGTCACCGATTTTACAAACGCTGCGATAGTCGGTTCCATTGCCAGTTTTACTATTGAATTCACGGCGCAGGGTCTTCCAGTGGGAACCATAGGCGGCGATCCGCTGATTTCCCCGCCTTTTGGCTTCACTAACACCGGAGCGCTCACCGTTGATAACATCGAATTGATCCAGACTGGAAATACAGTTCCCACCCCTATGCAGGAACAAGTCATCTGGCAGGCCGACTTCGACAGCACATTTCCTAGCATTGATGGCTACGGCCTTCATTATCGCGATGGCACTGACAATGCCAGCGGAATTCTGACCACGAATGTGGGAGAAGGAATCGGTGGCAGCGACTCGCTCGAATATACAGTGGACCTTTCATCTTGGAGCAGCAGCCCGCCCGCCTCTTATTCAGGCATTGGAACAGGCGCGACGGAAAGTCCGCTGCCTTTTGTGCTGACCTCTACCAATAAAGCTTCGTATCGGGTCTATGTTTCAGCCAAGGCGGGAGGAATTCTTAGCGGAGCCAGCACCAACATCCCTGCCGTGATGGACTTGTTATTTTTTGCAAATGCGGGCGTGGTTTTTGATCTTAATCCGTCCTTAACACTGACGACCAATTGGCAATCATTCGTTTTTGACAACATGGCGATAGGGGTGAACAACGGTGGTTCGCAGGCCTCGTTTAACCAGTATGTCTCGCAGGTTGACCAGATGCAGGTGCAGATTGTAGCCCAAGGTAATCCTAATGTTGCAACGATATTTGGTCACGACAGCGATAATACGATTGACATTGATAACATCAAAGTAGTGCAACTTGTCCCCGGCTTGCCGCCTGTATCTGTGACCGGCACAAATAACCAGATTCATGTCTATTGGACAGATCCAAGCACCGGCGGCGCTGCTCAACTCCAAAGCTCGACCAACGTAGCTGGCCCTTATCTCGACGTGGCTGGAGCGGCTTCCGCTGCGGCTTCCCCCTACAGCGTTCCGACAGATTCAGCCCAACAATTCTTTAGGACCGTTTGGGTTCCCTAAACTAAAGGTGAACGAAACAGTCTTTCAGGCAGATTCCAAAGATGACATGGTTGAAAAGAACCTTCATCGCAGAGGGGCATTCACCCTGATTGAGTTGCTGGTAGTGATTGCCATCATCGCGATTCTAGCCGCAATGTTACTGCCAGCGTTATCACGGGCCAAAGAAAGGGCAAAGCGAATCGCTTGTGTGAACAATCTCCGGCAAATCGGGATTGGCATGACTGTATATGCCGGTAATAACAATGATTATGTCGTTTCCGCGCTGGCAGCAAACCCCAACGCTACTCCTGCCACACCCCAGACGTTCAATCAAACAGCCATTAGCCCGCCGGAAGCAGGCCTGGCCAAGGATGTTGACCTGGATTTGACAGAGACCAATTCTGCTTCCGTCTGGTGTTGTCCGGACCTTACAGCTTATGGGACATCTTACAACGCCAACCCCGGCCCCGGAGATCCGCCTCAATGGCAAATCGGTTATCAATATTTTGGCGGTATCTATTGGTGGTATGGCAAATTTTATTCCGGCCTTAAGTCGTCCAGCCCAATCAAATTAAGTAATTCTAAACCAACTTGGGCGCTCGCAGCGGATATTATCTGCAACTATACTGGCGGCGCTGGAAACCCGTGGGGAGCGAGCACCGGCGGCTTCGTTGCCCACCGGCGGCCAGGTGCGCAATACCCGGATGGAGGCAACCACCTGACAGTAGATGGGTCTGTGCATTGGATCAAATTCGAAAATACTTTGGCCATCACCTCTTTCGCGCCTGCCACCTATAAATATTATTTCTATCAAGAAGACCTGGGGTTGATTCCGCCCGCTGTAGTTCCAACCTTGCCAGCGCATGGACCCTAAAGAAAATCAAAAGGAGTATTTGAAGAAATTATGCCGCCGCTCGCAGCAGTAAAGTAAAGCACTCCGGTTAATCGCTTTCATTGATTTGCGATTCAGATGCTTTGCCGGTTCTCTCGAAAAGCAAAAATGAAAAAAATCTACAGCAACAAAATTGCTGACGCCCAATCACGATTCATTGCCGGATCGCCATCATTTCTGGACTGAACACGCATTGCTCTTTTTATTTCTATACATTGGCGACTTCGATTTCAAAAGGTTGCGGCTATACTTTCGCGCATTCCGGCGATGATTTTTTTCAATTGCATCGCTGTTGTGCAATACGGCGGCATCAGCACCATCACGTTGCCAATCGGTCGTGTCAACACACCGCGTTTGGCCATTGCATCGCAGACCCGGATTCCAACTTGCTCGCGCAATGCAAACGGCTCGCGCGTCCGCCAATTTTTAACCAGTTCAATTCCCGCAATCAAACCAACCTGCCGGATGTCCCCGACATTTGGCAATTGCCAGAGCGATTTCAATTCCTCGCGCAAAAGTTTTTCCAATTGTTCCCGCGCGCGAATTGACTTTTTACTTTGCAGAATTTCCAAACTTGCAAGTGCAGCCGCCGCGCTGAGTTGATTGCCCGTATAACTGTGCCCGTGAAAAAAAGTTTTGAACTCATCGTATTCACCGAGAAATGCGTCGAAAACTTTCCGCGTCGTCAACGTCGCCGCCATCGGCAGATAACCGCCGGTCAAACCTTTGGCCGCGCATAAAAAATCCGGCTGCACCTTTTCTTTTTGGCAGGCAAACATCTTGCCGGTTCGCCCAAACCCGGTCATCACTTCGTCGGCGATCAGCAACGCGCCATGACCGCGCGTAATTTCTGAAATTTGTTTCAGCCAGCTTTCCGGTTGCGGAATCATTCCCGCCGCGCCTTGAATCAGCGGTTCAACGACCAACGCCGCGTAAGAATTTCCTTTTCGCTTTTGCGCCGCGAATTTTTTCTCCACCAATCCGACACATTCCCAATTGCATTTGCGATAATTCCGCGCGTCGTCGCGCTGCGGCTTCGCGCGATTGAACGGACAGCGATAGCAGTATGGCGAAAAAACTTTGTCGGTTTTGAACAGCAGGCTCGAAAATCTCTCGTGAAATAAATCAATGTGGCCGAGCGAAACCGCGCCGATGGTATCGCCGTGATAAGCGTTTTCCAGCGAAAGAAATTGGGGATGTTTGATTTTTTTCGTCCGGCGCGAAAATTCGCAGGCCATTTTGAGCGCAACTTCAACCGCCGTCGAACCATCGTCGCTGAAAAAAACTTTTTTTAATTTTCCGTTTGCGCTCTGGACCAATTTTTCCGCCAATAAACTGGCCGGCTCATTCGCAAATCCAAGCGCCGAACTGTGCGCGATTTTTTTCAACTGCCGCGAAATGGCGGAATTTATCTTCGGATGATTGTGTCCGTGCAGATTTGTCCAAATGGATGAATTGGCGTCGAGAAATTCGCGGCCTTTCGCGTCGCGCAAAATTGCGCCTTTGCCTTTCACAATCACAATCGGTTCGCGCCGCAGCCAATCGCGCATTTGCGTGAACGGATGCCAGACAAATTTATGATCAAGTTGCGCGAGTTTGTTCATGCGGCCAAAGTCGGAAGTGCGATGTCCAAAGTTTTGAGCGCGCGAATCAATTGCGAAATGTCGTCCGCAGAATGTGCGGCGCTCACGGTCAAACGCAATCGCGCCGCGCCGCGCGCAACGGACGGAAAACGGATCGCCGGAACAAAAATGTTTTGTTCGCGCAGCTTGTCGGCGGCTTGAATCGCCTTGATTTCGTCGCCAATGATGATTGGAATAATGGCGCTCTGAAATTTTGAATTTTGAATTTTGAGTTTTCGATTCAATTTATCGGCGCGTTCACGCAAAATTTTTCTCCGCGCTTCGCCTTCGCGCGATTGAACAAATCGAATGGCCGCAGTCGCGGCGGCGGCGGAAGCTGGAACGGGTGTAGTCGAAAAAATAAGGCTGCGCGCGCGGTTCACCAAAAAATCAATCAGCGCGCGCGAGCCGCAAATGTAGCCGCCACTCGAACCGAGCGCTTTGCCGAGCGTGCCCATTTGAACTTCGATTTGGTCGCTGACGCCAAGTTCGTCGGCGAGGCCGCGACCATTTTTGCCAAAAATTCCAGTCGCGTGCGCCTCGTCCACCATGAGCCATGCGCCAAATTTATTTTTCAATTCAACCATTTCGCGCAACGGCGCGGAATCGCCGTCCATCGAAAAAATGCTTTCGGTGACAATGAGAATTGCCGGTTGCCGGTTGCCGGTTGCCGATTTGAAATTTCGCGCCCAGAAAAGTTTTTCCTTCAGATCGGTCAAATCATTATGGGCGAAAACGCGAATTTTTGCGCCGCTCAATTTCGCCGCGTCCACGATGCAAGCATGAACAAGTTTGTCTAAAATGATCACGTCATTTTTGCCGGGCAGCGCGCCAATGGCGCCGAGCGCGGTCGCATAGCCGCTGGAAAATGTCAGTGCAGCCTGGGTTTTTTTGAATTGCGCCAAGGCTTCTTCGAGTTCGTGAAACGGCGCGAGCGAGCCGCAAAGCAAACGCGACGCGCCGGAACCGGAACCAAATTGTTTAATCGCGCGAAGGGCGGCATCTTTCAAAATCGGATCATTGGCCAGTCCGAGATAATCGTTGGACGAAAAATTCAGAAAGGTTTTGCCGCCAATTTTTATGTGCGGCGATTGCGGCGAATCCACGCGGCGCAGTTCGCGCAACAAATTTTGCTCGCGCAGCAGGTTCAGCCGTTGTTCAAGTTCGACATTGAAATCATTCACGGTGCAATTGCCCATTTGCCGTCAACCATGCTCACGGAAACGGTTGACGCAGGATGCAACACCCCATCGTAAATGTCCGCAAATTTTCCAGTGAAAGGAATCGCAATCAAATCGGCCAGGGCATTTTCTGAAAGTTCGCCGATTTTTCCAGCAAGGCCGAGGGCGCGCGCGCCGCTGACGGTTGCCATTTGCAAAATTTGTTTCGCGGAAATTTTCGGTTCGGCGATTGCAAGCGCGCGCATTTCAGCGAACAAATTCAGCTCGATTTTTTGTTTTCCAGTCTGGCGAACCGTTGAAAGGCTGTCGGTGCCGAGACAGACGTTGACGCCGGCCTTCAATAATTTTTCCAGCGGAAATTTTGTGTGCCGGAAATAATCGTGGCTGCGCGGGCAATGAACGACGCTGACGTGACGCTGGGCGAGCAAATCAAAATCATTTTCCGCCAGATAATTCGCATGGACGGCGAGAAAATTTTCCGCGAGCAGACCGGCGCGTTCCAAATGTTCGACCGGCGAGCCGAGGCCGCAATCGGAATTATCGCGCTGATTGCGCGCGAGCCAGTCGAACATTTTGCCGCGCGCGTGCGCGAACATTTCAAATTCCAGATCGGATTCGGCGACGTGCGTGGTGACGCGCCATTTTTTTTGGCGGGCAGTCGCGGCGGAGAGCCGTAATAATTCCGGCGAAGTCGAATACGGCGCGTGCGGCGAAAATGAAGCGCAGGAACGCGAATGCGAGAGCGATTCGATTTTTTCAACCGCTTCGCGCAAAATTTCTTCCGGCGCGCGGCGATTTTTTATGCCGGTCATTTCGAGAAAGGAAAAAACGCGGAGCGGCGTGGCGTCCCACATTTCCGGCAGGAGTTCGGGCACGGCTTCAATGTCGGCGACGGTCGTGGCGCCGGTTTGCAAAAGCATTCTTGCGCCGTTGAGCCAGGAGCGCGCGAAATCGGAAAAGCTCCAGGCGGATTTCGCGGCCAGGATGAGCGGAATCCAGTCGGTGAAGGTTTTGGGCGGCGGCAATTGCCCGGCCATATCGGTGTAATCGAGATGGCAATGGGCGTTGACGAGTCCGGGCAATAAAATGACTTCGCCGAGGTCGAAAATTTCTTCGCCGGAAAATTTGGATTTCAATTCCGGCCACGAACCGACGGCGCGAATTTTATTTTCGGAAATGGCAACGGCGCCATTTTGAATCGGCGGCTGGGAGACCGGCAAAATGATCCGCGCGCGAAGAATCACGTTCAGACTCCGGCGGCACGCCTGGCGTTTTTGAGTTTGGTGGCGTCCTTGTGTTTGCGCGCCTTGAATTTGCTGTGCGACTTGTGGATTTGCTGCTCGATTTTTTTTGTCACGCGGTCAATCGCGGCGTAGAGATCGCTTTCCGCATCTTTGGCAAACAAATCCGGGCCGCGCACGGCCAATCTCATGGAGCAACTGAATTGTTTTTCCGGCACGCGCGTATGGTCGTGTTCCAGCGTGACGCGCGCGTCAATGGCTTTGGGATCAAAGTGGTCGAGCTTTTGGATGCGGCCGATGACGTGAGCTTCGATGGCTTCGGTCAAAGTGACATTGTGCGTGGATAGAATCAATTTCATGCTTCAAGATGCAACTTGCGCGGAATAAAATCCAGTTTTTCAATCAAAGATTTGGCAAGCAAGCGAAATTCATGCCAATTTTTCTTGTCTTTCGCGACCATACTATATATGTTGCACTGCAAATGGTTCAGGGTTTGCAACTTTCCGCGCGCCTGTCGCAGTCCATGGTGCTTGCGCCGCAACTCCAGCAATCGCTGGCATTGCTGCAAGCTCCGACCCTCGAACTCAAGGCGCTCGTCGAACAGGAACTCCAGCAAAATCCCGTGCTGGAAGAAATCGCCTCGCAGGAAACTGACTTGCGCGATCCGTCCGAACGCGAATCCGATGAAGTCGCCGAAGCGCCCGATCCCGCCGAACCGCCGGCGGATTTGACTTTCGATCCCGCCACGGAAAAAAACCCCGCCGAGCCGGCGGACGATTTTCAGGCCGAGTTTGAAAAATTAGTGCAACTTGATCAGGAATGGCGTGATCATTTTTCGCAGACAAATGTTTCCGTCCGCCAATCCACCGACGAAGAGGAAAAACGGCAGTTCATGTTTGACTCGCTCACCGTCGGCACTTCACTGGCGCAAATCCTCATGGATCAGGTGCGCGAATCCGGCCTCACCGACGAACAGCGCGAAATCGCCGAACTCCTCATCGGCAACATTGACGATTACGGTTATCTCAAAGCCACCATCGAGGAAATTTCCGCCGCCAACAATTTGCCGCAGGAAAAAATCGCGGAAGTCGTCAAAGTCATCCAGACCTTCGATCCGCCCGGCGTGGGCGCGCGCGATTTGCGCGAATGCCTCATGCTGCAACTCGAACGCAGCGGCAAAACCGAGTCGCTCGATTATCGCATCGTCCGCGATTACATGGAAGCGCTCGGCAAACGCCGCATTCCCGACATCGCGCGCGGCACCGGCCTGGAAATCGAAGAGGTTCAAACCGCGCTGGGCCGCATCGGACGATTGGAACCGCGCCCGGGCCGCGCCTTTTTACCCGATAACGATCAATATGTTTTGCCTGAAGTATTCGTCCTTAAAAACGGCGATGATTTTGCCGTCACCACCAACGACGAACACATTCCGCATTTGCGCATCAGCAACGTCTATAAAGATTTGATGTCCGCCGGCGAAAATAATGCCGAGGTAAAAAATTACATCCGTGAAAAAATCCGCGCCGGAAAATTTCTCATCAAAAGCCTGCACCAACGGCAGCAAACCATTTTGAACATCGGCAAGGAGATTGTGAAACGCCAGCGCGAATTCATGGAAAAAGGCGTCTCGCATTTGCGGCCCATGACCATGGCGCAAGTGGCCGAAGTCGTGGGCGTTCACGAAACGACCGTCAGCCGCGGCGTTTCCGGCAAATACATCCAGACGCCGCAGGGCGTTTTTGAAATGAAATTTTTCTTCACCGCCGGTTTGCATAATACGACCGGCGACGGCGTTTCCAATACGAGCGTCAAGGACATGATCATCGAGATTTTCAAGGCGGAAGATTCCACCAAGCCATTGTCCGATCAGGAAGTTGTCAACATGCTCGGCGAAAAAGGCATCAGCATCGCCCGCCGCACCGTCGCCAAATATCGCGGCGAACTGAACATCCTCCCATCGAATCTGCGAAAAGTTTATTGAAAATTTTCGTGCTTAAGACACGAAGAAGACGAAATCTCCATGCGTCCGACGCCTTCGCCGCCCAATGCGATGTCGTGATCATTTCTGCTCGACCACGGCCTGATAGACGCCATCGTTTCGCGCAACGCCATGAAATCGCAACTCGTCACCTACCTGAACTTTCTTACGGCGGGAAAAAAGGCGGCGGCTTCTTGATTGCGGGATATTAGGATTGGGACTGATTTCTTTTCTGTGACGCAGATGATTTTCGATTGTGCAATTTTTTTATCACGAAGATTGCGGGCAAAATGCCGAAGAGGATGATGGGATACCAAAGGCTGATCATCAGCGTCCACCAATTATGTTCTTTGTCAATGGCGTGGCTTGTATCTCTGAAATAGATTCCATAGCCGATAAAGCGAGTTTCAGTTTCTCGATCGTCTTTAGAAAAGCCAAATAAACTTTTAGTGTGTTTTCCAGAACCGTATTCAATTCCATAGCGGTGAAAGTAAATGTTATTTATTATGGTATCGCCGGGAACTGCAAATCTCATAAAACCTTCCTCGGACATAATTTGATTTAAGAAAAGTAACTCCCCGCCGAAGAAATTTTTTTAAATTGTGATATGCAAGTTACCGCCGCCATCCTCTGCGACAGTGCCCATTGTCGGACCGTTCGTTTTAGTTGAGTGCTGCCAACTGTGAGCGATTGAAATTTTACCATGTCCGATTGAAAGAGAGCAATAATCTTCAGCCATCCCGATTTGTCTTGGAAAGGGGTCTGCAATCCATACAAAAGCATAGAGAGCAACAAACCCAAGAAATAAAACTAAAGAGACAAAGGCGCAGTTTCTAAACAATTTATTTTTCATAAAAGGTTTCATTAAAAACCGAAATGACTTCTTATTGTTGATCGCGACGACGGCACAGAGTTAACACTAACTTCATTTGTTTCTGGTGGCGACGATTCAACAACTGCATTAGCCGGTTCAGGCAATGGAGATTTCTGCTCGATTTGCTTGTTGAGGCAAAGCCAAGCTGCCACGACGACAGCCAGCACGAGTAAGAGGTATATAAGTTTTTTCATTTTAATAATTAAATAAGATTGCAGGGAAGGTTGAATAAGTGACCGCCCTTGTTGTCAACGGCACGGAGACTTGACTGGTTTTATCTGTCAGCAGCATATTAATCCAAGTGTCCCAGATGCCATAAGTGGAAGTCGTTATTAAGGATTAGGTATAATCATAAAATTGATAACCCATGGCTTTTCATTGCTATAACCTCCTATGGTTTGAAAGCTATAAAATCTATTACCAGTTCCATACAAGGGCGCATCCAGCCAGTGATTTCCAACTTTGTCACACCAAGCTAAAAAACCGGATGGGTCTTGTCCCAACATATTGCAAAGTTGCAAACCCAACTCTCGTGTTTCATCAATGCTCATAATTGGACTGTGCAACTGGGCTTCTAAAATATCGCCGTTTCCATTTTTAATGCTAATATCAATGAATTGAGCCTTGTAAGAAACCGTCTTGCCATTTTGTTGAAGAGTTATGGGGATACTTGTAGTTAAATTTGTCTGCTCCATATCCCAACTTTCTGATAACCCAGGCATTTTATGCAAGCCTTTTATTATTGCCTTCCATTGTTCGATATTCGTTGCCATTAGAGCATTTGTCAGGGGCGCAGTTGATTCGATTGTATTTGTCGGCTGTTGCACCGCCTGCACAGGAACAGCATTGGATATAATCTCGGCCTCATTTGTTTCATGTTGAGATGGCTGTGGCATAACAATGGCATTAAGCGGTTCAGGCGCTGGAGATTTCTGTGGAGTTTCTTTGTTTAGGCAAAGCCAAGCTACCACGGCGACAGCTAACACGAGCAAAAAGCATATGAGTTTTTTCATTTTAATAGTTAAATAAGATTGCAGGGAAGGTTGAATAAGTGACCGCCCTTGTTGTCAATGGCACGGAGACTTGACTGGTTTTATCTGTCAGCAGCATATTTATCCAGGTATCCCAGATGCC
>JGI20207J14881_1000933_pt1 | contig 10293 bp, 8 predicted proteins | sample NGESurdeep092012_4_FD_14881 | JGI IMG/M metagenome (IMG submission 14881)
ACAGGATCCTCAAGCGTGGCAAATGAATGGTTCGGAACGAGGCTCTTACGGAAAAGTGGGAGAAGGCAACTTTAGTGAGCTTTCTTTAATGGTTCAAGCAGCGGCGGGAGACAAGTCCCCTCTGCTTTTGCCGGATCCAAATCTTTGGGAAAGGGCTTTGGTTGAGGGAACAAATCCAATTGCTACTAGAAATGTATTTCAGACATTTTATTGGTTTTCGCTAATTGGTTCCAAGCAAAATGAGACCAAAATGATGACCTTGCTGGATTCTCCCGACGATCTAATTCGCGCTTATACAGCCCACCACTTTTCGATGATCGCCGGATCGCAGTCCGGCGACCGTTGGAACGCATTGGACGAAGCCACAGACAATCCGAACAAACCGCAATTACGCGCCAAATATCTAACCGACCTTGAAGCTGAGACAGATTATTGGAAGACCAAGGCACCCGAATTGATTCGAAATCTTGACAAGGCACCCTTGGACAAAGATATTAAGTTTAATCAGAGGCACTATCAGTATTTCAAGTGAAAATAAAAGTAAGCCTATTCAACGTAAACTTTCTGTTTTCCTACAAGTAATTTTTGGGATTTCAAGTATCTGACTTTGTAGAATTGAAGTGATTCGAGGGGCTAACCAACTCCGCTATTCACCATATTTATATGCAAAACGCTAGGCGGCAGTTAGTCGTCCGAATAATACTCTCAGAAGTGCCGGTAGTTGTCGAAAATCTTGTGATTCCTCAAAGGTAAAAGTTTCAATTTGAGGAATTAATAATGAAACTTCTGGCATCACTTTTTCATCGACTTTGTTAATCGATCTTGTTTATGAGTTTGGCATAACCATTCTGGATATTCAATCCATCCAATAGCCGAGAGGAATTTAGGTATACTTTCCACGCTCTGGCTGAAGCTTCCCTCTCTCCATAGCATTCAAAAAAGAAGAATTATTATGGCAAAGAGAATTAGTCAGGTTATCAAATTAAACATTTCTGCAGGAAAGGGAACGCCTGCCCCTCCCGTTGGCACCGCCCTTGGACCAGCTGGCATCAATATGATGGAATTTCTCAAGAAATTCAACGAAATGACTGCGCCTCAGATGGGATTTATTTTGCCGGTTGAAATCACCGTGTTTGAAGACCGTTCCTATGCGTTTATAGTTAAGCAACCCCTCACAACCGAGCTAATCAAACGCGCCGCTGGAATTGAAAAAGGTGCGGGGAATCCAAAAGCAGATAAAGCCGGGGTTCTCACCCAAGCAAAATTAAGAGAAGTAGCAAAGCTGAAAATGGCGGACTTAAATACCGAAAATGAAGAGATGGCGATGAGAATCGTTGCCGGTGCCGCAAGAAGTATGGGTGTTCAGGTCGAAGGTTAAGCTGATTGGCCAAATTTGAACAAATAAACCATAACTGATTCGCTTATCCGACGTCTAAATAATCGATAATAGTATGTTTACAAGAATTGCTCGATCCGTGATATTTTTCTTGTTGGCGTGCATCACTTGCACGCTCGTTTTAGGGTCTGCTCGGGCGGTCACCAAGGAAACCGGTGCATCGCTTTCGGCTCAATCTGCAGCTGATGTGCTTAAAACCTATGCTCAAACCGACGGTGCTTTTTTGGCGGCTGGATTGGTAAAAGACACCTACGACAAAGCCCAGGATCTTTCAACCCTGCTTTTATACCCAGATGATCAGTTGATGGTATTAAAGCTCACCGGTCTGCAACTTAAAGAAGCCTTCGAGCGTTCTGTTTCACTTTATCCTCAACCAAACACTAGCTTTCTGCAATTAGCCGGTTTTGAGGTCACTTTTTCAAAATCAGGTGCAATTGGAAAACGGGTGGTTTCGGCTACCGCGAACGGTGCCGCGATTGATAATGCTAAAACATATACGGTCGCAATGCCAACGAGTCTGGGACGCGGCGGACTAGGTTATTTTAAAATATGGGACAAATCAGACATCGTCAAAACTTACGACACCGTAACCGTGGAATCCATCCTCAAAGGCAAACCATACGTGGCAACATCGCCGCGCTGGTCGGCCTCAGCCTAGCCCTTCTCACCATCCCCGCTGCTATCGCTCAGGATACTTCTGCGCCAACTGCCGCCGGATTCGATAAAGACACGGCGTGGCAATACCTGCTAAAGCAATGCGATTACGGGCCCCGCGTCCCTGGCACCAAAGCTCATGATGATTGCGGAAAGTACCTTCAAACCGAGCTTGCCAAATATTGCGATGAAGTTCATCTCCAGCACCTTACTCATCTCTGGACCTACAATAATCAAACTTTGCAGATGGATAACATCATCGGAACCCAAAATTGGAAGGACGCAAAGGTTCGAATTGTGCTTCTGGCTCATTGGGATTCTCGGCCATTTGCAAGCCAAGAAACTGACCCCATAAAGCAGAAAATGCCCATTTTAGGAGCGGATGACGGAGCCAGCGGAGTTGCCGTGCTTATAGAATTAGCCAAAGCCCTTCATGATCAAAAATTACCGATAGGAGTTGAATATTTACTTGATGATGGCGAAGATCTGGGACCAAATATGGATCAAATGCTTCTGGGAGTTGATTATTATGCCAAAAATCTTCCCGATCCAAAACCTCAATACGGCATTCTGCTCGACATGATCGGAAATAAAGGCGTCCGCGTTCCGATCGAAAGTAATTCCTATGTAGCCAGCGAAGATTTTATCCGAAAATTTTACGCGTTTGCTCAAAAAGTTGGGCTGGAAGCAACTTTCCCCAACAAATTTGGCGATGACATCGAAGACGACCACCTTCCACTCATCGCAGCTGGGATTCCCACCATAGATTTGATTGACTTTAACTATCCCTACTGGCACACCCTGCAAGACACCCCCGATAAATGCTCTGCCGATTCCCTTGGAAATGTCGGCACCATGCTTTACAAGTGGATTTTGCAAACGCCTCCTTATGAGGTCCCGATGTCAGATCGGGTTCCACGCACGATTTCAATCGGAAATTAGGATCGAATTGGAACCGTTCGGGATGCCTCTCGTAAGTTAAAGCTATGATCACCCCTTACGATTGGCAAGAAAGCATCGGTGCGCGAGCTCAATACATTGAAGCTAAGTTAAGCCAAGGGTCGCCCGTCTTTGGGCTTTCCCTTAAGCCTGGAGTTTTGCTTTTTTCTTTTCGCCGGACCTCTCAGAAACTCTTTGAAATTTATGATCGATTGGGCTTTGGCGCGCTCGGGCAACAATCGGATGTGGAAGCCATTCGTACCGGAGCGGTTGAATTTGCAAGCCGAGAAGGTTATCAGCGGAGCGAGCAAGACGTTACAATTCAACGGGTCGCCTCTTCAATTAGCCAGCCGATCAAACGCGCATTTGCCGATTTCTCAACCGCTCCATTTGTCGCCAGGTGCCTCTTTGCCGAAGTTAACGAAAAGCCTGAAGAAGATTTATTTTACAAGATCGATTACACCGGCGATTACGAAGCTTCCAAAGAAATCGTGGTGGTTGCCGGTGATGCCGAAATGGAGACGCGCCTTCATAAGGAGTTAGCCGGATTAGACCGGACCTCAGAACCAGAAGCGTTGCTCGAAGCTCTGGAAAAAATGTGGCACGACGCCGTTCACGAAACTGTTCCAGATGCTGATGAAACAATCGAGAGCCTTAAACCCGAAGCGGTATTAATCGAACGATCAGAAGCGAAAGAAGATCGATTTCGCTGGATACTATCTACTCCAATTTAACATCGATATCTCGTAGCGTCGCCGCACTTTCTTCCGGAAGCGTGTCGTTGATGAACGCTCCCGCTCCCGCTTCGCTTCCCGCCAAATATTTAAGTTTGTTTGCGGCTCGATAAGGCGGATAAAACTCAACATGGAACCAAGCGAAATTATAACCTGCAATGGAAGGCTCCTGATGCATCGACATGATATATGGAAACGAAAAACCAAAAATACCATCGTATTTTTTCGTCACCACCAATAAAATTTCTGCTAACTCATCCAATTGCGACGAACTCATTTTCGCCATAGAACTTAAATGCTTCTTGCACGTCACGTAGACCTCAAATGGGTATCTCGCAAAAGAAGGAACAAAAGCTACGAACTCACAATTTTCCCAGATGATCCGGTGGTTCGCGTGAGCTTCCTCAATAATTGCTGACATCATTGGCACCGAATTCTTATCAAAATAAAGCTTTTCTTGCCTTAATTCTTGCAATGGAATTGGCGGGATAAACGGATAGCCATAAATCTGCCCATGGGGATGAGTCAATGTGACCCCAATTTCCTTTCCCTTGTTTTCAAAGATAAAAACATACTCAATTTCCTCCAAATTGCCAAGCTGGACAAATCGGTCTTTCCAAACCCGAGTCAACTTACGCACTTGACCAAATGGCAGTGTGGCAAAAGTTTTTTCAGGGTCCTGTGAGTAACAAATCACTTCGCATTTTCCCTCCGAAGGTCTGACGGGAATTAAGGCAGTTGAGTCAATGACTGGCTTAGATGCCGGAGTTTGCAACGACGGGAATTTGTTCTCGAAAACGACAATATCGTAACTCTCAAGCGGAATTTCGGTCGGAAAAGTGCCTGGTTTTGTTGGAGCTAATGGATTCAAGTCGGCGGGCGGAAGAAACGTCCGGTCCTGGCGATGAGTTGCCGTAATCACCCATTGGTCAAGAAATGGATGGTAGCGAAGTTCGGACATGGAGTAGAAAAGGTTACCGAATAGCCTAAGAAAAACAATTATGCTCAGATTCCAAAAGCCTTTATGGTTACTTAGGATGAACAAGGTTCGAATGTTTTATCGAGCTCGGAAATCAGGCGGATGGTTGAAAAAACTATCATTAAACCGAGTGAAAACGCTATGTTAGGCAGAAGTACAGGATTCAAAAACCTAGCGTAAGACTTGTTAGCGTGAAGCAAAGGTCAAAGCTATCCGCTCTGAATAAAAGGTGTATATTGTGATCAATGATGCGAAAATTAATACTTATCTTCGTATTCTCGTCTACAGCAGTCCTTTCAACGGCGCAAGCAGTGAAATTCGTTGTGACAAGCGGTGCAGCGTACCCCATGCGGTGGGTGAGACAGATGCTTCTTCCGACAATATCCCTGGGAGCCCTGCCATCGGCACGCCGTGCTGTTTTATGCTGGGATCGCAAACAAAGCTCGTTGTTAACGACCCAAAGGTCGTAAGCTGGGACGTAATTTCCCTGTCGTTAGATGGTCAGCCCACCAAACGTCATTATTGGTCAGTCGGCGACACAGGGATGATGCCCGCTTCTCAAACTGTGACACTGCCAGCGATGCCTTCCAATGTCGATTATGCGTGGCTGTACTACGACATAGTTCTCAGTTATCCCCTGCCAGGAGGTGGAACCAACACCGTTGTCGAGCAAATGGGCGGAGGCTACCATCAAGATATGTTCTTTACGTTTGCCGCGCCTCAGGGTCCGCTCGTTGGTACTGGGTGGGACAACGTCCTAAAAGTCTCTTGCACCAACGCTTCCCAGTCGACCACGATTGCGGATGCGGAACCCGCCGAGACTTTTGGCGTCTTCTGGGATCACCCCGGATTCTATTATCCTGGTAATACAGCTGTCTATTGTTTTAATAGTAATGGTCAATATATGCTGGGTTGGGTTTCCGATAATCTGCTAAACAGGGTACCATTCAGGGGAAACTGCCTCGATTGCTCGACCGCTAATGCTCTTCTTACCGACAGTTTAGGGATCAATACCTTGACTCGACAACTGACAATCGATAGTGGGTTCACAACAAACCCGATATGCCCAGTCGGCTCGGATGCAACCTTGTGGCCATCAACTTATTCTTCATTTGCTTGGGGATGGCATAGCATTGCTGTGCCGTACGGCTCTGCGTTTGGCGGCGGCACTTCAATCTTCGACCCGACAGAAGCGCAGCATCTGAACCTCGACGGAAATTCGTATGAGAACCCTCCAGCCGATGGTCTCGGTTCATTCTGGAGCCAAGGAGGGTACTGGCAAACTAATCCTTCTCGTGGTCTCGTCAGTTCTCCCAATCCTTCGTATCCATTGCCTTACACTGGTCTACCGTATCCAATTTTTCAGTCTTATGGCGATGATTGGATTTCCTTCGTCACAGCAAATAAGCCGTGACCGTAATCTTCAACTTTGATCTTAGGAACTATCACATGAACAAAATTAATATTATTTACAATCTAAAAACCATTTCCATCGTAACGTCTGCAGCGGGTGCGGCATTTATCGGAGCTGCTCAAATACTACAAGCAGGGCACCTAAAAACTTCTGCTCCTGAAATTGAACGAGCGATGAAGTTTCCTCCCCAGATTGGCGACCTTTTGAGGGATGACGAGCATGGTTCTACAGCAAGAATCTCGCTTTTTCGCCCTTTTTTAAAACCCAGGACCTCCGGAGTTAGGGCGTCCCAAAAATGCACCGGTCTGGAAATTTATGCTTTTTACAAAAGGGAGGGTTCAATGCAGGACCGGATGTCGGTAAAGATCGACTGTTATAGCCAGCCCGGATACGCTTTGGCTGCGCAGAAATCGTTCGAAAGCACTGCGCAGACCCCGGGACTACTCCGAAGTGGCAGCTACACCGGGGCTGAACTCGGTGCAACTACCTCGCATTTCGGGGCACCGGGTGCCAGGGAAGACTCGGACTTGTGGTTGATCTCCGCTAACGTAAGAATAAGCATTGATAGCATGAACCTCGAAGACACACCCAGTGGTTTTGTTAGTCATCATACCTTCACCAGAGCCGACGCTATTGCCATTGAGCAATTCGCCAAAGTGGCAATGGTAAAAGCCAAAACGATTGCAAAGAAAATGTGAAATCGGCAATTGCACTCTCATCCTCCATCGGTTCTATATGTTTTTTGTCATCAAACGCAACACTTTGATCGTCAACTTACTAACAATAGTGTGGGGGATGGCATAGCATTGCGGTTCTGTATGGCTCTCTGTTTGGCAACTGCACTCCAACCTTCGACGCCACAGAAGCGCAGCATTTGAACTTGGACGGAAATTCGTATGAGAACCCTCCAGCCGATGGTCTCGGTTCATTCTGGAGCCAAGGAGGGTACTGGCAAACTAATCCTTCTCTTGGTCTCGTCAGTTCCCCCAATCCTTCTTTCCCGTCACCCTACGTCATGCCATATCCGATTTTTCAAAATTTTAATGATGATTGGATTTCTTACGTAACTGCAAACAAACCATAAAAAAATAAAAACAATATGACTAAAATTAAAACCATTTACAACCTGAAAACCATTTTCATCATGACGTCTGTAGCTTTGATCGCATCGACTGTCTTCGGGCAAATGTTAAAAGTCGGGCATCTGCAAGTTTCCGCTTCGGAACTAGAACAAACGCTGAGCCTTCCTTCCAGTGTCGCTGGCTTTGTTATGAAAGGCGAGACGGGATCACCGTACAAACCCAAGTTTTTTCACCTTACCGCCAATCAGTACCCCAAAAACGATTCCAGAGGATTGCAGTTGACCCCTAAATGTGATTGCGTCGAATTTCGTGCCGATTACTCGAAAGATGGCTCAAAGCAGGACCGGATGACAGTCGATGTCTCCTTTTACAGTCAACCGGGCTATGCAATGACAGAGCAGAATTTTGTCAGCAGCTCGCGCCAGAGTACAAAACCGTTACCAACGGGTAGCTTTACGGAGGCAAAACTTGGAGCTTTCACTTGGCACTCGGGAGGACCCGGTCATAAAGGTGATGCTGAGCTTTTTCTCATTGCTGAAAAGGTCCGCATTGACATCTACCTTACAAACATTCAGGACACGGCACCTGGTGAAGGGGTAGCGTTCCGCAAGTTTGACCGAGGCGACGCGCTAGCAATTGACAAGCTCGCGAAGACGACGCTGGAGCGAGCCAAACGACTAGCCCAGAAAATGTGAAATCAGTCATTTGATAGCAATAAATTAGAGGTTTGGGCACAGATTTTGTTGCCCGACTCCCAATTTCCTTTGTATTATCAAGCACAGATAGAAATTTGGGGTCCAGGCGATGAGTTGCCGTAATCACCCATTGATCAAGAAATGGAGGTAGCGAAGTTCGGACTTGGAGTAGAAGAGGTTACCGAATCTCGCAGATTCACCTTATCTGAGGTATCTTACCCACAACATTTCGGCTAACTATTAATGGCATCCACTCCTCAAGAGACTCAAATACCAAAGGGACCGGTTTCAAAACAAGCTGCTTCGCCTTTTTCTCTTAAAATTGCCACCTTGTCTGGGATTCCGATCCGACTTCATATCACCTTCGTGCTCCTGATCGCGTGGATCGCGGCTACCGATCGAAACGACAACTATGCAGCGTTGCTGTTTATCGTCATCCTTTTTGTTTGCGTCTTGCTTCATGAGTTAGGACACGCCCTAACCGCTAGGCATTACGGAATTGAAACTTTCGATATCACCCTTTATCCAATTGGAGGAATCGCAACAATCGACGGTCAGCCAAAACCGAAAGCCGAGCTTTGGATTGCTTTTGCCGGTCCGCTCGTGAATTTGGTGATCGCGGTTGCAATCGCCATTGGAATTTTGATTAGGTCCCACTCTTTTCCCCAGTATTTGTGGGTCATTCGACCTCAATCTGATTTTATGGGATCAATGTTTGCCGCTAATCTTATGCTAGCTGCTTTTAATCTAATCCCAGCTATTCCAATGGATGGCGGAAGAGTGCTTAGGTCTCTGCTTTCAATTAAATTTGGCAATAAAAAGGGAACTCAAGTAGCTGGCATGGTCGGCCAATTTATAGCGATTTGCCTCATTATCATTGGTCTTGTAACTTACAGTTTGATCTTGGTACTCATCGCCGCGTTCGTACTCGTAGGAGCCAGTCAAGAAATCGCCTCTGAAAATGTTCATTCAATCACGGATGGCCATCAAGTATCCGATGCGATGATAACAAATCTGAAAACCCTTGAACCAGGAGCGACCCTTGATTTTGCGGCAAAGTCCTTGCTCGACGGATCGCAGCATGATTTCCCAGTTGTTCTCGGGGGCACCGTGCACGGAATTTTAACTCGTTCCGCAATTATCAAGGGATTGGCTCAGGACACAAACGATGCCTATATATCTGGCCTCATGATCAGAGATTTTCCCCAAATATCCAGCGAAATGCCGCTTGATCAGGCGATTCAACTCCTCCGCCAGCAGCACCACGTTCCAATTTTAGTGATAGATAACGAGGAGCTTAAAGGAATGTTGACCTATGAAAACTTAAGCGAATTCGTCATGCTTGCAAACGCCCGGGCATCGCATCACAATTAAGCCAGTGTTGCGGTTCTCGATTTTCGCTGATTTTCCCTCACGGTTCCAACCAATAAATAAATGTCGGACATCCTAACCCCTGGTATGCGCGAAGCTTGGCCAACCGATTCGGGCCTCCGCGCCATCAATTTTTCTCTGCTTTCATGGCTTAGGCTTCTAATTGCTTCGTAGTCAAAATGAGCCGGAATTTTCATGCCGTCAAGCTTGGAAGAATCAGCTACCAACTTTTCTTGCCTTTCTAAATAACCTGAATACAACCCCGCAAGCTGCACTTGCTCTCGAACTTTTGCATCTTTTGAGAGCGCCAATGGGAATCCTAACCGACTTGCAATTTGCTCGGCTTGATTTAAATCCATGCCTGGGCGCCGCAAAAAGTCAAAGAGGGTAGTTGTGCGATCTACCGTAACCTGACCAAATTCGGCGAGCAACTGATGATCAATTCCATTCAATTCAATTCTTGAGAGTTGGTCTCGATCATGCTTTATCGCCTCTTGTTTTAATTCAAATTTCGTTTTCCTTTCCTCTCCGCAAAGACCAATTTCAATTGAAAGCGGAGTTAGGCGTGCATCCGCGTTGTCACTTCTCAAAACAAGCCGATGTTCCGAGCGTGCGGTTAGCATCCGATAAGGATCGTCCACTCCTTTAGTAGTAATATCGTCAATCATCACTCCAATAAAGCTTTGCGATCTCGGAAAATCAACCGGCGATTCTTCATGTGCAAACCTAGCCGCATTAATGCCTGCAACTATGCCTTGACCGGCTGCTTCTTCGTATCCGCTCGTGCCATTAATCTGCCCCGCTAGAAATAGGCCTGGCATGAGCTTAGACATTAAATGGCTGGTCAGTTGAAGCGGATCGGCCATGTCGTATTCAACTGCGTATCCCGGTCTAATCAATTCAACATTTTCCATCCCTGGCACTGTCTTCAGCAAATCAACTTGAGTGCCAACCGGCAAGGAGGTGGAAACCCCTTGAACGTAAACTTCTTCGCCATCCCAAGTCTCAACTTCAAGAAATATCGGATGC
>JGI20207J14881_1000935_pt1 | contig 10290 bp, 4 predicted proteins | sample NGESurdeep092012_4_FD_14881 | JGI IMG/M metagenome (IMG submission 14881)
CGCACGCCGGGTTTGAGCTCCTCGTTGATCAGGTGATAGGCGCCATCGACCATCGCCGCGGCGCGGTTCAGAAGCGCGATCTCGTCCTGAGACTTCACCTCGCGCGCCTCCAGCATCACCTGCTGGCCGTCCACAATATTGAGCCCGGCCTTTTGCAGCTCGAACATCATTGGCGGTTCGATAATGTCGATACCGATCGGCATTTTCTCGCAACCGGCTTCCTTGATCAGGGCGGCAATCTCCTTGGCGTGCTTGGTCATCAGGCCGAAGGCCGGATCGACCATGCCGCGCATGCCGATGATGCCGGCCTTGCAGTTCTCGGGCTTCAGCCACGGCGTGTAGAGCTTGTGATGCACGGCGGCGGAGCCGAAGTCCCATAGGATCGGATCGCCGTTACGGGTTAGAAGCGCCCAGCGGCAGAGCTTGTCGCGCTCCCATTCGCCGATCTTGGTCGACGTGATGTAGCGGATGTTGTTGACGTCGAAGACGAGCAGNGCGCCGAGCTCGGAATTTTCCAGCGCCTGCTTGACGCGGCCGAGGCGATACCGGTGCAGCCGGCGGTANTCGACGCGTTCCTCGAAATCGACGCCCATGATGCCCAGCGACGGCAGGGCGCGGGCCCAATTGTAGCGCGGGTTGATGTCCTCGGCGNGGATCTGCAATGGGTCGCGCGTTCGTTCGTCCATCGGCTCCTCCTGCCGTCTAATGCGGCTTGTGCGGATTGGTTCGGCTGAGCTTATACACCCGGACAGCCGCGTCGTCATGCCTGCCTAAAGCGCGGCGGTGTCTCGGTTATTCCGCCGGTTGTGGGTGGGCCGGCGGGCGCCGAAGAAAGGTGGGATTGGCGCCGCCCAGCTTGCGATGCAGGCGGTCAAGCAGGAGATAAATCACGGGCGTCGTGTACAGGGTGAGCACCTGCGAAACCAGAAGGCCGCCGATAATCGTGATGCCGAGCGGGCGACGCAGTTCCGAGCCGGGGCCGAGCGCAATCACCAGTGGCACGGCGCCGAGCATCGAGGCCATCGTCGTCATCAGGATCGGCCGGAAACGTTCGAGGCAGGCTTCGTGAATGGCGCGTTCCGGCGGGAGGCCGCGCCGCCGCTCGCCATCGAGTGCGAAGTCGACCATCATGATGCCGTTCTTTTTCACGATGCCGATAAGCAGGATGATGCCGATGAAGGCGATCACGGTGAGCTCCGTGCCCGAGACTTGAAGGGCGAGCAAGGCGCCGAGCCCGGCCGAGGGCAGCGTCGAGATGATCGTCAGCGGATGTGCCAGGCTCTCGTAGAGCACGCCGAGTACGATGTAGACGGCGATCAGCGCCGAGAACAGCAGTAGCGGCTGCGCTCCGGCCGACTGTTGAAACTGCTGCACGTCGCCGGCGAAGTCGGCGTGGATCACGTCCGGAATGTGCATCTCGCCGACCGTTTGGCCGATTGCGGCTGTCGCGTCCTGGATGGTCGTGCCGGCCGCGAGGTTGTAAGTGATGGTCGTCGATGGAAATTGACCTTGATGGTTGACCACCAGCGGTGCGATGCCGCGTTCGACACTGGCCACGGTCGATAACGGCACCTGCGTGCCGCCTTTTCCAGATACGTATATTTGACTGAGATCGTTGGGGTCGCGCCGGTAACTGCCCTCGACCTCCAGAATGACCCGGTACTGGTTGCGCGGGCCGTAGATTGTCGAGATTTGCCGCTGCGAGAACGCGTCATTGAGCGCGTTGTCGATGTCCTGGATGTTTACGCCCATTCGCGACGCCGCGGTGCGGTTGATGTTCACCGTGGCTTGCAGGCCGCCTTGCTCGCGGTCGGTGGTGACGTCGACGAGGCCGGGAATCGCCTTCACGCGATCGAGCACCTTCGGCACCCAAGCCTGGAGTTGGTCGATGTCCGAGCTCCAGAGTGTGAATTGGTATTGCGAATTGCTCTGCCGCCCGCCGGCCCGGATGTCTTGCGCCGGCACCATAAAGACTCGAATGCCGGCTATGTGGTTGAGCCTGTTACGCAGGCGATTGACCACCTGCTGCGTCGACACGTTGTTGCGTTCATCGGGCGGCTTCAGGCTAATGAAGAGGCGCCCGCGGTTGACCGAGGCATTAAAGCCCGATGCGCCGACCGACGAGCCGACGCCGGCGACCGCCGGATCGGCCAGCACGACGTCTCTCGCCTGCGTCTGGAGCTTCTCCATGGCCTCGAACGAGATATCGGTCGAAGCCTCAGTCCCGCCGAAGATGAGCCCGGTGTCGTCCTGCGGGAAGTAGCCCTTCGGCACCTTGATGTAGAGGCCGATGGTGAGTGCGATGGTAGCGACGAAGACGATCAGCGCAAGCGCACGGTGCTCGATTGTGAAGGCCAGTGTGCGGGCATAAAAGCGCGTCAGCCGCGACAGCGTGCGCTCGACCACGCGGTCGAGCCAGGTCGCGTCGGGGCTCGGTCCCTGCCGCACGAAATAGGCGCAGATCATCGGCGTCACCGAGAGCGACACGACGGTCGAGATGGCGATGGCGAAAGCGAGCGTCACCGAGAACTCGCGGAAGAGGCGGCCGACAATGCCACCCATGAATAGAAGCGGGATGAAGGCGGCCACCAGCGAAACCGAGATCGAGACGACGGTGAAGCCAATCTGACGCGCGCCGGCGAGCGTTGCGCGCAAAGGCGATAGGCCCGCCTCGATGTTGCGGAAGACGTTCTCGATCATGACGATGGCGTCGTCGACGACAAAGCCGACCGACACGACGAGGGCCATCAGCGAGAGGTTGTCGATCGAGAAGCCGGCTCCCCACATGGCCGCGCAGGTTCCGGCGAGCGACAAAGGCACTGTGATGCCGGCGGCAATGGTCGGCGGCCCACGGCGCAGAAACACGAACACGACGAGCATCACGAGTACGATGGTGGCGGCCAGGGTCGCCTGCATGTCGTGCACGCTGGCCCGGATCGTCTGCGTGCGNTCCGTCAGCACCGAGATGTCGAGCCCGGCCGGAATCCATTGGCGCAGTTCCGGCAACAGNGCATANATNCGGTCCACCGTGTNGATGACGTTCGCGTCGCCTTGCTTGGTGACGATCAGGAGCACCGAAGGGTCGCGGTTGAACCAGCCGGCCGAGCGNCTGTTGCGAACACCAGCACGGATCGAGGCGATGTCGGGCAGGCGGATGACGTTGCCGTCGACCGTCTTGACCACCAGCGTGCCGTAGTCGGGCGCAGTTTTGAGTTGATCGTTGATGCCGATGGTGGTGGCGCGTGCCGGACCGTCGAAGGAGCCGAGCGGACCCATCGCATTGGCGTTCGATATGGCCGAACGAACATTCTCAAGCGAAATGCCCATGCTGGCGAGCCGCGTCGGATCGACCCCCACGCGCAACGCCGGCTGCTCCGAGCCGGCCACGGTGACGTCGGCGACGCCCTGCACCTGGCTCAATCGCTGCGCTATGACGCTGTCGGCGGCGTCGTAGATGGCGCTCCCCTGCAAGGTTTTGGAGGTGAGCGCGAGGATCAGGATCGGCGCTGCGGCTGGATTGAACTTGCGGAACGTTGGCAGCGTCGGCAGGTCGCCGGGAAGGTCAGAGAGCGCCGCATTGAGCGCCGCCTGGACGTCGCGCGCGGCGCCATCGATGCTGCGGGTAAGATCGAACTGCACGACGATGCGCGAGGAGCCGAGCGAGGAAACCGAGGTAAGCTCGGTGACACCGGCGATCTCGCCGAGCCGCCGCTCGAGAGGCGCGGCGACGGTCGCCGCCATGATGTTCGGGTCGGCGCCGGGGCGGCTCGCGGTGACGCTGATCGTCGGCAGTTCGACGTTCGGGAGGCTGGCGACTGGCAGGAACACGTAAGCGACGGCGCCGACCATGAAGAGGCCGATCGCCATCAGCGTCGTGCCGATCGGCCGCCGTATGAAGGGGCGAGAGAAGTTCACGGGCCTTACTCCGCCGGCAGCGGCCGTACGGCGCCGCGGCCTGACAGCCGCATGCGCAGCCGCTCCATGTAGAGGTAGATGACCGGCGTCGTGTAGAGCGTCAGCAATTGGCTGAGCAGCAGGCCGCCAATAATGGTGACGCCGAGCGGATTGCGCAGCTCCGAGCCAGTCCCGGATTCAAACGCCAGCGGCATCGCGCCAAACAGCGCGGCGAGCGTCGTCATCATGATCGGGCGGAAGCGCAGCAGCGCTGCCTGCAGGATCGACTCTTCGGGCGACAGTCCCTTGTGACGCTCCGCCTCGATCGCGAAATCGATCATCAGAATGGCGTTCTTCTTGACGATGCCCATCAGCAGCACGATGCCGATCAGAGCGATGACCGACAGGTCGTAGCCGAACAGCATCAGCGCCAGCAGCGCGCCGACACCGGCCGAAGGCAGGGTCGACAGAATCGTCAGCGGGTGGATAAAGCTTTCGTACAGCACGCCCAGCACGATGTAGATCGTGATCGCCGCAGCAAGGATCAGCCACGGCTCGCCGGCCAGTGAGCGCGCAAATTCGGACGCGTCCCCGGAATAGCTGCCGGTCACCGAACTCGGTGTGCCGATCTCCTTCTGGGTGTTCGTAATGGCTGCGACCGCATCAGACAGCGCATAGCCTGGCGCCAGATCGAAGCTGACCGTCACCGATGGGAACTGCTCCTCATGTGCGATGGCAAGCGGCGCCGTCGTGCGCACGAAGCGGGCGAAGGCGGAGAGCGGCACCTGGTTGGAGCCGGTGACTGCGTTCGGGCTCGCGGTCGTGTTGGTGTTGGTGGTGCCGGTGGCGGTGTTGCCGACGGTGGCGGCGGTGCCGGTGGAGGTGGTGGCGCCGGTGACGTAAATCTGCGACAGCGCCGACGGATCCTGCTGATAACGCGGTTGCGCCTCGAGGACGACGCGGTACTGATTGGCCTGGCCGTAAATGGTGGACACCTGGCGCTGGCCGAATGCATCGTAGAGCGTGTCGGTGACACTCTGCATCGACACGCCGAGGCGGCCCGCCTGCTCGCGGTCGACTTCTACGTCGACGCGCGGGCCGCCCTCCTGCGCCTCCGACGCGACCTCGCGGAACGCTGGTTCGCCGCGTAATTGCCGCACAAGCTTGTCGCCCCATTCCACGACCTCGTCGCGATCGGTCGAGACGAGCGTGTACTGGTACTGCGCGCGCGACGCACGGGTTGAAATCTGAATGTCCTGTGTCGCCTGGAAGTAGACGTTCATGCCGGGGATGTGCGCAACGTCGCTGCGCAGCCGGGTGATGATCTGGTCGACGCGCGTGCTGCGATCATCGCGTGGCCTGAGCGTGATGGTCAGTCGCCCGGCATTCGGAGTGGCATTTAGCGTGCTCACGCCGATCACCGAGACGACACCGATCACGTCCGGATCCTGGCGGATCGCCGCCTCGACTTCAGCCTGTTGCCGCTGCATCGCGCCGAACGACACGTCGGGACCGGCCTCCGTCACGGCGGTGATGAGGCCCGTATCCTGCAACGGCAGGAAACCCTTCGGCATGAAAGCGTAAAGCATGATCGTCGCGGCGAGCGTGGCGAAGGTGACAATCAGAGTCTCCGGCTGGTGCCGCAGCACCCACACCAGCGTGCGGTGATAGAAGGCGACGGTACGGTCCATGAGCAGGCCGAAGCCGCGCGCCGGCCGCTCTTCGCCGTGGCCGCCGCCGCTCGGCCGCAGCAGGCGAGCGCACATCATCGGCGTCAGCGTCAGCGACACGATGGCCGAGGCAACGACGGCAATGGTCAAGGTCAGCGCGAATTCGCGGAACATGCGACCGACGAGGCCGGTCATGAATAAAAGCGGGATGAACACCGCGATCAGCGACAAGGTCAGCGAGATGACCGTGAAGCCGATCTCCTTGGCGCCGCGCAACGCCGCCTGTAGCGGCGTTTCGCCCTCCTCCATGTGACGGACGATATTCTCGATCATGACGATCGCATCGTCGACCACGAAGCCGGTGCCGATGGTCAGCGCCATCAGCGACAGGTTGTCGAGCGAGAAGCCGCAGAACCACATCACGCCGAAGGTGGCGATCAGCGACAATGGCAGCGCCACGCCCGCAATGATCGTAGCGCTGATGGTGCGGAGGAACATCAGGACGACCAACACGACCAGGCCGACGCTCAGCACGAGCGTAAATTGCACGTCGTGCACCGAGGCACGGATGGTGCCGGTGCGGTCATTGACGACAGTGAGCGTCGCGCCGGCCGGGATGGATCGGCGCAGCCGTGGGAGTTCTGCCTGGATGCGCTGAACGGTGTCGACGACGTTGGCGCCGGGTTGGCGCTGCACGTCGATGACGATGGCGGGCTGACCCTTATACCAGGCCCCGACCTTAGTGTTCTCGAGCCCGTCGACCACGTCGGCGACGTCGGAGAGCAGGACCGCAGCGCCATTGCGATAGGCGATGATAATGCTCTTGTAAGCGTCGGCGCTGGCGATCTGGTCGTTCGCGGCGATGCTGTAGGACTGTTGCGCGCCGTCGAGTGAACCCTTGGCGCCGGCGACATTGGCGCCGACGATGGCGGTGCGCAGGTCCTCGAGCGCAATGCCATAAGCGGCAAGCCGCGACAGGTCGGCCTGGATACGGATCGCCGGCTTGATGCCCCCCTGGACCGAGACGTGGCCGACGCCACTGACTTCCGAAAGGCGCGGCGCCATCACGGTGTCGGCGAGGTCGCTAAGCGTGCGCTGGTCGATGGTCTTCGAGGTCAACGACAGCGTGATCACTGGCGCGTCGGCCGGGTTCACCTTCGAATAGAGCGGCGGGTAGGGAAGATTGCGCGGCAGCGTTGATGCCGCGGCGTTGATCGCCGACTGCACGTCTTGCGCCGCGGCGTCGATATCCCGGTTCAGATCGAATTGCAGCGTCACCTGGGAGATGCCGAACGATGACGACGACGTCATCGTCTGCAATGACGGAATTTGGCCGAATTGCCGCTCGAGCGGCGCGGTGACGAGGGATGCGATGGTGTCCGGATTGGCTCCGGGAAGCTGGGTCGTCACCTGCACGGTCGGGAAATCGACCTGCGGCAGCGCCGACACCGGCAGCCACCAGTAGCCGAGCAGGCCGCCGAGCATCACCGCGATGCCAAGCAGGGAGGTGGCGATCGGCCGGTGGATGAAGGGCGATGAGACACTCATTGCTGTGCGGCGGGCCTCGAACCGTTGCCGCGCTGGCCCTTGCCGGCATTCTGGGCCGCGGGCTGCGAGGCGGCAGGATTATCGCTGCCGATCGTCACTTGCGCGCCGTCGGTAAGCCGCACGAATCCGGTGGTCACCACCTTTTCCGCGGGCTTCACGCCGCTCGCCACCACGGTCGTGTTCTCGTCCTGGCGCTCGATCTTGATCGGCCGCATCGCCGCTTTGTTGTTGTCGCCGACGACGTAGACGAACGTGCCGTTCGGCCCGCGCTGCACGGCGCCGGTCGGAATGACCGTGACGCCTTTGAGCGTATCGACCAGAAGACGCACATTGACGAATTGCCCCGGCCACAGGTCGATTGCATCGTTCGGGAATTCAGCCTTCAGCTTGACCGTGCCGGTCGTGGAATCGATCTGGTTGTCGACCACGTCAGCTTGCCGTGCTCGATGACCTTGTTGTTGTCGGAGCGCAACGCGTCGGCGGCCAACGGTCCTTTGGCGAAAGCGTCGTTGACCGTCTGGATGTCCTGCTGCGGGATACTGAATGTCACCGCGATCGGCTTGATCTGCGTGAGAGTGACGATGCCGCCGGAATCGGACGAGTGCACGATGTTGCCAGCGTCGACCTGGCGAATGCCGGTGCGTCCGTCGATCGGCGCGCGGATGTCGGCGTATCCCAACGTCGCCTGCGCGCTCTCGATCGCCGCCTGATCGGACTGCAGTTGCGCGGTGTCCTGCGCCACCAGTGCGCGTTGCGTGTCCGCCTGCTGGCGGTTGATGGCATTGGTGGCGGCGAGTTGCTCATATCGCGCCAGGTCCCTCTGGGCATTGGCGAGCAGCGCCTCGTCCTGCGCCTTTTTGGCGAGCGCCTGGTCGTAAACCGCCTTGAATGTCGTCGGATCGATGTGCGCGAGGATGTCGCCCTTCTTGACGTCCTGGCCTTCGGCGAAATTAACGGCGATCAGCTTGCCGTCGACTTGCGACCGTACCGTCACGGTGTTGAGCGCCTTGGTGGTGCCCACCGCGTTCAGATAGACCGGCACATCCTGGGTCGCCGCCGCGGCGACGAGCACCGGCACTGGCCCGGTCGCCGCGAACCGCGCGGCACGGCCGCCAATTCGCGGCTGCTGCGCATGCATTCCGAAGAACACGTAGGCCAGTGCGCCGACCACGATGGCAAGGACGACAAGGATCGCGAGACCACGGCGCCAGCGGCCGCGCGGCTCGACTTTCAGTTCCTTTTTGGGGACCTCACCGTGCATCGGCCATATCCAAAGGCTTGGGCTTCCAGCCGCCCCCGAGCGCCTGGTAGAGGCTCACGATAGCCTGGATATGCGCGAGTCGCGCCACCACCAGAGTGTCCAGAGCAGTATATAAAGTCTGCTGAGTCTGCAGCACTGTGACGAGATCGATCGTTCCCTCGCGCAGCCGTTGCTCCGATATATCGAAGGCGCGGCGCGAGCTATCAACCACCGCCCGTTGCAACCGTTCCCTGAGCGCCGTCTGGCGCACATTGATAAGTGCCGTTTCGACGTCCGAAAAGGCCGAGATCACGGATTTGCGGTAGTTTTGCAGCAATTCGTCCTGCCGCCCTTTTTGCAGATCGAGATTGCCCAGGAGCCGCCCGCCTTCGAAGATCGGCTGCGTCAGCCCGGCGGTCAGCGTGTAGAACGCCGATTCCGGCCGCAGCAGGGTTTTCAGGATCGCGCTCTGATAGCCGCCTTCGCCGGTGAGCGTGATCGACGGCAGGAATTGGGCGCGCGCATTGGCGACATTTGCATTGGCCGCGGCGAGTTGAGCTTCCGCCTCGCGCACGTCCGGACGCTGCGCCAGGAGCTCGGACGGCAGACCAGGCGTCACGCGCGGGATTGCGATCGAATTGAGCGAGCCGCCGCGGATCCGCACGCTTTCCGGTGAGCGCGCCATTAGCACCGCGAGCGCATTCTTGAACTGCGCCACCGTCTGCTCGAGCGGCGGAATCGAGGCATTGATCGTGTCGACCACGCTCTGCTGTTGCGCGGTCTCGAGCGCCGAAGCGGTGCCGGCCGCGAGGCGCTGCGCGATGAGATTACCCACGCGCTTGGCGCTGATGAGATTCTGCCGGGCCACGCGCAAGCGATCCTGCGCCGCCAGCACCTGGAAATATGAATTGGCGGTCGTGGCCACGGTCGACAGCGCCACGACATCTCGGTCATACCGGCTGGCAATCGCGGTTTCTTCCTGAGCCCTGAGCGCGAAGCGGTTCTTGCCCCAGAAATCGATCTCGTAACTGGCCGTGAGCGAGGCACTGAGATTGTCCCGCTCGGAGCCGCCGAAGCTGGTGGTGGTACTGCCGCTGGTGGTCTGCGAGGACCGCGACCGCGTTGCATTGCCGTTCAAGTCGACCGTCGGCAGCAGCGCCGCGCCCGTGATTCGCGATTGCGCGTCGGCCTGCACGATCCGCGCAACCGCGGCGGCGACATCGAGATTGGCGGCGTTGGCGTTGTCGATGATGTCGGTCAGTTCGTGTGAGCGGAAGCCTCGCCACCAATCGAGCGACGGAGTCGCCGCGTTAGCGACAGACGGCGTCTTTGACCCGGTGCTGTAGGCGGCAGGAATGTCGAGGCCGGGCTCCGGCGGTGTGCCGTTGATCCAACAGCCGCCGAGCGGCACGGCGATGCAAGCGGCTTGCAGCATGGTCCAAACCGGGCGCGCGGCCGCCAACGCCGTCGATGTCCTGCCCGCTTCAAGACGCATACGCACTCACTCTTGTCGACTGATCCCACCGAACCGGGAGCCTAGCCCGGACTACCGGTCATTGCTTGCGGATTTTCGATTCGGGGGCCAATCGGCCAGCGCGAGCCGGCCATCACGCGACATCTTGGCGGCGGCATCGGCAAAGATGCCTTGCAGGATCTGATCGAAATTCTGACGTGCGGCGCGGGTTTTAGACATCGCCGCGCGCATCTCGTTAGCGCTGAATGGATCGCGCCGGAGTGCGGCATGGATCTGTTGACGGGCTGTGAAAAACCCATGCTGCGCGTCCTCGAGCGCCTGGCGCCGCGTCGCAAGCTCGCCGCGCAGCAGGTCGGCGTCCGGAGCCGGCAAGGTCGCGGCGATGCGCTCGATGCGCACGAACACGTCCCGGTCCCAACTCGACGACGCCGGCGCACGGATCGCCATGGCGATGGCGATGCCCA
>JGI20207J14881_1000942_pt1 | contig 10269 bp, 10 predicted proteins | sample NGESurdeep092012_4_FD_14881 | JGI IMG/M metagenome (IMG submission 14881)
ACGACACCGGCGGCGCCGAGAATTTCCGTCGCGAACTCATCGAGAAGATCCGGACCCTGGGCCAGCGCGCGCGCCGGCCGCGGGTGCTGCCCCTTGCGCCGCGCCAGACGCGGCCGCATCAGCCGATCCTGCTGCGGCCGATGCCGCTCACGCCGCCTCGCATTCTGCTGATCGGGTCCTCCACCGGCGGGCCGCAGGCGCTCGACGCGGTACTGTCACATTGCAGGGCGCTGATCGCGCGCGTGCCGATACTGATCACTCAGCACATGCCGCCGACCTTCACCGCCATCCTCGCCGAGCATCTCGCGCGCGAATCCAAGGCAACAGTGCACGAGGGCGTCGACGGTGAATCGATCGTGCCCGGTACGATCTACATCGCGCCTGGCGGGCGGCACATGAGCGTTGCCTCGCGCGACGGCACACCATCGATTGTGATCGACGATGGGCCGCAGATCAATTTCTGCAAGCCCTCGGTCGATCCGCTGTTCTCATCCGCTGCGGCCGTTTGGGGCAGCAAGGCCCTGGCGCTGGTGCTGACCGGCATGGGCGCCGACGGCCTCTCCGGCGCCAAGGAGCTTGTCGCCGCCGGCGGCCACGTGATCGCGCAGGACGAGGCGAGCAGCGTCGTCTGGGGCATGCCGGGTCAGGTCGCGCATGCCGGATTGTGTTCGGCCGTCCTGCCGCTCACCGAGATCGCGCCGCGTCTCAGCCGTGTGTTCGCGGGAGAGCGCGCATGACGCCGCACGACTTCGAGTATCTGCGACGGCTTTTGAAGGAGCGCTCCGGCCTCTCCCTGTCGGCGGAGAAGGACTACCTGCTCGAGAGCCGCCTTTTGCCGCTGGCGCGGCGCCAGGGCATGGCATCGCTCGCCGAACTGGTGATGCGTTTACGGCAGCCCGGCTCGACGGCGCTCGCTATCGCCGTCACCGAGGCGATGACCACCAACGAGACCTTCTTCTTCCGCGACCGTATCCCGTACGATCACCTGCGCGATACCATCATCCCGGCTCTCGCCGCGGCGCGCAGCCGTGAAAAGCGCATCCGCATCTGGTGCACGGCGGCGGCGAGCGGGCAGGAGCCCTATTCCATTGCGATGATGCTGAAGGCGTTCGGCCCGCAGCTCCATGGTTTCCGCGTCGACATTCTTGCAACCGATCTGTCGGCGGAGGTCATTGACCGGGCCAAGGCCGGGGTCTATTCGCAATTCGAGGTGCAGCGCGGCCTGCCGATCAACCTCCTCGTCAAATATTTCAGCAAGAGCGGCGACCGCTGGGAGATCGCGCCGGAACTGCGCGGCATGGTCCAGTTCCGCACGCTCAATCTGCTGAACGATTTCACGCCGCTCGGCCAGTTCGACATCGTCTTCTGCCGCAACGTCCTCATCTATTTCGATCAGGCCACCAAGGCCGGCGTGCTCGACCGAGTCGCGCGGCAGATGGCGGGCGACGGTTATCTCACGCTCGGTGCCGCCGAGACCGTCGTCGGTCTCACCGATTGCTTCATGCCCGTACCGGACAGGCGCGGCCTCTATATGCCGACCGCCGCCGCGCGCCGCGCGCCGTCATTTGCCGGAAATGTCATCCGTTTCGCCGCCAAGGCCTGAGCGCTCGTCAGACATTCACGCGACAACAAAAAGGCCCCGGGCGTGGGCCCGAGGCCTTTCGCATTCGGTCTGTGGCGCGTTTAGTCGATCACCTCGACGACGCGGCGCGTGTGCGGCTCGACCAGAACGGCGTGGCCATTGATCACCGTGTAGCGGTAGTCATGGCGCACGTGGAAGCTTTCCGGCACCTCGTAATAGGTCACGCCTTCCTCCGGCAGCACGACGCCGGAGCGTACCGGTTCGCGATAGGTGTAGGAGGGAACGTGCTCTTCGACCACGTATTCGCGGAAGCGCGGACGGTCGTCGACGCCGAGAATGCCGCCGACGGTGCCGGCGACCGCGCCCACGGTGCCGCCGACGATGGCGCCCACCGGTCCGGCAGCGTGCGCGCCCGCGTCTGCGCCTTCCTGGGCACCGCGCACGGTGCCCTGCGCCTGCGCAGCCAGCGGCAGCGCAATGATGGCGGCCAGAGTGGCCGCGGCGAGAATCTTCGTCTTCATCGGTCGCTCCAAGGTTTGTTGAAGGTATCGCCGGGAAGGGCGACTGGAGCCTGAACAATCCTGCGAGCTAGTGTTTTGTTCCGACCATTGGGTTCCACTGCGCATCACCGGAACAGCGGCGCGAAACAGATCACCGGAAAATACAATTAAAAAACCCCGGGCGAGAAGCCCGGGGTTGAGTTGGGAGGAGAGAGCCCGAAGGCTCAGTCAAGATGTACGCAGACGCAACGCGGGGAAACCCTCACGTCCTGTCTGCGCGGCATTCGCGCCGCGGAGGCAGCGATTACGCCGGAATCCTTTCTTCGACATCGCTCGGCTCGCGCAGCACGTAACCGCGGCCCCAAACGGTCTCGATGTAATTCTTGCCGGACGACGCGTTCGCCAGCTTCTTGCGCAGCTTGCAGATGAACACGTCGATGATCTTGAGCTCGGGCTCGTCCATGCCGCCGTAGAGATGATTGAGGAACATCTCCTTGGTGAGCGTCGTCCCTTTGCGCAGGGAGAGCAGCTCGAGCATCTGATATTCCTTGCCGGTCAGGTGGACGCGCTGGCCGCCGACCTCGACCGTCTTGGTGTCGAGATTGACGACGAGGTCGCCGGTATTGATGACCGACTGGGCATGCCCCTTCGAGCGGCGCACGATCGCATGGATGCGCGCGATCAGCTCGTCCTTGTGGAAAGGCTTGGTCATGTAGTCGTCGGCGCCGAAGCCGAGACCCTTAACTTTGTCCTCGATGCCGGCGAGGCCGGAGAGGATCAGGATCGGTGTCTTAACTTTTGAGACGCGCAGGGAGCGCAGAACCTCGAACCCGGACATGTCGGGCAGGTTCAGGTCGAGCAGGATGATGTCGTAGTCGTAGAGCTTGCCAAGATCGACGCCTTCCTCACCGAGATCGGTGGTGTAGACGTTGAAGCTCTCCGACTTGAGCATCAGCTCAATGGATTGTGCGGTCGCGCTGTCGTCTTCGATCAATAGAACGCGCATTAGAAGTCCCCTTCTCGCCGCACGGGCCGTTCAGTTCAGCGCCGCGGAGGCGGCGAGTTGTCAAAAAACGCGGTGGGACAAACCGATTCGACACTATCCCGCCATGGTTAACAAAACCTGATTCTCGCTGGCAAGGCCGCCGTAGGCATTTTCGCCCGAATCGGCGTAAGAGATTGCCAGGAACCAGTTTTCCGCCACTCGCCGGCTTCGTGCTCAGTTCAAGAACCGGCGTTGACCGGCCCAGGATCGCCCTTGATCGTCCCGGCCGGATGATTCGAATCCCGCCGTGAGTCCCATGGACGATGACGCAATGATTAACGACGCGGGTAAACAACGGGTTAAAGCCGGAACAGCGTCGGTAAGCCTAAGGGCGAGTTTATGGCGCCTGTGTCGTCTTTACCTCTCTCCGAACGCCAGCTCCCACCTTCGACCCTCTAGCGGCACGGGGCACGCCCATACCTGGGGCGCGGCGCCATGATGAAAGCCCTGGCCGAGCAGATCGGCGATCTCGACGGCGTCGAGATCTACGGCCGCGTCGTCGGGGTGCGCGGGCTGATGGTCGAGGTGGCCGGGCCGATCCACGCAATGTCGGTCGGCGCCCGGCTGACGGTGGAGGCCGGGACGGGCAGGGGCATCCCCTGCGAGGTGGTCGGCTTCTCGGAAGGTCACGCGCTCGCCATGCCCTTCGCCGCGCTTGACGGCGTGCGCCGGGGCTGCCGCGCGGTGGTTTCGAGCGCCGCCGGTGCGGTCAGGCCGTCGGAGGCGTGGCTGGGGCGCGTCGTCAATGCGCTCGGTGAGCCAATCGACGGACTCGGACCGCTGCCGCCGGGACCCGCTCCTTACGCATTTCGAAATTCGCCGCCGCCGGCGCATGCGCGGCGCCGTGTCGGGGCGCCGCTCGATCTCGGCGTGCGCGCGCTCAATACCTTCGTCACCTGCTGCCGCGGCCAGCGCATGGGTATTTTCGCGGGCTCGGGCGTCGGCAAGTCGGTCTTGCTGTCGATGATGGCGCGCAACGTGGCCGCCGACGTCTCGGTCATCGGCCTGGTCGGCGAACGCGGCCGCGAGGTGCAGGAGTTCTTGCAGGACGACCTCGGCCCGACCGGTCTCGCGCGCTCCGTGGTGGTGGTCTCGACCTCGGACGAGCCGGCGCTGATGCGCCGCCAGGCAGCCTATCTGACGCTGGCGATCGCGGAGTTTTTCCGCGACCTGCACAAGGACGTGCTGGTGCTGATGGACTCCGTCACGCGCTTCGCCATGTCGCAGCGCGAGATCGGCCTCTCGGCCGGCGAGCCGCCGACTGCGAAAGGCTACACACCGACGGTGTTCACCGAGCTGCCACGGCTCCTCGAACGGGCCGGCCCCGGAACCGAGGAGGGCACGATCACCGGCATCTTCACCGTGCTGGTCGACGGTGACGACCACAATGAGCCGGTCGCCGACGCGGTGCGCGGCATCCTCGACGGCCACATCGTCATGGAGCGGGCCATCGCCGAGCGCGGCCGCTATCCGGCGATCAACATTCTCAAGTCGATCTCCCGCACCATGCCGCGGGCCGCCGATCCGGAGTTTGTGCCGGTGATCGCCCGGGCGCGGCAGGTGATGGCCACCTACGCCGACATGGAGGAATTGATCCGCCTCGGCGCCTACCGGACCGGATCGAGCCCCGAGGTCGACGAGGCCATCGCGCTGCACAAGCCGCTGGAGGACTTCCTGCGCCAGGCCAAGGAAGAGGCCACCTCGCTGCCCGAAGGCTATCGGCTTTTGCAGGGCATTCTGGGCGGCCTGGAAACCGAAAACTAACGTTATTGGGCCACAGTCGGGCCGAATTGGTCCGGGCCGGCCCGGCGGCGTAGGTCGTTTTCGTCGCGCCGGGGCGGGAATTCGGGACTTCTGGGGAGTATCCAGTCGATGAAGTCACGCGAAACCCTCATCCGCCTGAAAAAGTTTCAGGTCGATGAGAAGCGCCGCAAGGTGGCGCAAATCGAGGCCATGATCGCTGAATTCGACCGCATCGCGGCCGAGCTCGACCGCGAGATCAAGATCGAGCAAGACCGCGCCGGCATTCACGACCCCGGTCACTTCGCCTATCCGACCTATGCCAAGGCGGCGATCAACCGGCGCGAGAATCTTCGCCGCTCGGCCGGCGAGCTCAAGGCTCAGCTCGACGAGGCGCAGGCCGCGCTCGGCGAGGCGTTCGAGGAATTGAAGAAGGTCGAGATGCTGGACGAGCGCGACCAGGCACGGGAGAAGGCCGACGTCGCCGCCCGCGAGCAGGCCGAACTCGACCGTATCGCCGCCATCCGTTTCTCCGCCGGCGGCATGCGGATCTGATCGGCGGCTTCTGGAATTGACAGCGGCGCCGTCTTGAACGGCGTCGTTTCGTTTGCGGCCCCTAGCGCGCGTCGCCGACGCAGTAAGTCGCGTAGTGCGGCGCCCACATCTTGGCATTCACCGCCGCTTCAACGCCGTCGGCCGTCATGCCGGAGGTCAGGCCTTCGGCGCAGGCCTGCTTGCCGACCGCGATCGCCACCGCGATGGCGACGTCTCGTAGCGCGGTGACACTCGGCAGCAGATTGGCATTGGGGTCGTGCCGCGCCGGCGACAATTCGGCGAGCGCGCGCGCCGCCGCCATGAACATCGTGTCGGTGATGGGGCTTGCCTGCGTGGCGATGGCGCCGAGGCCGACGCCCGGAAAGATGTAGGAGTTGTTGGTCTGGTCGACGTTGAATTTCTCGCCGTTCCGTATTAACGGCGGGAACGGGCTGCCGGCGCCAATGATGGCGCGGCCTTCGCTCCAGCGCTCGATGTCGGCGGGCGTCGCCTCGGCGCAGGACACCGGATTGGACAGCGGGAAGATGATCGGCCGCGCGTGCTGGGCGGCAAGCGTGCGCACCACCTGTTCGCTGAAGGCGCCGTAATGGCCGGAAACACCGATCAGCGCCGTCGGCCTGGCGTGATTGACCACGTCCATCAGCGAGACGACATCGCCGCTGCGCCACTCGGCGACCGCCGCGCGCGATTGCAAGAACGGCTTTTGGAATTCGGCAAGGCCGTTCATGCCCTCGACCAGCAGTCCGTCGCGGTCGACGAGATAGAAGCGTCGCGCCGCATCCTTTTCATCGAGACCCTCGGCCACCATCGCCTCCAGCAGCAGCTTGGCGATGCCGCAACCGGCCGAGCCGGCGCCGAAGATGGCGATGCGCTGCTCCATCAACGGCACGCCGGTGACGTTGATGGCCGACAGCAGCGTGCCGGTTGCGACCGCCGCGGTGCCCTGGATGTCGTCGTTGAAGGTGCACAGCCGGTCGCGATAGCGCTCGAGCAGCCGGTTGGCATTGGCCTTTGCGAAGTCCTCCCATTGCAGCAGGACGTGCGGCCAGCGCTCGGTGACCGCCGCGACGAACTCTTCGACGAAATCGTCGTAGTCCTGCCCGCGCATGCGGCCGTGGTTCCAGCCGACATAGAGCGGATCTCGCAGGTTCTCTTCATTGTCCGTGCCGACGTCGAGCAGCACCGGCAGAGTGGCCGAAGGATCGATGCCGCCGCAGGCGGTGTAGAGCGCGAGCTTGCCGATCGGGATGCCCATGCCGCCGGCGCCCTGGTCGCCAAGGCCGAGAATGCGTTCGCCGTCGGTGACGACGATCACCTCGGTGCGGTCGAACAACGGGTTGGCGAGAATTTGCTTCAGCGTGCCCTTGCGCGGCAATGACAGGAATAGCCCGCGCGGCTTACGGAACAGCCGGCTGAAGGAACGGCAGCCGGCGCCGACCGTCGGNGTGTAGACGATCGGCAGGAGCTCTTCGAGGTTCTGCGCCAGCAGCGCGTAGAACAGCGTTTCATTGGTGTCCTGNAGGTCNCGCAGGAAGGCGTAACGCTCGAGGTCGGTGGCGAACTCNCGGAAGGCGGCCAGCCGGCGCGTAACCTGCTCGGGCATGCTGGCGACGCGCGGCGGCAACAGGCCGTGCAGGCCGAAGGCGTCGCGCTCGGCTTCCGTGAACGCGGTCCCTTTGTTGAAACGCGGGTCGGCGAGCAGCCGGTAGCCGAACAGGCCGCCGGGAACGCTGGTGCAGTTTTCACTGGACTCGGACAAGGACGGTTCGCTCCGGCGGCGCGGTGCGGCGAGATTATCATCCGCCGGTTGGAATGCGAGCACCTGCCGCAGGTTCAGGCGCAGGCCAAGCGGAATAGGCGATCAGAACGCCTGCGCCAAGTCCCGGGCGCCAGGTGCCTGCGCCTCGCGCTGCATGGTCGCCTCGATCTCGGCGATCAGGTTGGCGACGACGCCCGTGCGGCGGGCGATCGGGTTGCGCCAATAGCCGCGCGGCTGGAAAAAGTTTGCAGTCGGCACACGTTGGCGCAGATCCTGCGGCATCGTCACCATGTCGATGCCATTGCCGTCGCCGGTCAGGTTCATCAATTCGAGTTCGGCCGCCGAGAGCGGCGCGGTATAGCCCTTGACGCGGGCGAAATGCACCGAGTCGACGAGTTTTTGCGCTTGCAGGAGCGGTCCAATGTCGATGTCGAGGACCGCCGCATGTACGCCCCAGCCACCGACGGTGGTCTTCGCCAGCCTGTCGTATTCGCTCCAGCGCGCCGGCACCGAGCGGCAATAGGCGATCATGCGCTTGAACGCCTCGACCTTGCGGTCGAAGGCGCGGCGCTGCTCGCCGCGCAGCATGACCGACTTCTGATGCAGGGCGGCGAGATAGCGATTGCCGAATTCGGCGAGCAGCGAGACGGTGTTGGTCGACAGCAATTGGTTATAGCCGAGCGCCGGCGAGATCGGACGGGGCCGCGTCGGCGTCACGCCGGCCTGGGTGTCGAAGCTGCCGCTGCCGCCGGTCTCGAAGGCATAGACGCCGACAACCTGGTCGCGCGTCAGCCCGGCGGCGGAGGCGGCCATGGCATAGGCGTGCTTGAACTCACGGTCGCTGTGCGGCAGGTCGGGCACGAAGCCGAACTGCTCGGACGCGGCCTTCAGGAAATCGGCGACGACCGGGATCCGCGCCTGCTCGGACGACGGCGGCGCCGTCGGGTCGGCCGGCCGGGGCGGCCCGTTGTAGGCAGGCGGCGGGGTCAGCACATAGTCCGCGAGCGTCGCCGGCTCGTGCGCGCGGCGCTTGGCGTTGCGGATGCGGCGTTTGTCGGCGACACCGTCCCAATAGGCGTCCGCGACCCGGGCATAGGCTCCGTGCACGTGCTCCCAAGCTGCGAGCTTGGCGCGATAGGCGGTCATCACGGACTCGTCCGGCGCGTTCTGGGCCAGCGCCGGAGCGGCTGCTGTGAAAATGAGAGCGGTCAGAAGGAGGGGCGTCAGGCGGCGTCGAACCATGTCCGGGACGTACCAAAAGGAGCGATTCGGCGCTTCTGACAAAAAAGCGCGCCGCAAATGCGGCGCGCCAGGCGGGGGAAGTTCAAGAGGACGTAGGATCAGCGGACGACGGGCCCGTCGCGATCGGTCATCACCACGGGGCCTCCCGCCCTGATCACGGTCGGGCCCTGCGCGGTGAGGATGTCCGTGCCGAGATTGAGTTGGCGCGCGGAAATGCCGATCACGGCAATCATCAAAGCGGCCGCGAGACCGACCACGACGATCTTGAGATGGGTGGCTCGGTCGGCAGTGTAAATCGACCAGTTCATGAGGGCCTCCAAGGTTGGCCACTCGTCGGCCGGCCTCGGCAAAAGGTTCAAGCGTTCGCCTACCAACGTAGGTATCGGCGCACGTGTTCCGCAGAAGCCGTCACGGTTCGTTGAAAAGACGTGATACCGCGCGAGCAGGCGCCGCAGAAGCGGCCCGCCGGCGGCACAATTTCGTCACTGGTGCGTTAGAAATCGACCGAAGCTGCAGGCAGGCGGCTTACGCCGCTTTCTTCTTCTTCAGCGGGTAGGCTTCGCTCGTATAGAGCGCCCGGATTTCCTGATGTCCGAGGCGCTGCTCGTTGATCTCGATGCAGGCGCCCAGCAAGAGCGGCTCGGGAAGCTCTTCCATCGCGAAACGGATGGCATCGGCCGCGCTGTCGAAGCGGCGGTACTTCACCTTGCTCGCCACCTTGCGATTGCGCGAGGGAAATAGCTCGGCAGGCGAGGCGTAATCGAATTTCTGCATCCTAAACTCCAGCACAGACACAATCATTCGGGGGCGAATGAACTCTTATTATATGGGCTCGGAATGGGGCTTTTGGAAGGGCCTTCGGGCGGCGGCGGATTTCGCGGTTAATCGGGGGCATAAGCGGCCTGACGCAACCGAACGGAGAATCCGCGCATCAAATTGCGTTCGCACCCGTTCCTCACCACATCATGTCCGAACGGGTCTTGCCGCTTATGCCGTCCTTGGTTATAAGCGGTTGAAACAACTATAGTTTTTACTCATTCTAAAGTGGATCGCCTGTGATCGTCTGCTCCTGCAACGTGTTGACTGAAGCCCAGATTCTCGAATCGCTGAAGGGTGATGTGGCCGGCCGGCCGCGTTCCGCGGCACAAGCCTACCGCTGCCTCGGTTGTGCGCCTCGCTGCGGCCGCTGCATCGAGACCGTACGCGCCCTCGTCGACCGTGCTCATCTGGAGAACTGCACCGTCGGCTGCCCGGTCTGTCCGGCACAGCACGACGCTGGCGAACCCGAACGCGTCCACACCACTTATTTGATCGCCGCCGAATAGATTTCCGCGCCAGGAGTGAGTGTCCCATGAAGGGCGATCCCAAGGTCATCGAGTATCTCAACAAGGGTTTGCGCAGCGAACTCACCGCCATCAATCAATACTGGCTGCATTATCGGCTCCTGGATAATTGGGGCCAGCCCAGATTCTCGAATCTCTGAGGGGTGACGCGGCCGGCCGGCCCCGCTCCGCGGCACAAGCCTACCGCTGCCTCGGTTGTGCGCCTCGCTGCGGCCGCTGCATCGAGACCGTGCGCAGGCTCGTCGAACGTGCCCATCTCGAGAACTGCACGGTCGGCTGCCCGGCCTGTCCGGCGCACCACGACGCCGGCGAACCCGAACGCGTCCACACCCCTTATTTGATCGCCGCCGAATAGATTTCCGCGTCAGGAGTGAGTGTCCCATGAAGGGCGATACCAAGGTCATCGAGTATCTCAACAAGGGTTTGCGCAGCGAACTCACCGCCATCAATCAATACTGGCTGCATTATCGGCTCCTGGATAATTGGGGCCTCAACGGCCTGGC
>JGI20207J14881_1000943_pt1 | contig 10263 bp, 11 predicted proteins | sample NGESurdeep092012_4_FD_14881 | JGI IMG/M metagenome (IMG submission 14881)
GCAGGCGCCGCGGCGGCATCCGCTTGCGATCGAGATAGGAGTAGACCGCGCCGACGAGCAGGAGGCCGGCGAGCACGGCGAGCGTGGCGTTATGAGTTGCGGCGCAAAATGCCACGAGGATGACCAGCGCGATGCGCTCGAAGCGGTTCAGAACGCCGGCATGGATGAGCAGCAGCCACAATCCGAGGACGCCGACGACGCAGAAGATGTCGGTGAGCAGAATCGAGGTCAGCCAGGGCAGGGTGGTCAGCACCGACAGAACGGCAACGATGCCGGTGAACAGCCAGGGCCGGTCGCGGAAGCCGAAAGCGCGCAGCGTCAGCGCCATCACCCAGGCGGTCAGCGCGCTCTGCACGACGACCACCGGCCAGAAGGCGAGGCCGGAGCCGGCCGTGAGGAATAGGCCGTAGACGGTCGAGCGGCTGATCACCAGCGAGTGCTCATACCAGCGCGCGATGTAGCCGCCCGTATCCCACTGCAACAACGGAAAGCGGTTCCAGAGGGCAGGTGCGCTCAGCAGGGCAATGGAAATAACACTGGCCAGCGCCCAATAAGCGCGGTCGCGATTGAGCATGCAGAAATCCCCGACAACGGCCCTCAGTACCGGCTTGACGCGAGCAAGGCCAGAGGCAAATGCTCGGTCATGTTCGTATCCTTCTTTCAGGAACTCAAAGGCGCCGGAATTCCGGTGACTTTGCGGGAATATCTCGACCTGATGCAGGCAATGGAGGCCGATCTCGCCTCGCGCCGCGTCGAGGATTTCTATTATTTGTCCCGGCTCGCGCTGGTGAAGGACGAACGCAATCTCGACAAGTTCGACCGCGTCTTCGGTCATGTGTTCAAGGGCCTCGAGACGGTCGGCGATGCGGTCGAAGCCGAGATCCCGGCCGAGTGGCTGAAGAAACTCGCCGAGAAGTATCTGACCGAGGAAGAGAAGAAAGAGATTGAAGCCCTCGGCGGCCTCGACAAGCTGCTGGAGACGCTGAAGCAGCGTCTCGCCGAACAGAAAGGCCGCCATCAGGGCGGCAACAAATGGATCGGCACCGCCGGCACGTCGCCGTTCGGCAATGCCGGCTACAATCCGGAAGGCATCCGCATCGGCGGCGAGAGCACCCATCGCCGCGCGGTCAAAGTCTGGGACAAGCGCGAATTCAAGGACCTCGACGACGACGTCGAGCTCGGCACGCGCAATATCAAGGTCGCGCTGCGCCGCCTGCGCAAGTTCGCGCGCCTAGGAGCCCCCGACGAGCTCGACCTCGACGGCACGGTCAAAGGCACGGCGCACAAAGGCTATCTCGACATCCACATGCGGCCCGAGCGGCACAATGCGGTGAAGGTCTTGCAGTTCTTCGATATCGGCGGATCGATGGACTGGCACATCAAGGCGACGGAGGAACTGTTCTCGGCGGCGCGCGCCGAGTTCAAGCATATGGAGCACTTCTATTTCCACAATTGCCTCTACGAGAAAGTGTGGAAGGAGAACCGCCGGAGATTTCAGGCGGCGACGACGACCTGGGACGTGCTGCACACTTACCCACACGACTACAAGGTGATCTTCGTCGGCGACGCCTCGATGTCGCCTTACGAGATCACTGCGCAGGGCGGCTCGGTCGAGCATTATAATGACGAGCCAGGCGGCATGTGGCTCGAGCGGGTGGTGCGGACCTATCCGGCGGCGGTGTGGCTCAATCCGGTGCCGGAGGAAGAGTGGGACGGCACGTATTCGATCAACATGATCCGCCAGCTCATGAGCGGACGCATGTATCCGCTCACCTTGGATGGGCTCGACCGCGCGATGCGGGAATTGGTGCGCTGATCGCGCAAAGGCCGGCGCGTCGAGCGACGCGCCGGCCTTACTGTTTCTCAGGAGACCGCCCTAACAGCCGCCGCTGCCCGTCGTGCCGACGGTGCCGCCGCTGGTGAGGCTGTTGTTCGTGCCGGTCGCGTTTAGGCCCGACGTGTTGGTTCCGCCGTTCATGCCTGTGGTGCCCGTCGCACCGGTGGTCCCGTTGCTGCCGTTGGCCGAGACTGACGGATTATTGTTGTTCGCGGTCGTGCCGATTCCGTTCGGCGACTTCGTCGCGGCCATGCCCGCCCCGCACGGACGTTTGCCCATCGTGGGGCTGTTGCTGTTGAGGCTGCGCATGCCGCTACTGGAGCTTGGCGTGCTCGTGCCGGGCGACGTGCTTGATGTCCCGGTGCCTGACGCGCCCGCGCCGGAGGATCCCATGCTGCCCGCGGCGCCGCCACTGGCTCCACCGCTGCCACCGCTGCCGCCGCTGCCGCCGCCGCCAGCTTGCGCGAATGCCGCTACGCTTCCTGCCGCGAGGAAAGCGACGGTGAGAATGGCCAGACTTCGGCGTGTTTCAATCATCGCATCTGCTCCCTGATTGTCTGGCGGCAACGCCGGAGTGCAAGCGAAGTTGCGGGGGGTGGGAGCTTAACTTTTCGCAGCGCTGACGCGTGGAATATTAATGCGGTTCGGGACGGTGGACCCATTCGGGGTCGTCGTCGGCCTTCACGTAGCTGCGTTTCACCGCCGCCCAGGCGATCATATGCGCGCGCTGCTCGCGATCGATCTCGCCGGCATGCGCGGCATAGGCATGATTGAACGCATCGCGGTAGAGGTCCTGGGCCTGCGCCGGCAAGTGATTGCGCACCGGTGCGGGCAGATCGAGATTGTTGCGATACGGCATGTGACGGTCGTCCCGGCGCCGCTCCTTGTCGGCGCAAGGTGGGCCGTCCTTCGAGTTTCTCATTGCCCTAAATCACCGAGCGGACAGTGTGTTCCTTCCGAAAGTCGAAATTCGGCTTCTATGAAACGGGTGGAAAAGGATGCAAAGGCGTGCAAGCTTATTTGCGCCGGTGGCGATCGCTGTGAACAATTGCGCCTTCGGGTTGCGCCGTGCTCGACGGCTCGTGCGCCAAGCTGCAGACTGGCGCCTCATTCTTATCGGATCGCATAGCGGAGGCTGACGAATGTACCGGAAAGTTGCGTTCGTCGTGGCCGCGTTGGCGGCATTGGCTGTGTCCTACGGGCCGGCAAGTGCCGGCGGGCGCCACAAGGATGCCAAGACGGTTCTCACAGCCACGGAGTTCGGCGTCGGCGCCGCTTCGACCGCAGCCTACTTCGCCATCAATGACTGGCACTGGAAGTGGGACAGCGCGCGCGCCGGCATCACGCAGGCGGGGGCCATTGCCGGCACGACGATTGGCTGCGCCGTGATATCGCCGATGGTCGCGACCGTTTTGCTCAAGCGTCCGCTGCGCTATCGCGAGGCGCACATGCTCATCGCCGGCTGCGTCATTCCGGTGATCGGAAGCTGGCTGGTCGAGCAGGCCTATGACAATCACATCCTCTGGGCGCCGGACGAAGAGCCGGTCAAGGCCAAGAAGAAGTGGAAGAAGCACGCGATGAAATAAGCAGGCCGATCGCGCGAACTCCGACGCCGGCGCCGCAAGGCCGCAGGCGTTTTCGTTTGGTCAGGCCTTGGTCGCGATGAACAGGCCCTCGCGCAGGCGGAAGGTCAGCGCATCGCCGTCGTTTTGCGGCTGAAGCGTCGCCTTGACCTCGGGGGAGGCGAGCGTGAGCATCGCGCGCAGCAACGCCTGCATGACGGCGTCGTAGCGCGCCGACCACGTCTTGAACTCCATCGTCTTGTCGAGCGCTTCCTCGTGGCGGACGCTTAGTTTCGCGTCGGCCATGGCGGTGCGCCATTCCTCGATCGTCCAGGCGCGCAGATGGCTCGGGTCGCGCAGCCGCTCGAATGCGTTGATGTAGTCGCCAACCGGCCCGGCGGGAACGACGTTGTCGACGATCGCCGCGGTCGCGCCTGGTTTGAGCACGCGGTGAACCTCGGCGAGGAATTCCGGAATGGAATCGAAGTGGTGCGGCGCGATGCGGCAGGTGACCAGATCGAAGCTCTCGTCCTCGAACGGAAGCATCTCGGCCTTGGCGTAGGCGACGCGGATATTGGCCAGCGCGCGCTTAGCGGCTTCCGCCTTTACCTGATCGAGCATCTGCTGCGTGATGTCGGTCGCCCAAACGCGGCCGACATGCGGCGCGAACGTATAAGCGACGTGGCCGCCCGCCTGTGGCGATATCGAGGACGCGCCAGTCCGGCTTCGGTGCGGTCAACTCGACCAGCCGCTCCAGACTCTTACCCTGCGCGTGCGGTTTCGACGTCAGATAATGCGCGGCGTTCTTTCCGAACTGGTCCTGGACGAGCGTCTGGTTCATGGCACGGCTTCCAAATCGTGAGCCGCAGTCATAGCCCGTTCGACGGCGGGCCGATACCGGGCGTCCGGCCCGGACAGCTTTTCCAGCAAACGAAATGCTTGTGGCAACGAAAGCCGTTACTGCGGCCCGCCGGGATCGTCGTAGCCGTGGCGAGCGCTATAGAACATCAGCGCCATCAGCCCGCCGCCGATGACGACCGAAAACAGCACGCCGCCGCCAATCGCGAACCAGCCCCAGAAGGGAACGGCGTCGCCGACCCGTGTCCACGTCTCGCCGGCGAACCAGAACGAGGCGATCAGCAGCGCGAACAAAGGCACGATGAGCCAGAGGGATTTCATGGGTCCTATATAGGCTCGCAGTGACAAGTCTGCCTATGGGAAACGCCCGGCCAGTGACCGGGCGTTCCACGTTTCGATCGATGCGCCTTACTTGCCGATCGGCTTGGCCGGTCGGTTCATGGGCGAAGTCGTGCCGCCGCCGGAGCCGGTGGTCGTTCCGGTCGACTGCACCTGGTAGTAAGCAAACTTCGGCGCGTTCGAGAGCTGGTCCTTGGTGTAGCTCACCGTGATCTTGTCGATCGACGATGAGTTCGACTTACGCTGAATTTGCAAGGCCTCGAAGGGAACGGCGACGTCCTTCTGGCCGACGCCGAGAAATCCGCCGACGCCGATGACCGCCGCTTTGATGGCGCCCTTCTGATCGACGACCAAGTCGTCGATGCTGCCGATCGACTTGTTGTCGGGACCGTAGACGCTGGTGCCGACGAGCTTCGACGAGCGCCATTCGTTCGGGTTCTGGTCCTGCACGAAGCCGGCCTGCTTCTTATCCGCCTTCATGTCGGTGGCCGCTGACTTGTCGGCGGCCGCGGCAGCGTTGGTGGCCGGCGGCGATTTCACGTCCATCGGCGGTGCGGTCTTTTCCGCCGGAGCGGGTGGGGCGGACTGCGCGGTGGTCGGCGGCTGCGCCGACGGCGTCGTGTTGCTGGACTGCGCATATGCGGGAATGGCGAGCACTGTCGCCAGCGCCGCCGCGGTCAAGGTGTGCTTGATCATGTGTCCTCCTCGCGTTGTCGGAGACAATCCGTTTTCGACCGATTGTCGGCAGACGCAGACAGTCGCCTGCGCCCGCTCAGGGAAAACGCGGAGGCATTTGGTCATGTTCCCGACTATTCGCGCATATGAACGCGCCCGTCGTGCGGGAATCAGGCGATAAAAGGCCGTAGACGCGGGAACGTCAGGCCTTCTGTGCGCTCGCAGCGGCCGGTTCCGCCGGCATTGCGGTAGGCAGCGCGGTCGGCTCGTCGGATTCGACCGGAGCCGCCGGCGTAGCGTCAACGGCGATGCCGCGCCGCACGCTGGCGCGCAGCGTCGAGAGCTCGTTCTGCAGCCGCGCATTATCCTTGCGCGCGCCTTCGAGCGCGCCCTCGACGACGGCTCGATCGAGTCGCTCCCGCTCGAGCGCGGAAGTGAGATCCTCGACACGGCGCTCGACCCCGAAGCGGCTGACCTGGATATCGGCCTCGATCTTGCCGTTGCGCGCCGTCAAGGCGGCCATCGATTCCTCGGCTCGGGCGAGGGCCATCTCGCGCGCCTTCAGGCTCTTCGCGAGTTCGTTGTTGCGATCGGCGAGCGTATTGCGGACGGTTTCCAACTCGCGGATCTGGCGCTCGCGCGCGTCGTGCGCGGCCTCGATCTGCGCCAGCCGGCGTTCGGCCGCGGCGCGCGCGATGTTTGCCTCCACCGACTTGCGATCGAAGCCGCGGACTTCTTCGGTCCGGGCAAGAAGGTTCTGCCGCGTCTCCGCGAGCAGCCGCTCGGCGGTGGCGGTGCGCGAGACGAGACCCTCAAGCCGTATCGTCAGGGTGTTGCGCTCGGATTGGTACTGCTCCTTTGCCTCATCGAGTGCGGCGGCGAGACGCCCGCGCTCGCTATAGGTCTCGGCATAGGTCGCCTCGAGCTTGGCGAGTTGCGCGCGGGTCGCGGTGACCGTGTTGTCGCTGTCGGTCAGACGCCGGGTCAGGCGGGCGGTCTCGGTGAGAGCCTGCTCGATCGAATTCTGCAACGAGTTCTTCTCGTCCTCGATGAGGACGAGGCGTTCGCGCGCGGCGGCAAGTTCGCCTTCGAGCTCGAGGGTATGCTGGCCGGAAGTGTCGAGATGCTCCTGCAAGGCGCGCCGCGTCTCGCTCAGGCTGCGGCGCTCGGCGGTCTCATGTTCGAGCTGGCGCTCGAGCTCGGCGATGTGCGCGTTGCGCGCTTTCAGATCCTGGGTGACTTCACTTCGCGCGCTCTCGACCGCGCGGCCGCTCTCGCGGGTCAGTTCGAGGTCGCTGCGCAGCCGCGCCGCCTCCGCGTCGAGCTGGGTCGCCTTCCTTTCGATCTCGTAGAACTCGGCGCACAATTTGTCGTAAGCGGAACGCTGCTCGTCGAGGCGGCCGGTCAGCGAGAGGGTGAGCGACTTCTCGGTCTCAAGCGCGCGCAACGTGCTGTTGAACGGCGTGACGAGCCGGTCGAAGGCTTGCTTGAGGTCGTCGAGTTCGCCGATCTTGCGTCCGGCATCGGTCAGAAGGTTGCGCAACACCTCGTTCTCTTCACCGATGCGCGCGCCGGTGTCGATCGAGGTTTCGGCAGCCTGTGCTTCAGTCGCCCCGTTGCCGCGCAGCGGCATGGCTGGCAAAGGTATGACCACCCCGTCGGTGCCGTTTTCATTCTTGCGGCTGAAAATGTCCGACAACTTCGCCATCTGACGCTCCTCGAGAACTGACGCTACGACGCCCGAATTCCGATCATGATACCTGAAATTAAGATATTATACAGTGATACCGATGGGAAAAATCGGGGCAGCGGAAGCGGGCCGTTGAGCGGCATCAAGCGACAACATGGTTAACGGCGAAATGGCGTCAAAACTGGCGGTCGGCAACATAATGACGCCCGCCGATGGCGAGATCGCATTATCATATTCATACCGGCCGTCGTTGCTCGGCGCCGAATGGAACTTGACGCTCGCGCCCGACGGGCTCGTCTGGAGCGCAGGCGCGCGCTCGGGCGTCATGCGGTACGAGACGATCTCGCGCATGCGCATGGCCTACCGCCCGGTGAGCATGCAGACGACGCGCTTCATGACCGAGATCTGGGCGCCGGGCGAGCCGCCGCTGCGCGTCGTATCGACGACCTGGAAGAGCATGGTCGAGCAGAAGCGGCTCGATGCAGCGTATACGGCCTTCGTTACCGCGCTGCATGCGCGCGTCGCCGTCGCAAACGGCAAGCTCATTTGCGAGCGGGGCAGACCGCCGCTGATCTACTGGCCAGGGCTTCTGGTCTTCATCGGCGTGTCGCTCGCGCTGGCGCTGTTGATCGTGCGCGCTTTGCAGGCACGGGCTTCGGTGCCGGCCGCCTTTGTCGGCATCTTCTTCGCGCTGTTCGTCTGGCATGGCGGCACGTTCTTCAGCCGCAACCGTCCGGGCGCTTATCGCGTCACTGAGCCGCCGGGCGATCTGTTGCCCGGCTAATCGGCGCCGTCGAGCATACGCGGGCTGACGAAGCGTTCGAGCCGTCCCGACTGCGGATGCAGCTTGTTCCAATCGTCGACCGCGAAGTCGACGATGACGAGACCGCAGGTCGGCAGCTTCTCGGTCAGCCGCTCGCGCGCCTCGATGTCGCCTGAAGCGATCAGCATCAGCGCCAGGTCGTGCAGACCCGGATTGTGACCGACGACGAGCAGCGTGTGCGCGGCGGCGGGCATGTCCTTGATGGCGGCGAGAATGGCGTGCGGCGTCGCATCGTAAAGCTTCTCGATGGTCGTCGCGGCTGGCGCCGGCTTGAAGGCGGAGGATTGCTGCTTCCACGTCTCCTGCGTGCGCCGCGCAGGCGACACCAGCACGCGGTCCGGCGTCAGCGCATGGGTCGCCATATAGGCCCCGATCCGTGCCGCGTCCTTGCGGCCGCGCTCGATGAGCGCGCGGGCAAGGTCCTTCTGGCCGGGCGTGGCGGCTTCGGCCTTGGCATGACGGAACAGGATGAGGCGGCGCATGGCTCGATAACGGGTTGCGGCGTCGGTAGTTCTCGTTGCGGAGCGAGGGTCGCTTTCGAATCTTCGCCAGTCTAGCATGCGCCCTTTCCGCGACGCCCCCCAGGAAAGCTCTGCAATGCCCGACGCATCGACCTGGTACGAGACGACCCGCGTCGCCGCGCCGGAGCGCGGGCCACTCAACTTCGATCTCGACGTCGATGTCTGTGTCATTGGCGCCGGCCTTGCGGGGCTGACCGTCGCGCGCGAGGTCGCGGAGCGCGGCTGGTCGGTCGCCGTGCTCGAAGCCGGCCGCGTCGCCGGGTCGGCGTCGGGACGCAACACCGGTTTCGTGCTGCCCGGTTTTGCCGAGGCCGTCGGCGACACGATCGAGCGGGTCGGCCTCGATCACACCAAGCAACTCTGGGCCTTGTCGGAGCAGGGGCTCGCCTATGTCCGGCGCACCATCGCGGAAACGGCAATGCCGGGCGTCGATCCGGTGCCCGGCTGGATGTCGGTGTCGAAGACCGACAACGCAGCGGCGCAGCGGGCCGAGGTCGAGCGGCTGCGCTGGATTGGCGCCGAGGTCGAATTCTGGTCGACCGAACAGGTCCGCGCAGTGCTGCCGAATCGGCGCTACTTCAATGCGCTGCATTTTCCGACCGCATTCCACATTCATCCGCTGAATTACGCGCTGGGGCTCGCGGCCCTCGCCGAGAAAGCCGGCGCGCGCATCTTTGAGGAGACGCCGGCGCTCTCGATCGATCCGGCCGGGGTGCGCAAGCGCGTCGTCACGCCCGCAGGGCGCTTGCGGGCCGCGCATGTCGTGCTGGCCGGGAGCGTGCATCTCGGCCGCCTGGTGCCGCGGCTTTCGGCGACACTGGTGCCGCTCAGCACCTTCGTGCTGGTGACCGAACCGATCGCCGGCCTCGGCGAGCTCATCCGGTATCGCGGCGCGGTCAGCGACGGCGCGCGCGCAGACAATCATTATCGCATCATCGGCGACGACCGGCTGCAATGGTCGGGCCGGCTGCGCACCTGGGAGGCGGAGCCCAAGCGTTTCGTCCGCGGGCTGCTCGCCGACATTCGCCGCAATTTTTCGGCGCTTGGCAAACTCGAAGCGGCGCATGTCTGGCGCGGCACGCTCGGCCGCACCATCCATCACATGCCACAGATCGGTGAGCTCGAGCCCGGCCTCTGGGTCGCCAGCGGCTTCGGCAGCCACGGCCTCAACACGACCGCGATGGCCGGAGAGCTGGTCGCCCGCGGCATTGTCGAAGCGGACCAGACCTGGCGGTTGTTTGCTCCTTATGAGCTGGTCTGGGCTGGCGGCCGGCTGGGGCGGGCATTGGCGCAGGGCGTCTATTGGGGGGCGGGGCTTGCCGGCGGCGTGAGCCAGACGCTGTCGCGGTTGCGCGAGCGGCGGCGGTCGCGCAAGGCGCCGCCGCAAGACCCGCCTGAAGCAAAAATGCCACACGCTTCAACGTCTTGAGCGGAATGTGCGAACAGGTCGGGCCGCTTTGCATTGCCGAGGCAGCGCCGTGTTAGGGTGATTTCACGCTGCCGGTCTGGGGATGTCGCGTCCAGTCCGGAAAGAGGGTGGGAATGCAAGGGGTTCGGGTTGTTTTCGGCGTCGCGTTCGCGGCATTGGCAGGTAGCGCGGCGCTCGCTGCCGAACCGGCTCTCGTCACCAAGCAGTGGACGGTGACGGTCGGCGTCGAAGGCAGCGTGCTGCCGACCTACGAGGGCTCGGACCGTTACATGCTGCGGCCGTTTCCGCTGTTCGACGTGCGCAAGGCGGGCACGCCGCCGACGTTTCATGCCCCGCGTGACGGCTTCGGCTTCGGCGTTTACGACAATGGCCGCTTCCGCGTCGGGCCGACCGCCAAGGTTCGCTTCGCTCGGCAGGAGAGCGACGACTCCGACCTGCGCGGCCTCGGCGTCGATTGGGCGGTCGAAGTCGGTGGCTTCGCCGATTACTGGGTGACGCCTTGGCTGCGCACGCGCGCCGAGCTGCGCCA
>JGI20207J14881_1000949_pt1 | contig 10201 bp, 14 predicted proteins | sample NGESurdeep092012_4_FD_14881 | JGI IMG/M metagenome (IMG submission 14881)
AATTGTTTTACCATCCGCCCCGTGACTGACACTTTTGCTGACAGTGGCCGTCCATCCGGCGGGCAAACCCTAATAAACAAAGGGTTTAATTAAACCCGCCACAGATGGACACGGATGGACACGGATAAAAATGCGAATGAAAATCAAGGCAATAAAACGAAAGGATGCAAACGCCGTCTTGCAACGCCAACACGTTCGCTTTATTGTTTCATTGCAATGAATGTCGCAATTGAAATTCCCGAAATCGTTTCCGCTCCGTTGCGCTCGCGCTGGAAGGACGTTCCCCGGCGCGTGCTCGAAGCCGTCGCTGCTGAAGCCTATCGTTCCGGCGCACTCACAGCGCATCAAGTCGGTGAATTGCTCGGCCACGGTTCGCGGTGGGAGACCGAATCGTTCCTTAAGCAAGTTCAAGCTTACTTGCATTACGGCGAGGACGACCTTGAGCGCGACCTCGCGGCCTTGCGTGCCGCTCGCGGCTGATGATCATCGTCAGCAACACCTCGCCGCTTTGCTATCTTGCGCTCATCGGCCACGCGGAAATTCTGCCGAAACTTTACGGCAACGTTCACATATCACACAAAAGGTTTTGGAGGAACTTCTCCATCCGACGCGCCATCCTCGGTTCGTGATTGGGCAACAACTCCGCCCGACTGGTTGAAAATTCATTCCAACCGGAAGAACCTGACCAAACATTGGCTGCGCTTGACCCCGGCGAACGCACGGCGTTGCGTCTGGCCGAACAACTTCATTCCGACGTTGTGTTGCTTGATGAAGCTGCCGCACGCGGGTTCGCGACGCAACGCAGTTTGAAAGTTTCCGGCACGCTGGGCGTCTTGTGCGATGCGGCTCAAGCTGGACTTCTCAAACTTCCTGTCGCCCTCGACCTTCTTCGCAAAACCAATTTTCGCGCTTCACCGGAACTGTGGAAATCGCTTTACACGCGCTGACGCGATTGTTCTTCGCAATAAATCAGCGGCTTGTCGTGGACTTTCTGATCGAGAATCGGAAAATCCTTTCGCAGCGCAGACCAGTCAATTGTTTTCACAGCACTCATTCAAAAAATTTAACCACGGATAAACACAGATGGACACGGATAAAAACAAAATTTATTTCAGGCTCACGGCTCAAAAAAATAATTGAAGCTGCGCATTCGCAGCGCGGTTTTTAATTCCCGATCCTCGGTCCAAAAGCGTCCCTCCAGATGCAGCGTCAGCGCGACATATTGTGTGTCGTTGACATCAATGCCTTTGCACAGCCGATAAGCTTCCATCCACGTTCCGACTGAAATGTCATCTTCATGCACGAAGGTCAATTGGTTCAGCAACGTGTGAAGTCCGGCCAGCAAATCCGTTTCCAGCAGGCCACTGGCCCGTTGCAGGCGTTCCTTGTGCTTGAACAGTTCTACCAGCAGAAAGCGCGGTGTGAAAAGCCGGGGATGACCTCCCAGTCCGATGCGTTCGCGCAAATCGCCGCGCCCGGCGATCAAGGATTTGAATGCGATGTTGGCATCAACGATGACGCACGCGCCGTTCATTGTTCATGCTTGGGAATAAAACGATCCTTGTTCGCCGCCCACCAGCCGGCTTTCATTTCTTTGGCCAGCCGGTCGGCATCCGCTTCGGTCAATTGGCTGCGTTGCGCGATTTCTTCAAACCGCAGCCAGTCCAACAACGCATTGAGGCGTTTCGGCGGCACGGCGTCTTTGGGAATCGTCACACGCAAATCGGCGTCTGTTTTTTCGACCGTAATCATGGTTTAATTGTAAATCCAAATGACGCTTCCGCAAGCGAATCGTTTGTGACGTGGCGGCGTTGTCGAAATAAACCAGCGGCTTGCCGTGGACTGATCGAGGATCGGAAAATCCTTTCGCAGCGCAGACCAGTCAATTGTTTTCACAGCACTCATTCAAAAAATTTAACCACAGATTAACACGAATGGACACGGATAAAAAATGCGAATGAAAATTAAGGCGACAAGGCAGCCGGAAGAATTTTCCAATGCTTGGGGCTGACACTCTTTTACTGCGAGCGGACGCGGTAATAACGGCCGGAATAATTCGTCCATTGTGGATCGCTGAAACAGGATGATCCGCCGGTGAGAGTATTGGTTTTAATCGGTTGCCACACAGGATTGGCAAGATTTGTGCAGGCTTCCACCACGACGGTCTCGCCATTGGCCCAATTGATGTTGAAACCGAATTGATTCGTCTGCACGCCGAAATCTGTGCTGCCGGTTTGCACCTGCGGCAGCCATAACGCAGTCGGAACACCATTAAGAAGAGCGTAAAGATCCCAACCCGTTGTGTTCGGCAAGTAATATGAGGTTGCTCCGTCAATCCAGAGGTCAAACGCATTATAGTTAGGAGGAGCGTTTCCTTCAAAATAAACCTGCTTGAGGGCAGAATAAAAGAATGGCCCACCACTGAAGTTGGTAACAGTGCTAGGAATAACAATTTGGGTTAAATTGCCACATTCACCAAACGCGTAAGTTCCCAAGTTGCAAATGCCATTGCAGAGTGTGACGTTGGTCAAGGAAATACATCCCAAAAACGCATAATCACTTATCGTAGAAATGCTGCCGGGAATTTTAACACTTGTCAGGTTGTAACAGCCAACGAAAGCATCGTCTAGGATTTCATTAACATTGCTAGTTACCACAACACTCGCTACATCGGAGTAGGCGAACGCGAAGTCGCCAATAACGGAAACACTGGCAGGGATATTGTAATTTTGTGAACCGCCTCCCGGAAATTGAATAAGCGTGGTCTTATTGTAGTTAAACAGAACTCCATTTTCGCTTTGGTAAAAAAGGTTGAGTGGATCAACATTTATTTCTTGTAGGGATGTGGAACTCGCAAAAGCCTGATCGCCAATGTTTGTGACGCTATCGGAAATTGTGACGTTGGTTAGATTATCACAAAAGGTGAAAGTCTCTTCACCGATGCTAGTAATGCCATGGGGTATTACAACGCTGGTCAAGCCAGAGTAATAAGCAAAAACAATATCTCCTATGCTGGTGACTGGAAGGCAATTGTTCGTGCTGGGAATAATCACCACACCGCCAGAACCGGTGTATGCGCTGATGTTGAGCGAGCCGTCGGTATTGGTCGTGAAAGTAAATTGGGCTTGCATCACGACTGGTAATGCCAACATCAACACGCTCAACAGACAAATCTGTAGCGGGTTGCGTTTAGTTTTCATATAGTTGGCAAAGGATTTTTGCCCGCACGAAATCACATCAGCCCCAACTGCAGCTTCGCCGCCTCGGTCATCATGCCTTGATTCCACGGCGGGTCCCAGACGAGTTCGACGTTCGCCTCGTCAATCGGTTCGAGCGAGAGCAATTTATTTTGCACGTCCTGCGCGAGCACCGGCCCCATGCCGCAACCGGGCGCGGTCAGCGTCATTTTCACATCCGCCTTGAAATTATTTTCGCCGGCGGCGGTCAAGTGACAATCGTAAATCAAGCCGAGGTCAACGACGTTGACGGGAATTTCCGGGTCATAACAGGTTTTCAGCGCGTCCCAGACTTGCTTTTCCAATTGCTCTTGCGTGACCGGGCCGGATACGGCGGTGGCGGGCGCAGATTTGATTTCGAGGCCGAGCGCGTCGGCGTCCTTGCCGTCAATGCGGAACATGTTGCCGTTGACGATGACGGTGAACGCGCCGCCGAGCGATTGCGTGACGTAAGCCTGCCCGCCTTTTTGCAGCGTGACTTTTGTGCCGACGGGAACGACCGAGGCTTCCACGTCGCGCGTCAGAATTTTTGCTTCGTTGGGAGTCATAAAATGCGATTTGATTTAATTGCCATCAACATCATCGCCGCAAACGCGCTTGAAATCAATTCCTGCTTTCAAATTGACACAAACTATTTCATTGCTAATCTCTCGCACTCCGTCAAACGGAGTTTTTTCGCGCCAAACGCCATTGAATTTATGAAACGCCAGTATCAACCGTCAAAAATCCGCCGCAAACGGCAGCACGGATTTCTCAACCGCAATTCCAGCAAGAGCGGCAAGGCCACGCTGGCCAACCGCCGCCGCAACGGCCGCAAGCGCCTGACGCCGGTTTGATTTCGCGCATGACCGCCCCGCCGAAACGCCTGCGCTTGAGCCGGAAGGCGCGCCTCGCGCAAAGCCGCGATTTCGCGCGCGTGCGGCAGCAGGGCGAGCGCCTCGCGCAAGGCTGCCTCATCGCCAATTGGAACAAATTGCCCGAGGGCGCGAAACCAAAACTGGGCGTGGTCACGAGCAAAAAAATCGGCAATGCCGTCGCCCGCAGCCGCGCGCGGCGTTTGCTGCGCGAAAGTTTTCGGCTGCATCAAAATGAATTTGCGCAGCCGGTTGAATTGGTTTTGGTCGCGCGAAATTCCATCGCCGGGAAAAAATTTACCGCCGTCGAAAAAGATTTTCTTGCGGCGCTCGACCGCGCGGGTTTGCTGAAAAATTAAAGAAAAGCACCATTTGAAATTGCTCCCGATCATTTTGATTTTTGCCATTCGCGTTTATCGCTGGACGATTTCACCCGCCCAGATTTTTTTATTTGGCCCCGGTTGCGGTTGCCGCTTTACGCCGACGTGCTCGCAATATGCGTTGGACGCAGTTCGCGAACGCGGCGCGCTGGCCGGAACAGTTTTGGTGGCGAAACGGATTTGCCGCTGCCATCCGTGGGGCGGCGGCGGATTTGACCCGGCGCCAAAAAAAGAATTTGAAATCCGGGATTCGGAATTCGGAATTTAATTTTTCATGGACAAAACTGGCATCATCGTCGTTTCGGTTTGCGTGTTATTGCTTGTGGCCTGGTTTGTGGAGCAACAGAAACAGACGGCGCGCTGGCAGGAACAGCAACGGCAATTCGCCGCGACCAATGTCGTGGCCGCGACGCCAACGACTTTCACCAACGGAAATGTTGCCGCGCCAACGTCCACAACTTCGACGATGCCAATTCCCTTTGGCACAAATGCGCCGGAAAATTTGATCGTCATCACGAATGCGGACGCGCGTTACACCTTCACTTCGCGCGGCGGCGGAATAAAATCCGTTGAACTGCTCAAATATCCCGAAACGATTTCGCCGCGCTGGAAAAAAGAAATCGCGACCAATGCCGTCGCGACTTTGAACGCGCAGGCGCCGGTTCCGATGCTGGCGATTTTGGGCGACACAAACCTGGTTGGCGACGGCAATTTTAATTTGACCAAAATGGATGACGGAGTGCGCGCGCAAAAAGTTTTGGCCGACGGCCTGGTTCTCACGAAAGATTTTCACATCAGTTCAAATTATCTCATCTACGCGAGCGTGGATTTGAAAAACGCCTCGGAAAAACCGCTCGCGTTGCCCGCGCAGGAATTTGTCGTGGGCACGGCGACGCCGATGGGGCCGGACGACCGCAGTTTTTTGGCTTACGGCGGAATGATGTGGTTTAACGGCACAAGTCCGCAGAATTGCACCGCGTCCTATTTCAGCACGAACACGACCATTTTATTTTTAATTTCCCGGACGCCAAAAACGGAATATCGCGAAGGCGCGGGCAATGTGGTTTGGGCGGCGGTGCATAATCAATTTTTTGCGATTGTGGCGATGCCTAAAACGAATCAGCCGGCCTGGCAAATCGTGGCGCGCCCCATCAGCCTGCCGTCGCTGGCGGAAAATTCTCTGGTGGCCCCGGTTGGAATCCAAACCGCGCTGGTTTATCCGCCGCTGACGCTGACGACCAATTCATCGGCGGAACGGCAAATTGTTTTTTACGCCGGGCCGAAGGAATATCAGACCCTGGCGCGCGTGGGCGAAGCCTTTCAAAATCACGCGGATGAAGTGATGAATTTCGGCACGGGCTACGCGGGATTTTTTGGCATCGGCTCTTTTTGCGCGAAGGCATTGCTGCTGGCGATGAATTGGATTCACGATGTGACCAAAGTGGGTTATGGCTGGGCGATTGTTTTGCTGACGATTCTTTTGCGTGCGATTTTCTGGCCGTTGACGGCGGCGAGCACGCGCTCGATGAAACGGATGCAGGCGCTTGCGCCGGAAGTGAAGGCGCTCAAGGAAAAATACAAGGATGAACCGCAGAAATTCACGCAAAAGCAAATGGAGCTTTGGAAAAAAAACAAGGTCAATCCCATGGGCGGCTGTCTGCCGGCGCTGATCCAGATGCCGGTTTTTATCGGTTTTTACACGATGCTCCGCAGCGCGATTGAATTGCGCGGCGCCCATTTTTTATGGGTCAGCGATTTATCGAAGCCGGACACGTTGTGCATGATTCCGGGAACAAATTTTCCGTTCAACCTGCTGCCGTTGCTGATGGTGGCCGTGATGATCTGGCAGGCGCACTTGCAACCGGCATCGCCCGGCGCGGATCCCTCGCAGCAAAAAATGATGCGCTATATGCCGCTGATTTTTCTGCTGATTTTTTACAATTACGCCTCCGGCATGGCGCTTTACATGACCGTCAGCACGATGATGGGCATCTTGCAGACCCGGTTGACCAAATTGAATACTCCGGCGGCGGCAACGGTGGTGGTTTCGCCCTTGACTCCGCCGTCAAAAAAGAAAAAATAACGCCTGCATTTTATTTTATGTCTGCGCAACCTAAACAAACCCTTGAAAAAATTCTCGCTTCGCTGGGCTTTGAAGCCGTGGTGGTCGAGGAACAAAAATTGGAAGACGGCGTTTTGCTGGACGTGAAAACCGAGGAGTCGGGCCGGCTCATTGGCCGCCAGGGACAAACGCTCGCCGATTTGCAATACATCACCAACCGCATTCTTTTCCAGCAGGATTCGACGTTGCCCAAAGTGATGGTGGATGTGAGCGGTTATCGCGCGCAGACTCGCGAGGCGCTGGTGAAACGCGCGAAAGATGCCGCCGATAAAGTCCGTCGCTGGGGCGACCCGGTGGAATTGGAGCCGATGAATGCCTTTGACCGGCGCGTCGTGCATCAGGCACTCAAAGACGATCCCGATGTGGAAACCCACAGCATCGAGGTCGAAGGCACGGACAAAAAAGTTTTGCGATTGAAAGCGCGCACGAACCGGCTTACTGGCCGATGATTTTCAAATTGTAAGTCGGCGAAAACGCGCTGTTAGGCTTCGGTTCCGAGCCGAAGCTGTTGTAATCGTAATCAAACTTGTAGCGATATCGGACGCTGTCTGCGGTTGACGGCACGGGCACCAGCCCGTCCCAACGATTGGTCACCATCGGCACCGGACGCATTTTATAAAGGTCGCCGCCGACCAACACATACGGCTGGATGCTGGCCCAACGCAGCGATTGTTGCGGAGAACTGAAAGCCACTTCCACCGGATAAAGATTATCGGCATTGCGCGGCTGTTGCGTTGGCGTCAATTGCGTGAACGTTCCCGCGCAACCCGTCAACAACACTGCCGGCAAAATCTGCAAAAGTTTTTTCCAAATCATGCCCGCAAGGTCGCACAGACACGGGCGGTTTGTAAAGTTTCGATTTAAGGGCTTGAACGAAAATTTATTTTCAGTTATTGCTCGGTCATAATGAATTCCCCCTCGAAGTTTCACAATTATCGCTGGGTCATCTGCGGCCTGCTTTTTTTCTCCACGACTTTCAATTACATGGATCGCCAGGTCATCGGCTATTTGAAGGATTACGTTTTTTGCGCGCCGGTTTCGCAAGGCGGCTTCGGCTGGACGACCACGGACTTCGGACATTTGACGGCCTTCTTCACGGGATTTTACGCCGGCATGACACTGTTCGTCGGCTGGGTCATTGACAAGATCGGAACCAAAATCGGCCTGGCGCTCTCGCTGACTCTTTGGTCCATTTTTGGGATCGCCAATGCGTTTGTCGGTTCTTTGGTCGCGGCGCACATCGCCATTCGCAGTTTGTTTGCCGTCGGCGAAGCGGGAAATTTTCCGGCTTCCATCAAAACGGTTGCGGAATGGTTTCCAAAGCGCGAGCGCGCGTTGGCCACCGCAATTTTCAACGCCGGTTCCAACGGCGGCGCCATGGTCGCGGCGTTTTTTGTGCCGTGGTGCATCATTCATTTCGGCACAACGCTCGGTTGGAAAATGGCGTTCATTCTCACGGGCGCGTCGGGATTTTTCTGGCTCATTTTTTGGTTCTGGCTCTACAACCCGCCAAATAAACAAAAAAGATTGTCGCAAGCCGAATACAATTACATTCACATTGATGATGAAACGGTGGCGGATCAACCGACCGGCGACAAAACGCAAAAAGTTTCGTGGTGGAAACTTTTTGGATACCGGCAATCATGGTCATTTTTCGTCGGCAAATTTATGACCGACGGCATCTGGTGGTTTTATTTATTTTGGCTGCCGGATTATTTGTTCAAGCAATTTCACATGACGCCCAAACAAGTCATGTTGCCGACATTCATCATCTATGGCGTCGCCATCATCGGCAGTATTTTTGGCGGGAGCCTTCCGATGTTTCTCATCAAACGCGGCATGGGCGTTTATCAAGCGCGCATGATCACGATGTTCATCATCGCCGTTTGTCCGCTCGCAGTTTTGCTGACACAATACTTTGGCGACGTGAACCGGTTTGGAAATAACGCCTCAACTCTTGCGGTAGCCATGATTTGCATTGGATGCACGGCGCATCAGGCGTGGTCGGCCAATTTATTCACCACCGTCTCCGACATGTTTCCTAAAAAAACCATCGCGTCGGTCATCGGCATCGGCACCACGGCGGGCGGCATCGGCGGAGTGCTGGTGCAATTGCTGCCGGGATTTTTCACCGATCATTTCAAAGCCACTTCGCAAACGGTCTATCTCATCATGTTCATCGTTTGCGCGTTCAGTTATTTAATCGCCTGGTGCCTGATGAAAATTCTTGTCCCGCGCCACAAACCCATTACAGATTTGTAATCAATGTGAATCGGCTCATTATTTTGCCGGAAAAATTAGATGGAGCGAACTGACGTTCGCTGCTACCGCGATAGATTTGGCCGGAAATTTTTCCGTGCGCGTCATGGCCGCAGAATGTCACAGGCAAAAGCTCTCTGCCGCTTTTTCTCGACACAGGATTTTTTAGACATAAGCTGCACCCAATCTTCTATGAAAAATTCATTTGTCCTATTTGCGGCAACAATGCTGGTTCTTTGTGGCTGCACATCTATAAATGTCCGTCCGGTTTCTGCGAGTGAAAAAATAACCTCTGTTGTTATTCGCACAAATCCAAGAGTTACGGTTTCAGATTTCCTTGACTCTCTTGACGACGGCTTTGAACGTCATGGTATTAAGGCGACAATTGTGCCCGAAGATGCAGATGTGAAAGATGCTTATGTGGTGACTTACACCTCCGGACGAAGATGGGATATGGCTCCTTATCTTACTCAAGCGACGATTGCAATTGATGATAAAAATGGTCGGCGAATCGCTTATGCAGAATACCATCTTCGTAACGGCGGTGGCTTGTCACCGATGAAATGGGAGAGCACTAGAACAAAAATTGATCCAGTTATTGATGAGCTTTTACAAGGCGTTCAAAAGAATAATTAATCAGTCGCGCCTTCCAAATAATCTTTCACACAATCTCCACCGGACATTTTGGCAACGCGTCCAAAAATGCCTGTCCGTATTGCTTCGTCAAAATCCGGTTGTCTAAAACGACGACGATTCCCGTGTCGGTTTTTGTGCGGATCAATCGCCCGACGCCTTGACGAAATTTAAGGATCGCTTCGGGCAAAGAAAATTCGCCGAAGGAATTTCCGCCGCGCGCCTCGATCGCCTCGATGCGCGCCTCGATCAGCGGATGATCCGGCACCGCGAACGGCAGCCGCGTGATGATGACGTTGGAGAGCGCCTCGCCCGGCACGTCCACGCCTTGCCAAAAACTGTCCGTGCCGAAAAGCACCGAGTCCGTGTCGTCCTTGAATTTTTCCAACATCGTCGAGCGCGGCGTGCCGGTGCCTTGCACCAGCAATTGAAGTTTTAATTTGTCAAAAAACGGTTTCATCACCTCGGCGATTCCCTGCATGAGGCTGTAATTCGTGAACAGAACGAACGCCTTGCCGTGGGTCTTCCTCACGAAATGCTCAATCCAATGAGTCAACGCTTCGCGATAAGCGGCTTCGCGCGGGTCGGGCATTTTTTTGGCGACGAATAATTTCATCTGCCGCTCGTAATCAAACGGCGTGCCGACTAGCAATTGAGTCGCCGATTCCGCGCCGACGCGACGCGAGAAATAAAGTAGGGCAGGCGTCCCGCCTGCCC
>JGI20207J14881_1000951_pt1 | contig 10189 bp, 14 predicted proteins | sample NGESurdeep092012_4_FD_14881 | JGI IMG/M metagenome (IMG submission 14881)
AGTGCGTGTGCTTCATATATCGTTCCTCCCTCCGACCAAACCAGTTTGAGCTACCGGGGCCTTCCCTATGATCTTCTGGAGGATCTGCTGCCACAATCGGGCGCTTGGAAACAGACCACACCCTTCCTCATGCCGCACGAAGACGTTGCCACCGGACGCCCCATCACACCGTTGCATGGAGGCCATGTTGGGCTCTTGTGTACAGCAGGCTTGTTGAACGGCGTCTTCGGCGAGGGCGAAGAGCGGCACATTGCACGCTGGCGGTCGGTCAAGCATGTGACGACCTTCGTGGAAATCGACGGCGACACCGAGATTGTGCATCAGCGCGAGCGATGGGCGAACGAGTTGCGGTTGGTCTACGCCAATGGGAAAACCATGATGCTGACCGAGACGCCGGCAAAGCCGGAAGGAGAGCACGATGCAGAATGCGCACCTGAGGCTCGGGCTGCTTGAGTACCAGCGCATGACGGAGAGGATATCGACTCGCATCCGCGTGCGTGTCGATCGCTATGTGGGGGAGGAGCGGAAGGCGCACTTGCTCAGCGTCTTCGGCAACGACTCCGATATCGGCGCCATTACCGCTGCCGTGCATGAGAAGGCGACGTTTACCCTTACCTTCCCGGATGGCACCACCAAAGAGATTTCGCTCGGTGAACACGCCTCCTGCTACAAGGGCGCGGTAAGCCTGGCTGACCGGAAACATCCCGTGCGCCATCTCTTAGCCGTTTCGGAGGAACTTCATACCAACGGGGGCGTGGGACGGACGATCCTGTTGCGCTATCAGCGGGACGAAGCCTGGGCAACACTCGTGAGCTTCCTCGGCCTCCCCGGCGAGCCGGCTTGGGCAGACCACGTCCTCGGAGTGATCGAGGACGAGGGCCGCATCGAGGAGCTTGATGGTATCGGTTGCCAACCTGTTCTTGTCTCGGCAACGACCGAGGAAGTCCTTGAGTGGATCGGCGATGGGTTGCGTTCCGAAGCATTGAGGCTTCCCGAGAACAATGGGCCGGTGCTTTGGCCGCAGTTTTCGTTGAAAGAGCTGTTGCACCCCGAAGCTGCTGCGGGTTGACACCTTCCAATCCAGTACGCTGATACCAGCGGCTTTCACGGGCGTGATGGCGGCGCTTAACGCAAGAGTCTGAGAGTTTTGCGACAATCTTTCTGCCGGCCGTGGCTAATCATCGCGGCGAGGTGGCCCGACCAATCGGTCAAGGAGTTTTCATTCACCATTTCTGAAGTTTTCCATAGCAATCCGGATGAAGATGGAGTCCTTTCGACTCCGCCAAAGGATTGGCCTGCATATCTGAACTCAACTTCCATTCCTGTGGCCTCGGAAGACTATATGCAAGGCGTCGACGACTTGCCAGTGCAAGTGAGAGAACTCTGACCTCCTTTTTCCGTACCCGATACGGATATCTATCCAAGACGCCAGCTTCGGTGTAACCGTGCCGCTGCGGACTCTGTCCCGCCGGGCATCGATCATCTTGACGAAAGGTGTCCAATGGAGTACAAAATGAAAATGCAGACGGTCGTTGAAATGCCCTCGTATCTCAGAGCGGCAGGTGCAATTTTCACCGAATCAGAACGTCAGGACATTGTGTCGATGGTAGCGGCTGATCCCGACTGTGGTGAGGTCATGCAAGGCACGGGTGGTTTCCGCAAGATTCGCGTCGGCCGTGGCGGCATTGGGAAGCGCGGAGGCGCGCGTGTCGTTTATATCGTCCGCAACGAGGGTTTTCCCGTCTTCCTCGTCACGGCGTATCCGAAGAACGAGAAGGACAATTTGTCGAAGAAAGAGCGCAATGAGCTTGCGAAACGTGCAGAAGAGATTTTCACGAGATATGGAGGCAGATCATGAGCAAAGTGTTTGATGACCTGATGACCGGCCTGGATGAGGTCGAGGCGTTTCTGGCTGGAGAGAAGACCGGTTATAAGGTGAGCGTTCCCTCCGAGGTCGATGTCAAAGCCATACGCAAACGGTTGAGTATGACCCAGTCCCGGTTCTCCGACACATTTGGCTTCAGCCTCGATGCGGTCAAGCACTGGGAGGGAGGGCGGCGTACGCCCGAGTCCTCCGCGAGGGCGTTTCTCACAGTCATCGCACGAAACCCGACCGCCGTCATGGCAGCTCTGCATCCCGCTAGCTCAGTTTCTCCGAAACGCGTCGCTTCGCTGCCCCGAAGGGCAAGAAGGACGCCGCGGCCTCCTGCGAAAGCGGAAAGTTCTTCCAGGCGCACTGCCCGCTAGTTCGGGTTTGCCGTCTGGCGAAGTGTGGACCGGATTCGAGCCCCAATCGACCGGAACGAAGTAGCTTATAAAGTCGTCTGTTCAGGGCGCTCTTCGGAGCGCCCTTTGTATTTGTGACTCAAACCCAGTCCCCAATCCATCCATGACCGAGGAGGCATCTCTGTGGAGACCACCTTCGACTACCTGCGCGCCCACGCGGTCGAGCTAGGCTTGCGCATCCTCGAAACCTATCCTCCGCTCCAGAGCACCAAAGACGCGGTGGCCCCGCGAATTGCGACGCTTCTGCGCAAGGCCTTACCTGCCCAGGCGCTGGCCATCACCGGCACGGCCAAGTATCTGCGTAAGGCGAAGGCAGCACGCATCGTTGCCGAATGCGGCACGGGCAAAACCTTCATGGCGTTGGGCACGATCCACGTCCTTTCCGACGGACGTCCCAGTACGACACTGGTGATGTGCCCCTCGCACATCACCCACAAGTGGGCGCGCGAGGTCCTGATGACCATTCCTCGTGCTCGCGCTTTCCTGATTGAGGACATGCGGAACGGCGGCGATCCCAAGAAGCCGCATGGCATCTGCGAGGTGAAGCTGAGCAAGGGCCGGACGATCTATGAAGGCAAGCATCTCACCCTCGCGGAGATGCGGCGCATGCGCCGCGCAGAGTGGCGTCAACGCTTTCCGGGGCCGGTGTTCTTCATCACCGGCAAAGACAAAGGAAAGCTGGGCTATTTCTGGGAGCACGCTTACCTCAAGGCGAGGTCTGGACCGAATAGCGGCGGGGTCATCAACCCAGACTCCGGTCTCGCGATCCTTGATTCCGAACGGCAGAAGCTGACCATGATCGACTTCGCCGAGAAGGTTAAGGTCTCGGAAGCGTTGTCCTTGCCGCAGGGCGGTACGACGCGGTTCTCCGCCCTCTGGCAGGCCGATCGCTCGCGCATCCAGCGGATGGCGCCCATCGAGTACATCGGCCGCTACATGGGCGGGTGGTTCGACTTCGCGATTGCGGACGAACTCCATCAACTGGCAGGCGACACCGCACAAGGCAATGGACTCGGCGTGCTTGGGCGCGCCGCCCAGAGGCTGATCGCCCTGACGGGAACGTTGATGGGCGGCTACGCGGACGACCTGTTCAACATCTTCTACCGGATGGAGCCGCGGGTGATGTCCCGCGAAGGTTATGCCTATGGAGGGCAGGGAAGACGCGACTTCCAACAGCAGTACGGCGTGCTTGAAACCGTCGAGAGGGTCAAGGAGGCCGACAACGCCTGTTCCAAGGCGACCAGGAAAACGATTCAGGTTCTCAGGAAACCAGGAGCCTCACCACTGCTCTTCGGCAAGTTCCTGATGAACACCACGGCCTTCCTCTCGCTTGAGGACATCTCCGACAATCTGCCGCGATACGACGAGAGCGTGATCTCGGTCGAAATGGACGAGGTGCTTCAGAAGGCCTACGAGGGTTTGGAGGAGGACATTCGAGGGGCGATGAAGGCGCATCGCGGCAACAAGAGCTTGATGAGCATCCTGCTCAATACGCTTCTCCTCTATCCCGACCATCCCTACGACTTCGAAGAGATATGGGCGCGGGCCTTCGATCCCACCGCCAAGGAGTATGTGAAGTTTCTGGTGACGACACCGCAGAACCTTACGCAGAACTTCCTCTATGCCAAAGAACGTTCCCTAATCGCTGACATCCGCGAGGAACTCCGTCAGGGGAGACGCTGCCAGGTGTATGCCACCTTCACCGGGGAGCGCGATGTCACGCTGCGTCTTGAAACAGTCCTGCGACAGGAAGGATTCCGGGTCGCGGTCCTTCGCTCTTCGGTGCCGACCGATAAGCGGGAGGACTGGTACGAACGGCAGCTGAAGGCCGGCGTCGAGGTGGTTCTTTGCCATCCCAAGCTGGTAGAGACGGGCCTCGATCTGCTGGCCTTTCCAACGCTGTACTTCTATGAGACCGGCTACTCGCTGCATACCCTGCGGCAAGCCAGCCGTCGATCCTGGCGTATCGGCCAGAGATTCGACGTGCGCGTGAAGTTCGTCACCTACGCCGGAACGATGCAGGAAACCTGTCTACGTCTGATGGGCAAGAAGATGCTCGTCGCACTGATGATGGAGGGCAAGTTCTCGGGCGAAGGTCTGCAATCGCTCGACACCGATGAAGACCTGATGAGCGCCATGGCGCGCGAGTTGGTGGAGAAGGCGGGCGTCGGAGAGTCTGCCGATGCTATCTGGCGAGAGCTGGACCACGAACGCGAGAAAGTGCTCCCGCGTCCGGCCGCGGCAGAACCCGAACAGGAATCCAGTCCAGTGCTGGATTTACAGGACGCCATCGCTCCGCAGACTTTGCCGGTCTGGGCCGGCATCCATCTTGTCGAGCCGGACGTGACGGCAAAGAAACGCAGGAAGGCTCCGCTCTGGCCGGCGGCGAAGGACGAGGAAGCGCAGCTCTCGCTCTTCGGTTGAATAGTGTGTGCCTTTGTCGATACCACTCCCAAATGGGGACTCTACACAGCCGCGGCCGGCAGTGATAGCGTATCGATTGGGAGAGCAGTACCAACGAGGCCGACCCTCTGTGGTCTCGATCAACGGCAAAGAAAAAGGTCAGCTTCGGCTGGCCTTCTTCTTTGCGTGGAGACGGTTATGGCGAAAGGTCCATTCCTCCCGTCCGACTTTGCGCCGTCGCAGTTCTCGACGGCCTTGGACAAGGCGAACTTTGGCAATGCGCTATTGCACTTCATGGAGTCCGAGTGGAAGCGGGAACTCTTCACCAAGAGTCTCTACAACCGCCTCTCCATGTGCTTCGGGCATATCGCGCACTACAACCGGGAAGGCTTCTACGAAACCTGGTTCACGTCGGACCAGGCACGACTGCGCTTTCTGCAACATTGCCTCAAATACCCTTGCTGGGGATCGCCGGAGTACACCTTCTGCGATGGTGAGCGGGCCATTCAAGCCGAGATTCGACAACGCAATTATCTTGGGCGCTATGAGCTGAGAGCTGCGGAAGCCGTCCGTTCAGCGGAGTTAGCGACACTCCAACGGCTTGAGACGAAATATCGACACGGCGCATTCGAGAGGCCGGTCGAGCAAACCGAGGTCGCGAACACTGAGAGTCGCGAGACAGAGCCGGCCGCAAGCCCCGAAGTCCCCGTACAGGCGAGCCTCTTTTAGGCGAGCAACATCTCCGGCACCTCTCTGGAAGAACGTCACCGTCCAGGCGCCCCACTCATCCATTTCAATCGAGGAAAGCACAATGGGTTATTGCGTCTATTACAGCGGCGAAGTCGAGGTCACGCCCTCTCTGACCGAAGACGACGCTAGGATCATCCACGCGTTCGTGAATCTTGAGCCAACCGACGAGACAAAACCTCTCTTCGCTGCTATCGCCGGGAGTCCTGAGCCGGACCTGCCCGGATATGGAAGTCTGCTCACAGTCTCGGAAGAGAGGGACGCCATCCTTCCGGAGGAAGGCGAGAGCCGGCACGGGCTTCGGATGTGGCTCAAGCTGTTGATCGAGCATTTCCTCGGTCCACGGGGGTATGTTCTGAACGGCGAAGTCGAGTGGGACGGCGAAGATCCCGAAGACCGCGGCCGCCTCTTCATCAAGGACAACCAGCTTGAGGACGTCGAAGACCTGATCTTCAATGCCGGTCCGAGCTGGGCTCCGAACCACTTTGTCGATGAGCACTTGAAACAGGCGCTCCGAAATCTTTTGGATTCGGCAGACAACGCCGGCTGCTCGCCGGACCTTACCGTGGTCGCGGCTGCCCATGTTGACGCCGTGCGCGCACTTCTTCCAACGTCCTAGCGCCTCTGACGCCCCGCCGGCTATGACTGGCGGCGGATGCTCCATCCCAAACCCACCCCAACGATAGGAAGCAAGGAGAACAGTGATGACCAGCCTCAAGACCGAAGTGCTGCTGCGAGAGTTCTATTACAACGGCGTCCGCATCCCCGACCCCGGGCCGGAGTTGACGGTCGACCAGGTCCGCGACCTGCTCACGCCCAACTATCCCGAGATCGCCACAGCGACGGTATCCGGGCCGGAAGACACCGGTTCAGTGTTGCGGTACACCTTTAGCCGCGCGATCGGGTCGAAGGGCTGAGCAATGTCTACGTCCGCCACCACGCCCGAGGAGTTGATCGCCCTGCTCTGCGCCAAAGCCACGGCGCCACCCACGGAAGCAAGTCTGTTGCTCGTGAGGCATCTCCAATGCAAACAATCCATCGCCATCGCCCGCTTCGTGTCCGACGCCGTGGACCGGGACTCGGCGGACAGCCCGTCCCTGCCAGCCCCGACGGAGCTGCTGCCGCCGTTGGGATAACCACCCTCGCGCCTGCCTTCGCCCAGGGGCTGCCGATGCTCGGCAATATCGTTAGCGCCTATACGCATGAGCTGCATGCAGAGCTGGTCTACGACCTGTGTTCCGCCCTGGTGCGGGAAGGGTACGGAACTCCCGAGACCTGGAAGAAATGCGGCGAGAGCCCGACGACGTTTGCCGAACACGCGATCATCAGCGCAGTCGGCGAAGAACGATGGAACCTGTTGCAGCGCAATGTCGAGTATCACCTCCAGGTGAGCGATGCGGTCGAGGACGATGGAACTGGCGCGCCACTCGAAGACGGGCAACTGGTTGTCACCGTCGAGTGCGGCGGAGCCGGATATCTCAAGATAGGACCGGCGATCGACGCTCTCGAAGAGGAGGCCGAAGGATTAGGCGCGGCGTTCTACTGGGCGCTGACCTATGCGCTCTATCGCGTCATGCGGATCTACAACCATGACGATGCGATGCAGTACGAGGAGAGGCTGGTGGAGTATGCCGAGGACGATGACGAAGGCAATCGAGAGCAGTATGAGTTTCCTGAGATAACGAAGGCCTTGCCGGAATCGATTCGAAAGAGTGTAGAGCAACCCCATGCCGAGCAGGTCGGCGATGCTCGTCGTCTTCTCGCTGCGCATCGCGGCGGACGATATCGCTCCTGGATCACACGCCTACGCAAGATCCAGCAGCTCTCTCGTCTGCGCTTACCACAGTCGCGGGATTTGCTCAACGACGGCGGTTACGACAGCCCGCCGCTGCCATCGCTCATCGTCGCGTTTAAGGACCATGACGCCGTTGTTGCCTGCTTCGACGAGGAAGGGCAGTACATGCTGGAGGGCAGTGCAGAGCCTGCCGTTGGCGTGCTCTTCTGCCCGCAGAAGCCGGAGGAAGTGCGGCATGCGCTGCGGGTCGTAGGGCGATTCGTTGCTTTGAATGAGGAGCTGTTCCAGCTTGTCGAAGAGTTACAGGAGTGGGAGAAACGCCATGAAGGTACACGTCGCGATCGGGCAGAACCATCGCTTCGAGCTGCGTGAGGCGCTGCTCATCTATAGAGACAGGCAAAAGAGCTTTGTGACACGACACCAGGTCACAACCCAAGAAAAGGCACCCCCGGCGCTGGGCCCCGCGCAGCCCCTCACAGCGGCCTTCCTCGAATCGCTGGTCCGTTCGCTGAGCGGAAGTTCCGCGGCCGAGGTATTGCCGGAGAACGTTCTCGCCAAAGGCGATCAGATGATCGTGTGGTGGACCCGCGGTCAGCGCCGCCAGATGTTCTTCGAGAACTCCGATGGTAAAGCCGCCTCGCTGAACGGGCGCACGTTTCCTCAGCCTGCCCTGGTGTGGCGGGTTTCGAATGGCGAACTCGCGATCCGGGCGCTGTCTGAGAACAAGCGGCCGGAAGGGAAGACCAAGCTGGCGGTTGCCCCGTTCTGGAACCTGTCGGACGGTGGGCAGGTATGCGCCGGCTCGATGCGACGGCCGAAGGGTGCGGCGGTGGCGACGATCTCTGGATGGGAGTGCGGCTTTTACGAAAGCGCCTTTACCCACGCCAACGTCGGCCGCTTGACGCGCCACACTAGCGGATTCGAAGGGCTGTGGAACGAACTCGCCGACAAGCGCAAGCCGTTTCCTAGCGACTCCCTGATCACGTTGCCCCAAACCCTTGCGCAGTTCGTGCGCGGAGAAAGAGGATGAGATGCGCACTGAGCATACGTTGCCTCCCGACTTCGCGCGCCGCAGGGAGGTACGCATCCTTGTCATCGGCGCTGGCGGCAGTGGCAGCGCCGTCGTGATGGGTCTGCCGTACCTTGACCAGGCGATGCGGGTGTGGGGCCGAACACACGGTCTGCACGTAACGATGATGGACGCCGATGCTGTGTCAGCAACCAACTGCGTCCGGCAGCCCTTCTCGGCTTCGGACGTCGGCCAGAACAAAGCGACAGTCCTCATCAACCGCATCAATCTGTTCTGGGGCACACACTGGCAAGCCGTTCCAAACCACTTCCACGCAGGGTCGCTCAGTCGCAGCGGATACGTTCCCGATCTTGTGATCGGCTGTGTCGACACCCGCGCCGCACGTAAGGCGATCGAGAAGGCGGTCAGCGGCCGGGTCGCGCAAGCGAGTTATTGGTTGGACCTCGGCAACAATGCCGCCAGTGGACAATTTGTCCTTGGACAGCCGCTGAACGCTAGCAACCGCAGAAAAGCGGACCGCCTTCGCACCGTCAGCGAACTGTACCCGGAGATCGCGGACGTGGCATCGGGCGAAGACCCGTTGCCCAGTTGTTCGGCGGTGGAGGCCCTCGACCGGCAGGAGCCGTTCATCAACCAGACGCTCGCGTCGAGCGCGCTGGCTATGCTGGCGCAACTCTTCCGCTACGGCAGACTCGCGCATCACGGCGCTTTCTTCAATGCGAAGACAGGCCAGATGAGTGCGCTGCCCGTCGATCCGAACCTGTGGTCGAAGACCCGGCGGCGATCGAGAAAAGCACAACGGATTTTGGAGACGAATTAAAGGGTCTGTTGCGGGACGGCGGTATGGTTGGAGCGTACCGGAGGTTCTATGAAGATGACCCTTGATCCCTCTCTCGCTCTTGAAGCAAAGGCGCTGACGGCCCTGGCCTTTCGCAACGGCCCCATCGAACATCTCCACGCCGGTAAAGTCTGCCATATTTGCGGGGACAAGCCGGAATACTCTCATGTCTCCAATGAGGAGATGAAGGCCATCATGAAGTCCGCGGTCGACGCCATGTATCGGCTTCTCTGGCAGCGCGAACATAACCCCAAGGCCTATGCCGAGTCGCTGGTCCTGGGCGAGCGGTACACGCGCGCCTGGGACGAGCCGGAACTCAAGACTCCGGTCGCGCACGAGCATCCACCCACCTGATTCAGACCACACAAGGAGACAACCCATGTTCAAAGAACTCGCTCCCTACCTGCGGCAGCGTGCCGTTCTGCTGACTGTCACCCATCTTGAAGAAGACCAGATTCGCGTCAACATCATTCCGCAGAAACTCAAAGAAGGCGATAACAACGCGTTGACCACGCCGTTGAGCGTGACCGGCACAGCCGAAGAGCTCGACCGCGAGTTGCCGGCGACGATCGTGGACTTTGTTGCGGCTCACCTTCAACTGAAGAACACGCTCGACAAGGCCAAGGCGGAGATGGATGAAGCGGCAAGGACAGCGCAGGCCGAGGCGCGGTCGAAGGCAAAGACACTGGTCAAGAAGGACACCGCCAAGCCAACGGTAGCAGCGACTGCCGAAACGGCCAAACCGACGCCGAAGGCCGAGCCAGCGAAGACAGCCAGTCTCTTTGGTGAACCGGCCCCACAAGCCCCCACCGCTGAGTCCGACGCGGATGAAGACGACGGGATTCTTGCCGAGGCGGCAGAAGACGAGCAGATGGATGAGAACGGTGACGAAGATTTGGACGAGGCCGCTTAGGCTGCCTCGTCCTCAATCGTCTGAGACTCGGCCGCATGCACCCAAAGTGGTGGATCCGAAGCAAAAAAACTACAACTTGACGCAAACCCCCTCGAATACGGGCCTAGAACGCGTCATCGCACGTAATCGACATTCCACCACCATCCTGAGCGATAGATGATGCTGTTGTCGAAGTTA
>JGI20207J14881_1000952_pt1 | contig 10189 bp, 11 predicted proteins | sample NGESurdeep092012_4_FD_14881 | JGI IMG/M metagenome (IMG submission 14881)
AAATTCCGGTTCGCATGCCCGAGACTCGCATGCATCCAGTCAGCTGGGAATCCGCTCCCGGATTCAAATGTCAGACGCGATCCACTAGCGGCTGCGATCGGGGAATCTCAGACGGTGCTGGATTGAATCGCCATAGAGCGGAGCAGTCCGGCACCGTCGTTTACACGCGGCCGTTTATCCCCGCAGAAATGCCGGCATCGATCCCTTCTGATCGGCCCAGACACGCAGCGCATCGCGCGTGACCTCCGTCATATAGTGCGGGCTTTCCCGCTCACGGTCGATGCTCTGCGCGGCCCCGGTTTTCGGCGCGATGGCGAGGTCGCCGCCCTTGATCGCGTCGATCAGGGCCCGGCCCCAGGCAATCGATTCCTGCGTCGCCGCCGCACCCGGCTCGATGTTGCACAGAAGCCGTGACGCGTCGGAGAGGGTGAAGGTATTGACGAGCTTCCAGGCCGCTGCCGTTGCCGGCTCGTTCGGAAGCGGCACCAACGTAACAGCCTCGTGCGCTTCGCGCGGCTGCGCCGCGGGTGCGGGGGCCCGGATGACCGCAATCGTGCCGACGAAGGCGGCGTAACCGACCAGGATCGAGAGCGCGACGTTCGCGCCGGTCGCGATCGCCGCAATCGCACCGGTGCCGATCAGGAGGGCCGCTGCGATAAAGAGAAGAGGGGAAATGCCGCGCACGCTGCCGAGTGGAACACTAGAGGCGACGTGGACTGGCGGGGCGCCTTGCGGTGAAGCGACGATGAGGTCGTCCGCCACGGGAGAATCGATGGACATACTATTCCGAACCACGAATCATTCGTGACCGTGAGTGTACACGCCGTCGCGGCGGTCCGGCATCCGTGACGCAGGACAATCCCCCATCTCACCCGAAGCGGCGTCAAACCGGGCGCGTGAGGTGAAGGGCGGCGAGGCGGTTCAACGACGGCTGAGCGCGATGCTCGCCTTCACGACTTGGCCGCCGCCGTGCGAGTCGATGGTTACGCTCTGGCGGCGCCCGTGCGTCACTATCGATAGGTTAGCGGCAAAGCCGGCGCTCTCCACATGCACCTGAAGGCGTTCGCCTTGCGCCGTGCCGATCGCGCTGCCGCCGATGTTGCGGGTGCGCTCCGTCCATTGGCCGCTGACCCGATTGCCGTCGGCCGAAAATTGCCCGGTCAGGTCGAAATTGTAGCTGTCGCTGGCACAGCGCAGGTCGAGGTCGATCTCTTGACCGCTCGAACCGCGCGGCCGGTAGTCGGCATTGCAACGGATGCGTTCGGTTGCGCCGTTGCCGGGCTGGATGGTGCCGTTACCGCCCCAGGCGCCGGTCAAAGCGGCGAAAGGTCCGCTCTCCGCCAAGGCGGGCAGAGCGCCAATGCCCAACGCCGCGGCCAGCAGAACGCCGCCGAAAAGACGTGCCGGTGAAATCGATGAAGGGCGACGAATAATGCGCTGCAAGGGCAAGTTCCCGTTCCGGTTCACGTTCAAAGCATCAGCAGAGGTGGGCTACAGAGATAATGTCGCCCCGCCATAACCGCGAACGGGGCGGTTCAGGTTCCATCGGCTAAGATGCGCGTCCCCAGTAATTGAATCAAGAAAGGGGGTTTCACGCCGAGGAATGGGCCGCTTTCAGGCTCCCGGAGCCCCGGATGTCTCCTCGCGGAGGATCTCGAGCGCGAGCCATTGCTCCTCAGCCGCGGCGATCTTCTGCTGCAATTCGCCGATCGCCAAAGTCGCTTTTTCGAAGGCTGACCGGTCCTTTACGTAAAAGTCCGGATCATTCAGTCGAGCCTGAAGCGCGGCCGCCTCCTGCTGCATGCGGGCGATCGTGGCAGGAAGCGTCTCCAATGCGTGCTTGTCCTTGAAGGTCATGCGCCGCCTTGTCGATGCTTGGGCCGGCGTCGCTGCAGGCTTCTCTTTTTTGGTGGGCGCCGCCCTTTGGGCCTCGCGGGTTAAGTCGGCGCCGCGCTGTGACAGCATGTCGGAGTAGCCGCCGGCATATTCGATCCAACGCCCGTTGCCGTCGGGCGCCATGACGCCGCTCACCAGACGGTCGAGGAAGTCCCGATCGTGGCTGATCAGCAGCACGGTGCCGGAATAGTCGGCAAGCATGTCCTCGAGGACGTCGAGCGTCTCCATGTCGAGGTCGTTGGTCGGCTCGTCGAGCACGAGCAGATTGGACGGCTTGGCCAGCACCTGCGCCAGCATCAGCCGGCCGCGTTCGCCGCCGGAAAGCTTCGACAGCGGTGTCCGCGCCTGCTCGGGGGCGAAAAGGAAGTCCTTCATGTAGGTGACGACGTGCCTGGGCATGTTGTTGACCATGACGGTGTCGCCGGCGCCGCCGGTCAGCGCGTCGGTGACCGTGGTGTCCGGATCCAGGCTGTCGCGGTGCTGGGTCAGGGTCGCGACCTGAAGATTGGCGCCGAGGCGAACCGTACCGGAATCCGGTTCGAGCGCGCCGGTGAGCAGGCCGATCAGCGTCGTCTTGCCGCTGCCATTGGGGCCGACGATGCCGATGCGGTCGCCGCGCTGAACCCGGATCGACAAGTCGGCGACGATGGCGCGTCCGTCATATGATTTGCCGATCCCGGTGGCCTCGATGACCAGCACGCCGGAGGGCGCCGCTGACGTCGCCGTGAGGTTGGCCTGGCCGGCGGCCCCGCGGTAGGTGTCCCGCCGCTCGCGCAACGCGGCAAGTTCGCCGACCCGGCGCATGTTGCGCTTGCGCCGGCCGGTGACGCCGTAGCGCATCCAGTCTTGCTCCGCCGCGATCTTGCGCGCGAGCTTGTGTTGCTCACGCTCCTCCTCCGCCAGCAACTGATCGCGCCATTCCTCGAAATGGGCGAAGCCGCGCTCGATGCGGCGCGTGACGCCACGGTCGAGCCAGACCGTCGCGCGCGTCAGGTTGGAGAGAAAGCGTCGGTCGTGGCTGATGATGACGAGCGCGCTGCGGCTGCTTTCGAGCTCGTTTTCCAGCCATTCGATTGTCGGCAGGTCGAGATGGTTGGTCGGCTCATCGAGCAACAGGATGTCGGGCGAGGGGGCGAGAACGCGCGCAAGCGAGGCGCGCCGCGCCTCTCCGCCGGAGAGATGCGCGGGATCTTCCTCGCCGGTCAGCCCAAGCTGTTCGAGCAGATAATGAGCGGTATAGGGATCGTCTGCGGGCTTGAGCCCAGCCTCGACATAGGCGCGGGTGCTGGCGAAGCCTGAAAAGTCCGGCTCCTGCGGCAGGTAACGCACCAGCGCCCCGGGCTGCACGAAAACCGTGCCGCGGTCCGGCTCGTTCAGCCCTGCCGCAATGCGCAACAGAGTGGACTTGCCGGAGCCGTTTCGGCCGACCAGCGACACGCGCTCACCGGAAGACACCGACAGTTCCGCGCCGACCAGCAGCGGTGTGCCGCCGAAGGTTAAAGCGATATCCTTGAGTTGCAGGAGCGGCGGGGCCATATGACTTTAGCACTCGGCCGCAAGGCGCGGCGATTCATGCGATTTTCCATGTCCCTACAGGGCGGTGTTGCAGCGGTCAAAGGCGATCGATCGGCGCGCCGGATGGACGGTGTCCAGGCGCGTCAGCGCGCTTGCAAACGCCGTGGGTATAATGCATGACAACCGCGCGGCGGGCCCTGTATGGTCCGCCGCATCCGCTTCTGGAGGAGCGTAGCTCAATTGGTAGAGCGTCGGTCTCCAAAACCGAAGGTTGGGGGTTCGAGACCCTCCGCTCCTGCCACGCGGAGATCCGGCGCCAGGCCGGTCCGGGCTTTTGCCTGAGCCCCCCGCGCGACGGGCTCGGCCTGCCGGGACAGGACTCGGGAAGCATCGGTTTACGTTTGGCTGCGACAGGACTGCATTGGAATGGCAACGTCTCCGTTCAAGTTTCTTCAGGAGGTGCGCGAGGAAACGCGCAAGGTGTCATGGCCGTCGCGCAAGGAGACAATGGTCACCACGGCCATGGTTTTCGTGATGGTGGCGGTCGCCTCGGTGTTCTTCCTGGTCGCCGACCAAGTCATGCGCATTGCCGTCACCTTCGTGCTCGGCATCGGAAGTTGAAGATTTAAGGTCTTACGAGATGAGCGACATCGCCGCCGCAATGACATCGACCCGGCCGAAGCGCTGGTACATCGTGCACGCCTACTCGAACTTCGAGAAGAAGGTCTCCGAGTCGATTCGCGAGCAGGCCAAGCAGCGAAATCTCGAGGATCATTTCGAGCAGGTGCTGGTGCCGACCGAAACCGTCGTCGAGGTGCGCCGCGGGCGCAAGGTCAATGCCGAGCGCAAGTTCTTTCCCGGCTACGTGCTGGTGAAGATGGACCTGACCGACGAGGTCTATCACCTCATCAAGAATACGCCGAAGGTCACCGGCTTTCTCGGCACCGACAACAAGCCGATGCCGATCTCGGAAGCGGAGGCCCAGCGCATCCTGCAACAGGTGCAGGAGGGCGTGGAGCGCCCCAAGCCGTCGATCTCCTTCGAGATCGGCGAGAACGTACGCGTCTCGGACGGCCCCTTCGCCTCGTTCAACGGCGTGGTGGAAGAGGTCGACGAAGGCCGTTCGCGCGTGAAGGTCGCGGTGTCGATCTTCGGCCGCGCAACGCCGGTCGAATTGGAATTCGGTCAGGTCGAGAAGCTGTAGCGCAAAGTTGCAAGCCGGTTTCTCGATGTCCGTTTTANNTTCGAANGCGGACGTTGCNCCAANGGCNNATCATGTCNGCTTTGGGCCCAAAGCGTACGCCGATGAGTCTAAAAGCAGCTATGCTGCGACGCGCTCGGTGCTCTCGGGCGGGACCAGAAGCAAGGGAAGCCGAATTCTCACGGTGGTTCCTATTCCTTGCAAATCCGGCGGGACGATCGTGCCTCCAAGCTGCCGCACGAAGATCGCCACGTAGTCGGAACCGCGTTTCTCGGGAGCCTTGGCCGAGCCGATGTCCTTCATCCCCACGCCGTCATCGGAAACGACCAGCTCGATCTGATCGTCGACCCGTTCCACGCATAGCNTGATATGGCCTTTGCCATCAGGAAAAGCATGCTTGATAGCGTTGGTCGTCAGCTCATTGACCAGAAGGCCGAAGGGGACGGCACGGTCGGGATCGATTTCCAGCGCCTCGCCCTCGACTTCTATTTCTATACCCGACATGTTTCCAAGTAGGCTCGCTGACATCGCCTTGGCGATTTCTCGCAAGTAAGCGTCCACCGCGACAGTGCGGCCGAGACTGGTCTGCGAAATCAGGTCGTAAAGTTGAGCAATGGCGCCGATGCGGGCCTGCATGGTCTTGTAGCCCTGCACGCACGGCGCCGCCGTCCATTTGGCCTCGTAGGCAATCAAGCCGACGATGACTTGCAGGTTATTCTTAATCCGGTGCGAGATTTCATTCGTCAAGCTGAGCGCGTCGCGCTCGCGCTGCTTGCGNTCGGTGATGTCCTCGAATACCAGAAGCATCCGGTGGGCGTGGTTGCCAGGTTGTGAAATTTTCCGGGCATTAAGGTTGAAGACGCGGCGGCCGAGACCGGGAAAATCATCCTCGATCTCGAAACTTTCAATTGGCTTGTTTTCCGGGAGTACCTTCTCCATCAAATTGCGAAGCGCCGGTACGTCCCATTGGTGCTGGCCTAGTTCTGAAACACGCCGCCCATGCGTCTCCGCCTCGGTAATCCCGAATATTGTCAGAAAGGCCTTGCTCGCCGTCACGATCGTCATGTCGTTCTCGAGCACGACAAGCGGATCGCGGATCGTATCGACGATGCTTTGAGTGAGCTGCCAGTTGCGCTTACTCTCGGCGCGCGCCGCGCGTTCCTCGCTGACATCCTCGATCGCGAGCAGAATTGAACCATCATGGTCGCCGGGGCTGAAAATCTTACGGGCGTTGACCAGCATCGTGCGCCGCCCGATAGTCGGGAAATCATGCTCAACCTCGAACCCTTCGACAGATGCGCGGTGCGGGATCACGCTCTCGAGCAAAGTGCGTAGTGCGGGGATATCCCACTGCCGGTTACCGAGGGTATAAATAAGACAGCCCTCTGTTTCACTGGGGCTTGTGCGAAACGTTTGGTAGAACGCGCGATTGGCCGATGTGATGTTCAGGTTTCTGTCGAGAATGATGAGCGCGCTCGGCACCGTCTCAACGATGTCGCTCGCGGCAATATCGGACACGATCTTTTTTCCTAAAGCGATATCGGACATGGCATCGGTTTCCCCNTAGATTGCGGCATTAGAAGCTATGCTGCGAGCAGGTTTTCGACCGAGTTTTGCAGCTGAATTTCCGTGTACGGCTTNCGAAGGCATTGCGTGCCAACCACAAACAAGGCTTTCGTTTTGTCCGTCACGGAATTGCCGGTCGTGTAGAGCACGCGTAAGTCCGGCCGCAGCGCGATGGCTTGGTGCGCGAGATCGCAGCCGCCAAGGACCATCCGTTTGAGATAGATATCGGTAAAAAGCGCGTCGATAGACATGCCGGAACGCAGGAAGACAAGCGCCTCGTCCGCGTCGCTAGCCGCCAAAGTCTGATGACCCCAGCCCTGAATCATCATCTCTGCGATTTCGCGGATAAAAACATCGTCTTCGACGATAAGGATCACAGCCATCATTGGCCCCATACTAGCCGTGACAACCAGCATCGCGGGCTATGGGAACTCTTTCTGCCTCACGGCTATCAGAGACTTTAGCGACCGCTATCAGGGCTGACGTAGACTCGGCCTAGCAGCAGAAGGTTCCTTCAAATCTGAGATTATTTTTTCATAGAGGCATTTCTCGAAATTAGCCATGTAATATCAATGATTAGATTCGATTTAACTCCTCGTTTCGATAACCGTTTCGCCATCGACAGCCGTTGTCCATCGGTGACATGCGCGAAGTTCTTTGTATGCCGATAAGGAGCGACAATACGCATCGGGGTCCGTCACGGGGGCTATGATGTCCGGAGAGCTGCTATGAAAATGAGCAAGTTTGGCTATTTTTCGGAATTCCTGTTTTTCCCTCCGCTCATTCTCCTTGCCACACTAGTCGCGTTTCGTAGTTCGATTCCGCCCCAGCCCGTGGTCTGGGCGCTGGTCTATGCCGCTGGACTGGTTGGCTGGACATTCATCGAATACTTGCTACATCGCGTGCTCTTTCACCACGCACCAGTTCTGTCGGTGCTACACGAGCGCCACCATCATTCCCCGCAAGACCTGATCGGCACACCAGCCTGGGCGAGCTTGTTGCTCGGCGTAATCGCGGTTGCATGCCCGTCATGGGCGTTGTTTGGATTCGATCTGGCGACTGCGGCTACAGCGGGCCTTGGCACTGGTTATCTTTGGTACGTGCTCGTTCATTACGCGACCCACCATTGGCAGCCTCGCAGGGATTCTTATCTCTACCAAGCCAGGCTGCGCCACGCGCGCCACCACCATTTATCCCATGGCCGTAATTTTGGTGTGACAACCAGTTTTTGGGATCATGTCTTTGGCACAGCGTTCGAAGGGCGCACGTCGAAGTCCGGTGCTGCCGGGGCTAGTACCAACCGAGTCTACTAACGACGTCCATGCATGTCCGGTTACAGAAAGTGAAGCGAACGTACCTCGGACGTCCCCGCTACATCCGCTTTTGGCACGAAAGCGGACATCGCGTCGTTTACGAGACCTCGCGCCTGGAGGCGCCCGGCTGGACAGGATGGGCTAGACCCTCTACATGTCCCGCGGCCTCGGACGAGGCCCTACATAAAGGCGTGGGAGGTGAGGCGGTCGCCAACCGTCAAGATCCGCACCACTAACGGAGTGAGACATGGCGAAAAAAGTTACTGGATTCCTCAAGCTACAGGTGCCTGCCGGCGCCGCCAACCCGTCGCCGCCGATCGGGCCGGCGCTCGGCCAGCGTGGCCTCAACATCATGGAGTTCTGCAAGGCGTTCAACGCGCAGACCCAGAAGATGGAAAAGAACACGCCGATCCCGGTCGTCATCACGACCTACCAGGATCGCTCCTTCACCTTCGAATTGAAGACCCCGCCGGTGTCGTTCTTCCTCAAGAAGGCGGCCAACCTCGACTCCGGCTCCAAGACGCCGGGCCGCGAGCCGGTCGGCACGGTGACCAAGGCGCAGGTGCGCGAGATCGCCGAGCAGAAGATGAAGGACCTCAACGCCAACGATATTGAAGCGGCCATGAAGATGATCGAGGGCTCCGCCCGCTCGATGGGTCTCGCGGTGAAGGAGTAATCGGTCATGGCAATCGGCAAGCGCACGAAGGCAATCCGCGAGGGCGTCGATCGGGAAAAGGCCTACTCGATCGCGGAAGCGGTCAAGCTGGTCAAGGAACGCTCCAAGGCGAAGTTCGACGAGACGATCGAGATCGCGATGAATCTCGGTGTCGATCCCAAGCACGCCGACCAGATGGTGCGCGGCGTCTGCACGCTGCCGAACGGCTCCGGCCGCACGGTGCGCGTCGGCGTGTTCGCGCGCGGCGCCAAGGCGGAGGAGGCGAAGGCTGCCGGTGCCGACATTGTCGGCGCGGAGGATTTGTTCGAGTCCGTCAATGGCGGCAAGGTCGATTTCGACCGCTGCATCGCCACTCCCGACATGATGCCGCTGGTCGGTCGTCTCGGTAAGGTCTTGGGTCCGCGCGGCATCATGCCGAACCCGAAGGTCGGCACGGTGACGATGGACATCACCAACGCCGTGAAGGGCGCCAAGGGCGGTTCGGTCGAGTTCCGCGTCGAGAAGGCCGGCATCGTTCAGGCCGGCATCGGCAAGGCGTCGTTCTCGGAAGAGAAACTCGTCGAGAACATCAAGGCGTTCGCCGACGCGGTGCAGAAGGCCAAGCCGGCCGGCGCCAAGGGTCACTACATCAACAAGGTCGCGATCTCCTCGACCATGGGCCCGGGCGTCAAGGTGGATATGGCGAGCCTGTTCGGGACGGGCCCCAGCCACTAAGCGGCCTGACGATAATCGACCCGCCGGGCGGCAAGTCCGGCGGGTTTTCCTTTGCCGCCGCAGGCATGTAGGCGGCCAAGAATCCTCTTGGCAAACCGGCTGACAGGGTCTAGATGGGGTCCATCGGGCGTGCCGGCCTGCTTGTCGGCGCGCCTTTGCGCGTCTCAGCAAAAACATGGTGATTGGACGACTTTCCTTTTGGACATCCCGGCGGGACATCTGAGAGGAAGGCTCCGAAGCTGTCGCAAAGCTTGAACGCGCAAGGCCAAGCCTTTGAAAAGGCAGGGCCGACCTGTCCAAGACTGCCGGTGCCGAGGGCCTTCGGGCCTGACGCTTAATCCCTTTCAACGGGGGCCAGCATAGATGGGGACGAGATCCAGGTTTGCGCGGTCCAAAAGGCCGCGCCGGTTTGGTTCGAACCTCCGGGAGTCGGTTCATCGCTTCGGGTCTTGATTCATGACCGGAGGCCATGTTTCCGGCGGGCAGGCTGAAACGTCGCCCTGCTCAAGGTTCGCGTGAACTTTAAGCGGGACGGCTTGGTAGCAACCGGCGGCTCCCGCATTGCACACGCGGGCAAGCCGTCAAAACCGAAAGAGCTTGCAGTGGATCGAGCGGCCAAACTGGAGTCCATCACCGAGCTGAACGGGGTCTTCAAAGCCTCGCAGGTCGTCGTTGTGGCTCACTATGCCGGCCTCACCGTCGCGCAAATGCAGACTCTGCGTCAGCAGATGAAGCAGGCGGGCGCCCAGGTGAAGGTCGCCAAGAACCGTCTGGCCAAGATCGCGCTCAAGGACACCGACGCTGCCTCGATCTCGCCCCTGCTGAAGGGGCCGACCGTGCTTGCCTACTCAGGCGATCCGGTCGCGGCACCGAAGGTGGCCGTCGATTTCGCCAAGGCGAACGAGCAGTTCGTCATCCTTGGCGGGACGATGGGCAAAACGGCTCTGGATCCGGACGGCGTGAAGGCACTCGCCTCGCTCCCGTCTCTGGATGAACTGCGCGCCAAGATCGTCGGCCTGATCCAGGCTCCGGCGACCAAGATCGCCCAGCTCGTCAACGCTCCCGCGGCCAAGGTCGCGCGCGTGATCCACGCCTATGCCTCCAAGAGCGAAGCGGCCTGACGGCTCACTCACCCAATCTCTGGTTCGAACCTGATAGGAATGAAAATGGCTAACTTACAGAAGATCGTCGACGAATTGTCGACCCTGACCGTCCTCGAGGCGGCCGACCTTGCCAAGATGCTCGAAGAGAAGTGGGGCGTCTCGGCGGCTGCCGCCGTGGCCGTCGCAGCCGGTCCGGCCGGTGCGG
>JGI20207J14881_1000953_pt1 | contig 10186 bp, 11 predicted proteins | sample NGESurdeep092012_4_FD_14881 | JGI IMG/M metagenome (IMG submission 14881)
GAACACGACGTTGAACACGAGCAGATCGTCGAGCGGCGAGCGCGCATAGCCGATGCGGCGGGCGAATTCGTCCGACGACTGCACTGCAAAACGCGGCCCGAACAGCCCGTTGTAAACCGCGACGTCGCCCAAGGTCACCGTGCGCGGCGTCGCGTGGCGGATCGTTTCGCCGAGCTGAAAATCTTCGAAAAACCGGCCCGCATTCGTCTTCGCGCTCACGATCCCGACACTCCCGATGCTCCGACCCGGCCGGACCATTGTCACCAATCCGTGAGCCGGACGCTACCTCTCCACAACCGAAACTGATGAGGACGTGTTGGACGCAAGTGGTAGCCCATGATCGTCAAGTGCACATTCTTCCGGAGGGAAATACACCATGAAGACCCGCATCCTGCTCGCCGCGGTCCTGTCGACCGCTATCGCCGGCGTCAGCTTCGCCCCTGTTGCCTATGCCGACGACATGAAGAAGGATTCGATGTCGAAGGACACCATGTCCAAGGACAGCATGTCCAAGAAGAGCATGGCGAAAGACCAGATGGGCAAGGATTCGATGAAGAAGGACGGCATGTCGAAGGACACCATGTCCAAGGACAACGTGAAGAAGTGATCGCCGCCGGCTGTCGGGCCTGCAATACGCGGGCCCGGCGACCGGATCTTCAGAGTATCCTGATCGTCCGCAACGCGAGATGGACGCCATGACTGCTGAAACTCTCCATATCTCCGCCCCGCCACGAGCGACCATTCATCCGGGCTGGGTGCGCGTCTGCCATTGGATCAACGCCTTGGCGATCCTGGTGATGATCGGGTCCGGCTGGCAGGTCTATAACGCCTCGCCGCTGTTCGGCTTCAGCTTTCCGTCCACGATCACCATCGGCGGCTGGCTCGCCGGCGCGCTGCTCTGGCATTTCGCGGCGATGTGGGTGCTGGTCATCAACGGCCTCGTCTACGTCACGCTCGGCATCGTCACCGGACGCTTCCGCCGCAAGCTGTTTCCCGTCGGCCCGCGCGCTTTGTTCGCCGATATCAGGGCGGCCGTGACTTTCAAGCTCAGCCACGACGATCTGTCGCACTACAACGCCGTGCAGAAGGTGCTCTATCTCGGCATCATCCTGACGGGGGTCGTCATCGTCGCGTCCGGCCTGTCGATCTGGAAGCCGGTGCAGTTCCAGGAACTGACCGCGTTCTTCGGCGGCTACGACACCGCCCGCTACGTTCATTTCGCCGCGATGGCGGCGATCGTCGCGTTCCTCGTCGTGCACGTGAGCCTGGCGCTGGTCGTGCCGAAGAGCCTGCGCGCCATGATCACGGGACGGTAGGAGATCGCCATGGCCCGCATCCGCAAAGCCGCGTCCACCGTCGACGCCAAGGCGCTGATCAAGGACGCCGGCAAGCTCATGCCCGATCCGGCGCGGCGCTCGTTCCTGCGCGGCGTCGCCAGTCTCGGCGCGCTGACCATGCTCACCGGCTGCGATATTATCGACGAGAACAGCGCCGAGAGCGCGCTGCGACACGTGTCGCACTTCAACGACCGAGTGCAGGCCTTTCTGTTCCATCCGAACAAACTGGCGCCGACTTATTCGGAGGCCGACATCACGCGCCCGTTCCCGTTCAATGCCTATTACGATGTCGATGAAGCTCCCGTCGTCGATCCGGCAACCTACAAATTCGAGATATCGGGCCTTGTCGACAACAAGAAGCCGTGGACCCTCGACGAGTTGCACGCGCTGCCCGAAGTGTCTCAGATCACGCGCCACGTCTGCGTTGAGGGCTGGAGCGCCATCGGCTCGTGGCAAGGCGCGGTACTCTCGGATTTCCTCAAGCGCATCGGCGCCGACACGCGCGCCCAGTACGTGCATTTCAAATGCGCCGAGGGCTACACCGAGACAATCGACATGCCGACGGCGCTGCACCCGCAGACGCAGATGACGTTCAAGTTCGACAACAAGATCCTGCCCCGCGCCTACGGCTTCCCGATGAAGATCCGCATCCCGACCAAGCTCGGCTTCAAGCAGCCGAAATACGTCGTTGCGATGGAAGTGACCAATGTCGACCGCGGCGGCTACTGGTCGAACCAGGGCTACAACTGGTTCAGTGGACTTTAGGGGCGTCGGACGCCGCAATGTCCTTGGCCAAGGGCCCGTCCCACGTCGCGGTGGCGGCTTTCTCGTCCTATCCCGTGTATCGGCACGCTATTTCTCCGGCGGCCGCCGGTTCGGCTCAATGATCAGCCGCGCGCCCCGCTGGAAGGTCAGGTAGTCCCACGCCCAGGTGAAGGCGACGACGAAGCGATTGCGCAGGCCGATCAGGAAATAGATGTGCACGACGCTCCAAAACACCCAGCCGATAAATCCGCGCAACTGAAGGCGGCCGAATTTCACCACCGCCGCGCGGCGACCGATCGTCGCAAGATCGCCGAGGTGCATGTAGCGGAACGGCGCATCGCCGCCACGGCCGGCGATGCGTGCGGCGATCTGTCTGCCGACATGGTTGCCCATCTGCTTGGCCGCCGGGGCGATGCCGGGCACCAGCCGGCCGCCGCTCTCCATCACCATTGCCGTGTCGCCGATGACGAAAATTTCAGGATGTCCCGGTACCGACAGATTGGGACCGACTTTCACACGTCCGGCGCGGTCGGCCTCCACCGCGAGCCATTGCGCCGCCGGTGACGCGATCACGCCAGCGGCCCAGACCAGCGTGCAGGCCTCGATGCGTCCACCGTCGGTGCCGACGCCGTGCCGGTCGCAGTTCGTCACGCGCGTCTCGGTCTGGATCTCGACGCCGGCGCGCTCGAGCGCCTTGTGCGCATAATCCGAAAGCTCGGGCGGAAAGGTCGGCAGCAGCCGCGGCCCGGCCTCGACCAGTATGATGCGCGCAGTGCGCGGATCGATGCGGCGGAAATCGGCCGCCAGTGTCTGCCGCGCGATCTCGGCGATGGCGCCGGCCATCTCGACGCCGGTGGCGCCGCCGCCGACGATGACGAAGGTCAGCAGCCGGCACTTCTCGGCGAGCCCGGCCATCGCTTCCGCTTGCTCGAAGGCGATGAGGATGCTGCGGCGGATGCGCGTCGCATCGTCGATGCGCTTGAGGCCCGGCGCGACTTCCGACCATTCGTCGTGGCCGAAATAAGAGTGCATCGCGCCGGTCGCGATCACCAGGTAGTCATAAGGTATTTCGCCGAAATTGGTGCGCAGGCGCCGGGCGACCGCGTCAACGCCTTCGACGGTTTCCATCAGTACGGTGGTGTTGGCCTGATCGCGCAGGATGTGGCGGATCGGCCAAGCCACATCGGCCGGCGACAGCGCGGCGGTGGCAACCTGATAGAGCAGCGGCTGGAAACAATGGTGGTTTTGCCGGTCGATGACGATGACATCGGCCTCGACCCGCCGTAGCGCCTTGGCCGCTTGGAGGCCGCCGAAGCCGGCGCCCACGATCACCACCCTGGCACGGTGTTCCGGCACGGCACGCCCTCGGTTGGCTCGACCGCTATTTTCGCCCCGGACAGGCCCGGTTGCCAAGGCGGCAATGAGGCTCTAGCAATCCGCGCAACCAGAAACTGGCGAGGGTCCGATGGCCGCCCATAATCTCCTGCTTCTCCCCGGCGATGGCATCGGCCCCGAAGTGATGGCCGAGGTGAGGCGCGTCATCGCGTTTTTCAACGACAAGGGCGCGTCCAAATTCGCCTACGAGGAAGGCCTCGTCGGCGGCGCGGCTTACGACGCGCACCAGGTCTCGATCACCGACGCGACGATGGAGAAGGCGAAGGCCGCCGACGCGGTCATCTTCGGCTCGGTCGGCGGACCGAAATGGGCGAACGTGCCCTACGACGCGCGGCCCGAAGCGGGCCTGCTGCGGCTGCGCAAGGATCTCGACCTCTATGCCAATTTGCGCCCCGCCGTGACCTATCCGGCGCTCGCCGACGCCTCCTCGCTCAAGCGCGAACTGGTCGAAGGCCTCGACATCATGATCCTGCGCGAGCTGACTGGTGGCGTCTATTTCGGCGAGCCGAAGACCATCACCGATCTCGGCAACAATCAGAAGCGCGCCGTCGACACGCAGGTCTATGACACTTACGAGATCGAGCGCATCTCGCGCGTCGCCTTCGAGCTGGCGCGCAAGCGGCGCAACAAGGTCACCTCCATGGAAAAGCACAACGTCATGAAGACGGGCGTGCTGTGGAAGGAAGTCGTGCAGCAGACGCACGACCGCGAGTTCAAGGACGTGCAGCTCGAGCACCAGCTTGCCGATTCCGGCGGCATGCAGCTCGTGAAGAACCCCAAGCAGTTCGACGTCATCGTCTGCGACAACCTGTTCGGCGACATGCTCTCCGACATCGCCGCCATGCTCACCGGGTCGCTCGGTATGCTGGCCTCCGCCTCTCTCGGCGAGGTCGACACCAGGACCAAGAAGCGCAAGGCGCTGTACGAGCCGGTGCATGGTTCGGCGCCCGACATCGCCGGCAAAGGCGTCGCCAACCCGATCGCGATGATCGCCTCGTTCGGCATGGCGCTGCGCTATTCGTTCGACATGGGGACCGAGGCCGACATGATCGACACGGCGATCGCCGGCGCACTCGCCAAGGGCTTCCGCACCGGCGATATCGCTTCGCCGGGCATGAAGACGGTCGGCACCACGGAAATGGGCGATGCGATCCTGGCGGAGCTGGAGACGCAGTAACGCTTGTCGTCGCCGGACTTGTCCCGGCGACCTCGCTTAGTTGGGCGCTGTGCACAGCTTGTCGGGATGGCCTGGACAAGCCCGGCCAAGACAAAACAAAAAGAGATTTCAAAACAAAAACGCGGTCCTTAAGGCCGCGTTTTGCGTTTCGGAGCGGCGCGCGCCGCTCAGTAGCCGATCCAGGGATTGTCTTTGAACGGCAGCGTGAACGGACCCGGCAGCGCCGACTGGTTGATGCCGAAGGAAGTGTTGTCGAGCACGCCGTCCGCATGATGGGTCGGTAGCTGCGCGTAATCGTGATCACCGCGCTCGCCCGGGAAAGTTTCGGTGCCCGGATCGAGATAGGAGCGCTTCTGGATGATGATGCGCGTGCGGGTGCGGCCGTTTTCATCGCGGCTGACGTAGACCGTGCTGCCGCGCGTGGAGGCGACCCGGACCCTCTTCTTCGGCGCGGCGTTGGCCGGAGCGGCGAGGAGGCCCAGAGCTCCGATCACGGCGATCGCGACGGCGGCGGCATTCAGGCGCATGGGGTTCCTCGGAGAATCGTGTTGTCTCAGGTGCAATGCAGTGTAGCTGGCTTCCGTTCGACGCAATAGGGCCCGATCACAGGCAATTGTCTTTGCGTCTTTGTCTTTGGGCCTTGAGAACGAGAAAGCCCCGCCGGCGACGGCGGGGCGATAGCAGACTGGGCCTCGAAGCCAGTTATTTCCCGTAGTTCTGGGCGAGATAGGCCTTGATCGCCTTAGCGTCGTCGGCGTCGATCGGCGCGCCATAGCCCTTGATCATCTTGGTCACCTCGCCGTCCCAGCCGGCGGCGTTGAGGTAGACCGAGTTCATCGGGATATAGGCCAGCGTGTGGCAGGCCTGACAATTGCCCTCGACTTTGTCGAGCCCCGGCCCGGACTTGAGCTTGATCACCTGCTCGTCGGCGAAAGCCGTTCCGGCGAGGAGGACCGCCGCAGCCGCAATGACGAATGTTCGCATGTCCCGTCTCCCCTCAGGCGGTCAACGTGATGCTCTGCATCACGTTGTTGTGGTAGCCGGCGCCATTGAACAGCAGCTTGGATACCTGCGACTGGCCGATCACATTGGTGGCGTTGACCATGACCGTCGTCTTGCCGCGCTTGGCCTGCACCTCGAAGCTCCACGGGCGGAATGCGAACTTGCCGAGATCCTCGCCGAGCTTAGCGCTCGACCAGGTCTTGCCGCCGTCGGTCGACGCCTCGACCCTACGAATGCCGTAGCCGCCGTCCCAGGCGAGCCCCGACACGGTGACCTTGCCGGCTTTCACCTTGGCGCCGTCGCGATGACTGGTGATCAGCGAATTGACGACCATCTCGGTAATCGGCGTCGTTGTCGCGTCTTCCTGCGTGATGAAGCGGTCGCGCAGCGGGAAGATGCCGACCGGAATGCGGTAGGCCGGCTTCATCCAGTACCCGCCCTGCGGTGTCGTCCTGACGTCGATGCGGTTGAGGTGCTTCATCCAGTAGGTGCCGGTCCAGCCGGACACGACGAGCCGCACCGGAAAGCCGTTGAAATGCGGCAGCGGCTGGCCGTTCATTTCCCAGGCGATGATCGTGTTCTCATCCATCGCCTTCCAGACCGGGATGCTCTTGACGAAGTCGGGAGTCGTGTCGACGGCTGGCCCGTCGGCGCCATAGAACGCGACCTCGACCGTCTCCTTCTTGACGCCAGCCTTGGCGAGGACGTCCTTGAGCCGCGCACCCTTCCACCGCGCGCAGCCCATCGCGCCGTAGCCCCATTCCACGCCCGGCACGTGCGGCGTCGACAGGCCGCGGCGATTGCCGGAGCACTGATTGACCGCGGCGAACTCGACCGCCGGCATCTTTTTCAGATCGTCGAGCGTGATCTCCATCGGCGTCGACGCGCCGTCGCCGTCGATCTTGATCGTGTAGCCCTCCGCCTTCACGTCCGGGATGTCCGAGAGGTGGTAGCGCACGAAGAACTTGTCGTTCGGCGTGATCGGGGTTCGCAGATATTCGAGCGGCGCTTCGTAATTCGGCGGCCGGTCGGCGAGCTGGATCAGCGGCTGCTTGCCCGGCAGCGTGCCCATGGTGACGTAGCTGGCGATGCCTTCCGGCACGCCGGGCGACAGCATCGACGCGGCGTTCTGCGCGCGTGCCAATGCCGGCAATAAGGCGGCCGCGCCGGCCGCTCCTGCCGATTGCAGCAGGTGTCGTCGTGAAATCATCGCGTGTCCTCCTCCGAGAACGATTTTTCCCGCCGTGGTCGTCACCACGCAGGAAATTCTCCTGTTGGAGATGATCGGGTGGTTTCATGCTACGGTCAATTGCTCTCCGATGACCTGGTCCGGAATTCGTCGCGGCGATGCAGCAGAACGGACATGGCGTGATTGCGGCGCGTCCCTACATGAGGCTTCTGGCTCCGGGCGCGGCCAAGTCGTTGTCAGACGGCCGTTTCTCGCTTAGAAGCCTTGCATTCCGGCCCTGAGGGAAACCTCGGGCACGGCGTTTTTTCGGAGATTTGGCAATGGGTTACAAGGTCGCCGTGGTGGGCGCCACCGGCAATGTGGGCCGCGAGATGCTCGCGATCCTGGCCGAACGCAATTTTCCCGCCGACGAAGTCGTCGCGCTCGCCTCGCGCAAGAGCGTCGGCACGGAGTGCTCGTTCGGCGACAAGACCCTGAAAGTCAAAGCCCTCGACCACTACGACTTCTCCGACACCGACATCTGCCTGATGTCGGCGGGCGGCTCGGTGTCGAAGGAGTGGTCGCCGAAGATCGGCGCAGCCGGCGCCGTCGTCATCGACAACTCGTCGGCCTGGCGCATGGACCCCGACGTGCCGCTGATCGTGCCGGAGGTGAATGCCGACGCCATCGCCGGCTTCACCAAGAAGAACATCATCGCCAACCCGAACTGCTCGACGGCGCAGCTCGTCGTCGCGCTGAAGCCGCTGCACGACGCAGCGAAGATCAAGCGTGTGGTCGTCGCCACCTATCAATCGGTGTCGGGCGCCGGCAAGGACGCGATGGACGAGCTGTTCTCGCAGAGCAAGGCGGTGTTCACCCTCGGCGAGATCCAAAACAAGAAGTTTCCGAAGCGGATCGCCTTCAACTGCATTCCGCAGATCGACGACTTCATGGAGGACGGCTACACCAAGGAAGAGTGGAAGATGGTGGTCGAGACCAAGAAGATCCTCGATCCCAAGATCAAGCTCAGCGCCACCTGCGTGCGCGTGCCGGTCTTCGTCGGCCACTCGGAAGCCGTGAATATCGAGTTCGAGAATCCGATCTCGGACGATGAGGCGCGCGACATCCTGCGCAAGGCGCCGGGCTGCCTCGTCATCGACAAGCGCGAGTCGGGCGGCTACGTGACGCCCTACGAGTGCGTCGGCGAGGACGCGACCTACATCAGCCGCATCCGCACGGACCCGACCGTCGATAACGGCCTGGAAATGTGGGTCGTCTCCGACAATCTGCGCAAGGGCGCCGCGCTCAATGCCATTCAGATCGCCGAGTGCCTGATCAATCGCAAGCTGATCAGCGCAAAGAAAAAGGCGGCGTGATCTTCCCTCTCCCCACAAGCTGGGAGAGGTGACAGGCGCTAAAACCTTGGCTCTGCAAACGCCTTCGCGTGCGCCTCTGCCGCAACGCGTATGAATTTCTTCTGCGCCGGATCATAGATCGAGAGGTCGCCGGTCGCGACGCCGAAATAGGCGGCGTGCAACTCCAGTTTGCCGGCTGCCACGCGGCTGCGCACGTAGGGAAACGTCATCAGGTTATCGAGCGTCTTCACTGCGGAGGTCTGCTCAAGCGCGGTGACATACTCCTGGAACGAGCGCTCGCCGCGCGGCCCGACCGCTTTCGCCGCGGGCTCGATGATTGACATCCAGTTGCCGATAAAGTCGCCGGGCGAAAGAGGCTCCGCCTCTTCCGCGTAAGCGCGGATGCCGCCGCATTGCGCATGCGCGAGTACGACGATGTGCTTCACCTTCAAGGCCTGCACAGCGAACTCGAGCGCGGCCGACATCGAGCGCTGCGCAGAGTCCGGCGTATAGGGCGGCACGAGGTTGGCGATGTTGCGGGAGACGAACACTTCGCCGGGGCCGGCGTCGAAGATGAGTTCGGGCGAGCAGCGCGAGTCGCAGCAACCGATCACCATGACTTCCGGACGCTGGCCGTGCTCGGCGAGCGCGCGGTAGCGGCTCTGCTCGTGCGGCAGGCGCTCGCTCAGAAAGGCGCCATAGCCCTCGATCAGGCGCTGCGGAAATTCGGACATCGGCACCTCCTCGCTCACACCGATTTGTCACGCCCGGATCGCCATTGGCAACCCGTAAGCGTCACGCGACGGCGGGGTCGGGAGCCGCCGCGACCGGGCCAACGACCGCGGCGATCCAAACGGCCGGGCCGCCGTCGCGCCGGCGAGCCATCGTCGGAAACAACGGCGTTCATCGTGCGGCGGAGAGTGGCACGCACACCGGGCGGGCGGTAGGCTTGGCGGGCTAAGTCCATCGGGGGAGCTTCCGCAATGACCGTCCGTCCGCGCCGCAGCGTGCTTTACATGCCGGGCTCGAATGCCCGCGCGCTGGAGAAGGCGAAGACGCTTGCCGTCGACGGCATCATCCTCGATCTTGAGGATTCGGTCGCCCCGGACGCCAAGGAGGCCGCGCGCAAGCAAGTCTGCGACGCGGTCAAGACCGGCGGCTTTGGCAACCGTGAGGTGATGATCCGCGTCAACGGCATCGACACGCCTTGGCACGCCGAGGATCTCGCCGCTGCCGCACATGCCGCGCCGGACGCCATCGTCGTGCCGAAGGTGTCGAGCGACGATACGCTCGAGCGCGTCGGACGCCGGCTGCTCGACATGGCCACGCCGCACAAGACGCGCGTCTGGGCGATGATCGAGACGCCACTCGCCATCTTCAACATCCTCGCCATTGCCGCCGAGGCGCGCGATTCCGAATCACGGCTCGTCGGCTTCATTATGGGCACCAACGATCTCGCCAAGGACACCCGCGCGCGCCTCGTACCCGGTCGGGCGCCGATGCTGTCGTGGCTGACGATGTGCGTTGCCGCCGCGCGCGTCCACAGCATCGACATCCTCGACGGCGTCTACAATGAAATCGGCAACGCCGATGGCTTCGCCGAGGAATGCCGGCAAGGCGTCGAGCTCGGCTTCGACGGCAAGACGCTGATCCATCCGTCGCAGATCGAGCCGTGCAACGCGGCGTTCTCGCCGTCATCCGAGGACGTCGCCTGGGCGCGCAAGATGATCGCCGCGTTCGACCTGCCCGAGAACAAGGCGAAGGGCGTCGTATCGATCGACGGGCGGATGGTCGAGCGCCTGCACGCCGACATGGCCCGGCGCACAGTGGCGATCGCGGAGGCGATCGGGGGACACGCATAATTATCGGCTCAACCGTGAGTATTGCCTCTGCCCGTTGTCATTGCCGGGCTTGACCCGGCAATCCATGAGGCCGCGCCGCAGGCAAAGCAGTGCGTCCGTGCTTGCGGAATTTCATCGTGGATGGG
>JGI20207J14881_1000955_pt1 | contig 10182 bp, 8 predicted proteins | sample NGESurdeep092012_4_FD_14881 | JGI IMG/M metagenome (IMG submission 14881)
CGGCCGCAAACAGAGCGCCCATGCGCGCCTCCTGCCGATATATTGAATCGGCGGGCTGATGGGCAATCCGGTGCGGCATCGCAGTATCGATGATGCCGGGCTCTACGATGGCCACGCGTACATTGAAGGTCTTCATTTCGCAAGCCAGAGCTTCGCTCAGCGCTTCCAGCGCCCACTTGGAAGCGTTGTAGGCGGTGAGCGGAGGTGGTGTAAGGCGGCCGGAGAGCGAGCTCACATTGATGATGCATCCGCTCCTGCGAAGCCGCATCTGCGGCGCTACTGCCTGGATGCAACGGATCACGCCGAAATAGTTGGTCTCCATGGCGGCACGGAACTCGGCCAGCGGCAATTCTTCGACGGAGCCCGACCGCTCCACACCGGCATTGTTGACCAGCACATCGATCGCGCCGTGATCCTTTTGAATTGCCGCCATCGCTTCGGCCACGGACTGGTCGTTGTCCACATCCATCTGTGAGATAGCGATGGGCAGCTTTTCCCGCGCGGCCGTTTCGGCAAGCTGCGGAGATTGCGCCGGGTTGCGCATGGTGGCGTAAACGCTGTGACCCGCGCGCGCGAAGGCCAGCGCGGTCTCCAGCCCAATCCCCCTGCTTGTTCCAGTAATCACTACCGACGCCATCCACATCTCCTCAATCATCGAAAAAAAATCGCGGGCGCAGCGATCCTCCAAGGAAAAGCTGCGCCCGCCTTCATCAAATTACCATGGGGAACCTACGTCTCGGTTGCGGCACAGGATTCCACGATTTGCAATCCAATCTTACTTGTTAGCGGAAAACGGCGAGATTAGCCAGGGCGTGGACACGACCGTACCAGAGGTGGTCGCGCACCCTCTGTTACCAGGGCCCAGAAAACAACCCCACCAGTTTTCCGTGGCATTCGCTGGGGCGGCGCCCAGACTATCCACGCCAATGGCGCCACGCTCAAAATTGTTAAAGTGCGCGCTGAGCTGGCCCGAGGGCGCCTTAAAGGCAACATCGATAGCTTCCTTGTCGAAGGTGTTCTGGGAAACCACGGTTCCATAAATGGGCCCAACGCTGTAAATGTTGATGCCGGTGGGACCGGAAGTCGCCGCGTCAGCTGCGTCCGCAGCATTGCCGGAGAAATAATTGCCAACGATGACGTTGCCGTTGAGATTGTCGGGAGGCGTCGGCGCGGGGAAGTATGCGTGATTATGCAGTGCGACACCCGGCATACCGTTATTGAGCAGCCGGTTGTCAATGACAACATTTCCGGTTGCAGTGTTGCCGGGGCCAGCGGCGAAGATGCCGACACCCGCACCAGCGCCCGGAAGCTGATAGCCGTTGTGCGAGGACGTATTGTCGGCAACCGTGTTGCGGATCACCCCAAAGGAGACCTTCGCCGACGGAATGACGGAGGTGGCCGGCGCGTGCGAGGCCATGGTGATGCCACAGTCGAACGGATTGTCATGGACGAAATTGCCGGTGATGAGATTGCCTTGACTGGGACCGGTCTCGTCGCTGGTCAGAATGCCGCCCGAATTGCCGTTCACCTCGTTGCGAACCAAGGAAGAGTGAATCGCGCCCATCAGGTGGATTCCTTCGCCGCAATCGTCGCCCTCGTTGGTCTCAAAGTCCGGTATTCCAGGACACATGCCAGCGGCGATATCGAGCGACTTGTCGTTGTCGGTCACGTGGTTTGCGGTCAGGGTTACATTATTGGCGTTGGCCACCAGGATGCCTTCGAAGTTGGCATTTTCGACGGTAAAGCCCGACACCACCACATTGGCCACACCGGTACCGGGGGCCGCGGACATGCCGTTAATGAAAATTCCGTTCGCCAGACCCTTGGCGTCGATGGTGGCGCGCAAGGGAACCAGCGACACCAGGGAAACCGATTTGGTGATGGTCACCATCTCCTTGTAGGTGCCCGGCCCCACCACGATGGTGGCGCCGGCAGGCGCCGCGGCGACGGCAGCGCTGATCGTTTTTTGGCACCCGAACGCCCCGTTCGGGGTCACGCAGAGGGTGGCGGCACTTGCGACTCCGCAAGCTCCGCACAGCGATAGTACGAGGGCCGCCGCGAACACGAGACGCGAGCGGTTGCGATTGCAGTTTGAGTTCGATTCAGATTTGGGAATCACTTCTTACCTCCTGGTTGGAAACGACGCCATGGTTGCGGGGGAAAGAGGATGCGCAGTGCGTTGGAAATGGAGCTCCAGATCCTAAGAAGAATCCATCAAGATAGAACAAGGAATACCAGCCTGGGGAGGATTGGGCCGAAAGCGAACCACAAGATACCGCAAAATTTCTTCCATTCGGAACAGATTAGGATACCGTCTCCGAGGGCGACCCGCAATCAAACACGACGCGGGGTGGGCCTGCCGAAAAGCCAGCGCCGGGCGTTTCTTCAGCATCAACACTCCGATACCCCATTTTTGGCAGCCTTCTGCAAAAGATGGGGCGAGACTCGAACCTGTCTTAGTCAGCCAATCGCGTCATCCCGAGCCGAACCGGCTCGGGATGGCAACTTTATGGATGAAGCCGTTTCTACTGCTGTCCGTCCCAGAAGCTGGGATCTTCTTTCGTCCATTTTTGCGAAACGTAGCTCATCTTCGGGTCGAACATATAGACGTTCTGCTCGACCGACTTGAGCGTGGACGCATCCAGGTCTTCCATTTTCTTCTTCTGCTCCGCGCTTACCTGGGACCAGGCATGACCTGCCTCCTTGTGAAAGGCATCGAGCTCCGCCAGCGACCGCAGCCCCATAATCGCGATATAAATGCTGCCGCTGTCGTGACCGAATTCCTTCTCATACATGGCCCAGTGCGCATCGGGAATATTGCCGTAGGCACTGTCGTGCAACTTAGCCAGCGCGTGCCAGTCGGCGTCGTGGCCTTCGCGAACCTCCAACCGAGTGATCACAAAATACCGCATGCGTGCCACGTCGACGTTCGGATGAACGCTCATCTTCGGCTGGTACTCAAACACGCCCGCGTCGTGCGAGATCAACAGCTTGCCGTCGGCCTGGTCCGCCTGGTCGAACTGCTGTGCCACCGACGAATTGCCCGCCATCTGCGCGACATCCTTCTGCATGTCGGCAAACGAGTCGTAGGCGATGACAAACAGTGCCCGGTCCCGGCCGGAAAGCGAGGTCATGCCAATGTAATGGGTTGGATAGTTCGCCTGGCGGAACACTTGCGCCACCGCGCTCTCCGTTTTTTCATGCGGCGCACCGACCATGCCCGGCTTGACAAATTCGCGGTGGATGAGCAGGATTGGCGGCGGTGGGGTTGCGCTGCCACTGCCCTGGTCCTGCGCTCTTGCCGTTGCAGACCCGGCAACCCCGAGTCCCCCCAATACGACACACACTGCTGCTAACGTTCCAATTGTCTTTTTCATGAATGCTCGCCTCCTCAGGCACTTGAAGTGAAAATGAAAACCAGGAAAGAGGGCGATAGGGGGGGCGTAGCCAGAGACCAGCGGGGGGGCCGGGAACACTCTGGAGACTTACCGTCGTACATCCCTGAGTCGAGATGAGGCTACACTCTCAACCAACGATTGGCAATCGGTATCCGCGCTGGGTTGTGTCCTAGACTGAATTCTCTAGGGTCGCACGGTGGGGGTCTGGAACCCCACCTAAATTGGGAGGGCAATGAGCGATATCAGCCTGCATTGGTGCCAGAATCACCTTACGACAAGGCCAAAGTGCTTTTCTAGGAGTCCGTCAAATTCGCCTTCGGATTTGCAGATGATCTTGCTCTGACCGCGTGGTTCAACAGAGCACAACAAAGGCGGTTTGATCTCGATGCCCGCCCTGATGTTGTCTGATGACTGGACGTAGGCCGCATAGCTCGCGCCCTCGAAGGCATTGAAAACGTCGGTGCTGTAGGTCATCTTCTGGTGGCCGTCAAACGGATCGTTTCTAACGATGGCGACGTAGCAGATGTCGGCTTTCACGTCGTAGTGATCGACGTAGCTTGCGTGCAGCGGGTCAACGGGTGCCTTAGACGGTTTCGGGGCAACCAAATCGCGGAAGAATTTCTGGGCTTGGTCGGCGCATATCTTCTGCTGCTTCATCGACGCCCGGCGAGGTCCTTGGGCCCAGGCGGTGAGACTACCGCAGCCGCGATGAGGCAAACTGCAAGAACGCTAGCGATCCTTAACCTTGTGTCCGTCATGGCGACCTCCTTGATGCCCGGCCGTCACGGGCCGAATATCACTGTGGCTGCCACGGCTCCGAAAGGGCGACCAGACGTGTATTGTAAGCCAGAAGCAGCACAGCAAACATGCGTAGAGATCTCAAATTAGGACAGCATGGAGTCGACAGTGTTGTTTCGCACACTGCTGCAAACGCGCTGCGGATTGATCGTCCAGGTTGTGCGCCAAAAGCTGCGCCATAATTTCGCATCGATCTTTTCGTGCGCGTTATGAAGAAGGTGGGATAAACCGGTGGCGGCAGTTTCGGCCCTTGCCAGCGCTCTTCTGTGTACCCGCCGCGTTGAACCCATGCGGCGCGAACAGGCTGGCGCGCCCGTACCCAGAGGTAGCTAGAAATGCGCGCAGCGAGAGCTACGCAAGCCGCTGAATGTGCGAGAGAAAGATTGGTCGGGGAGAGAGGATTTGAACCTCCGACCCCCTGTCCCGAACCAGTTCTCAAGTGCCGTTGAAATTTATTGAATTCTGTAGTCAATAACTGATTCTGATTGAACAATTTGTAAGCCCCTCGTTGAACAGCAGAGAAGCTCGTGGCTTTTGAGTGCTTTCGCCGCTGCAAAATCAACTACAGCAAGAACCTGCTCTTTGGCGGTGTCTCCGAGGATGTCGCTAACCAACAAAAGAGGTGGTTTGCTAGATGCGCGCCATTCCCCAAAAATCGGTGTGCCCGTAATTGCTTTGGCTAAGCCGACTAATGAGATGGTCCGCCGCTTGATTCCCCGGCGTGGCAGGAGGATCGTAGAGGCAACGTCTGACAAGGAGGATCATCGATATGCAGATACATTCCGTTGGCATTGACCCGGGAAAGACAACGTTTCACCTGGTAGCTCTCGGTGCGGCCGGGTAAGGTCCTCGTGAAGCGTGCCAAAACCTCAAAGCCGACCAATCGGCCGCTGTGAAGTTCAACCATAGGCTGGAAGCACGCCACGAGTTCGTCGCTTTCAAGTGTTCGCGCAGCTTGACAATATCCACAGACATGTTTTGAGACTCGATAAATTAATTAAAAGAATATCTATTGCTCCCCTGTGGGGGGACAGCGATTCGCGAGCAATACAATCGTTGTATGCATACCTCAAAGGATCGCTGCGCCGTAGACCTTGCCATATTCATGGTCATCGCCCTGGTTAATTTGTCGTTGCTTTCTGCTTGAGTAAAGTCAAGGAATCCGTAGTGTTGAATGGATATTGACGAACCGACTCTTGTCCCGTGGTACTCAGAGTGACGTCCACCCGTCGATTGCTCGCGAGGAGAATCGTTGTCATATTGCTCAGCATCCTTTGTCGCTCCTCTGGCGTCAATTCGGTATTGCGCTCAACCGCATCTCTGACCTGGGCCTCTGTTAGATTTTGCTGTTCGCCAAATGCCTTGGTTTTAATATTTGCACCGGGAACGCCGTGTTCGATTAAAAAGTGCTTGGTGGACTCGACTCGTCGTTCAGAGAGCACTTGATTGGATTCCACGGAGTCGCGTGGGTCGGCATGACCTTCAAGAATCAGATAAGCATCCGGCTTGGTTTCGAGATATTGCTTGAAATCGCTAGCCAGCAAAATCAGTGTCTTCTGCTGGCTCGCGAGCAAACCGCCATTAGGATTCCGGACGGTAGGTTGGGCTGTCGGAAAGTAGATGCTGTGCAGGGCGAGCCTCTCCTCAAGTTGCGCCACCGCGGAGGCGGGCGTTCGGACGTCGACGTTCACTGAACAATCAGCGGTCCCACCGCTTCGATTCTGCACATGACTTGTCACCGTGTACTGACCGGCCGCTAAACCGGAGGTATCCAAGCTCGCCGAAGACCCTGCGCCGTTGATTTGGCCGCCGCTGGTGCTCCACGAGTAAGTCAACGGAGAGTTGTCCTCGTCGGTGGCCACGGCAGTGATGTCGACTAGGTCGCCCGCGTGTACTGAACTGCGGTCTACCGAGCAGCTCATTGTAGGATGCTGAATTGGCCGCGGTTCGACTTGAATATCCACCGAACAATCCGCAGTTCCACCGCGACCATCCTCCACAAGCACCCTGACCGTATAGGTTCCTGGAGTTGTGCCGGAGGAGTTCCACCGCACCTCCGGACCAGAGCCCTCGACGACGCCATTGCTTGCCGTCCAGGAGTAAGTTAAGGGATCGTTATCCGGGTCGCTCGCCTGCGCGCGCATGGCTACTATATCTCCCGATCCGGCGTACACGGTCTTTCTCTCAGTTGAACACTCGACCACTGGTGGACGGTCGGGCGACGGAGCGGAAGTATTCCCGCCGAAGCGGAAGACGATTCCCGAAGAAAGGCGGAGGTCGTTCTGCATGTTGCCGGTTGCCGGGATTAGGTCTGCAAATCTGGTCATCAAATATTCGGCCTGAAAAAGACGTATGGCGAAATTGCGGTGTACGTTGAGGTCGAGCCCGCCTCCGGCAGTCATGGCAAACTTGTCCTCAGTCGGGAGCAGGGTACAACCAGCCCCGGAACAATCTGAGAGTGTGACCTCTGTGGCGTGCACACCGCCAAACAGAGCTTGGGCAAAGGGGTAATTCTGTCGAACTTCCTATAGGAAACGCGCGGGCCAAAGAGGTATGTATAGACACTCCCGTTTGCGTCCGCCACGCGAGGCGGAGCCGCACCAGCACCTGTGAGCCGGAGTTCCGAGTCATTGAAGCCGCCAAAGTCGGCCACGAGTCCTAGGTAACGGTTCAAGTTGAAAGCAATAGACGTACTGCCGCCATTCAGCCATACCATCCTGTTTCCTGTGCTCTGCGTAGGCACCGCTCGCAAATACGAGTAGCCAAGAAAGAGTTCTGCCTTTGGCGTCTTACGGTTCTTGGACCTCGAATGCGGCATGGGCGTTGCCGCCTGCTCCGCACGGAGTAAGAATGTTGGCATTAACAAAACCGCAACCGCTCCTGTGGCAATCATCCGTATACAGAATCTCATCGTCATCTCCTCAACTGCGCTTCGCACTTTCCATCCAACCTCACCGCCGGGTTTATTCGACGCGAAATAGGATCTGCCAAACACCGCATTACTCTCATCTAGCTGGAACCGTCCTCGAGGTTCCCCTAGTATGGCCTTAGGGAGCAGGCACGTTAATGACGGTATTTACAACTGTGAGTGGCCCAGTTAAAACCAAGGCCCTGCCATTGATGGTCGTGATTGCGTTGACTCCGGCAGTAGAGACCGAGATTCCTGCCTGAGCGATAATGGTTCCCACCATCGTCCCACCTCCCTGAATCCCATTAATCGTCGCAGCGGATCCGACTTGCCAAAAGACATTCTTGGCCTGTGCGCCATTGACCAAGATAACGTTGCGAGGTACCGTTGGCGTGCCCACGGTGAGTGTGGTTGCCATCTGGAAGACCCAGAAGGCGTTGGGATTCCCCTGAGCATCGAGAGTAAGATCTCCGATTGTGACTCCATAGCTGCCGGGTGCGGATTTATAGATGCCAGGGGCCAGGGTTCTCCCGCCTAATTCGCCCGCAGCTCCCCCTCCGCATCCAGGACAGGTCGACACATCGAGACCTCCTGGGAATGCGACCAGGTCACCATATGCGGTCAGCGCGTCTGCTGCTGCCTGGGCCGCGATAGCAGATGTAACTGCGGTTCCCTCCGTGGGGCATGCAACTGTAGGAGGTGGAGGAGCAGTGTCAATAGTTCCGTTTACTTGACCTATATTGAGTGGCGTCTCCGTATAAATACATCCGGGCCCGTTATCATTGAACCCGGTTATCAAAGTGGAAACGCCAGTGGTCCCGATATCTCCATTGATCACAGTGGAAATCTCCTGGTTGGTGATTCCCGCACTTCCGCCAAATCCCCCAAAAACGGAGGCCGTTCCCAAAGGCACGGGCGGCGGAACGACCACTGTACCTGTGGTAAAGGTCCAGGGGTTCGGCGCAACACCGGATCCAAGTGGATTGCCTGCCAGGTCCGTTGCTCCAGCCGTGACCGTCGCAATATAGGTGGTGCTGCCCGTGAGAGAAGCCGAGGGCGTAAGAGTGGCAATGAAATTCGTCGGATCATAGGCCACCGCTCCTGTCACCAAATTTCCTCCTGGCCCCGTAAGCTGGAAGATCCCTGAGGTGATCGTCAATGGGTTCATCGACTCACTGAACGTTGCACTGATAGTCTGATTGATAGGCACGCCAGTAGCATTGTTCACAGGATTCGTAGAAATTACTGTGGGTGGAGTGGTATCGGGAGCTGCACCTGTAGTGAAAGTCCAGATATAGCTACTGGTTAGTGCGTTGCCGGCTAGATCCATAGCCCCGGTAGTGATCGTGGCCGTGAATAGGGTGCTGGGGGCCAAAGTTGCTGCGGGTGTAAAGATTGCAGTATTGCCAATGGCAGCGTAGGTAACGGTTCCCGCTACACCGACTCCGCCAGTCCCTGTCACCGTAAAGGTTGTCGCGTTGACAGTTGCAGGGTCCATCGCCTTGCTGAAGGTCGCACTGAGGACTTGGTTGGTGGGCACACCCATAGTCCCGTTGGCGGGGATTGTCGAAATCACCGTTGGTTTGGTGGTGTCGGGAGCCGCACCGGTAGTAAAAGTCCACACGTAGTTCGCCGCCAGCGTAGTGTCCGCCAGACTCGCTGCACCGATTGTGACTGTGGCCGTAAATAAAGTGCTAGGGGTCAAAGTCGTCGCCGGAGTAAAGGTTGCGACTGAGCCAGCAGCAACATAGGTGACGGTTCCTGTTACTGCAACTCCGCCGGGCCCTGTCGCCGTAAAGGTTGTCGCGTTGATAGTTGCAGGGTCCATCGCCTCGCTGAAGGTCGCGGCGATTTTTTGGTTGATGGGCGCACCGGTAGCATTGCTTGCAGGGTTGGTGGTAGAAATCACTGTGGGCGCGAGGGCGCCGGACGCTGCACCGGTGGTAAAAGTCCAGATATAGTTACTGGCTAATGCGTTGCCAGTTGGGTCGGTTGCCGCGGTTGTGATCTTGGCAGTGAATTGGGTGCTAGGGGCAAGAGCAACTGTTGATGAGAAGGTTGCATCGGTGCCCGTACAGTCGACTGTTCCTGCTATCGGAGTCCCGCCTGGACTTGTGACGGTAAATGTCGTCGCCGGAGATTCGAGAGTGGCACAGTCCATCGCCTCACTGAAAGTTGCGCTAATGATCTGGTCGATGGGCACACCTGTGGCGTCGTTGACGGGAGTCGTCGAAATCACTTTAGGTGTGGGAGTGCCGGAACTAGCTCCGGTGGCTAGCGGACTGGCACACGATCTGCTAATTCAAGGTGCGACAACTCCTGAAGTGGAGAGCTTTCTTTCGGGTCTTCATGTGAGTGACCCGTGAGCCTTCTTTTCAGCTGCCACATCCACCGGCGATAAGGTGCTTCAGGCTGTACAGATTTCCAAACTATTAAAAAACGGGCCGGCCGAGAGAGGCGCGATCCTAGATTCCGAGCCACAATTCCAACTTCACGTCCTCAAAGAATCGCGGAGGGTTTGGCGATGGGAATTCCAATTGGAAACCCATCTGGAAAACTCGAATGCGGCGACAGCTACAAAATTGACGATACCGGTGTAGCGCGAAAAAGCAGATGCCTGACCGGAATGGGCCGCATCTCATGAATCTTCAATGAGTTGGATTGGTCGGGGCGGAGGGATTCGAAGACTAACCCCCACGATCCGTTATGTATTTGAATTCACGGCACGTCTGTCACAATTCGCTGAAACTAAGCGATTTCCCTAAACTCTTTGGCGTTCCCTGTCGTCTATAGGTTCTACTCTGAGGAACCAATTTCCACAAAAATAGGTACCCACGGTATCCACATGTTTTCGTTGGGCAATTTGTGCGAAGCAATGACTGGCGAAGATGAAGGGGGACCGATGGTTTCATCGTTGTGTGCGGCAGCAGAATACTCAATCCTCGATTTGATATCTCACCTTACGAGGTGAAGCGATTCACCAGCTCCTCAGGGATCGGACCGGCGACTATACCTACAAGAGAGGCAGGAATAGATACTCTTCTTCTTCCAATGCCTGAAGCGGTGGTACAACCGGAA
>JGI20207J14881_1000958_pt1 | contig 10148 bp, 12 predicted proteins | sample NGESurdeep092012_4_FD_14881 | JGI IMG/M metagenome (IMG submission 14881)
GGATCGGAATGCGGAGCCGCACGTCGGCCGCGCGATGCACCGCCTCCGGCACGCCCGCGCTCTCGCGGCCGAACATGACGACGTCGCGCTCCGAGAAGGCATGATCGAGATAGGACTGCTCGGCCGCGGTCGTCATCAGGACGAGCCGAAGTTCCGCGCCGCGCCGCCAGTCATCGAATGTGCTGAAAGAGGCGTGGCGGACGATCGTTACCTGATCCAGATAGTCCATTCCGGCGCGGCGGAAGGCCCGGTCGGTCACCGGGAAACCGGCGGGCTCGACGATGTGCGCTTCGATGCCGACGCAGGCGCACAGCCGCAGAATGGTACCGGCGTTCTGGGGGATGTCGGGCTCGTACAAGGCGATCCGCATCGGCGAGGTCCGGCCTTTGCGACGCACCGTCGCGGGTCCAACAAGGCATGTCCGCCATTGACTTGTGCAACCCGGCGGCTGTGGCCCGATAGCGGGCTTGCGCTGGCTCTGCAAGGGTGCCAATAGAACCTCGCCGACGCGCCGTCCTGCCTTTCTGGAAGGGCTGCCGCACCCGGACCGTCCCGCCGCCGAGGGAATCCTCCCGAGGTTTCACGCCGCGGGCGGATGCCATTAGCCAGTCGGGGAGAGGGACAAGACGTGACGACCGTGTCTTCGGCGGAGCACACGCGACGCGACTTCCTGTATATCGCGACCGCTGCGGTCGCGACCGTTGGCGCCGCCGCGGTGTTGGTGCCGCTCATCAACCAGATGAATCCCGACGCCTCCACGATCGCCGCTGGTGCGCCGGTCGAGATCGATCTCTCGCCGATCGCCGTAGGGCAAATCGTCAAGGTGTTCTGGCGCTCGAAGCCGATCTTCATCTTCCATCGCGCGCCGAAGGACATCGAGCTCGCCAAGAAGGTCAACGTCGCCTCGCTGCGCGACCCGGAGCCGGACTCGGAGCGCGTGAAGGCGGGGCACGAGCAGTGGCTGGTCGTCATCGGTATCTGCACGCATCTCGGCTGCATCCCGCTGCCGCACGAAGGCAATTACGACGGCTGGTTCTGCCCCTGCCACGGCTCGCAATACGACAGTGCCGGGCGCATCCGCCAAGGGCCCGCGCCGAAGAACCTGTATCTGCCGCCCTATGCCTACCTCTCCGACACCAAGATCCGGATCGGCTGATCCGTGGGATTGTTCTAAAAAGGTTCGATCATGAGCGGACACTCGACCTATCAGCCACAGAACGGATTCATGCGGTGGCTGGAGACGCGGCTGCCGATCGGCGGACTGATCCACTCCTCGTTCGTGGCCTATCCGACGCCGCGTAACCTGAACTACTGGTGGACCTTCGGCGGCATCCTTTCGTTCATGCTCGGCGTGCAGATCCTCACCGGCGTGGTGCTGGCGATGCACTACACCCCGAACGTCGATCTGGCCTTCAAGTCGGTCGAAATGATCATGCGCGACGTCAACTACGGTTGGCTGTTGCGCTATGTCCATGCCAGCGGCGCGTCGATGTTCTTCCTCGCCGTGTACATCCATATGTTCCGCGGCATCTATTACGGGTCATACAAGGCCCCGCGCGAAGTGCTCTGGATTCTCGGCGTCATCATTTATCTGCTGATGATGGCAACCGGCTTCATGGGCTACGTGCTGGTCTGGGGCCAGATGAGCTTCTGGGCTGCCACCGTCATTACCAATTTGTTCTCGGCGCTGCCCGGCGTCGGCGAGACCATCGTCACCTGGCTGTGGGGCGGCTACGCTGTCGGCAATCCGACGCTCAATCGCTTCTTCTCGCTGCACTACCTGCTGCCGTTCGTGATCGCCGGCGTGGTCGTGCTGCACGTCTGGGCGCTGCACGTTTCCGGCCAGAACAACCCGACCGGCATCGAGCCGAAGTCGGCCAAGGACACGGTGCCGTTCACGCCCTACGCCACGGCGAAGGACTCCTACGCCACGGCGAAGGACTCGTTTGCCATCGCCGTGTTCTGCATCGTGTTCGCCTGGGTCGTGTTCTACATCCCGAACTATCTCGTTCACCCGGACAACTACATTCCGGCGAACCCGGCGGTGACACCGTCGGAGATCGTGCCGGAATGGTACTACCTGCCGTTCTACGCGATCCTGCGTTCGATCCCGGACAAACTGGCGGGCGTTGTCGCGTTGTTCTCGTCGATTTTGATCCTGGCCTTCCTGCCGTGGCTCGACACGTCGCGGGTGCGCTCGGCGCGCTACCGGCCGCTGTTCAAGCAGTTCTTCTGGCTGTGGGTGATCGCCTGCATCGGGCTCGGCTATCTCGGCTCGAAGCCGCCGGAAGGAGTCTATGTGCTGCTCTCGCGCATCTTCACGGCATACTATTTCGGTTTCTTCATCATCATCCTGCCGCTGCTCGGCATCTTCGAGAAGACCAAACCGCTGCCGAACTCGATCTCGGATTCGGTCCTGCAGGCGAAGGCGTGAGCGGGAATACGGCCATGACCATGACGCGCACTTTCATCGCTCTCTCGCTTGCCGCCGGTGTCTCGCTCGCGGCGCTGCCGGCCGCAGCCCAGGAAGCCGCTCCGCCGCCGCCGCCCAGGCAGTCCTGGTCGTTCTCCGGTCCGTTCGGAAAATATGACGAGGCGCAGTTGCAGCGCGGTTTCAAGATTTATCGCGAAGTCTGCTCGAACTGCCACTCGATGAACTTCCTTTCTTTCCGCAATCTCGCCGATGCCGGCGGGCCGGGCTTCTCCGAGGCACAGGCCGCTGCGGTCGCGGCCGAGTACAAGATCAACGACATCGACGACAAGGGCCAGCCGATCGAGCGCGCCGGCCGCCCGGCCGATTACTTCCCAGCTCCGTTCCCGAACGCTGCTGCTGCTGCTGCTGCCAACGGCGTCGCGCCGCCGGACATGTCGACGCTTGCCAAGGCGCGCGGATATACTCGCGGCTTCCCGTGGTTCATCTTCGATATTTTCACCCAGTATCAGGAACTCGGGCCGGACTACATCCACGGCATCCTGACCGGCTACGAAAAGGCACCGAAGGATTTCAAGCTGCCGTCGGGCGGCCACTACAACAAGTATTTCCCGGGCCATAACATCGCCATGCCACAGCCGTTGCAGGANGGGCAGGTGACGTATGACGACGGCACGCCGCAGACGCTCGATCAATACGCCAAGGACGTNGCGGCCTTCCTGATGTGGGCGTCGGAGCCGAAGCTCGACCAGCGCCATCGCGTCGGCTTCCAGGTCATCATCTTCCTGATCGTGCTTTCTGGCCTTCTCTACTTCACCAAGAAGAAGGTGTGGCACGAGGTCGAGGCGCCGCGCGAAGCCGCGCAGGGGCAGGATCCGGCGAAGACGTCGCTCTGAGCCGAGTCGCAATCTGGAATGTAAGAAGGGCCCCGCATGGGGCCCTTCTTCGTTTCAGGCGCCCTGTTCGGCATCACTTCGGCGGCGACGTGGCGTGGCCGAAGACGAAGCTGTAATCGGTGGCGTAGTTTGGGCTTCGGCTGCTGGACGAGGCGACCGAGCCATAGATGTGACAGGTGAGGCATCCGGTGCCGGGCTGTTGCTTGAACGTTTCAAGCACGGCGTTGACGACCGTGGCGCTGTTCGGATTGCCGTTTGGCAGCGGCACGTTCAAGGGCGCCGCCTGCTTGGCGACGTCGACCGGATTGAGCGGCCACTGGATATTGACGATCTTATAGTATTGCCAGGGCGATTTCGGATCGGCCTGCCTGATCAGATTCTGCATGTAGGCGTTGAGTTGCGGCGTCGATGCTTCGTCGGGCGTGACCTGCACCACCTGGCCGGGATCGGCGTCCTTGACGTTGACCGGGCAGGGCTTGCCGTCCTGGGTGCAGTTGGGATCATAGAAATTGGATTTGCCGGTCACCGGTTGGCCCTGCACCGGTGCATTGTCGACCTGGGCGAAGGTCGCCCAGACGCCCTGGCCGCTCACGGGCAGGAAGACGTGATAGCCGACGAGCCCGACCGTCACCAGCACGAACGAGCCGGGCAGAATGGCCGGCACCATGTGGAAGCGGCCGGATTTCCGCTCGGTGTCCGACAGGATCTTCCACGCCGCCTTCACTTCCAGTGCGCCGAGTTGGCCGTATTTCGACGGGCCGTCAGGCAGCACGATCACGTTCGTCGCGCCGAAGGTCGCCTGCGTGTCGGCGTTGTACAGGCCGTTCTGCACGATGTACTCGTACTCGTCGCGGTTCATCGCGACTTCGTAATACACCGGCTTCCCGTTGAGATCGTAGAGCGTGCCGCCGCCGGCCTGAGTGATCGAACGCAGGATGTCGGGCGGAATGACGCTCGCGTGCTCGGCGACATTGTTGAGCACCGCGCGGGAGATCTTCGAGCGCATGGTCAGGTGCCGGACCGCCCCGCTGGCGACGCGCTGTGCGAGACCGGTTTCGAGTGTGGTCAGCAACCGAAGTCCGTCCCATGGCCCCGGGTTGCGCCCGCCGGGCGGGAAGCTCTCGCCGGCGGTCTTGTAGGTCTCCCACACGGTTGCAGCCGGCGCGCCGAACTTCGCGTTCTTGTTGGGGACACCGCGCTGGCCGCGTGCCGCCGGCCAGTTCAGGTAAACGAAGTTCTGCCACATCATGCATTCGAATCCGAGATTGGTGCGATCGCCGGCCGATGTGGAGAAGGTCGGCGTCAGCGTCGGTGGAGGCTGCGGCGGGGAGCCGCCGCAGCCGAATTTCGGCGCGGTCTGCGCGTGCGCCATGGTGGCGCCGGCCACGAGGACAAGGGCGGTAAGGCATCCGAGCAAGGCTTTGGTCATCGCGCGCTCCCGGCATCAGATAGATGGCGATGACGACTACTTAAACGAGTATAATATAGAAATACAACTTAATACTGTTGCCGCCACAAGATCCGCTCTTGCTGCCGATGACGCGGCCCCGTAGGGCAGAGCGGCGATTTCAGAGCGGGCGGGAAAATGTCTCAGGCGGTTCTCGGCATTATCGGCGGCTCCGGCATTTACGACTTGCCGGGCTTGAAGGACGTGCGAGAGGAGCGCATCGCGAGCCCCTGGGGTGAGCCGTCGGGACCCTTGCGCATCGGCGAGATCGGCGGTCTGCCGGTCGTCTTCCTGTCGCGGCACGACAAGGGGCACCGCCTGTCGCCGTCGGACATCAACTACCGGGCCAATATCGATGTGCTCAAGCGCGCCGGCGTCACCGATCTCATTTCGCTTTCGGCCTGCGGCTCGTTTCGAGAGGAATTGCCCCCCGGCACCTTCGTCATGGCCGATCAGTTCGTCGACCGCACCCATTTGCGGCAAACCTCATTCTTCGGCAAAGGTTGCGTCGCGCACGTGTCGATGGCGCATCCGGTGGCGCCGCGGCTGCACTTTCATCTCGCCGAGGCGGCGCGTGAGGAGGGGATTCCCTTCGCCCGCGCCGGCACTTATGTCTGCATCGAGGGGCCGCAGTTCTCCACCTATGCCGAGAGCATGACATACAAAACGCTCGGCTATTCGGTCATCGGCATGACCAACATGCCGGAGGCAAAGCTCGCGCGCGAAGCGGAGATTTGTTACGCGACCGTCGCCATGGTCACAGACTTCGACTGCTGGCATCCCGAGCACGATGCGGTCACCGTGCAGGACATCGTCAAGGTGCTGGTCGAGAATGCGGAGCGCGCCAAAGGCCTGGTGGCGCGCTTCGCCCGCGGTTTTCCCCGTGAGCACGAGCCGTGCCCGATCGGCTCCGACCGCGCGCTGGACACGGCGCTGATCACCGCGCCGGAGGCGCGTGAGCCTGAGCTCCTGAAGAAGCTCGACGCGGTCGCGGGACGGGTGCTTGGCCGTTGATCAGAGCTTACATCGGCGGCGGCACGTCCTTCGTCCCGACGGTGATCCGGTGGGCTTCGAACAAGCCGTCGCCGCTCTTGGTCGCGCCGACGACGAAGACCGGTGCCTCCGGTTTTAGCTCGCTGCGATTGCCAGGCACCAGCGAGACGATTTTGGTACTCGGCGTGATCTCGACGGCTTTCGAGCCGCCCTGATAGTCGACGGTGATGGTGTTGCCTTCGACCTTGCTAACTTTGTTGTCCGCGACTTTGCCGGGCCGCCGCGCGACCGTTCCATTCGTCATGCTGCTCTTCGGCTTGAGGTCCCAGGCGCGCGTACCTTCGCCGGCGCCCTGCATCGATTTCGGGAAATATGAATCTCGATTGCCTGCAACGTACCATCGGTGCGTGGCGTTGCCGCCGTGCCGATGTAGCTGCCCGGTCCGATGTCCGCGACACTCGCTTTTGCGACCAAGACGACCGTGGCATCGTCGGCAAGCCGGAGCTTGGCCGCGTTGCCGTCGGCTTCCTTGATGTCGACGGTATTGCCGTTGACGCTGGTGATCGTGCCACGCAGCGTGAGCGAGGCGCCTGCGGCCAAAGCGGGTAGCGGACCGAGCGCGAACAGCGCGGTGATTGCGCACAGGAGATCAATGCGGTGTTTGTGTTTGGTCATTCAACCACCTGGATGTCTTCAGCGCCCCAGTCCATCGCGCTGTGATGCAAGCGTCGGACTGTGGCTTTCCTCGCGCGCCGTTCATCACAATCGCGTGGGCGCGGGACCGCAGCACAGACATCGAGGCGCAAGCTGTAGTCGCAAAGGCCGGCACGGGCGGGCTTGTCCCGGCGAGCCATGTCTTTTACCACTGGCAGCGCCTGAGCTACGGTTGCCGAGGATCGGCTCCGGCCCCGCCCGAACGAGATCAACAGCGTGCACCATGGATAAGCCTGTCCTCGCCCCAGACCTGCGCGACGCGATCCGTTCGATCCCGGACTATCCGAAGCCCGGAATCATGTTTCGCGACATCACCACGCTGCTCGGCAATGCGCGCGCTTTCCGGCGCACGGTCGATGAACTGGTGCAGCCTTGGGCTGGATCGAAAATCGACAAGGTCGCCGGCATCGAGGCGCGCGGATTCATCCTCGGCGGCGCGGTGGCGCATCAGGTCTCGGCCGGCTTCGTGCCGATCCGCAAGAAGGGCAAGCTTCCTCATAAGCGCGTCAGCGTCACCTATGCTCTGGAATACGGCGAGGACGTCATCGAGATGCACGCCGATGCGCTGGTCGCCGGCGAGCGTGTGGTTCTGGTCGATGACCTGATCGCCACGGGCGGCACGGCCGAGGCGGCGGTGAAGCTTTTGCGCCAGCTTGGCGCCGAGGTGCTGGCTGCCTGCTTCGTCATCGACCTTCCGGAGCTCGGCGGTGCCGCGAAATTGCGCGCGCTCGGTGTGCCCGTGCGGACGCTGATCGCGTTCGAGGGGCATTAGCAGACATCAAAAGGCCTTCGACGGCGGGTGGCACGTCGGTGAGGTGCGCGTCACCGCCGACACGCTTGCCGTGCGCCGACGTCGTCGGCTGCGCCATCGTGCGAGCGTTCCCCCGCCAGGTTGCTCTACAGCGGCCCCGGCCAGCAATGGCGCCGGCGAAAAGCTCGAGGGTCGGTACGCTAGCTGACCGACACGGCGCCTAAATCTCTTCTATTTCTGAGACTTGCGGCCTCAGCGCAATTCCGCGCATCCCGCCGGCCGCGGTCGGCCCCGTCCGGGGCAATAAGGACAAAATTGCCGAGCGACAATTTGATTTTGAGCCGCTTGCCCGCGAGAGTGAAGGCGAGCCTGGAAGCGCATCTGACCGCTACGGATCTTCCGCAGTCGCTTATTCTGCAAGAGGCAGGGCGGCCGGCGTCGCAGGTCTATTTCCCGCTGAGCGGCATGGTCTCGCTGCTGGCGGTGACCCCGTCAGGAGAGTCGATCGAGACCGGCATTGTCGGCCGCGAGGGCGTCGTCGGCGGACTGGCGATGGGCGATCTCAAGTCATTTGCGCAGGCTATCGTCCAGATCGAAGGACGCGCCTTACGCATCAGTGCACCGCAATTCCGCGCCCTCTGCTACGATAGCCCTGAGTTGCGCGACAGCGTCCAGCGCTACCAGGCCTTCATCCTCAGTCAGGCCCAGCAGAACGCCGCCTGCCACGCCTTGCACTCGCTCGAGGGCCGGTTGTGCCGCTGGCTGCTGCAATCCGAAGACCTGATCGAGAGCAACAAGATCGAGCTCACCCAGGAATTTCTCTCCTACATGCTGGGCGTGCGGCGTCCGACAGTCTCGGTCGCCGCGTCCGAGTTGCAGAAAGACGGGCTCATCCAATATCGGCGCGGCACGATCACCGTCATCGACCGGCCCGGCCTCCTGAAGCGCAGCTGCCAGTGCTACGAGGTCCTGAGGGAAGAAATCCACGCTCACCGGCAATGATTTCGGCCCGGCCCTTGATCGNACTGTTGACTTGGGGGCCAGCCGCCTCCGATCTAGGAGAACAAATGGGGGCATGGCTAGCAGCGGTTCCCGATGGGAACCGGTGTCCATTCCGGTCGTTTGAGTCGGGTTGGTTCTGCGTCTGAGGGACATTCAATGGCACCACGAGCATACTGGAAAGGATACCTGCGTCTGTCGCTCGTCTCCTGTCCCGTCCAGCTTTTCCCGGCGGCCTCCGAGCGCGAAAAGGTCCGCTTCCATCAGCTCAACCGGGACACCGGAAACCGCATTCGCTACGTCAAGGTAGATGCCGAGACCGGAGACGAGGTCGCGGGCGACGAGATCGTCAAGGGCTACGAGGTCTCGAAAGGCAACTACATCGAGATGGAGCCGGACGAACTCGACGCCGTCGAAATCGACAGCACCCGGATGATCGACATCGATCAATTCGTGCCGCGCAAAGAGATCGACGAGTTGTATTTGAAGGATCCCTATTATCTCGTTCCCGACGGCGACGTCGGGGCACAGGCTTTCGCAGTCATCCGCGAGGCGATTAAGAAGGAAGGTATGGTCGCGCTCGGCCGAGTGGTCTTCACCAACCGCGAACACGTTATTGCCCTCGAGCCGCGCGGCAATGGCCTCATGGGCGTGACATTGCGCTACCCTTACGAGGTGCGCGACGAGAAGGACTATTTCGACGGCATTCCCGGCGAGACCGTACCCAAGGACATGCTCGAACTCGCGACGCATATCGTCCAGAGCAAGGCCGGCCACTTCAAGCCCGACAAGTTCGAGGACCATTACGAGAATGCGTTGCNCAACCTGATCAAGCGGAAGCAGGAAGGCAAGCCGATCGANGCGCCGAAGGAGCGCGANCCCGCCAAGGTCATCGACCTGATGGACGCGTTGCGCCGAAGCGCCGGCAAGGCGCCGGAGCGTCGCTCGTCACGGCGNGNCTCCACGACNCATCGNCGCNCGGCCAAGAAGACGACGCGTTCCGGAGCGCGNCATCGNAANGCGGGTTGAGGCNNAGCGCCGCTTCTTTCGAGACGATTTCTTTTTGGCGGTTTTGCGTTTGAAGAGCACGATCTGCGCCGTATCACCGGCGCTGCGTCGCAGCGCCTCCTTCAGCCTGGATGGACGGCCGTGCTTCTTCAACAGGTCGCGGAACGCTTCATCGGCAAGCTCCGGAAAATCCATCATGCGGTCGCGCGCGAGCATGTCGAGCGCCGCCCAGGTCTCGTCGTCGAACTGCACGCGCTTGCCAGGCATCGGCCGCCTCCCTCATCCCTTCGATCATATCGCCGACCCCGTACGGAGCGCCTCCAAAAAGAAAGCCCCGGCTCTGGGCCGGGGCTTCAAGTCTGTGAACCCTGAGGGGAGGGGAGGAGCCAGGGTTCATGCGAGTAACCTCCCGCTCGTGCCATGGTTCCGGGATTTATGGGTCGGAATCGCGCCGGAACATGGGGCAACGAGCTTGCGTTCCCCGGATGAGCCGCCGGGCAGCCGGCGATCAGCCGTCGCAAGCGCGGCGAATTGACAGCGGAGAGCGGCATGGCCGAAGTGACCACCGATCACAAGACCATTCAGAAATGGGCCGAAGCGCACGGCGGGAAGCCCGCCGCGGTCGATCGCACGCATGCGAAGGACGACGTCGGCATTATCCGTGTGATGTTTCCGCAAGCCCCGCAATCCGAGCATCAGCACCTGGTGCCGATCTCGTGGGGCGAGTTCTTCAAAGAATTCGACAAGCGCAAGCTTGCGCTCGTCTACGATCCCGAAAGCATGTTCAGCAAGATCGTCGGCCGCAATGCGGTTAGAGCATTTTCCCTAAAACGTGGGTCGGCTGGGATTCCTTTGAGCGGCGAATGCTGATTCCCTCGTTTCCGACTGATTCGGGAGGGTGGGATGGGC
>JGI20207J14881_1000960_pt1 | contig 10132 bp, 9 predicted proteins | sample NGESurdeep092012_4_FD_14881 | JGI IMG/M metagenome (IMG submission 14881)
GATGACCGCGGAGAGCAATGCCGTCGCCGCCAAAGTGATCGCTACTGTCGACGAGCTCGAGCGCATCGCCGCCGACGATGAAGCGGACGTACCAGCGCTGAAGGGCTGGCGCCGCGAACTGTTCGGCGACAAGGCGCTGGCGCTCAAACACGGCAAGCTCGCGCTTTCCGTCGAGCGCGGCAAGGTCGTCGCGGTCGACAAAAGCGAAACATGAATTTCGCGAGTGACAATACCGCGGGCGTCGCGCCCGAGATCATGGCGGCGCTGACGCGCGCCAATGACGGTTTTGCGCTCGGCTACGGCAACGACGACTGGACACGCCGCGTCGAGAAGAAATTCGCGGATCTGTTCAAGTGCGACGTCGCGGTGTTTCTGGTGTCGACCGGGACCGGAGCCAATGCGCTTGCGCTGGCGCATGTCACCCCGCCCTGGGGCGCGGTGCTCTGTCATCGGGATGCGCATATCGCGACGGATGAATGCGGTGCGCCGGAATTCTTCGGCGGCGGCATCAAGCTCGTCGAACTGCCGGGCGACGATGGCAAGATCGCGGTTGATACGCTGAAAGCAACACTCGAAAACAAGACACAATGGGGCCCGCCGCATCACGTCACGCCCGCGGTCGTGTCGATCTCGCAGGCGACCGAAGCCGGTACGATCTACCGGCTCGATGACATACGGAGCCTCGCCGATGTCGCGCACGCGCACGGCCTCGCGGTTCATGTCGACGGCGCGCGCTTCGGCAATGCGCTGGCGCGCATGAACGCGGCGCCTGACGAAGCCACCTGGAAGGCCGGCGTCGATGTGCTGTCGTTCGGCGCGACCAAAGGCGGCGCGATGGGCGCCGAGGCGATCGTCTTCTTCGATCCCAAGCGCGCCGAAGGCATGTCGGCGCGGCGCAAGCGCGGCGGGCAGCTTCACTCCAAGCACCGCTTCATCGCGGCTCAGCTCGAGGCGTTCCTCGATGGCAATTTGTGGCTGCGGATCGCGCGCCACGCCAACGGCATGGCGGATCGTTTAAGCGACGGCCTGAGCAAGGCCGGCTTCGCGCCGACATGGCCGGTCGAGGCCAACGAAGTCTTCGTCGCGTTGCCGCCCGCGCTGTGCGACAAGCTTCAGGCTGCCGGCGCAGCGTTTTATCGCTGGGCTACCGAGACCGCGCCGGACGGGTCAAAGACCGTGACGGTGCGCCTCGTGACGTCGTTTGCGACCGCCGCCGATGAAGTCGAGCGGTTCATCGCGATCCTTGGACAAAGGTGAACGTCCAAACCCCGGTCGTCCCCGCGAAAGCGGGGATCCAGTTCTGACCCAGCACTGGTTCGTTAAGGAGCGGCGGGCAGAGCCAGTGCGCAGAGAATGGCGGTCGAGGCTAGCAGCTTCTTCATTTGTCGTTTTTCTCCCTTAAAATTCGAACGTGGATTCGCGGCCGACGAGACGCGCGAGCGAACGCAGGCGGCCGGCGAGCCTGTCGCTGGCGAGCCCGGCGAACCGGCCAGGCAGATGCAGTGTCACCTTGCCACGTTTCACCTTCATCGGCGTGTACGGCAAAACGCGGTCATGGCCGGCAGTCAGAATGTAGGCGACGCGCATCGCCGCGCCGAGCACGCGCGCGCGGTCGAGAATGGCCGGCGTGGCGAGTTCGCGCAGGCGCGGCGACAGGTCCTCGTCGTTCAAGCCGACGTGGCGGAAGTACACCGAAAGCGCGAGATAGGCGCGTCCGGGATGATCGATGGCAACGAAGGCGCCGTGCGCGATGATATTCATCGACTGCTCACCGCGATAATCGGGATGCGCACGCCAACTGACGTCACCGAGCAGGCAGGCCGTGTGGCGCAGCCGCTTCTCGTCCGCGGTCTCATCGAGACCGGACGACGCGATGAAGTGGTCTGTCCAGTCGACCAGCTCCTGGCCGTGCTGCGGCGAGCGCGAGCGCAACAGATTAAGTTCGGTTGCGGCGGTGACCAGCGGATCGACCGCCCTCTCCCGCTCCTTCAAAAGTTCGTAGAGTAGGCCCTCGCGCACGCCGAGCACTGAAATGATCACGTCGCGCGGATTGAGCCTGCGCACAAGATTCTCGAGCACCAGCGCGGCATAAGCGAGCAGCGGACGGCGGGCGGCGTTGACGACCTCGATTTTCGACAGCGTCTCGGTATCGACGCGATGCACCAGCCGCGAGAACTCCAGCGCCTCGCGCGCCGGAATGCGATAATTATGCATCACGTGGAAGGGATAGCCGGTCTGCCACATGTGCAGCCGCGCCAGCGCGCGCCACGTGCCGCCGACGGCATAGAAACTGCGGCCCTCGCCGTGCTTGAGGATGTCGAGCCCGGCGAAGCTCTCCTGCACGACCTTCTCCGCCTTCTTGATCGACTTGCCGGCGATGTCCTGCAGCGCCAAGCCGCCGAGCGGCAGCGTCAGCCCTTTGCGCACGCGGTTGCCATGCACATCGACAAGCTCGAGCGAGCCGCCGCCGAGATCGCCGACAATGCCGTCGGGCCGATAGATACCGGAAATGACACCGAGCGCGGTCAAGTGCGCCTCGCGTTTGCCCGACAGCACGGTGATCTTCGTGCGGCAGATGCGCTCGGCCGCGCGGATGAAATCGTCGCCGTTCTCGGCGTCGCGGCAGGCCGCGGTGGCGACCGCCCAGACCTTGCTGACCTCGAGCACGTCGCACAACGTACGGAAACGGCGGAGCGCCGCTAGCGCAGTCTCGATGGCGTCGTCCGCAAGGAGGCCGGTGGTCTGCACCTGACGGCCGAGGCCCGCGAGCACCTTTTCGTTGAAGATCGGCGTCGGCGCGCGCGTCAGCCCCTCGTAGATGACGAGACGCACCGAGTTCGAACCGATGTCGATGACGGCGACAGCTGGGCCGATTTCGAGGCGGCCCTTCGGAAGCGCGCCGGCGCGCCTAGGCTTCGCGCGTGATCTGGCGGATGAGACTGCGCGGCGAGGACTCTTTGAGCGATTTGCCACGACCCGACAGGCTCGGATTTGTCATGAAGTATTTATGGGCGTTGAACGGCTCCTCGCCCGGGCCGGCCTTTATGCGCGCCGATGACCCGTCCGGCAAGACCTTCCAGCTCTGCTCGTTGTCCTTGAAATTCGCCACCATGATTTGCCCGAGCACCTGCTCGTGCACGGTGGCATTGAGGATCGGGCACAGCGCCTCGACGCGGCGGTCGAGATTTCGCGGCATCATGTCGGCCGAGGCGATATAGATTGCAGCTTTAGCGTGCGGCAGTCCGTAACCACCGCCGAAAGCGTAGATGCGGCCATGCTCGAGGAAGCGCCCGACGATCGATTTGACGCGGATGTTGTCCGACAGGCCGGGCACGCCTGGGCGCAGGCAGCAGATGCCCCGCACGACGAGGTCGATCGGCACGCCGGCCTGCGAGGCGTCGTACAGCGCGTCGATGATGCCGGGATCGACCAGCGCGTTCATCTTCATCCAGATCGCCGCCGGCCGTCCCGCCCTGACGTAGGCAACCTCCTGCGCGATGTGGTCGAGGACGCGCTTGCGCAGGTTGATCGGCGAAAACGCCATTGCTTCGAGTTCGCCCGGCTCGGCATAGCCGGTGATGTAATTGAAGACGCGCGCGACGTCGCGGGCGATCACCGGCTCGGCAGTGAAGAACGACAGGTCGGTGTATACGCGCGCGGTCACTGGATGATAATTGCCGGTGCCGACGTGAACATAGCTCGCGAGCGCGCCGCCCTCGCGGCGCACCACGAGCGACAGCTTGGCGTGCGTCTTGAGCTCGATGAAGCCGTAGACGACCTGCGCGCCGGCGCGCTCGAGGTCGCGCGCCCAGCGAATATTAGCCTCCTCGTCGAAGCGCGCCTTCAGCTCGACCAGCGCGGTGACAGACTTGCCCGCTTCCGCCGCTTCCACCAGCGTCTTGATGATCGGCGACTCCGCCGACGTGCGATAGAGCGTCTGCTTGATGGCGACGACGTTCGGATCGCGCGCCGCCTGCTGGAGGAACTGCACCACGACGTCGAACGACTCGTACGGATGATGGACAATCAGATCCTTCTGGCGGATGGCGGCGAAGCAGTCGCCGCCATGATCGCGGATGCGCTCCGGATAGCGCGGATTGTACGGCACGAATTCGAGATCCGGCCGGTCGATGCGCGTTAATTGCGACAGGTCGTTGAGGGCGAGCACGCCGTCGACCAGGAATACCTCGTCGTCGGCGACCGCCAGCGCGCGCTGTACGAAATTGCGCAGTTCGACGGGCATCGAGGTATTTAATTCGAGGCGGATCGCGGAGCCGCGACGGCGTTGCTTCAGCGCCGTCTCGAAAAGCCGCACCAGGTCTTCCGCCTCTTCCTCGATTTCCACCTCGGAGTCGCGGATGACGCGGAACGCGCCCTGCCCCTTGACCGTGTAGCCGGGGAACAGCTTGCCGATGAACAGGCAGGTCGCGCCGTCGAGCGTGATGATGCGCACCTGATCGCCACTGCCGGGCAGGCGGATGAAACGCTCGATCTTCATCGGCATGCGAATGAGCGCGTTCATCGCCTTGCCGTCCTTCACGCGCGCGAGCTGTAGCGCCAGCGAGAAGCCGAGATTGGGGATGAAGGGAAACGGATGCGCCGGATCGACCGCGAGCGGGGTCAAAAGCGGAAACACGTGGGTGAGGAAATGCTCCTCCAGCCAGGCGCGCTCGGGTTTCCGGAGATCATCGGCATCAACGAGGATGACGCCGCTCTTGGCGAGGTCGGCGCGCAATTCCAGCCAGCGCTTCTGCTGATCGCTGGCGAGGGAGGCGACGGCTTCGCCGATGCGGGCAAGCTGCTCGGTGGGCGTGAGCCCTTCCGGGCTCGGCGTGCCGATGCCCTGCCGCACCTGGCCCTTGAGCCCGGCGACGCGCACCATGAAGAACTCATCGAGATTGTTGGCTGATATCGACAGAAAGCGCACCCGCTCGAGCAACGGGTGATGCTCGTTGGCCGCCTCATCCAGCACACGGCGGTTGAAGTGCAGCCAGGACAACTCACGATTTATGAAACGATCGGGGCTCTGCCGCGGCGAAGTCCCGGCAGCCTCCGGCGCGGCCCCCGCCGTCTGTGCACGAGCCGTTTCGTTAACTTCTGCAACAGCTTGTCCGCGCGGGACCATCGTTCGATCCGCCAACACAGCTTCGAATTATCCGGGTTTCATGACACTCGGATGACATTTCGCGCCCGACGACGGGGGTCCGTCAAGGCGTAACGCCCGGAATGGTTTCGCCTTTCAGGCGCCGGGATCGCGGAAGAGTTCGGCCGCCAGCGCCCGGGTGACCGGCCGGTGCCGGCGCATGGACTCCTCGTCGAGGGTGAGGACTGCCGCGCGGGCGGCGGCGAAGGAGCGTTCGATGCGGTTGGCGACATAACTGACCACGGTCTGGTCGAGCGCAATTTGCCGGTCGGCGGCAAGCTTGACCATCACCAGGCGCAGGAGCTCATCGTCCGGCGGCGCCAACGCGACCGAAGGCAGCGCCCGCAGCCGTGAGGCGAGATCGCGGATGCCGACGCCGAATCCAGCCGGATGTGTGCGCGCCGTGATCAGCAGGTCGGCCCCCTCCTCGCGCGCAAGGTTGAGCAGATGGAACAGCGCGCGTTCGTCGAGTCCGTCGCCTTCCAGATCTTCAAGCACCAGCGCGCCGGTGGCGAGCGCGGCCGGAACCAGATCCTCGGTCAACAGATTGGCGGCGAGGACGCGCGCGCCCGAGGCCTCCGCCCACATCGCAGCGAGATGACTCTTGCCCGCGCCCTCCGGTCCGATCAGGACCATTACGCGGTTCGGCCAGTCCGGCCAGCGCTCGATCAACGCCAGCGCCGTGGCGTTCGACGGGCCGGCCAGAAAGTCGTCGCGCGCGTAGCTCACCGCATGATCGAGCGCGAGCACGAGTTGCCGCGGGCCGAAGGAGACGGTCATGTCTCAGGTCTCTCGCCGGTATAGAGCGAGCTCTCCAGATAACGCCTGAGCGCGAAGCGCGTCAGTACGCCGATCGTGGCGGCGAGTGGCACGGCGACGAGAAGTCCGACGAAGCCGAACAGATAACCGAAGGCAAGCAGCGCGAAGATCACCCAGACCGGATGCAGCCCTACGCTCTCGCCGACCAGCTTGGGCGAGAGGACGTTGCCCTCCACGAATTGCCCGAACACGAAGATACCGAGCACCGTGAGGATTGAATAGTAATCGGGCCAGAACTGCGCGACCGCGACCGCCAGCGAGAGCACGAGCCCGGTCATCGAGCCGACATACGGAATGAAGGTGATCAGCCCGGAGATGAGGCCGATCAGGAGGCCGAAGTTGAGCCCGCTGAGCGTGAGCGCCAGCGCGTAGAACGAGCCGAGGATCAGGCACACCGCGCTCTGGCCGCGCACGAAGCCGGCGATCGCCGCGTCGATCTCGCGCGCCAGCGCACGCACGGTGTCGCGCTGATTGACGGGCACCCAGCTATCGGCCGCCGCGATCATGCGGTGCCAGTCGTAGATCAAATAGAAGGCGACGACGGGCGTCACCACCATCAGCGAGAACAGCGATACCAGCGCGCGCCCGCCGGACCACAAGGACCGCAAGAACGACGTCAGATAGCCGACGCCCTGACTCACCAGGTCGCTGATGCCTTTGTCCGTATTGAATCCGACGCCAACGAACTTCTGGATCCATGGACGGCTCGGATCGGTAACGAGCGCGCGCAGCTTGGAGACGTAGAGCGGGATGTTGTCGATGAACGAGGCAAGCTGGCCGCCGAGGATTGGCGCCACCAACAGGATCACCAGCACGAACAGCAGCACGACAATGCCGATGATTAGGAGCGAGGCGAACAGCCGGCTGACACCGGCACGTTCCATGCGGTCGACAAAAGGCGTCAGCAGGTAGGCGATCGCGAGGCCCATGATGAAGGGCAACAGGATTTCGCTCAGCAGCCAGAGCACCAGCACGACGGCGGCGAAGGCGATCAGCCAGAATTTCATCTGGCGCTGGAAAACGTCGCCTCCTGGCGCGTGCGGCTCCGGCAACGGGCGAGGTTGCGGTACGAGGCTCACGGCTTGCTCACCGCGTCGTTCATGTGACGCATCCATTCGGTCAGATAGGCGGCNACCGATAATAGCGTGGTCGCGGCGACCAGTCCCATTAGCGCCATCGTCGTCGTCGGGACATGGAATCCATAGCCGAGCGATCCCAGCACCACGCTGGCAAGCACGATCTGGGCCAAGGTATTCAACTTGGAGACGATCAGCGGCTTCATCTTCACCGGGCTGCCGACCAACCAAGATAGCATCACGCCGCCGACGATCATCACGTCGCGCGAGACGACCAGGATCACCAGCCAGCGCGGCAAAAGACCGTTGATGCCGAGGGTGACGTAAATCGACACCAGGAGCGCCTTGTCGGCGAGCGGATCGAGATAGGACCCGAGCATCGTCGTCATGCCAAAGCGCTTGGCCAGGAAGCCGTCGACCGCGTCGCTGACCCCNGCGGCCAGGAACAGGANGAANGCNATCCACATCGCCCCNGANGAGATCGCCCAGACGACGACNGGAACGAGGAGGATACGTCCCAGTGTGATGAGGTTCGGAATGCTCAAGGAATGACCCGGCCTGCCGGCGCGCCCCTACCCCCGCCGGGCCGACCGCGCCGATGTTCGTAGCTATAGTATAGCCGGCGGCGGACCATTGCACGCCTTCCGATTCCAACGTACGACCCCCACGAAAAGAGGGCCGCTGATGGCGAAAAATGAGCGCGGGATGACCTACGCGCAGGCAGGCGTCGACATCGATGCCGGCAACCGGATGGTCGACCTGATCAAGCCCTTGGTGCGCGCCACCGCCCGCCTCGGCGCCGATGCCGAGATTGGCGGCTTCGGTGGCCTGTTCGATTTGAAGCGCTGCGGCTTCAAGGATCCGGTTCTGGTCGCGGCAACCGACGGTGTCGGCACCAAGGTCAAAATCGCTATCGACACCGGTCGCTACGAGACCATTGGCATCGACCTCGTCGCCATGTCGGTGAACGATCTCGTGGTTCAGGGCGCCGAACCTCTGTTCTTCCTCGACTATTACGCCTGCGGNCGGCTCGCGCCGGAGACCGGCGCCGCCGTGGTCGCCGGCATCGCCGCCGGCTGCAAGGATGCCGGTTGCGCGCTGATCGGCGGCGAGACCGCCGAGATGCCTGGCGTCTACGCCGGACCTGACTTCGATCTTGCCGGGTTTGCCGTTGGCGCCGTCGAACGCGACGGCATTCTCCCGCGCGCCGATATCGCCGAAGGCGACGTCATCCTCGGCCTCGCCTCCTCCGGCGTGCATTCGAACGGCTATTCGCTGGTACGCAAGGTTGTCGAGAAGAGCGGCCTGCCGTGGAATGCGCCGGCCCCGTTCGCACCGGACACGACACTCGGCGAAGCAATCCTGGCGCCGACGCGCATTTACGTGAAATCCTGTCTCGCCGCGATCCGTGCGACCGGCGCGGTCAAAGGTCTCGCACACATCACCGGCGGCGGATTTCCGGACAACATTCCGCGCGTTCTGCCAAAAGGATTGGGCGCATTGATCGAGCTCGGCCGAGTGCCTGTTAATCCGGTGTTCAAGTGGCTCGCTGCCGAGGGCATGATCGCGCANGAAGAATTGCTGCGCACCTTCAACTGCGGTGTCGGCATGATCGCGGTCACCGCACAGGCGGATGCCACGCGTGTCGCACAGGCATTCGAGTCCGCCGGCGAAACGGTGGCCGAGCTGGGCCGGGTCGTCCGCGCCGACGGTGAGCCGCGCGTCGTCTATCGCGGCGCCCTCGATCTCGCGGGCTGACACGCATGAGCCGCAAGCGCGTCGCAGTCCTGATCTCCGGCCGCGGTTCGAACATGGCGGCGCTGATCGAGGCTACGAAAAGCGCGGATCATCCTGCCGAAATCGTCCTCGTTGTGAGTAACGTGCCGGGCGCCGGTGGGCTGGCCACCGCCGTCGCGGCCGGCATCGCCGTTGCGTCGGTCGATCATCGCCGGTTCGGCAAGGACCGCGCCGCCTTCGAGCGCGCGGTCCAGGACCTGCTAGTGCAGCACCGCATCGAACTCGTCTGCCTCGCCGGCTTCATGCGGCTGCTGACGCCGTGGTTCGTCGAGCAGTGGCCGCAGCGCATGCTCAACATCCATCCGGCGCTGTTGCCCGCCTTCAAGGGGCTCGACACCCACCGCCGTGCCCTCGAAGCAGGGGTGAAGCGGCACGGCGCGACGGTCCATTTCGTGGTGCCCGAGATGGATGCCGGCCCGATCGTCGTGCAGGGCGCGGTCCCCGTGCGCGCGGACGATACCGAAGCGATACTCGCCGCCCGCGTGCTCACGGTCGAGCACTGCATCTATCCGCAGGCGTTGCGGCTGGTCGCCGAAGGCCGCGTCACCGTTGCGGACGGCCGCTGCCTCGTCGATGGGCAGCAGGTTCGCGAGGCCGCCCTTCTGGCTCCCGTCGACCGCCCCTGAGCCGCGCCAATTATCCACAGCCGCGCCATCTCGGGGGCCCGTTCACGGCGCCGTGAATTTTTGGACGGGTCGAGGTGTTCTACCTCTGGCGGGGGCGCGGACGGCCGCGGGCCCGGTAGTCACAGCCGAGGGACAAGGCGATGATCGGATCGAAAAGCGATACACGGCTTCTATTTCCAGGACTGGCCGGATTTTACGCCAGTTGGACCGAGATCACCTATGCCCTGGTGCGCGTGATCATCGGCTACATCCTGTTCATGCACGGCTGGGGCAAGGTCACGGGGGCCGGGCTCGCCGGCATCTCCGGTTACATGGCCAAGCAGGGTCTCGACCCGGGCGTCGTATTTGCCGCGGCGGCAATGTTCTTTGAGACGATCGGCGGGCTCTGCGTCGCGATTGGCCTGTTCACCCGCTTTTTTGCCGCCGCGTTGGCGATCGAAATGGGGATCGCTTTCTTTGCCGTACACATGCCGCACGGCTTCGCGGCCGGCAAAGGCGGCTTCGAATACGTGCTGCTGCTCGGCATCGTGCTGTTTTCCATCGCCATCCGCGGCGGCGGCCCCTACTCGGTCGACGCCAAGATCGGCAAAGAACTGTAGACCGCATCAGGCGGCGCGCCGCATCCACACCTTGTTGTCGTGGAATGCGGCGCCGCCGTATGGCGCGATCGG
>JGI20207J14881_1000962_pt1 | contig 10128 bp, 8 predicted proteins | sample NGESurdeep092012_4_FD_14881 | JGI IMG/M metagenome (IMG submission 14881)
GGGTCCGAGAAACTCGTCGTGACATCCCCTGCGTTTTCGATGCTCGGGGACATTCCGTTACAGAATACCTCGTGGGGCGCCAATGTTTTTCCCGGACTCAGGTGGACCGCCGGGCCGGCTGGGACAAAGTCATACGTGGTAATCATGCAGGACGGCGACGCGCTCTCAAAAGGCGCACCCATTCTTCATTGGACGATGGTGAACATTCCCGCCGGGGTGACGCACCTCGACGCGGGCATGACGGCGCCCCCGGAAGGTGCCGAATACGGTCCGAATATCCGGGGGCGGGCGCACGCGTATATGGGTCCGCGCACGCCACCGGGGCCAAAGCATCGCTATCACATGCAGGTGTTTGCGCTGAATACGACGATTCCTGGCGGCAGCCAGAACGGCTACACAGATCTCATTGCGGCGATGAAGCGACACGTACTCGCGAGCGGGCAATTAATAGGACTCGGTCAGGCCCCGCCAGCCGACTCGGCGAAGTAGGCGATCGGAAAATTGACCGCAACCAACGGCGGCCGCGACCAATCGGCGCGACCGCCCGTATTGGGACTCAACGTCGATGCGCAAACCCGGTGCTCGCATTATCGGAGCGAGCTGGACGTCATAGCCATCAAGCTCCGGTGCTGTGGCGAGTACTACGCGTGCAAGGACTGTCACGACGTGCTCGCGGATCACCATCTGGAGCCGTGGCCGCGCGATGAATTCGACTCGCTGGCCGTGCTTTGCGGTGTGTGAGGCTCCGAGCTTTCGATCGCGGCCTATCTGGCGTCCGGGAATGCCTGCCCCAACTGCGGAGCGGGTTTCAATCCGGGCTGTCGCAATCACCATCGTTTCTACTTCGCCTCGGCGGGATCCAGCGCCGGGTAGAGTCGGGTGTTTCAAAACAGTCGGCCCGCCTCACGTGATGGCTGACTGATCGACGGACGACGGGAAATGGCGCGGCAAGGTGTGTTGTCGTTGCGGCGATCCGGCGAAGCTGTGGCATCCCCGCGACAATATGCCTTGAAACATGCATTTATGGGTCGTCAGACTATCGACTAAATCACTGGTGTGCAATGGGTTACGCGGAATGAACAATCGTCCTTTAGCGGGCACGCGTATTGCCCGAGGCGAACTATCTGCCGCACGTCACGACCTGCGGAGTAAGAACCTGCACCCCTCGGGAGGGCTAGAAATGCGGTTAAGGAGCCTGATTGGCACCAGTCTGTTTGCCGCGGCCGCGGCAGTATGTGTAGCCGGAACAGCGGGTGCGCAGGGCAAGGTCGTGGTGTCCCACGACGAGTGGTTCACTTCCGAAGGGAATTTCAACGGAAATGAGCAGCAGTTTGTCAAGAATGCCACGCAGTGGTTCAATATTGGCGGTGGGAGTATACTCATCAATTCGACTGATGGCTTCCTCGCCAACACGGGATTCACGAATTATCTGGAGGGGCTGGGTTTCACCGTAACGACCAGTGCGTCTGCAACGTCATTCACGAGTTACAGCGCGGTGTTCGTCGAGGGTAATCCGACGTTCAATGCTAGCGGGTTGGCTGATTATGTCCGCGGTGGTGGAAACGTGTTCTACATCGGCGGTACGGGTGTCGATGGCGCACCGACTGAAGCCTCGTATTCGAACGTCTTCCTGAATCAGTTCGGGTTGAGCTTCGCCTCGAGCTACAATGGACTTGGGACGATCAATACGACGGGATTCGACACACAGGGCCCATTTGGCGCAGCCCTCTTCACCGACGTTTCCTCGGTTTTCGCAAACAATGGCAACGACGTGCTGCATAGCGCTGCAGTTGCTGGAGTAACCAACCAGGTCTTCTATACCACCGGTCAGGATGGTGTGTTTGGTGCTGCCGAAGTCACCACGACACCGGAACCGGGTTCGCTCGCGCTACTCGGCACCGGGCTCATCGGATTGGTGCCGCTGGTTCGCAGGCGTAAGCGCAACAGCTAACGTCTTCGTGCGGTTCACGCCCGACCAACCGCGGCGGCCCTTGTGGCCGCCGCGGTTTTTTGGCATTCCAGCAAGCCTCGCGTGAGGCACGCTAGTGGTCAGGGAGTCTGCTGCCTAAGCAGAACTCTTACACGGGCCTTACGCATCAGAGACTCACTACGTGCCGTTCCGAATACAGCTTGAGTGAAGATGCTAACACTTCACGACTGACGGTACTCGATCATGTATGTACGCGCGTCGATGGGCGTTACACTGGCTCTTGCAGCGATGGGCCTCACGCAACCCGCCTGCAGCACTCCAGTGCAGGACAGTGCCACACTCGTCACAACGCTTGGCCGCGATACCGTTGTGATGGAGAGCTTCACGCGATCGCCGAAGCAACTGGAAGGACACATGCTGGTGCGGATTCCAGGCACAGTATTGATTCACTACGTACTGGACCTGGATAACTCCGGCGCGCCGACGCAGTCGCTCGTTGATCTCACACCGATGGGCACATCGGACGTATTCGCGCGACGCGTGAAGATTGATTTCCGGCACGACTCCGCGTTCGTCGATCTCGACTCTGTGGGTAATCACAAGCGAGGCGCTCTGGCGCTTCCGTCTGGTGTGTTTCCATCACTGATGACTGGATTCGGCCCCTCATATGGGCTGTACGAATCTCCGGAATTCTTCACGCTTTACAAGCCGCTCTCGGCTGCTCAGCGGGGCGATACGATTCACCTGACCACGATTGACATAGCGAGCGGTCAGCGCAGCCGCCGTGCGTTTGTGAAACAGTCTGCGACGCAACTCGATGCTGATTTCTTCGGTATTGCATATGCGCATGTGACGTTCGACGATGCTGGGCGCATCGCGAAGGTGGATGCGAGCCAGACTACGGAGCGGACCAGGACGACGCGATCGGACTACACGGACATCGGGAATCTCGCACGACGGTTCGCGGCAGAAGACCGCAGCGGCAGGGGTCTGGGCGCCGCCTCGCCCACGGTCGTAGAGCGTGGAAAGGTTGGAGGTGCGCCAGTCGTAATCTCATATTCCAGCCCGCGTTTGAGGGGCCGTACGGTGCTGGGGAGCGTAGTTCCGTACGGCGAGATATGGCGCACTGGCGCGAATGCGGCAACGACGTTGTCCTCGGGCACCAATCTCGTGATCAGTGGAAAAATTATTCCCGCAGGCGTTTACAGCGTGTGGACGCTACCCGAAAGGAATGGCAGCGTCGCTCTGATCATCAATAGTCAGCACGGGCAATGGGGTACGGATTACGATGGCTCTCATGACTTCGCAAGGATTCCGATGCACGTGACAGCGGTTGCAACTCCTGGCGAAGATTTCAGCATCACAATCGGTGATACGGTGCCGCAGGTGCTAAGTATCGCGTGGGACCGTTTTGTATGGAGCGTGCCGATTTCGGTCGCCAAATAACATCATCAGCAGCTTGCTCAGGAGACGAAGCGGTACCCGGCTTTCCTGGCAGTGAGAATATGTTGTGGAACCGCGGCATCTATTTCAAGCTTGTGACGCAGTCGCGCGACGTGCTGGTCCACTGTGCGCGATGTCAATCCTGGGACATAATGCCACACTTCGCCCATCACAAGTTCGCGTGAGATGATGGCACCGTCGGCCTTGATCAGGAACACGAGCAATTCGTACTCACGTGGCGTGAGCTCGACCGGTACTCCCTGGCGTGTGACTGTGCGGGTGCGTGGATCAACTACGATGTTCCCAAAATGCATCACTTTATCTCCATTGCCTGTGCGCGATGAGATGTCGGTTGGCGAGTCGGAATGTGGCTGCCGCTGTGGCCCCGTGCGCCTGAGCATCGCTTCGGCGCGCGCGAGGAGCTCGAGTATTCCGACAGGTTTTACGACGTAGTCATCCGCGCCACTGCGAAAGCCCTGTACCTTATCAACTTCCGCATCGCGCGCCGAGAGGATGAGCACCGCCGAATCTCCACCATCCGCGCGGTACCGACGCAGGACCTCGAAGCCGTTCACCTTTGGCAGCATCAGGTCGAGGATGATAAGGTCAGGGCGGTTCGATGCGAGCCATTCCAGTGCGGCCTCTCCGTCCGCGACCCAGTCGACACTATAGCCTTCAAACTCGAAACTGGTACGCAGCCCGAGTGCCAGGGTTTCGCTGTCTTCCACGATAAGCACGCTGCGAACCGATCTGACGGTATTGTCTTGTACGTCGTCGCTCATTGGGAGTCTCCGTTCCAGCGGGGAAGAAATATTGATATTCTCGCGCCTCCTCCGGCGGTATCGTATATCTCGGCGCGGCCATTCATTTGATCAACGAGTTCACGCACAATCGTGAGTCCGATGCCAGTGCCTGCGGTCGCGTCGCCAGGAGTATCGAGTCTCACGAACGGTCGCCATACGCGATCCCGATCCCTGGGTGGTATCCCCGGTCCGGAATCTTCAACCCATATCTGAACCTCGTTCCCGTCCGTTCGTACCCCGATCCAGATCGTCTGGCCGTTCGGGCCGTACTTGACCGCATTGTCGATGAGGTTGACGAGTATCTGCTGCAACGACTCGGGGTCGGCTGCGGCCGTGGCCGGCGTGGTGTCGACCTCGATCGTCATGGAGCGCGCCTGCGCAAGAGGCGCACACAAAGTGGCGGCGCGCGACGCGATCGCGGACGCGTCCACGGCGGTGATGAGGATGCGCGGTCGGTTTGTTCGCACCACGCCCAGTACGTTGTCTGCAAGCCGTATGAGCCGATGTGTCTCCGTCTCTATCACCTCGATGGCCTTGTCCCGTTCCTCGTCGGTGCGAGTTCGCTTGAGCCGAAGAATCTGAACAAAGAGGAGGATGTGTTGCAACGGTGTGCGCAATTCGTGCGAAACATTTGCGAGGAACATTTCGCGTGATTCGACGAGCTTGAATTCACGGCGCAGCATGGCGAGTGTCGCAAGCGCCAGTATGATACTGCCAACCAGGACGAAAAACGAATCGGGTATCCGTGACGCTGGCATCCCGCCGACCACAAGTCGTTCCGCAACGCGGGGACGCAGCCCAATCCTGACGATGATGTCGCTGAGTTGAGCGATCGTGTCGGTACCGGTGGCGACAACAGCGCCTCGACGAGCCGGTGCGACGTACAGCGGTCTGCCGTGGGCGTCGGTCACACTGAGAGTCATGATCGAATCCACCGGCATCCCTTCAGTCAGGAATGGCGGAACTATGCGCGCAACACGATGCACTACCATGAAGTCCCACACGTCGTACGTTCCGTAACATGAACGATATCCGTACACCGCCAGTACCCGTCCGGTCGAGTCTCGTACCGGAGAGTATGCAATCGCTTCCGGGGCTTTCGACTGGAGGAAGAGATATCCGAAATGCCACAACGCGACCGGTGGTGACACAGCCAGTTTCGGGATGGAGTCGCGTATCAGGTGCATGGCTTCGGCTGAAGGCGGTCCTCCAACCACACTGAGTAGGCCAGACGGCAGATCGAGTCTGAACCGATATATGGGGAACGACTTTGAATGTGCGCACGCCTCGCCCGTGTCCGGAATTGCCGGAATCACCGTAACTGGCGGAAGCGGACCGGACCACGGATCGTCGGGGCCAAGCTTTACGAAGGCCTGAAGAACCGTTCGTTCGCGCGCCATGAGATACACGCGAGTCGAGAACAGGTAGCTCGCGAAATGCGCGTAAGCATCCAGTGTCCGTTGTGCAGCCACTCGTTGCTCTCGCGCTGACCGGAAAGCGTCACGAAGAGCAAGTGCGGCTCCGCCCACGATCATCGCGAGAGTAACTCCCACGAGGATCATCCGAAGTCCCTTAAGTCCTGGCCGGTCGGTTACAAACATGGGTCGTGGCGATTGGCTCCATGATTATAGCATCGTCAGGCCCAAAGCAGCCTCGAAAGACTGTATGCAATTCGTTCCAGAGTGTTGCGGAGTGTCAAGATCAGACCGGACAGCCAGTCCGATCGAACACTCTGGATCGCTGAAGCGTCCTCAGCCGATGTCGCTGAACGCTTCTGCTGCTGCCTCAAGGGTGAGCGCGACTTCGTCCTCGCCATGGGCTGTGGATAGGAACCACGTCTCGAACGCGGAGGGAGGTGGTGACACGCCACGTTGCAGCATCGAGTGAAAGAATGTTGCATAGCGCTTGGTGTCGCATGCGCGCGCTGTTGCGTAATCGGTGACTGGTACTTCGGAGAAGAACGGAGTCAACATCGTTCCGACGTGCGGTACCTGAATACTCACGCCACTGCTCTGCGCGGCGTCCACCAATCCCTCGGCCAGCGCGGAGGTCGCATCGGCGGCGCTGCGCCAGACACCGGGCTTGGCGAGTTCGCGCAATACCGCGATTCCGGCAGCCATGACAACTGGATTCCCCGCAAGCGTACCCGCCTGATACACCGGACCGTCTGGTGCTATCTGGCGCATGAGATCGGCGCGACCACCGTAAGCTCCAATTGGCAAGCCGCCACCAATGACCTTTCCGAGTGTGGTGAGGTCGGGCCTGATACCGAATAAAGTCTGCGCTCCGCCAGGATCTACGCGAAAGCCGGTCATCACTTCATCAAAGATCAGAATTGCATCGTAAGCCGTAGTCTGCCAGCGCAGCGCCTCAAGAAAGCCCGGTGCGGGAGGCACGACCCCCATGTTGCCTGCCACAGGCTCGACAATCACAGCAGCGATCCTGCCACCGTGTTCTGCGAATACTTCGCGCACTGCTTCGATGTCGTTGTACGGTACCACGATTGTATCACCCGCAGCACCAGCAGGCACGCCGGGCGAGTCGGGCAAGCCGAGCGTGGCTACTCCAGAGCCGGCACGTGCGAGTACTGCGTCCGAGTGTCCGTGATAGTTGCCCTCGAACTTGACAATCAGATTGCGACTGGTTGCTGCGCGCGCGAGCCGGATCGCACTCATCACTGCTTCCGTCCCTGACGTCACGAAACGCATTACCTGCATCGACGGAATGAATTCCTGCACCAGTCCGGCGAGTTCCGTCTCCTGGGTACTGGGCGCACCAAAGCTGGTGCCGTTAGCGACCGTGCGAGTGATCGCCGCTATGACACATGGCGGCGCGTGGCCAAGGATGTGTGGCCCGTAAGCCAGAACGTAGTCGACGAGACGGTTCCCATCAGCGTCAACAACAAACGCGCCCTCCCCGCGAACGATGAATCGCGGCGTTCCGCCGACCCCGTTGAAGGCCCGGACTGGCGAGCTGACGCCGCCGGGGAAGTAGTGTCTCGCAGCTTCGTAAAGCCGAGCAGACTCGGTGGTTGGCGCTTCCGTGCGACTTGCGGTCATGCCGCTGCCTCTGTTGATCTGGAAAGGAGATATGAGACTACGCTCTCGGCTGCTCTCTCACCAGAGAAGATGCAGTCAGGAATTCCGACGCCGTGAAACGCGGAGCCAGCCACGAACAATCCTGGTGTCGAGTGTAGCTGCGTGCCAAGCGCACGAACCGCCGCCGCGTGCGTGGGAGTGTACAATGGGATACCCGAAGTCCATCGGTAAACGCGCGCGAATAGCGGCGGAGCCGAAATACCGAGGACGGAGTGGACCTCCTGTCGCATCAACGCGACTGGGTCGTCGACATCGCGCCGGACGTAGCAGCGCAAGAGTGCAATACCATCAGGTGCATGCGACGGGTTCTTCGCGGAGGTAAAAGTACACGCACTGACGGCCGCGTCAGCGTCTGCGACGAGATAACCTGTTGCGTTCAGCGAGTGCGGAACATCGATTCGTCGCCACGCCATTGTGATGGTAGTCGTGAGCGGACATTCAACCGCACGCAGGGTCGACGCCAGTTCAGCAGTGATCCCCGGAATCAGTGCGGCTGCCGCGCTCGCAGGCGTTGCGACGACAACTGCATCAGCCATTAGCGATCGACCATCCGCGAGCCGAACATTCCATCGCTGACCATCTCTCTCTACCACCTCGGCGCGCGTGTCCCGTAACACTTCGACGTTATCAAGGGCGAGGCAAGCGAGATCCACGAGTTCACGCACACCTCCGGGGAAACTAAGAAGCTCTCCGTCGAAGGCCGTCGGGAGGCGTTGCAGATATCCGTCACGCAATTCGTATGTAGGAAGTCCGTTTGGATTTGCACGGATCGTGCGCGAAGCAAGGTCGAGCGAGTTGAAAAGGTGTGTCGCACGCAGCTTGTTGCCGATGCAGACATCGGCGCCACCGTCGATGACGCAGCCGTCAACGATGTCGCCGACAATCTTGCCGCCGAGGGTTCCTTTGGCCTCGATGACCGCAATATTCGCAGCTGGCGCCAGAGCGTGAAGCCGCAACGCGGCTGCGAGACCAGCAATACCTCCACCAATGACAACGACGCTCGCGCGGATGTCCGCCTGCTGCGTCGCGTCCATCACATCCAGCCCGCTGATCGCGCCCGGTCCGATATGATCGATGCCAGCTGGTTTATGAAGCGTGGGTCATCGTTAAGCGAAGGCGGCCGTTCAAGGCGCATTCCAAGGCTGTGAGCGATACGCTGTGCGTCGATGTCGATGTCGAAGAGGATCTCAACGTGATCGCTCACAAAACCAACCGGCACGCTTACAACGTTGCGGATGCCGCGCTCGGCAAGCGCCGCGAGATGTTCGGGATACGTCGGGCCGAGCCATGGCTCGGGGCTGCGACCAGCAGACTGGTAGCTCCACGACCACGTGTCCGACGCGAGTCCAGCGCGATCTGCGACCAGGCTTGCGGTCTCGTGTACCTGTGCGTCGTAGGGATCTCCGGCGCGAATTATCCGCTCCGGAAGACTGTGTGCGCTAAAGATGACGTGAACTGACTCGCGCTCTTCCTCGGGCCATCTCGCGATTGCGATATTCACGCGTTCCGCGAGTGCATCAATCAGGCCGGGAGCAGCGTGATAGCTGTCGATGTGCGCGAAGTCGATCGACGCACGGTACATGTCGAGGCCATCTGCTATTCTGCCCTGATACTTGGCGATGCTCATCCCGCTGTAGTGGGGAGCAAGCACGGCGCTTACGGCTCTCGTAATTCCATCTGCGGCCATGAGGCCGACGGCATCCTCAATCCACGGCGCCCAGTGCCGCATTCCGACGTATATCCGGAATCGCGGCTCTCCATCGGCTGGATTCAGTGCACGTTCGACACCTTGCGACTGCAAGTGCGTGAGTTCCGCGATAGGCGACCTGCCGCCTATTGCTTCGTAATTGCGAGTGATCTCCTGCAACACCGAGGGTGTCGTCGGTCGGCCATCGCGGATATCGGCGAGATAGCCCGGTATTTCTGCAAGCGAAGACGGTCCACCATACGCCATCAGAAGGACGCCGATAGGTGGGGACGTCATCGCCTTATTCCTTGGATGCAATTGCGGTCTGCTCATGGACGTATTCGACAAGTCGGCGAACGTTGTCCACGGGTGTAGCGGGGAGGATCCCGTGACCAATGTTGAAGATGTGCCCGGGGTTCGAACCCGCGCGTCTCAACACGTCGTCCACCTGAGCCTTCAATTCGCGCCAGGGCGCGAGTAGTGCTATGGGATCGAGATTCCCCATGATTGCGCGAGTCGCGCCGAGGCGCGAGCGCACGGCGTCCAGCGGAGTCCGCCAGTCGATACCGACTACGTCGCCTCCACAAGCAGCGACATCATCAATGTATGCGCCGGTCCCAGTGCTGAAGTTGATGACGGGCACCCCGGCACCGGATAGCGAATTGAACAGTTTTACGTTATATGGCCGCACGAATCTGTTGTAGTCGTGCGGTCCGAGTGCGCCAGCCCAGGAGTCGAACACCTGTAGGACGTCTGCTCCGGCGCGCGCTTGTGCGAGGAGATAGTCGCTCAATACGGTGACAAGGCGTCGCATGAGCCTGCTCCATGCGGCAGGTTCTGCATACATGAACGCTTTGGCCGTTTCGTATCGCTGCGATCCTCCGCCTTCAATTGCGTAGCAGGCGAGTGTGAACGGTGCACCTGCAAATCCTATCAACGGCGTGCTGGACGGCAGAGCAGCGCGCACGAGGCGTATGGCATCGAGCGTTCCGCGCAGCGTCTGCTCAGCGGGTGGAGTGCCCAGCATGTCAACATCGCGCGGGACACGCACCGGGTTGGCAATGCGTGGCCCCGTGCCCGAAACGAAATCGAGCTCCAGCCCCATACCAATGAGCGGCGGGAGGATATCGGAGAAAATGATTGCAGCGTCGACACCGAGTGCGTCAA
>JGI20207J14881_1000972_pt1 | contig 10081 bp, 8 predicted proteins | sample NGESurdeep092012_4_FD_14881 | JGI IMG/M metagenome (IMG submission 14881)
TTCGGAAGCCGTCGCGGCCGTGCTCGCCGGCGCGCTGACGGTCGATGAAGCGATCGAGTCGCTGCTGACGCGGCCGTTGAAATCGGAAGAGTAATTTTGTCATGGCCGGGCTTGTCCCGGCCATCCCCTTAGGTGGGCACAGTGCGACCCTAAGCGAGGTCACCGGGACGAGTCCGGTGACGACAAATGGAGATGTTGGAGCAAATCGATGCCTCACTGGCTTCTGAAATCCGAACCGGACATGTTTTCATGGGACGATCTGGTCAAGCGCGGCGCGAAGGGCGAGCCGTGGACCGGCATTCGCAATCACACCGCCAAACTCAATATGATGAAGATGAAAAAGGCCGATCGCGGCTTCTTTTATCACTCGAATATCGGCAAGGAGATCGTCGGCATCTGCCAGGTCATTCGCGAGGCCTATCCCGATCCGACCGCGAAGGCCGGGGAGCCTTGGGTCTGCGTCGACATCAAGGCCGTGGAGCCGCTTAAGAAGCGGGTGACCCTGGCAGCGATCAAGGCCGAGCCGAAGTTCGCCGAAATCCAATTGCTCAGGCAATCGCGGCTGTCGCTGCCGGCAATCACCGACGCCGAGTGGAAGCTGGTGTGCAAGATGGGCGGGCTGTGAGCCGCTTATCCCTCCTCCGCTTGCGGGGGGAGGATGGCCGCGCGCCTCAGCGCGGACGGGTGGGGGACCATCTCGACATGACCCACCCCCGGCGCGGATGAACTTGGGCTTACCCAAGTTCGGCATTTAGCGCTCGAAGTCGGATAAATCCGACTTCGAGCGCCGGACACTCCCCTTTCAGGGGAGGATAACGTCGTGATCTGCCCCCTGCCAAAGTGCGACGCGGCGCGCCTTGTCCGGTCGCGGAGCCCCGGCGCATAATGGCGCAGACGTCTTCAATTTGTACCCGGGGACCTTAACCTCGGGATCTCGGAGGATCAGCGATGTCCGATAAAACCTACGCCGTGCCCGCCGAGTGGGAGAAGCGCGCTTTCGTCGACGACGCCAAGTACCAGGAGATGTACGCGCGCTCGATCAAGGATCCGAACGGATTCTGGGCGGAGCAGGCCAAGCGCGTCGACTGGATCAAGCCATTCAGCAAGGCGAAGAACGCCTCCTTCGATCCGAACAACGTGTCGATCAAGTGGTTCGAGGACGGCACGCTCAACGCATGCTTCAACTGCGTCGACCGCCATCTGGCCAAGCGCGGCGACCAGACCGCGCTCATCTGGGAAGGCGACGATCCGAAGGACGACAAGACGCTCACCTACAAGCAACTCCACGCCGAGGTCTGCCGTTTCGCCAATGTGTTGAAGGCGCGCGGCGTCAAGAAAGGCGACCGCGTCACCATCTACATGCCGATGATCCTCGAGGCGGCGGTCGCCATGCTCGCCTGCGCCCGCATCGGTGCCGTGCATTCGGTGGTGTTCGGCGGCTTCTCGCCCGACTCGATCGCCGGCCGGATCGAGGACTGCAAGTCGCCCATCGTCATCACGGCCGATGAAGGCGTGCGCGGCGGCCGCAAAATTGCGCTGAAGGAGAACGTCGACGCGGCCTGCGACAAGGCCGGCGGCGTCACCTCGGTGATCGTCGTCAAGCGCACCAACGCGCCGGTGAAGATGAAGGCGGGCCGTGACGTATATTACGACGAGATCGCCAAGACCGTTCCGGCCGATTGCCCGTGCGAGGAGATGAGCGCGGAGGACCCGCTGTTCATCCTCTACACGTCAGGCTCGACCGGCAAGCCAAAGGGCGCGATGCACACGACCGGTGGCTATCTCGTCTACACGTCGATGACGCATCAATACGTGTTCGATTACCACGACGGCGACATTTATTGGTGCACAGCCGATGTCGGCTGGGTCACCGGCCACAGCTACATCGTGTACGGGCCGCTTTCGAACGGCGCCATTTCGCTGATGTTCGAAGGCGTGCCGAACTATCCGACCTCGTCGCGGTTTTGGGAGGTGTGCGACAAGCACAAGGTCAACATCCTCTACACCGCGCCGACTGCGATCCGCGCACTGATGCAGGGCGGCGACGCGCCGGTGAAGAAGACGTCGCGCAAGTCGCTGCGGCTGTTGGGGTCGGTCGGCGAGCCGATCAATCCGGAGGCGTGGGAGTGGTACTACCACGTGGTCGGCGAGGGCCGCTGCCCGATCGTCGACACCTGGTGGCAGACCGAGACCGGCGGCATCCTGATCACGCCGCTGCCGGGCGCGACCAAATTGAAGCCCGGATCGGCGACGCGGCCGTTCTTCGGCATCGTGCCGGAGATCGTCGACGCCGACGGCAAGGTGATGACCGGCGCCACCAGCGGCAATCTGTGCATCGCCGAATCCTGGCCTGGGCAGATGCGCACCGTGTATGGCGATCACCAGCGGTTCATTGAGACGTATTTCAAGGCTTATCCGGGCAAGTACTTCACCGGCGATGGCTGCCGCCGGGACGAGGACGGCTTCTACTGGATCACCGGCCGCGTCGACGACGTGATTAACGTCGCCGGCCACCGCATGGGTACGGCGGAAGTCGAGAGTGCGCTGGTGGCGCATCCGAAAGTGTCGGAGGCCGCCGTCGTCGGCTATCCGCACGACATCAAGGGGCAGGGCATCTACGCCTACGTCACCCTGATGGCCGGCGAGAAGCCGGGCGACGACCTGCGCAAGGAGCTGGTGCAATGGGTGCGCAAGGAGATCGGCCCCTTCGCCTCGCCCGATCTCATCCAGTTCTCGCCCGGCCTGCCGAAGACGCGTTCGGGCAAGATCATGCGCCGCATCCTGCGCAAGATCGCGGAAGACGACTTCGGCAATCTCGGCGACACGACGACATTGGCCGATCCGGCGGTGGTCGACGACCTCGTCAATAATCGCCAGAACAAAAGGACGGCGGCAAAGGCGGGGGCGTAGCCGGCAGGCTCCGGCCCCGTCCTGAATACCGTGCGGCAAATGGTCTATCGGCGTTTACGTTACCGGCAGCTTTCGCCTGACCGGCGCGCTCCCTCGATTATTCTCATGCGCATCCGGCCATGCGGGGCGTGCGGGAATGACTCTGGTACTGCGGCGAACGGCGCTGTTCGTTTTCATTGTCTTGACGTGGGCTTTCGTCGTCGCGGCGGCGCGCGCATCGACGCACGATATCGTGCCGCTGTCCGGCTTCGCGCCGGGAACGGTGGTGGTGAAGACGTCCGCGCGCAGCCTCTATTTCGTGCTCGACGGCGGCAGCGCGCTGCGCTTTCCGGTCGGTGTCGGCAAGGCCGGACAGGCCTGGTCCGGCGCCGCGCGCATCTCCGGTAAATATGTCCGGCCCGCCTGGTCGCCGCCCGCCGACATTCGCCGCGAGAATCCGCGGCTGCCGGCGGTCATCCCCGGCGGCGCGCCGAACAACCCGATGGGCGACTTCGCGCTGACGCTCGGCGACGGCACCTACGCCATCCACGGCACCAACCGGCCGCAATCGGTCGGCCGCTTCGTCTCGCATGGCTGCATCCGCATGTATAACGCCGACATCCGCAAGCTCTACAGCATGGTCGGCGTCGGCACGCCGGTGATTGTCGAGCGATGACCCGTGCACGCCGCCTGTCTCTCGCACTGGGCTTGCTCGTTGCGCTGATCGCGGCGAGCGCCGCGCAGGCGCGCGACGTCGTGCCGTTTCCGCCGGGCTACCGGGCAGGCGACATCGTCATCATGACCGGCGCGCGCCAGCTTTTCTTCGCGCTCGGCGCCGGCCGCGCCATCCGCTATCCGGTCGGCGTGGGCAAAGCGGGGATGGCCTGGCACGGCCGCGCCCACGTGGCGCTCAAGCGCCTGCGCCCGGCCTGGCAGGCTCCGCCGGAGATCGCCGGCGGCGGCTACGGTCCGGTGATCGCGGGCGGTTCACCGCGCAACCCGATGGGCGCCGCGGTGCTCGGTCTCGACCGCGGCAACTACGCTATCCACGGCACCAACAATCCGTCCTCGGTCGGCGGCTTCGTCTCCCACGGCTGCATCCGCATGCATAACGAGGACGTGCTCGATCTGTATGGCCGCGCCGGAATTGGCACCGAAGTGATCGTTCTTCGGTAGCTCGCACCGATTTCTGTGAAATCGGGGCTTTTTCCGGGTAGTCTTCGCGACCTCGACACATTTCGTGTCCAGACGAGGTCCATGGCGCGTCCGCGCACATCTCCCCAGCCGGAAGTTCCCGGCCTCGCCGCGCGAAAAATCGCCGCCGACATTGTCGACGGCGTTTTGCGGCGCCGGGTGCCTTTGGACGAACAGCTCTCGGGCCGCAACGCTCATATCGGGCTTCCGACATTGGCCGATCGAGACCGCGCCCTGATGCGGCGGCTGACCGCGACCGTGCTGCGCCGGCTCGGCACGCTGCGTCATGCGGTCGTCGGTTTTCTCGACAAGGGCTTTCCTGCCGACGCGCCGCGCGTCGAGACCATCCTGCTCGTCGGCGCGGCGCAAATTCTGTGGCTCGACGTGCCGGACCACGCCGCCGTCGATCTCTCCGTGCGTCTGGCGCAGGCCGACCGCCGCGGCGCGCGTTATGCCGGACTCGTCAACGCCGTGCTGCGCCGGGTGGCGCAGAACCGTGACGCGATTATCGCCGAACCCGCGACGCGCGACACGCCGGACTGGCTCATGGCGCGCTGGACCCGCGCCTATGGCGCAGAGACTGCGCGCGCCATCGCGGAAGCCAACGGGCACGAGCCGGCGCTCGACGTCAGCCTCAAGCAGGACGCGTCGCATTGGGCCGAGCGGTTGCGCGGGCGCGTTCTGCCGACCGGCACCGCACGCACCATTGCGCATGGCGCGGTGTCACTGTTGCCCGGTTTTACCGAAGGCGTCTGGTGGGTGCAGGACGCCGCGGCGTCGATCCCGGTACGGCTGCTCGGTGACGTGCGCGGGCTGAGCGTGGCCGATATTTGCGCGGCGCCGGGCGGCAAGACCGCCCAGCTTTGCGTCGCCGGCGCGCAGGTGACCGCGGTCGATCGCTCGCCGGCACGCATTGCGCGTCTCACAGAGAATTTGGCGCGCCTGGGACTTGCGGCCGATACGCATGCCGTCGACGTGCTGGAATGGCAGGCCGGTCCGTTCGATGCGGTGCTCGTCGATGCGCCGTGCTCGGCCACCGGCACGATCCGCCGCCATCCCGACGTGCCTTGGCTCAAGGGCGAAGCCGACCTCGGTCAGCTCACGTCATTGCAACAGCGGCTGCTCGATCGAGCGGTGACCTTGGTCAAGCCCGGCGGCCGCATCGTCTACTGCGTGTGCTCGTTGGAGCCGGAGGAAGGCGAGACGCAGGTGACGGCGCTGCTGGCCCGCAATCCGCTGGTCGTCCGCGAACCGCTCAGCGCCGCCGACGTGTTCGATCACGCCGAGTTTCTGTCGGCGGCAGGCGACCTGCGCACGCTGCCGCAGATGCTGCCCGACCCCGATCCACGCTGGGGTGGACTCGACGGCTTCTTCGCCGCAAGGCTGGTCCGTACTGCCTAAGTTGCGGCTCGGCCTCGTGATTTGGACCTTCAACCGCCCTTCGCTATCGTGATCGATCACGCGAATCAGGCCGCCGCGCGGGGGGACGGATAATCTCATGATGCGGGTCACGGTGGCGGAGCGGCTGGGCCTCTCCGCGTTGATCGGGCGCCGCGCCTTCCGCAGCCTGCTGGCGCGCGTCGCCACCCATCCGCTGCTGCGCTGGTATCACGGCTCCGGCAAAACCGACCGACTGCTGATCGCACCGCAGGATCTGCGGACCGCCGACGCCACCCGCGCCAGTGAGATCTATGCCGGCCGCTTCGCCTTCGCCGGCAAGGTGGTGATCTGCGATCGCCGTTCGCCCTTCGAGATGATGCCACCATCGGACGAATGGGCGGTGATCTTGCTGAGCTTCTCCTGGCTGCGCCATCTGCGCGCCGCCGACTCGGCGATCACGCGCGCCAATGCGCGAGCGCTCATCGACGACTGGATCAGCATCCAAGGCAAGTGGCATCCGCTCGGCTGGCGCAACGACATCCTCTCGCGCCGGGTCCTGTGCTGGCTGAGCCAGGCGCCTTTCGTGCTGCAGGACGCCGACGCGCGCTTCTATCGCCGTTTCATCCGCAGCCTGTCGCGGCAGGTGCGCTATCTGCGGCGCACGCTGCGCCATTCGCGCGAGGGTCTGCCGCGCCTGCAGGCGCTGATGGCGCTCAACTATGCCAGCCTGTGCATGCAGGGCCAGGCGGGCGCGCTACGCGGCAGCGCGCGCAAATTGATCGAGGAGCTGCGCGCGCAAATCCTGCCCGATGGCGGTCACATCAGCCGCAATCCCGGCACGCTGATCGAAATCCTCGCCGACCTGTTGCCGCTGCGGCAGTTGTTCTCGGCGCGCAATCTCCAGCCCCCGCAGGCAATCAACAACGCGATCGACCGCATGATGCCGATGCTGCGCTTCTTCCGTCACGCCGACGGCAACTTCGCGCAGTTCAACGGCATGGGGCCGACGCCGGTCGATCTGCTCGCCACCGTGCTCGCCTATGACGACGCACGCGGCTCGCCCCTGTCGAACGCGCCGCATTCCGGTTACCAGCGCATGGAAGCCGCGCAGACGGCGCTGATCATGGATGCCGGACGGCCGCCGCCGCTGGCGGTGAGCCAGGAGGCGCATGCCGGCTGTCTGTCGTTCGAACTGTCGTGGATGCAGCATCGGCTCGTGGTCAATTGCGGATTGCCGGCGGTCAATCGCGAGACGTGGCGGCAGGTGGCGCGCGCAACGTCCGCGCATTCGACGGTGACCGTCAACGAGCAGCCGTCCTGCCGGTTTCTCGAGAGCGCGCCATTTCGTAAATTGCTCGCCGGCATCCCGATCGTCGCCGGGCCGCGCGACATTCGCATTGCGCGCGACGAACATGAGGGCGCGGTGACTTTGCGTGCCTCGCACGACGGCTACGCCGCCGAATACAATCTCGTCCATTCGCGCGCCATGCGCCTCGCTACCGACGGCCGCGCGCTCGATGGCGAGGACAGGTTCACCGATGCCGTGGGCGGCGAGCCCGGCGGCAGCGCGCCGGACGACTACGCGGTTCGCTTCCACCTGCACCCGGGAATCAAGGCGAGCCGTCTGTCGGACGGCCGCGGCGTGATCCTGCTGCTGCCTGACAAGGAGGTGTGGACTTTCGCCACTCTGGCCGACGCGGTGCAGATCGAGGAGAGCGTCTATCTCTCGACGAGCGAGGGGCCGCGCCGGACCGTGCAGATCGTGATCTACGGCAATGCCCGCACCGCCCCGGCGGTGCGCTGGAGCTTCCGCCACACGCCGCCGGCGACGCCCGGCGCCCGCCTGGAAAAGCTGGACGAGCCGGAATTGCCGCTGTGACGCCGAAGCTTGTGGGCCGCGCTCGATGCCCGCAATCACCCGCATACCCATCCGCCCGCTTCCTGTGCTAGCTCCCTGCGCATGGCCAGCCATCCACGCCGCATCAGTCGCGCGCTGCTCTCGGTCTCCGACAAGAGCGGTCTTGTCGAATTCGCCACCTCGCTCGCCGGCTTCGGCGTCGAGTTGGTGTCGACCGGCGGCACCGCCAAGGCGCTGAAGGACGCGGGCCTCAAGGTCGCCGACGTGTCCGACCTGACCGGCTTTCCGGAGATGATGGACGGGCGCGTCAAGACGCTGCATCCCAAAGTGCACGGCGGCCTGCTCGCCATCCGCGAGAACAAGGAGCACGCGGCGGCGATGCAGGCGCACGGCATCAAGCCGATCGATCTTCTTGTGGTGAACCTCTATCCGTTCGAGACGGCCGTGGCGAAGGGCGCCACCTACGCCGACTGCATCGAGAACATCGATATCGGCGGCCCGGCGATGATCCGCGCCGCGGCCAAGAACCACCACGACGTCACGGTAGCGGTGGAGCCGGAGGATTATCAAAAGGTGCTGGCGGAACTAGCGCAGCACGTCGGCATGACATCGCTGGAGCTGCGCAAGGAGCTTGCCGCCAAAGCCTATGCGCGCACCGCTGCCTATGACGCGGCGATCTCGAACTGGTTTGCGGAGACGCTCAAGACGGACGCGCCGGACTATCGCGCTTTCGGCGGCAGATTGATCCAGCCGCTGCGTTATGGCGAAAACCCGCACCAGAGCGCGTCGTTCTATCGCATGCCGGACGCGCGCGCCGGCGTGTCGAGCGCGCGGCAGGTGCAGGGCAAGGAGCTGTCATTCAACAACATCAACGACACGGACGCCGCCTATGAATGCGTCGCCGAGTTCGATCCGCGCCGTACCGCGGCCTGCGTCATCGTCAAGCACGCCAATCCGTGCGGCGCCGCCGAAGGCGCGAGCCTCGCCGATGCCTATCGCAAGGCGCTTGCCTGCGACTCGACCTCCGCCTTCGGCGGCATCGTCGCGCTCAATCGCACGCTGGACGCGGAGGCGGTGCGCGCCATCACCGAGATCTTCACCGAGGTGATCATCGCGCCGGATGCGACCGACGAAGCGATCGCGATCGTCGCGGCGAAGAAGAACCTGCGGCTGCTGCTCGCCGGCGGTCTGCCCGATCCGCGCGCGCGCGGCCTGACGGCGAAGACGGTGGCAGGCGGCCTCCTGGTGCAGTCGCGCGACAATGCCGTGGTCGATGACATGACGCTGAAGACCGTCACCAAGCGTGCGCCGACCGCGGCGGAACTGAACGACCTGCGTTTCGCCTTTCGCGTCGCCAAGCACGTCAAATCGAACACCATCGTCTACGCCAAGGATCTCGCCACGGTCGGCATCGGCGCCGGGCAGATGAGCCGCGTCGATTCCGCGCGCATCGCCGCGCGCAAGGCAGAGGACGCCGCGCGCGAGATGAAGCTCGAAGCGCCGCTGACGCGGGGTTCGGTGGTGGCCTCGGACGCGTTCTTCCCGTTCGCCGACGGATTATTGGTCGCGATTGAAGCCGGCGCCACGGCGGTGATCCAGCCGGGCGGCTCGATGCGCGACGACGATGTAATCAAGGCGGCGGACGCGCACAACGTCGCGATGGTATTCACCGGGACAAGGCATTTCCGGCATTGATCGATTAGCGCGGCCGTGTGCTCATTCTGAATCGGGAGAGTAGTGTCACTTGCGATGAGCAGTAAAGAGGTATGCTTGGCGCTGTAACGCATGCCTTTTCTCTAGAGGCAGGGCCAATTCATCGATAAGCGCATCGACTAAATCTGTCGGCTCCGCTTCCGCTGGGAAATACTTTCCGTCCCATACGAGCATTGCGGGGAGAGCGATTGACTTCACGCTCGATTCCAATGCCTTAAGTTGAGCCAGGAACTCTGACTTTGGGAGTCCTGGATTATTGATGACGCAGATTTTCGCACGACAGTTTCGCCGAACGAACAGGGCACGCAGGTCTTTAGTCACCTTTGCGTCGCTAGGCTTTTGAAGCGCATAGAGCGGATGTCTTTTGCGGCACCGCCAAAGCCGACCAGTGTTGTAAGCTTGGGAAAATTTATGACTACGCTCCTCGGAACCGGTAGTATGGTATCCCCAAATTCGGCCGCGAAATCCAGAGCCTCCCGTTTCGCCAATATAGCTGAGTTTGCTATCGTGGCTCTCCAGTACGTAGATTCCGTGGCAGCTGGGCAGGCTCGACAGAGTGATCGAGGACGACGTCGTCAGCAGTTCAAGCGCGCCTGACGGATCATGCATCGCGTCGGAGATTCGGATGCTTGCAAACATAAGTAAGCTCGCGTTTTGATTGGCTTCAGTCTCCTCGCTTGAGATATAGCGGCGGAAGAGCGGGATGCAGAACCAAATGAGCCAAAAATAAAAATGCTCATACTAGTGGATCGCGTCTGACATTTGAATCCGTGAGAGGATTCCCAGCGGCGTCGATGCATGCGAGTCTGGCGCATGCGAACAGGAATTTCTATCACTCTCAAGCCTGCCGATCGCCCGCACAACGCCAAACCGACCCCCTTCATATGGACTGCCGATCCCGACAAAATTATCCAGGCCGTCAGACGCGGGCACCAAGTGTTAGATTCGATCCACTAGATATTGATTGGCCTCCCACTGTCGGCGAACTGCGGCCGAGCGGCAATTGAACCGCGCCTCGGCTTCCTCGCCAGATCTCCCAGCAGGCTC
>JGI20207J14881_1000977_pt1 | contig 10069 bp, 10 predicted proteins | sample NGESurdeep092012_4_FD_14881 | JGI IMG/M metagenome (IMG submission 14881)
CATCCGTGTTTCATCTGTGGCTAAATGTCCGCGTGAAAATCGTTGGCATCATTCCCGCGCGGTTTGCTTTTCGTCGCTTGCGAATGACGCTTGGATAAGGTAAAAATAAACCATGAGCGTCATCACTCTCAAAGCGCATTACGACGGCAAGCAGGTTTGCCTGGACGAGCCTTATGAATTTCCGGTGAATTCAAAACTTATCGTAACTGTTTTGCCGGGCGATTCATTGGAAGAGGAGCGGCAGGCGTGGCTGGCCGCGTCGCAGGCCGCGTTCGTTCGCGCTTACGGCGATGACGAGCCGGATTATTCCAACGCCGTGCTGCGCGAAACGCCGCCGCGCCAATGAAAGAAGGGGACGTAATCCTCGTCCCGCTGCCGCAGGCGGATGGCCAGCGAAAACCGCGTCCGGCAATCATCTTGAAAATTCTTCCGCCGTTCGGCGATTTTCTGGTTTGCGGCGTCAGCACGCAATTGCGCCAGCAGGTGCGCGGTTTGGACGAATTGATTTTGCGAAGCGACAAAGATTTTGCGGAAAGCGGACTGCAAATGGATTCGCTGATCCGCGTCGGTTTTTTGGCGATTTACACGCAACAACAAGTCATTGGAGACATCGGGGAAATTTCTTCGGAACGGCATCGGCGTCTGTTAAGGCAATTGTCGGAATTTTTGATTTCAACCAAACGCTTCGCATGAAAATCGTTGGCATCATTCCCGCGCGGTTTGCTTCGACGCGGTTTCCCGGCAAGCCGCTCGCGCTCATTGCGGGCAAGCCGCTCCTCCAGCACGTCGTCGAGCAATGCCAGAAGGCAAAATCGCTTTCGGAAATTATCGTGGCCACGGACGACACGCGCATCTGGGAAGTGGCGCAGAATTTCTGCCGCGTGGAAATGACGCGCCCGGAACATCCGAGCGGCTCGGACCGCATCGCGGAAGTTTGTGAACGCTGCGACTGCGACGCCATCGTGAACATTCAAGGCGACGAACCATTGATTAATCCGAACGTGATTGATGCGGTGGCGAATGCGCTGGCGCAAAATGAAATGTCCACCGCCGCGACGCGCATCAAGAATCCCGCCGAGCTGGACAATCCGAACGTGGTGAAAGTTGTTGTCAACGCCGCCGGCCGCGCGTTATATTTTTCGCGGCGCACGATTCCGTATCTGCGCGAGGCCGCCAGTGGTTCGACGAGCGAACAGTTGGCGGCGTTTGCTTTTTTGAAGCATCTGGGCATTTACGGTTACCGGCGTGAAACGCTATTGCGGCTGGTGAAATTCCCGGTGTCGCCGCTGGAAAATACGGAGAAGTTGGAGCAGTTGCGCGCGCTGGAAAACGGCATCCAGATCGCGGTCGTGCAGGTGGATTACGATAGCATCGGCGTTGATTTGCCAGACGACGTCGCAAAAGTGGAAAAAATTATTAGCCACAGATGAAACACGGATTGAACACAAATTTCTAAAACCATTTTTTGAAATATGAATCAATCGAACAGTGAATCAGCGCGATTGGCTCGTGAGGCAACCGCCATTTTCAATCGTTGCGGCGCACTCTCTGAAGAAGCGACTCGTCTTTTCACTGAATCCACCAACCTTTCGCGGAAAGCAAAAGCGTTTTTTTTTGGTCGTTCCAAATTAATTGCGGAAGCAAGACAGTTAATTGACAAAGGCCATGCGTTAATGAGCGAGGAAAAAAGATTGATGGAAGAAGGCAACCAGCTGTTAGAGCAATCCAAAAAGTTGAAACAAAGTCAACCGGCATCCAATTATGTCACTTGCCACTGCCAGCATTGCGACACTGGAATTGAATTTAATGCCGTCGAACTCGCCGAAGAAAATTCTCTCGTGCCTTGTCCGCATTGTGGGCTTGAAACAAAACTTTTTGTCCCGCAATTGACAGAAGTGCCAAAATCTGAAGTCGAAAAGCCTACGCGAGACGCAAATCAAAAAACGTTAGAAGATATTCTGAAAAGGCACGAAACCATAGCAAAGATTTACTACAATCAAGATGAACTGGAACTCGCCGTTGATAAAGTAATATTCCGAAAACGCGGTTGGGCAAATGCTCTTGCATCTGGCATGAACGGTGACCGGACGATTTTAATTTCATCAATTACAGCGATGCAGTTGAAACCTGCTGGATTGTTAACCCCTGGATATATTCTTTTTTCGTATGCAGGAAGCAAACCTTTCATGGGCGGTGTTTGGGAAGCTACTCAAGACCCGGACACATTTCTTTTTGGAAGAGAACAGGACGATCAAGTTGCTGATTTCAAAGCAAAAGTTGAAAAGCTCATGCAAAACTTGAATCAAGCAACTCCTGTTTCAAATTTTCCACCGGCTTTGACAGATGAAATTCGCAAATTGGCGGAACTTAAGCAGCAAGGAATTTTATCGCAGGAAGAATTTGATGCAGGCAAGAGAAAATTGTTATCATAAATTTTTATCCGTGTTTCATCTATGTTCAATCTGTGGCTAAAAAATTCCTTCGCGTTCTTCGCGCGCCGCTTTTCACGCGCTTGCTAAAAATCAATTTTTGCCGGATAATAAAACCATGAGTGCGACGGAAATCATCGAGCAATTCAAAGTTCTGCCCGTCAACGAACGGGCGCAGGTGACGAAATATGTCGTGGAGCACGACGATTCGTGGATTCCTGACGAGTTCAAGGAAGCCATGCAGGACGCCGAGGCCGGCCGTTTCGTGGACATGGAAACCGCGCTGTTCAAAACTCCGCCGCCGCGTCTGCAATGAAGTATCGCTATCGCGCAGTCGAGCGATTCTGGACGATCTTCTACCGTCTTTCTCCCGCGCAAAAAGAAGCGGCGCGCAAGGTTTGGCTCATATTCAAGGAAGACCCATTTGACGCACGATTGCGGACGCATAAAATCCATCGTCTGTCCGCAACGGGCGCACCATTTCCGCCGTTGAAATTGAAGGCGACTTGCGCTCGTTGTTTTATCTGGATGGCGAAACCGTTGTCTCACTCGTTGTCGGCACGCATGACATTTACAAAGGTTGATTCAATTGTGGCAACTGAAACCTAAAGGGGGCAGTCCCAAGTTTTGAACAATTTTTCCGCGTTCGTTTTATTGCCTTAATTTTCATCCGTGTTTAATCTGTGGCTAGAAAAATTCTGAAATGAAATTCATATTCGTAACCGGCGGCGTGGTGAGTTCGTTGGGCAAGGGCCTGACGGCCGCCGCGCTCGGCACGCTGCTCGAAAATCGCGGCCTCAAGGTCGCGCTGCAAAAGTTCGACCCTTATCTCAATGTTGATCCCGGCACGATGTCGCCATATCAGCACGGCGAAGTTTATGTGCTCGACGACGGCGCGGAGACCGACCTCGACCTCGGCCATTACGAGCGGTTCACGAACGTCAAGCTGACGCGCATGAACAATCTCACGAGCGGCCAGGTTTATCAGACCGTGCTCAACAACGAACGCGAGGGAAAATATCTTGGCAAAACGGTGCAGGTGATTCCGCACGTCACGGACGAAATTAAAAATCGCATTCACGCGCTCGGCGAAAAAACGAAGGCCGATGTCATCATTACGGAAATCGGTGGCACGACTGGCGACATCGAAGGCTTGCCGTTTCTCGAAGCGATTCGCGAGTTTGTTTTGGAAGCCGGACGCAACAACGCGATTTTTTTGCACGTCACTTATGTGCCGTTCATCAAAGCCGCCGGCGAATTGAAAACGAAACCGACGCAGCAATCCGTCGCCAAGCTGCGCGAAATCGGCATCATGCCGCACATTTTAATTTGTCGTTGCGAAAAACCGCTCGACAAAGAATTGCGTGAAAAAATTTCTTTGTTCTGCAACGTGCCGATTGAAGCGGTCATTGAGGAAAAGGACGTTGACCATTCCATTTACGAAGTGCCGCTGATGTTGCAACGCGAGCGGTTGGACGACATCGTTTGCGAATTGCTGCAGTTGACTACGCCCGCGCCAAACATGACGCATTGGCAGGAAATCATCCGCAAACTCATCGCGCCGGCGCATCGCGTGCGCGTCGGAGTCGTGGGAAAATACATCGGCTTGCAGGACGCTTACAAATCGGTTTATGAAGCGACGATTCACGGCGGCATCGCCAACGATTGCGGCGTGGAAATCGTGCAGGTGGACGCGGAGGAAATTGAAAAATTTGGCGCGGAAAAAATGTTGCGCGGCCTCGGCGGAATTTTAGTGCCCGGCGGATTCGGCGAACGCGGCGTCGAAGGAAAAATTCTCGCGGCGCAATACGCGCGCGAAAATAAAATTCCGTATCTCGGACTTTGCCTGGGAATGCAGATCGCGACGATTGAATTCGCGCGCAACATTTTGAAAATGCCCAAGGCGCACTCGACGGAATTCGATCTGCACACGCCCAATCCGGTCATCGCGATGCTCGACGAACAGACGCGCGTCACGAAAAAAGGCGGCACGATGCGGCTCGGGTCGCAGCCCTGCCAGTTGACGCTCGGCTCGAAAGCGGCGACACTTTACGGCTCGTTCGTCATCAACGAACGCCATCGCCACCGCTACGAATTCAACAATGCCTACCGCGAAAAATTCGAGAAGGCCGGTTTTGTTTTCAGTGGCAATTCACCCGACGGCAAGCTCGTCGAAGTCATCGAACTGAAAGACCATCCGTTTTTTGTGGCGAGCCAGTTTCATCCAGAATTCCAGAGCAAGCCCCACCAGCCGCATCCGCTGTTCAAGGCCTTCATCGCCGCCGCGCACCAGAACATCCATCACAAGCCGCTGTGACACGAACTGGAAAATTTACTCTCTATTTTTTATGTGTTTGCGCCGCATTCGTAGCTGTCGCAATTGTAGCCTTCATCATTTGGCGCGTGAATCTGGCGCATGAGGTGAATGCGAAATTGGCTGCGATTCGCGCCGCTGGTTTGCCGACGAATGGCGCGGAGGCAAATAACTATTATACCGCCGTTCCCGACGAGGAAAATGCGGCGTTGAAAATGGAGAAGGTCTTTGCGTTGATGACCAACTACAATGGCCGCCGCTCCAATGAAGTGGATGCCATTAAATTTCCACAGCGAAAAGATACTCTGACGCAGGAACAATTGGAATTGCTCGCGGGCTATTGTGCGATGAATTCAAACGCGCTCGCGCAAGCCGGAGAAGCAGTTAAATTTCCGCGTTGTCGTTATCCAATGGATTTGTCATGGGGTGCTGCCACGTTGCTACCGCATTTGGCCAAACTCAAAGCGATGTCCCGTGCGGCGGAATTCCAATCACTTTTGGACACCAATGAATCGTCCTTTGACATTTCAACGATTATTGGCATGGCTCACACGCTGGACGATGAGCCGGTTGTAATTTCAAAGCTTGTCAGGATTGCCATGTTGAACATGGCAGAGATAACACTGGAGCGCCGTTTGACCGTGGGAACTTTGGATGACGCGAAAATGAAACATTTAAGCGAATTGTTTGCCGAAGCGGCCAAGACCAATCAAATGGCTAATGGACTAATCGGTGAACGAGCAGCATTTATGCGATATTTTCGCATGAGTTACGCCGAAATAAAAAAACTTGCCGACGATAGCGATGAAAATTCATCCGAGCAAAGTGGCCCGCCATTGCCGGGTTCTCAACCATTCATTTTTAGGTTGACCGGATTTTTTGAGCGCGACCAACGATTTTATCTGCAAGCAATGGAAACAAATATTTCACTCGCAGAAATATTTCCCAGAAAGATTTCAACAATTACAAATATTGAGGAGCAAATTTCCCAAACCAGCAGGCATAATTATTACATTCTTTCATCCATGTTGTTGCCCGCGCTGGGAAATACAATTATCAAAGAGGCAAACAGTTTGGCGCAAGTTCGCTCCGCGCAAACGGCGCTTGCCGTTGAACGTTTTCGATTGGCGTATGGAAAATTGCCCGAAAAACTCGATGGACTCGTTCCCCAATTTCTTTCCGCCGTGCCTACCGATCCATTCGACGGTCAGCCTTTGCGTTATCATCTTTTAGAAAAAGGTTATGTGATTTATAGCATCGGCAGCGATGGTGAAGACAATGGCGGGCGCGAGCGACCAATGAGTATCAAGTCCACTGACAAAACACACTACGACATTACTTTCACCGTCGAACGATAATCGGCAGAATTCGCCGTGAATTATTCCGAAGCCATCCAGTTTCTTTACGGCCTGCAAATGTTCGGCGCGAGGGCTTGTCGAAAGGTGACGCGTGGTTTATCTTGCGGCCATGAATGTAAACGCCATCGTCGGCGGAAAGTTGATCAAGCTGAAGCTCTCGCCCGGCCTGGCCGCCGCCTGGAAACAAAACAAGGGGCGGCACATGAGCGAGACGGAAGCCGTCCGTTTTGTGGAAACCAAACGGCGCGAACACGCCTTGCGCCAAGCCAGCCCCTACCTTGCGAGTCATTCTTGACACCTGCGTCCTGAAACTCGCCACGCTGCCCAATCCCGAAAACAAGGCGGCGGTCATCTGGGAGCTTTGCCGGCGCGGAAGGTTTCAGATTTTTGGCAACCCGGATACGCTGGGTGAATATCATCGCGTGCTGGCGAACCATCCGTTGTTCCTCGAGGAGATTCAAGCCGCCGTCGAATTGTGTTATCCATTTTTCACCGCAACGGCCATTGAACATGAGCCGGACAACCGTTTTCTGGAAGTCGCGCTGGCAGTGCAGGCCGATTACCTCATCACCGTCAACACCGCGCGCGGCCACTTCGACCGAAAAAGTTATGAGAACGTGCGCGTCGTGACTCCAAGTGAATTTCTCAAACAGCGCGAGGTTCAATTGCTGCTGGCCGACATTTAACGGCGGTTCGCAAAGATTTTCCGTCGGAAGAAAAGTGGCAAAGGTTTTGAAGATTTGCGACGCTATCAGCGCGTGAATTATTCCGAAGCCATCCAGTTTCTTTACGGCCTCCAAATGTTCGGCGCGAATTTCGGGCTGGAAAACACGCGCCAGCTCGCCGCGCTCGCCGGCAATCCGCAGACCCAACTCCCGCTTCATCCACGTCGCCGGCACGAACGGCAAAGGCTCGACCTGCGCCATGCTCGAAAGCATTTATCGCGCAGCGGGATTGCGCGTCGGACTTTTCACCTCGCCGCATCTCGTTTCGTTCCGTGAACGGATTCAGGTCAATCGCCAGTTGATTCCTGAAAACGAACTCGTCCGGCTGGTGGAAGAGTTGCGCAACGCGTTACAAAGTAGCGCAGGCGTCCCGCCTGCAAGCGGCAGCCGGGACGGCTGCGCTACCCTTTTTGAATTCGCCACCGTCATCGCTTTGAAATTTTTCGCGGAGCAAAAATGCGACCTCGTGATTTGGGAAACCGGCCTCGGCGGACGGCTCGACGCGACGAACATCGTCACGCCGCTCGCCGTCATCACGAACATCGCCTTCGACCATCAGCAATGGCTCGGCGAGTTGTTAATTTTTTTGATTTCTAAAGTTCCAAAGTTTCACACGGCACATCCTGCGCGGCGACGTGGAGTTGGACGTGCCGCGCGCCGATTTGAAAGAGTTGCTCGGCCATGACGTGTTGCGCGAGATCGGCCTGGTTGCATTCGCGGCTCAAGTGCGCGAGGTAAAGATGTTTCAATCCGGCGGACATGATTTGCGCGGCGGCTTCGGCGGCGGCCACGTTTGAGAGATGACCGTGGCGTCCAAGAATCCTTTGTTTCAAACTCCACGAGCGGCGCGGACAATCCTGCAACATTTTCACGTCGTGATTGGATTCGAGGACGAGGACGTTCGCGGCGCGGATGCGATCCATGACGAGCTTCGTCATATGGCCGAGGTCGGTGACAAAACCAAAATTGCAAGTCGCGGTGCGAATCAAAAATCCGACCGGGTCTTGCGCGTCGTGCGGAATGGAAAAAGTTTCGACGAGCAAATCGTTCAATTCAAAATTGTCGCCGGTTTGAAACAACCGCCATTCGAGTTGCGCGAGAAAATCGGCGGCGGTTTTTTCGATGCCGTCAAAAAGCGGGTCGCGTTTTTTGCTGTTCCATCTGGTTTTGAACGCCCACGCGGTGGCTGCCTGCGTTTCGCGATTGCAATAAACCGGGATTTTTAATTTATCGGCGAGTCCGAGCACGCCGGCAATGTGGTCGGCATGTTCGTGTGTGATCAAAAGGGCGGTCAAATTTTCCGGCGCGCGACCAATCAAAGCGAGGCGCGTGCGGATTTGGCGCGGAGAAAATCCGGCGTCAATGAGCACGCGGCAATTTTCGGTTTCGAGATAGGCGCAATTGCCGCTGGAACCGCTGCCCAGAATGGTGAATTTGGCGGACACTGACTGACGTTAAATATGCGGCGCGCGCCGCGCAAACTTTTTTGGCGGAAAATTTGAATTTTGCGGAAGTTCGAGTATTATGTCGGGCAATCGTTGTTTTGGCATAAACCTTGCGGACTTTGGGCAGATGATTTCCAGGCAATATGTAAAATTGCGGCGCTGGCTTTTTAGCGCCGCCGTGGGCGGATTTTTTTTATCCGATGGAATTTTTTCAAGTTCCGCCGCGAATCTTCATTTTTTGCACGGCCATATTCCGGCCGCCGTGAAGCATTTGACGCCGATCGGCCGGCTTTCCGCCACGCGCCATTTGGATCTGGCCATCGGCCTGCCGTTGCGAAACAAGGAAGAATTGACGAATTTGCTGGAAGCAGTCAGCGATCCAGCCAGCCCGCATTACCGGCATTATTTGACCCCGGCGGAATTTGCGGAAAAGTTCGGCCCGACGGAATCGGATTATCAGGCGGTCACGGATTTCGCGAAGACGAACGGTTTCACCATCACGGCGGAATATCCCAATCGCATGTTGCTGGACGTGAACGCTCCGGTCTCGGCCATCGAAAAAGCTTTTCACGTCAATTTGCGCGTCTATCAACATCCAAAAGAAAATCGAACTTTTTTCGCGCCGGATGCCGAGCCGTCCGTGGATTTGAACGTGCCGATTTTGGATGTGAGCGGCTTGAACAATTTTTCGCTGCCGCATCCGAAGGTTAAAGTTTTGCCTTTGAAAAATGCCACTGCCACGCCCCGCGCCGGTTCGGGTTCGGGCGGAACTTATTTGGGAAATGATTTTCGCGCCGCGTATGTTCCAGGCGTGTCATTAGACGGCGCGGGACAAACCCTCGGACTGGTGCAGTTCGACGGCTACTACGCCAACGACATTGCCAATTATGAAAACCTCGCCGGCCTGCCGCAAATGATGTTAACCAATGTTTTGCTGGACGGTTTTAACGGCATTCCCACGACCGGCGCCAACAGCGGGAACATCGAAGTTTCTTTGGACATCGAAATGATGATTTCCATGGCGCCGGGCCTTTCGAAAATAATCGTGTATGAAGGCAACTTGAATAATTTCATTCCCAACGACGTGTTGAACCGGATCGCCACGGACGATGCCGCCAGCGAAATCAGTTGTTCCTGGGGTTGGAGCGGCGGACCTGATGCCACGACCGCGCAAATTTTTCAGATGATGATTTTGAACGGCCAGTCTTTTTTTAATGCTTCGGGCGATGACGCTGCGTATGCCAGCGGCGCATTGGACAATCCATCGAACGACGGCTCGCCTTCCAGCAGTCCGTTCATCACGCAAGTTGGCGGCGTGACGTTGACAACGAGCGGGCCGGGCGGTTCATGGCAATCGGAAACGGTTTGGAATCGCGGCAACAACATCGGCAGCAGCGGCGGCATCAGTTCGAGCAATTTGATTCCCGCCTGGCAGGCCGTCATTGACATGAGCGCCAATCACGGCTCGATGACGAATCGAAACATTCCCGATGTCGCGCTGACGGCGGAAAATGTTTTTGTTCTCTATGGCAACGGCAACAGCGCCGCCGTCGGCGGCACCAGTTGCGCGGCACCGCTTTGGGCGGGCTTCATCGCACTCGTCAATGAACAATCTCTGGCCAACGGCCATGCGCCGGTCGGCTTTATCAATCCCGCAATTTATGCGATTGGCCAAAGCGCGAATTACACCGCCGATTTTCACGACACCACCGTCGGAAATAATTTTAACAGCAGCAGCCCGGCAAATTTTCCCGCCGTTTCCGGCTACGATCTTTGCACGGGTTGGGGCACGCCCAAT
>JGI20207J14881_1000981_pt1 | contig 10056 bp, 18 predicted proteins | sample NGESurdeep092012_4_FD_14881 | JGI IMG/M metagenome (IMG submission 14881)
TCGGCGCATTGTTAAAGTATCTGAGTGAGAAAATCCGTAAAGAGCTATACAAGAAGGAAGAGGCAGCAAAGTCTGGAGTGGAACCTCTGTATAACGTCTTCCATCATTATGATTTGACCAAGGTTTTAGCGGATATGGGTAAAGTAGTTCTCGATAAGAAGTTCTTGCGATTGTCCGCTCAACGACAATTCAAGGCATTGAATGAATTTGCAAGCAAGGCAATCAAGGAACTAGATCAAAGACGGATCAACTTGGCGATCGCCGCAGGTGCTGAGCTTATGATTCAGCTCGGAAATTTGTACAACTTGAAGCCTGGTGATCCTGAGGTGATTAAGCTCATTCATGGCATGGTTCCCAGTGTCGAACACCAAGTGTCGTTCATCAAGAATCATTAGCCATCTTAACTGTTCCCATTGTGAAAGACGCAGACTTTTCATTAGGTCTGCGTCTTTTTTACATTTAAATAAGAAGGAAACTTAGCAAAAAAGTTCTAACATCGTCCCAGACCCCCAGCTAATGAACTCGAAGTGGTAATATACTGTTATGCCTGATACATATATCGCATGTGCCATGTCTGCTTTGCCGAGAGCGGAATACGAATCATTTCGAGAGACCGTGCTTGCCGTGTGCGATGCAGTTGGTAGCACCGGGCGTAAACCGTATTCAGAACCATTTGAAAATCTGGAAACTGAATTCGATAATCCTGCTGATGCAATGAAGAAAAACTTCCAAGTACTCGACCAAGTCACATTGTTCGTACTTCTATATACAACGAAGGAGGCAACGAGCGCTCTCATCGAGCTCGGATATGCTATGAAGCGTGCAATTCCGATACTCGTTTTCGCAAAAGAGGGGATTAAACTCCCGTTTTATCTTCGACAAACAGATTTTCCAAGTAATCAGATACGAGTAATCCGTTTTTCAGAAGAGACTGGGCTACCACAGCTTGTTGCGGAAAACCTAAGGTAAGCCGTCCCAACTTCATCCCAGATCCCCAGCCAAGGAAATTCTGTTATAGTAAAAGTATGTCTGATCGTCATTTAACCAGAACTGCGGTCTTTATAATTCTAGAGCGTGACAACAAAGTATTCTTTCTGCGTCGAGCCAATACCGGATGGGCAGATGGATTACTCGTCATTCCTTCGGGGCATGTTGATAAGGGGTATCAACCTCGGGAAGCGGTGGTCAAAGAAGCAAAGGAAGAAGCTGGTGTTGATATCGCAATTGAGGATTTAGAGTTTGTACATGCCGATTTCAATCGTGACAAATACAGTAATTATTACTTCAGGGCACGAACGTGGACAGGTGAGCCTGTTATGGGAGAGCCACACCTTTCTAGTGAGGCATTGTGGATTGATAAGGACAATCTGCCAAAGGACATAACTCCTCAGCTAAAGAATATGTTTGCTCAAATCAAAAAGGGTTCCTACTACTCAGAAATCGAGGATACTAGCTGATTTTTCCGAAATAAGTTCTAACATCGTCCCAGACCCCCAGCTAACTACTTGGTAAGTAAATTGTAATGCAGTGCTTCAACTCCAGTTGAAAAAGATTTCGATTCAATCAATTCGAGATTAATGGGGAATTCATTCTCTGTAAAAAGTCGTTTGCCACTACCCAGAATTATTGGATTCACGTTGAGTCTATATTCATCAATAAGACCAAGACGCATAAATTCCTGAGCTAGCGTAGGACTCCCGAGCATGAGCATGTTCTTTCCGGGCCCAGCTTTTCTTTTCTGTATTTCTTCGAGAGGATCTCCCTTTAGAAATTCAGTGCCTCCCCAGTCAGAATGCGTGAGCGTATTTGAAAATACAATTTTTTGGGCAGCATTTGCCCAGACCGAGTAATTGATGTCATGGCGTGACGCATTCGGTTTGTTGGCAGCAGTGGGCCAATAGCCTTCCATCATTTTAAAAGTATTCTTGCCGTAGATAGCTGCGTCCGCATCTGCTGTTATGCTTTCAACATAGTCCCACATCTCATCACCGAGTTTAATCCAATTCATTTCGCCATTCGGGCCAGCTACATAGCCGTCGAGTGACATGTGTATTAAGAAGACAATCTTTCGCATGTAGTAATTATATACTACGTATTAAAGTTCTAACATCGTCCCAGACCCCAGCAAATATAGAAAGTGTTACTATTACGAAATGAAGGAGCTGAATGCAAGAGCGTTCGTGGGACTTATTGCGTTGTTGGTTGTTGTCTCCGCCGCTCTTTTTCTTTCTGCTTGGACTTTCAACTATTGGCAGGCCTGGGTCTTTCTCATAGTTTTTTTCGGCTCTGCATTTCTCATCACTGTCTATCTGATGAAGAACGATCCGAAGCTTTTAGAGAGGCGAGTGACCGCGGGCCCGCTCAACGAAAAGGAAAAGAGTCAGAAGATCATACAATTCATTGCGCAATTTGCATTTCTTCTCGTACTTATTTTCCCCGTACTCGATCATCGTTTTGCGTGGTCTGTGGCACCTGTGTACCTAACTATTATCGGAGACATTCTTATCATCATTGGTTTCTATATTGTATTTCTTGTGTTTAAGGAAAACACGCATACGTCTGCGCTGATAGAGGTGGAAACGGACCAGAAGGTCGTATCAACCGGCCCGTATGCGTTCGTGCGTCATCCCATGTACATTGGCGCGCTCATCTTGCTTCTTGGTACGCCGCTTGCGCTCGGCTCACTGTGGGGAGTGCTTACCATAATCCCCATTAGCGTCGTAATAATCTGGAGACTTCTTGATGAAGAAAGATTTTTATCCAAAAATTTAAAAGGGTACGAAAAATATAAAAAAGAAACGCATTATCGTTTAATTCCGTTTATATTCTAAAATCCTTCCAACATCGTCCCAAACCCCCAGCTAAGTTGAGCTAGCACGCGGCGCCCATGGGTCTTGGGCGCTCGAAGTGCTTTAGATTTTAATACTTTACTCTTTTTTGATATTGCGTTAGGGTTGGGTCAGATTTCAATTCGCAGAAACGGAGGAAGTAACATGAATGCAATTCAACAGCTCGAAGCCGCGGTGCGTACCGACTTTCCAAACGCGAGCTTCAATACCGATCCACCCCAAAACTCCGAGACCGGTTATTGGCATCTTGATATTACCAACGGAGACAATAGGGTCTTCGTCGAATGGAGACCCAATCATGGCTTCGGCGTCTCTTTCGATGGCGAAGAAGGTACCAATCGAGAAATCGGCTTCGGTGAAGGTCCTCAGCATTTCTTTGAGGATCAAGGAAAAGCACTCGAAGAGATTCACAAGATGCTGAACGAATAAAAGCATCCAGTCAGAGTCTAACTGTGCCGCCTGAAAAGGCGGCACTTTTCTTTGCGCTCAAAGTCGTGTCGATTGAATCGTGCAGAATGTAGCTAAACCGCCTTGCAGGGCAAGCCCACCCTACGGTTCCAGCTCAAGTCGGCTAGCACTTAAAAAATACCACTTCTTTCGAAGTGGTATCAATTTTGCGTTTGTAGTCAATTCTTTTGGTTCAGTCGACTGAGTTCCATACCACGACAGAAGAGTGGTAGTGAAATGATGATCGCGAAGGTGGTCAGGGCAATAGAACTACTAGTGCTGAAATTGAGACTAATGGTTGGCCAATAGACCAATGCGATACACATTCCCCCTACACTGATGACGTATGCGTGCATCGCGGTAAATCCCAGATTAGAGAGTAGATATGCAACGATGGAAATTGAGCATATACCAGCAAGAATTTCGGCCTCCGTGCTTTCAAATATACGACTAAAGAAAAATCGAAATAATAAGCTGGCAAAAATACCATTAAGTACCCAAATGCCACAGAATGTCGACAGGTCACCCAGGTGAGGTGGTTGTAGAAGCCAGTGTAGATAAGTGCGTAATCTTTCTCTATACATTGAGCCCTCCTTAAACAGCTGCCGAATACACTAACATAGTTGTAAATGGGTTCCAACTCGTTACTACAGTCGTTCTTGCAGTATTACCGTTACTTTCTTACCCACTTCTTTTTTAATGATTTTGCGGATGTCGGCTTTTATAGGCAGCATGTGCACGCCTTCACCCATAGCCATGAACGATGATTGAAATGGTTCGCCGTCGACGGTACCTTTCACCTTTACCGCACCGTGCGTCTTAAAGAATGTTGCTGACTCGGGCCACACGACGTATGTCCATGCTCCCGCATTCGGGCTTTTTTGAAGTAACGCAGTAAATTTCTTACTAATCTTCATATATAGTAACTATATCAAATTCATTTCATCTTAAACAAGTCCTGACTTCGGTCCAAACCCCTAGCCAGACCGAAGCGTCAAATCTCAACCAGTTAAGAACATTCTGATATAATAGGGAAATGAAGCGCAAGAAATTCCACCTGTCGCACTCTATCGTTGGCACGGTGCTCCTCATACTTCTCGAAGGGGGTCTCCTCTCACTCTTGGGACACTCTCCTGTATATGCACATGCACGCTGGGTCCTTATTCTTACCCTTGCATTCTTTGGTGGAGTGGCAAACATAGTTGTTGCAACAGAAGTCATTGAAGAGGTGCGTAATGCCAGACACATGCTCGTTCTCCTGTCAGCAGTTGTTTCCATATTTCTTGTCTATTTTACTTTCCAGTATGGCTTTCTTATTTCGATTTTGCCGGATAGTTTCCAAGGGTTAACTACTAATCCAATCGACCTGCTTCTCCATAGCACGATGGTATTCGTCTTCAATCCTCTCTACCTCCCGACCAATGCCATCGCACGTGGTCTCTTGCTCATCAATACGTTTACTGCACTTGCGCTTGTGCTCTTCATCCTTCAAAACATCTGGCAGATTCGCGCTCATGACAAAGAAATTTCATAGTCTTTGAATATGAGAAAGAGTTTACGAGAATTTAATCCCGACAACATTGCAGAACTAGACCTCCACATGTGGCAGGCCTATTACGGACATAATTTCCTTCGACTGTTTTTTCTGCTTGTAGCTCTTGTACAGGAACAGTTTGGTTTGAATTATCTTCGTGCAGTTCAGGCAGCGTTTTATGCCGCTTCAGCAGCAGTAGACTTTCGCAAGAATAAAGGAAATGAAAATCGCGAAAGAATTTTAAAGAAACTAACACGTTTCAGTGCACTGGTATCTCGATACGCGTTAGAGCAATACGACTACGAAAAAGTAGCCGAGCTTGAACTTGATTGGTGGTTTGTCGACCGCTATCCAGAAAAGTACCCGTCAGGTGCTCGAGAAAAGGGACTGGGTCTGGCGATGTCGGCTATATATAACGTTGAACCCTCGAAACTTGATATGTATGCACGGTACCGAGCGGAGGCAATGGTATTGCAAGATGAGGCAGAGAAACAAGGAGTAACTGTTGATTGGAAGAATGTTGATATCTTGTTACATCAATCCTACAAATCCCTACATGAGGCTGTGAAGGGATAGAAATGTTCCAACATTGTTCCAGACCGCCAGCAAACTACCCTAGAATTACAATCGAGTATGTCACGATATGGCTTTCGTGTTACATTTTGTTCATGACTGAACAGGTAGAACCACAGTGGCTCAAATGGGCGCGTGAACTCCAATCTATTGCGCAGGCCGGCCTCGCATATAGCAAAAATGAATATGACCTGGAACGTTTCAAGCAGATTCTTTCACTTTCGGGCGAGATTATGGCTGAAGGATCAGGTGAGCCACTTGAACGGATAGAGAAGCTTTTTACAAACGAAGATGGATATCTGACTCCGAAGATTGATGTGCGTGGTGCCGTATTTCAGGATGGTCGCATTTTACTGGTCAGAGAAAATATGGACGCAGGGAAATGGACACTCCCAGGCGGCTGGGGTGATGTGAACAACACACCGAGTGAGAATGTCGAACGTGAAGTGCGAGAAGAAACAGGCCTAGACGTGAAAGCTCGGAAGATTGCTGCTGTTTACGATCGCACGAAACAAGGTCACGCCCTGGCGTCTCATTATTCGTACAAACTGTTTTTCATTTGTGAGTTAATTGGCGGTAAATTGCAAACAAGCCTTGAGACAGGAGAGAGTCGTTATTTTGCCGAACAAGAATTACCTCCCGAGGAAGAGCTTTCTCTTGCTCGTATACGGCTTTCCCAAATTCATCGAATGTTCGAGCATATGAGGCAGCCAGAACTTCCTACTGACTTTGATTAAACAAAATCTCAACATTAGTTTCCCATAAGGTACAATTGTATCTATGAAGATTCCTGAGACAATCCCACTGGATAAAGAAGGGCAGTACTGCATTGTCTGTTTCAAGGGCCCTGTTGAACGAGTAAAGAAAGATAACCTCACCTTCTATATGTGCCAATCATGTGGCAAGACCGAAGAGCGAAGTTTGGTCATAGACAATGCAATCTCTTGGTGGGTCGATACCGACCGCACGTATTGGCATGAGAGTGTCGGGGTGATCGTCGTAAACAAAGACAAAAAGATTCTCTGCATGCTTCGTCAGATTTTCCCCTTTGCATATACGATGCCCGCCGGGCACTTGGATAAAGACGAAGAGCCAGAGGATGCGGCGAGACGCGAATTGGAAGAGGAGACCGGTATTATTGCTCAGGGGACACTACGACATCTTGGTGATTTTGATATTTCCGATGACTCATGCCGGCGGGGGAGCGATGATCATAAGTCGCATTGGTATCAGTATCATCTTTCAGAGGACGCGCGGATAATACTGTCGGACGAAGCATCTGAGGCACATTGGTATACCCTCGATGAGATTAAAGCCTTAGATGCAGTAACGTATCCGCTCAAGGTAATTATCGAAAAATTAGGATTGTCGCTTATAGATTAAAAGAAGTTTTAACTTCGTCCCAGATCCTCAGTCAATCCTAGATTGATTCAGATTAGAATCAATTTTTTATGAGCACTTCATTAAAAATTCATACTCTGAGAGGTAGTATAGATATGAAAGAGTGCATATGAACAGCAATAAGAATCTTGCCGGTAAGATACTTACCTATACTTTTGCAATATTCTTATTCGTTATCGGTACCGATAAGATTGCGCAAACAGACCTCATCTCCAATTGGCAGAGTCTTGTCGGTCCGCTGACAAGCTTCCTATTGCCGCTGAGCGCAAGCTCAATCGTCATGGTAGAGGGTACTGTCGAGATCTTACTCGGAATACTTTTGCTTACGCCTTGGAAAAGAACTTCACTCGTCTTTCTCGTCGTGACGATAAGCATTGTCATCGTAGATCTTTTTTATCTGCATTTCTACAACCTCGCGATTCGGGAGATAATTCTCGTTATTGTTTGTTTCGCGATTTATCTATTGGATGAAAGGACTGCGGAACTAAGAACCCCCACATTGTCCACGGTGAGCTAGGAATTGCTTAACTCCGCAAGTATAGTTCTAACCTCATTCCACGCCACCAGTCAATGAATTTGCTATACTTTTCGTATGTTGAAAATAGATGAGCAAATAGTTGTTACCGAGAATTTTGATGTGCATCAAGATTGGGAAACCCCAATTCCTGGATTTTATATAGTTGCATCAAAAGATCTGACCAAGAAATCAATTGAAGATTTTACGGATACTGAATCAGTCGAACTTATACACCTCTTGAAACAAGTTCGTGGAGCCATGAAAGAAGTACTTGCTATAGATGTAGTGTATATATTTCAAAACGAAGACTCGAGTCACGGTTTCCATGTTTGGATGTTTCCTCGATACGAATGGATGAAAAAGTTTGGATTCAAAATTCAATCAGTACGGCCAATTATCGAATTCGCCCAGGAAACTATGGCGACCAATGAGGTGTTAAAGGAGGTTGGAGACGCAGCTGAGAAAATGAGAATTGCCCTGCTGTAGCCCCCATAAAAGTCCTAACATCTGATTGGGTGCAGGTGAATAGAAATGCTACAATTACTACTATGAGCATGGAGAGCGGACCACCGAGCGGACCAGGGGAGAAAAGCCCTAACATAATCGATATTACAGAAGCGCAAAGGTTGCGACGAGAAAAGCTTGTAGATGGTGAGGCATCGAAAGTCAGCGAATTGTTCACAGATTTGCAGAAATTGCGGGAGGATCTAGAGCGGAAAGGATTAGAATTGGACGGAAAGCTTAATACCTTGTTTGAACAACGGAAACAAGAAACACCTATCCGCATTGATGCGGAAAAGATTGAGGCAGGATTACAGCGTGCACGGAACGCGCTTCAGACTATGGTAACAGTGATGAACGATGGGGAGAGACTACTCACTGATGTGGCCCTTCAGTTATTTGATCTACCTGTTTAATCTACCCGCGTCTAAAACAGATGCTGATTCCAACGTCACCTCACACCCCCAGCAAAATTGACTAAACTCAAATTAAATTGTATTATTTATAGATGAAAAAGGTTGCTCGTTATGCGCTCGTTGGTGCGATGTTTATTGTCGCAATGCTCGGTATTCCACTTATATTTCCTAGCAAGGAGAATCCTTACAATGGGAAATCCCCAGAAAAGTCATCACTTGAAATCAAGAGTTGAGGTGAGAGATAAGTTCCAACTTCGTACCAAACTTCCAGCTAGTGGCTTATCTTTACAGAGGTCGGTCCTCTGTAAATTCTCAAGGAAAATCGGATGTGGGGAATTTCCGCAGGTTTAACTTTGCGTTTCCTTACACAGCGTGCTTATATGGCGGTTGAAGAACAACTAGGGAGAAGGTCAAATGGCAAACATTTTGCTTATTACCGATTACAGTAGAAGCAAGCAAGAAATCGAAGATGTTCAAACCTTGCTTAAAGAAGGCAAACACCACGTGGTTGTAACTGATCTATACCAAGCGGGTGTAAAATCTGAACAGTCGTGGGATGCCATCATTGTGTGGGTCGACTCGGCGAGTAGTGGCCAGAAAATAATCCGACTTATCCGCGAAGTCGGTGAAGAACACGAGGACACACCTATCGTCTACTGGCAGCCGAGTACTCTCGTGGTGAAGAATGTTTCTATCGCCTACGAGCCCAAAAGCTTTCCGTCTATGGTACACAATGTGCTCGCTGCGAAGAAAGAAGCAGAGAAAAAGAAGGTCGGCCCCGTGTAGCAATGCACGGGGCCTCTTTATATCTAGTTTGTACAAGCTTTACAAAGAAAATCTCAATACCATCCTAGTCCAAGCTGGCTACGAAACAGTGATATCAGATTATTGATGTAAATATAAATGAGAGGAGTTGGATGACGAGCCACCCGATAACGGCATAGCCAATCATTGCAAGAATGGCCACAACGTCTATCACCGATGTAGGCCCCATAGCCAAGCCTGGAAATGCTCCGGCAAACGGTCCTATAAGAGTGCCCGTGATACTGTAAACCCACGCAACGAACTCAGATGAGGGACTTGCCCCAAACAATTCCAAGACAATCCGCACAGCCAGAGCGAACTCAACGACGCCTAAAATCATGTTGATGAGGCGCGCGACGAATATCCCTGGGTAATAACGTTGTCTCAATACCATTTCAGCCATATCGATATTCTATTGTGTTGGTAGTGAACATACGATGAAGTAGTTATACGACAGACAACAGCTCCATCTTCACCTCAAACCCATACGTCCTAAGCTACAATGAAGTCATGAAAACAATGACATGCAGACAAATGGGCGGAGCGTGCGACCTCGCTTTCCATGGCGATACTGCCGACGAAGTAATCAAAGCGGAAGATGCTCATTTGAAAGAAATGACTGCAAAGGGAGATGAGGCGCACAAGCCAGCCGCTGAGCGGATGCAGGCAAGTTGGAAGCATCCGCTCGCTGGTATGAAATGGTATATAAAGACGAAGTCTGATTTCGCCGCTCTTCCAGAAGACAAGTAATGTACTAACAAGAAACCACCCAGATCGCCGAAATCAAAAGTGGATTGGTAGCGGGGAACCAAATAATACAAAAGGGCGGCACTTACATGTGCCGCCCTATTTTTTTGTGCCCAAAGATCAGTCTTCATCCGGTTCGCGCAGATAGTCGACCAAAGAGAGCACTTCTCTGTTGATTTTCTCATACTGCTTCATTTGTGATTCGACGTGATTGCAAATGATTTTAATCGTACGATCTGGCGAGTCGAACGCCTGAGCAATCGCTTC
>JGI20207J14881_1000982_pt1 | contig 10054 bp, 9 predicted proteins | sample NGESurdeep092012_4_FD_14881 | JGI IMG/M metagenome (IMG submission 14881)
GCCGCGGGCGACCGCATCTATCTCTATCGCGAGGGCCTCGTCTCGACCGCCTGGATCGGGCTCCTTGTCGCGCCGCCTGTGCTGGCGGTCATCAGCATCGCCGTGATGCCATGGGTTACGCGCTCGGAGCTTGCCATCGCACAGCCGGCGCGGGCCGAAGCCACCTTCTTCGCCGATTCGTTTCAGCGCCGCACCGGCAAGCCGCTGCAATACGTGGCCGGCGACCCGCAAATCGCTCTGCTGGTGGCGCTTGCCGCGCCGAGCCGGCCGCACGTCTATTTCGACTGGGCGCCGGAGCGCAGCCCGTGGGCGAAGCCCAGCGATCTTCGGCGCGCCGGCGCCGTCCTCGTATGGTCGGCGCCGGAGACCTCGCGCGACGCGCCGGCGCGGCTCAGAACACAATTTCCCGAGCTCGTTCCGGAGGTGCCGCGCTCCTTCGGGCGGCCGGTGCAGGGCTTCCTGCCGCTTCTGCGCCTCGGCTGGGCCGTCATCCGGCCGGCACCCGCACCGTAGCCGCACATAAATAACGGTGCATCGCTCCCAGAATCGCTTTGCCGAGGCCGGCCGCCTGCGAGGATAAATTAGCGGGGCAGCCCTCGCTCGCGTGCCTTAGGCCGCGCGAGGGCGGGCAGCGCATGGGGGAGAGCGTCATGTCGACACAGACGAGCGGACAGGACCAGGGCTCCGGCTTCGCCGGCTGGGCCGAGCGCTATTTCGGGCTGAAGGCGCAGGGCACGAACGTCCGGACCGAATTTATCGCCGGGCTCACGACCTTCCTGACGATGGTCTACATCGTCTTCGTCAACCCGGCGATTCTCGGCAAGACCGGCATGGACCCCGGTGCGGTGTTCGTCGCGACCTGCATCGCCGCCGCCGTCTCGACCATGGTGATGGCGCTGTATGCCAATTACCCGATCGCGCTCGCGCCGGGGATGGGCATCAACGCCTTCTTCGCCTTCACCGTCGTGCTCACCTACAAATATACGTGGCAGCAGGCGCTCGCCGCCGTGTTCTGCTCGGGTGTCATCTTCTTTCTGATCTCGATCTTCCGTATCCGCCAATATGTAATCGAGTCGATCCCGCACAATTTGAAACTGGCGGTCGCCGCCGGCGTCGGCCTGTTCCTTGGCATCATCGCGCTCGAAGAAGCGAAGGTCGTCGTCGCCCATCCGGCGACGCTCGTCACGCTCGGCGACCTGCGCCATTGGGAGCCGGTATTGATGCTGNTCGGCTTCGTTCTGATCGCGGCGCTCAATTATCGGCGCGTCATGGGCGGCACTTTGATCGGCATTCTNGTCGTCGCCATCATCGGCATCCCGCTCGGGCTCACGCACTATTCCGGCATCGTGTCNGTGCCGCCGTCGATCGCGCCGACTTTNTTCAAGCTCGACTTCTCGCGCGTGTTCGAGGGCACGTTCCTGATCGTGGTCCTCTCGATCCTGTTCATTGACGTGTTCGACAACGCCGGCACGCTGATCGGCGTTACGCAACGCACCGGGCTGATGAAAGAGGGCAAGCTCGCGCGCATGAAGCAGGCGCTGATCGCGGACTCGTTCGCGGCGATGTTCGGCTCCATCATCGGCACCTCGACGACGACGAGTTACATCGAGAGCGCTGCGGGCGTCGCCGCCGGCGGCCGTACCGGACTGAGCGCCGCCTTCGTCGCAATCCTGTTCGTGCTGGCGCTGTTCTTTTCGCCGCTCGCCGGCATGATCCCGGCCTACGCCACCTCGGCGGCGCTGTTCTATGTCGCCTGCGTGATGGTGCGCTCGCTCGCCGACATCGACTGGGAGGACATCACGGAATACGGACCGGCGGTGGTCGCGGCCGTCACCATGCCGCTGACTTATTCGATCGCCACCGGCATCGGCCTCGGCTTCATCACTTACGCGGCGGTGAAGATCCTCGCCGGCAAGTTACGTGAGGCGTCGCCGGCGGTGCTGGTCCTGGCCGTGATCTTCGCGGCGAAGTTCGCCATCACCGGATGAACCTGACGGCGTCCTCCTGGCTGTTCTGGGCGCTGCTGTCGGCGCTGTTTGCGGCGCTGACGGCAATCTTCGCCAAGATCGGCGTCGCGAATGTCAACTCCGACCTCGCCACCTTCATCCGCACATTGGTGGTGGTGGCGGCGCTTGGCCTGTTGCTGGCTGCAACCGGCAAATTTCAGACGCCGGGTTCGATCTCGCCGCGCAGCTATCTGTTCCTGTTTCTATCTGGCCTTGGCACCGGCGCGTCGTGGCTGTGCTATTTCCGCGCGCTCAAGCTCGGCGAGGCCGCCAAGGTCGCGCCGATCGACAAATTGTCGGTGGTGCTGGTCGCCGTGTTCGGCGTCGTGTTCCTGGGCGAGAAGCTGAGTGCGCCGAACTGGTTCGGCATAGCGTTGATCGCCGCCGGCGCGATCCTCGTCGCTTATCGCTAGCTCAGTTGAGCGGCTTGCTCAGCGTCATCGGTTTCATCACTTACGCGGTGGTGAAGATCCTCGCCGGCAAGTTCCGTGAGGCGTCGCCGGCGGTGCTGGTCCTGGCCGTGATCTTCGCGGCGAAATTCGCCATCACCGGATGAACCTGACGGCGCGCATGCTCGCGATCTAGTAGTGGAAGATTGCCGTGCTGGTTGGTCCGTTGCGAGACGGCCCCAGACCCTCGAACACCTCGACGTGTTTTGCGACATTATCGGATAACACGTCAGGATAGGCCCACACGTCGTCGAGAATGATGATGCCGCCCGAACTCATCGTGGGTTCGACGCGTCTGAAACAGATCGATCGCCAGCCCGGCGAAAGACTGAAGTCGTCGGCGCCGTCGATGAAGACGAGATCGTAACGGCCGCTGAAGGCCGCGAAATAATCGGACTGTTTGAACGCATCGGGGTCGCACACTGCGACCCATTGTCCCGAGATCTCCTCGTAGCCGATCTTGGGCACAGCGGCGCGAACGAGCGTGGCATTCACCAAGCCGCGCCGTTTGATTTCGGCGGCGGTCGCGTCGGCCCATTTGCCGTCGTGCTCGACCGATGTCAGCGATGCGCATCGTTCGGCCAGAAACACCGTCGACCCGCCGCTTCCGAACTCGAATGCCGTCATATTTGGGTGAAGTGATCGTTCGAGCGCGTCGATCGCGCCGAAGCTGATCCACGGGATGCCGGTCTGAAGGCACGATGCCTTCCGCAGGCGCAGCCATCGTGGCGCCGTCTGCGGATGCGTCAGCAGGTGAACGCCGACGCGCGCAACTTTCCGTGCCTGATCCAGCAAGGCCGCCCCCCAAGTCGCGCAATCTGCAACCAGAGGTGGTTTGCGTCAAGGATCGAACTTTTGAAGTTTTCGCATTTGGCAGGCCGAACTGGCCCGGCGTCCATTAATCGCCGCCGGCGCGGTCCTTGTCGCTTATCGCTAGCTCAGTTGAGCGGCTTGCTCAGCGTCATGCCGAAGTAGTTCGGCAACGGTGTTGAATCGTCCTTGCTGATGCCGCCGAGCCGCTTCGGATCGAGCGCCTCGATGCCGACCTGCGTGCCGGGTTGCTGCCGCTTGGTATCGAACTGGAGCACCGACGAACCGAGGTCGAAGCGGCCGGGATCGAAGCCGCCGCTGCCGGGCTGCGGCGGCTTGTAATTGAACGTGCCTTTATCATAGGCGGACGGCGGCAGGCTGAAGGTTTTGGCGTCGAGCGTCGTCGCCGGCGTCTCCGTCGGAGCTTGCGTCGCCGATTCCTGCGCGACGGCCGGCGCGGCCGTCGCGGTGATCATCAGCAGAGGAAGGAGTCGGAGCAGGGAACACATGATGAGAATCTAGCAAAGGCAGCCGCGTGAGGCCACTGCACGCGACATTCAGCCGCTCAACGCCTTTTTTATGGCGAGGAAATCCCGCCACGCAAATCGCTTCTGAAGCGGACTGCGCAGCAGGAAGGCCGGATGGAACGTCGGTATCGCGCGAATCTCGCGCTGACCCGTCTCGAACGAGAACCAGCGGCCGCGAATCTTGGTGATGCCGGTCTGACCGAGCAGCGTCTGCGCCGAAGGGCCGCCGAGGCAAACCAGGATGTCCGGATTGGCGAGTTCAATTTGCCGCATGATGAAGGGCAGGCAGACCTGCGTTTCCTGCGGTGTCGGCGTCCGGTTCCCGGGCGGACGCCACGGCACGACATTGGCGATATAGACCGAGTTCCGGTCGAGACCGATCGCCGCCAGCATCCGATCGAGCAATTTGCCGGACCGGCCGACGAAGGGCAGACCTTCGATGTCCTCNTCGCGNCCGGGCGCCTCGCCCACAAGCATGAGACGCGACTGCGGGTTNCCGTCGGCAAACACGAGCCGTGAGGCCGTCGCCTTCAGCGCGCAGCCGTCGAAGCGATCGAGGATCGCGCGCAGGTCCTCGAGCGTTGCCGCGCTTTTGGCCGCCTCACGCGCTTCCATGGCGGCGGCGTCCGGCGCGGCCGGCGCGAGTGCCGGCGCGGCGACCATGGGTCGCTGCGCAGTGGGAGGCTTCGGGGCGGCCGCTGGAGCGGTCCGGGGAGGCGGCGGCGCTTCGGCGAAGCGGTCCACGGCCTCCTCGCCGACGAGCGCATCCGCGCCGGCTTCGACATAGAAGTCGAGCAGTTGGCGGGCGGTTGGCGGGTCGGCAGGCATCGTGCTTGTTATCTAGCACGTTGTTGCCGCGGCGGCGCAAACGTGAACAATGACGGTTCAGGAGCGACAAGCATGGCCGAACTGCCCGCGCGCGAGGCGATGGAATTCGATGTGGTAATCGTCGGCGCGGGCCCCGCGGGCCTCGCGAGCGCAATCCGGCTCAAGCAAATCAATGCCGACATTTCCGTCGTCGTGGTGGAGAAGGGTTCGGAGGTTGGCGCCCACATCCTCTCCGGCGCGGTGGTCGATCCATTGGGGCTCGACCGCTTGCTGCCCGAGTGGCGCAACGAAGACTCGCCGCTGCGCACACAGGTCACCGACGACCGCTTCTACTATCTCGGCAAGGCGGGCAGCGTGCGGCTGCCGAGCCTGATGATGCCGCCGCTGATGAGCAATCACGGCAACTACATCGTTTCGCTCGGCGAGGTCTGCCGCTGGCTCGCCCAGAAAGCGGAAGCGCTCGGGGTCGAGATCTATCCCGGCTTCGCCGCGGCGGAAGTGCTTTACGACGACAGCGGCGCGGTCGCCGGCGTCGCCACCGGCGACATGGGCATCGGCAAGAACAACGAGCCCAAGGAGTCCTTCGCCCGCGGCATGGAGCTGCGCGCCAAGTACACTTTGTTCGCCGAAGGCGCGCGCGGCAATCTCGGCAAGCAACTGATCGCCAGGTTCGGCCTGGGCGAAGGACGCGATCCGCAGAAGTTCGGTCTCGGGCTGAAGGAGTTGTGGCAAGTCAGCCCGGAGAAGCACCGCAAGGGGCTGGTGCAGCATTCCTTCGGCTGGCCGCTCGACGGTTCGACCGGCGGCGGTTCGTTCCTCTATCATTTCGACGACAACCTCGTGTCGGTCGGCTTCGTGGTGCACCTGAATTACACGAACCCGTATGTCTCGCCGTTCGAGGAATTCCAACGCTTCAAGACGCACCCGCTGGTGCGCGAGACGTTCGAAGGCGGCAAGCGGCTCTCCTATGGCGCGCGCGCGCTGACGGAGGGCGGCTATCAGTCGGTGCCGAAATTGACATTCCCGGGCGGCGCGCTGATCGGCTGCGATGCAGGCTTCATGAACGTGCCGCGCATCAAGGGCAGCCACAACGCGATGCTGTCCGGCATCATGGCCGCGGAGGCGGCCGCCGCCGCGCTTGCGGCCGGCCGCAGCCACGACGAGCTGGCCGACTATGACAGCGGCTGGCGCAACTCGGCCATCGGCAAGGACCTCTGGCGCGTGCGCAACGCCAAGCCGCTGTGGTCGAAGTTCGGCACGCTCCTCGGCATTACCCTCGGCGGCCTCGACATGTGGACCAACACGTTCGGCTTCTCGCTGTTCGGCACGGTCCGCCACGACAAGCCGGACTACGCCTCGCTCAAGCCGGCGGCGGAGTGTGCGCCGATCGCCTATCCCAAACCCGACGGCAAGCTCACCTTCGACCGGCTGTCCTCGGTCTTCCTGTCGAACACGAATCACGAAGAGGACCAGCCGCCGCATCTGAAGGTGAAGGATCTGGATTTGCAGAAGCGCTCGGAACACGACGTCTTCGCCGGCCCTTCGGCTCGCTATTGCCCAGCCGGCGTCTACGAATGGGTCCAAGAATCAGAAGAGGGCGGCGCGCCTAAATTCGTCATCAACGCGCAGAACTGCGTCCACTGCAAAACCTGCGACATCAAGGACCCGAATCAGAACATCGTCTGGGTGCCGCCCGAGGGCGGCGGCGGTCCGAATTATCCCAACATGTAACCGGTCGGACGGCGGGAACGGCCACGATCCTGCCACATCGCGGCCCTCAACCTTGCGTGAGCGCCCGCAGAGGCGGTCGGTTCTTGCGGGGGCAAAGCAAAAAGGCCATTCTCGGCTCAACCTCGGCGGTTCGCGCACCGGCGCTGCGGCCGCATTATTGGAGCGTTTGCCAGTGACATTTTCGAGCCTTGTCCGCGGCCTCGCGGGCACCGCGCTTGCCGGTCTCTTCTTCTTGGCCCCGATCGAGATATCCGCGCAGCCAGGCAATCCCTCACAGGATTTCTCCGGCTTCACCGCCGCCGGCAGCTACCTCGCCGCGCGCCACGCCGGGCTCGAACGCGACGCCATTGCGGCGGCCGGTTTTTACCGTGACGCGCTCAGGCGCGACCCGAAGAACGGCGAACTGCTCGACCGCGCATTCCTGTCGCTGCTCGTCGGTGGCGACATCGACGGCACGGTCAAGCTCGCCGATCGGGTGGTGAAGGCCGACAAGACCGACCGCGTCGCCCGGCTCGTGCTCGGCGTCAGTGCGATCAAGCGCAAGCGCTTCCAGTCGGCACGGCGCGATCTCGCGCAGTCGGTGCGCGGTCCGATCACCGATCTGACGGCAACTTTGCTCACCGCCTGGGGCCAGTTCGGCGCCGGCGATTCCAAAGCCGCGGTGGCTGGCATCGACAAGCTCCAGGGACCGGACTGGTACGCTATCTTCAAGGATTTGCACGCCGGCATGATTCTCGACGTCGCCGGCCAGGAGAAAGACGCCGGTACCCGGCTCGAGCGGGCCTACAAGCTCGATTCGTCGGCGCTGCGCGTGGTGGAGGCCTGGGGCAGTTGGGTCTCGCGCAACCGCTCGCCGGCCGAGGCGCTCACGGTCTTCGAAACCTTCGACAAGCAGGTGCCGCGGCATCCGCTCGTCGTCGCGGCAATGGAGAAGCTGAAGAAGGGCGAGAAGCTGCCGCTGCTCGTCGACAACGCTTCTTTCGGCGCCGCCGAGGCGCTGTACGGGCTTGGCGCCTCGCTCGGCCGGCGCGGCGGCGAGGACCTCGGCCTCGTCTATCTCCAACTCGCGCTCTATCTCGAGCCCAATCATCCGCTCGCACTGTTGTCGCTCGCCGACCTCTACGAGTCGCTCAAGAAGCCTGAGCTCGCGATCAAGGCCTACGAGCGCATTGCTTCATCGTCGCCTTTGCATCGCAACGCCGCCATCCAGATGGCCACCGATCTCGACGCGCTCGACCGTGGCGAGGAGGCGGAGAAGCATCTCCAGGCGCTGGTCAAGGAATTTCCGGACGACCTCGAGGCCATCGTGGCGCTCGGCAATGTCCAGCGCGGCCACAAGAAGTTCGCCGAATGTGCCGACACCTACAGCAAGGGCATCAAGACACTCGGCACGCCGGAGAAAGCGAACTGGGTGTTGTTCTATTTCCGCGGCATCTGTTTCGAGCGCTCGCACAACTGGGCCGGGGCGGAAACCGATCTGAAGAAAGCGCTCGAGCTGTATCCCGACCAGCCCCAGGTGCTCAATTATCTCGGTTATTCCTGGATCGACCAGGGCGTGCATCTCGACGACGGCATGTCGATGATCAAGAAGGCCGTCCAGCAACGGCCCGATGACGGCTACATCGTCGACTCGCTCGGCTGGGCCTATTTCCGCCTCGGCGATTACGACTCCTCCGTGAAGCAGCTCGAGCGCGCCATCGAGCTCAAGCCGGAAGACTCGACCATCAACGACCATCTTGGCGACGCCTATTGGCGCGTCGGGCGTACGCTCGAGGCGCAGTTCCAGTGGGCGCATGCGCGCGACCTCAAGCCCGATCCCGACGACCTGCCGAAGATTCTCGAGAAGCTGAAAAACGGGCTGCCGGACGAGACTTCCTCGCAGGCGAACAAGGCGCCGCCGAAGAAAGAAGGCAACGGCGGTTAGCCGTTCCTCCGCAAGCATCCATCTCTAAGCGCATCCAATCGCCGCTCGCCCCCGCGACAGCGGGGGCCTAGCTGGGCTTCTCGGCGCTAGGTCTCCGCTTTCGCGGAGACGAACGGATGCTAAAACCCTGCACATGAGTCAGCCCGCGACCGACTTCGCCCCCGCCAAAATCAACCTGACGCTGCGGGTGATCGGGCGCCGCGCCGACGGCTATCACGAGCTGGAGAGCCTGGTCGCTTTCGCGGATGTCGGCGATACGCTGACGTTAACGCCGGGCGACGAGACGACGCTTCACGTCGCCGGCCCGTTCGGCGGCGTTTGCGGCGAGACCAAGGATAATCTCGTGCTCAAGGCCGCTGCGGCGCTCGCCGCGCGCGTCCCGGAAATGCGTGGCGGCGCGTTTGGGCTCGAGAAGAAGCTTCCGGTCGCGTCCGGCATCGGTGGCGGCTCCTCGGATGCGGCCGCGGCGTTGCGGCTCATGGCGCGCGCGAACGGGATCGCCCTCGACGATCCGCGCCTCGCGGCCGCCGCGCTCGCGGTCGGCGCCGACGTCCCGGTCTGCGTGGCGGCGAAGGCGCGCGTGATGCGTGGCATCGGCGAGGTGCTCTCCGCGCCGCTCGCCATGCCGCGTCTGCAGGCGGTGCTGGTTAATCCGGGCGTGCCGACCGCGACACGGGACGTGTTCAGGGCCTTTGCCGGCCTGCATGGCGATTCAACGCCGCTTGGCGACGTGCCGCAGGCGGGGCTGCTCGAGTTTCTGCGCGCGCACGGCAACGACCTGACGCCGGCGGCGATCGCCTGCGTGCCGGCCGTCGGCGAGGTGCTCGACGTGCTCGCGACGCTTGCCGACGTGCGGCTCGCGCGCATGTCAGGCTCGGGCTCGACCTGCTTCGCGGTGTTCGATACGCCATCCGCGGCCGCCGCGGCGGCGGAGACGCTCGCGGTCGCCTATCCGGACTGGTGGGTCAGTGCGGCCACGCTCGGTTGAGGCGCCTTCGAGCGACGCGCGGATGCCTTGCAAAAAGCTCGATTTAGAGAGAACTGTTGATCCTGCGCCGTCCTATATTCGTCGGCACCACGGAGAAGTCGCATGAAGATCGGCTGGCTCGCTGTCGCATTCGCCGCTGGCGCGCTCGTCGCTGGCGATCCGGCGCTGGCCCGCCCGCGCCACAAGCCGGCGCGGCCGCCCCATTGCGCGGATCGGCCGATCGAATTCTCCTGGCTCGGCGTGTTGCTCAACACGCGCCCCGAAGCGAACGGCTGCGCCCCTGCAGTCTACCAATATGGCCAATACATCGGCCAGGACCCGGATCCGAACATCCGTTTCCAACTGCTGCGCGACCCGGCGACGGGCTACGGGTCGGATCTCCAGAAATAACGTTGTCTTTCAGAAAGCCCGTGCGATCGAGAAGTCGACCGCCTCTTCCAGAGCCTGCTTGATCGCCGAATCCGGCGCGAGCGCCAGCGCATCCTTGGCGATGGCGCCATAGTGACGTGCGCGGCCGAGCGTGTCCTCGATCGCGTGGTGCTTGGCCATCAGCGCCAGCGCCTTATCGAGATCGCCGTCCTCGACCTTGCCCTCGACCAGAGTGCGATTCCAGAATGCGCGCTCGGTTTCGTTGCCGCGCCGAAACGACAGCACGACCGGCAGCGTCACCTTGCCCTCACGGAAGTCGTCGCCGACGTTCTTGCCGAGCTTGGCAGCCTTGCCGCCGTAATCGAGCGCGTCGTCCACGAGCTGGAAGGCGATGCCGAGATTCATACCGAAAGAGCGGCAGG
>JGI20207J14881_1000984_pt1 | contig 10052 bp, 9 predicted proteins | sample NGESurdeep092012_4_FD_14881 | JGI IMG/M metagenome (IMG submission 14881)
GGACGGTCGCGCTCCCCTTGCGCAATTCTTGCGAGACTTTGAATTCAATCGGCAAACCGTGGCAATCCCAGCCGGGAACATACGGCGCGCTGAAACCCCGCAGCGTTTTATATTTAATGATGATGTCTTTGAGAATTTTATTCAGCGCCGTGCCGATATGAACATCACCATTGGCGAACGGCGGACCGTCGTGCAGGACGAATTTCGGCGCGTTCTCTTTATCGCGTTGTTGCTGGATTTTTTCGTAAAACTGCGCGGCTTCCCATTTCTTGAGGCGTTCCGGTTCACGCGCGACGAGGTCGGCGCGCATCGCGAAGTCGGTTCGCGGCAGATTTAGTGTGTTTTTGTAGTCCGTCGCCATTTTTAGGAACGCAGACGGTAGCAGCGGGAAATTTGAGTGTCAACGGACGCGCGGAGCATTGGTTTGGATGAAATCGAGGCCATAAACAAAAAAACCGGGTCAAGCGGTCAGAAGGTGACCGAGAGACCCGGGGAATTTAGAATGAGTAACAACGTGGGATCACGGAGAACTCCAATTTGCGCCGTTACCAGAACGCAAATCGAAAACTTACAATCAAAGATCATTGGCAACCACCTCCAAAGCGTTGCCTCTGGAAACAGTAAATCACTTATCCTTATTTTTGTCAAATTATTTTTTGAAGTATAAGCATAAATACTTTAAGCCGAGGTTTTTATTAGCTGGAATCTTTAATAAGAACTGCCATTGAAAAGTTTTATCGAGGTCATTTAGAGAAATTCGGAAAAACAGAAGGTTGAAAACTTTGACCGCGCGGATGTTTTAGATTATGCTTCTAAAAGAAGCGCGGCTCCATTTGAAACGAGATCAATCTCCTTTCAAAAAAACCAGAAAACGTTTGATTTTATTGAATGGAAGATGTTTGTGAATAACTTGCGAACAAGAGTTAATATGTTGTCCTCGAAACTTGGGCTGCGATTGCGTAAAAACGTTCGTGTCCACAGAAGTTGTCCCGGGCGTTTTCAGGGTTGTGAACAAAATCAGCACAGGCGAACCGGCGGCTAGGTTTTTAACTAGTTGAAAACAAGGCGTTTATTTTAATTTAATTATGATTATTTTGGCAAGAAAAGCGAATTGGCTTTGGCGTTGGAAAACCAGTCATTCTTTTTTCAAAGGATTCGCCCATAAAAATGACCATCAAAATTCCGGTTTTGAGGTCAGGTGAATAAAATGCTTGTAAAACCGACTTTTTGACCCCAATGCAAATGCAACTTTCAGCTGAAAAAATTTGGAGCTCCGCGCAAGAGCACCTTCGCGCCAGCATGAATGCAGACACTTATAATATGTGGTTTGCCCCGTTGCGGGCGAGTGCGATTGACGCGAGCCACGTCACCCTGGAGGCCTCCAACGAATTTTGCGAAGTCTGGCTCAAGGACAATTACATCGGCTTGTTGCAAAAGGCTTTTGCCGTGGCGTCGGGCCGCCAACTGCAAATCAAATTCAAGACCGTTTCTGGAAATCCTTCACTGGCCACGGCGATAGTGACGGCTGCATCCGCAAAAAAAACGGAGCCGGGTCATGAGCGGGTTTTGCATAATGGCGAACCGCATTTTAACCCTAAAAACACTTTCGATTCGTTCGTCGTCGGCAACAATAACAATTTCGCCTACGCTGCGGCATTGGCCGTGGCGCAAGCGCCGGGAAAATCTTATAATCCGCTTTTTCTTTACGGCGGCGTCGGTTTGGGAAAAACACATTTGCTCCACGCCATCGGCCAGCACGTCGCAGTGAACAAAAAAGGCGCGCGCGTCGCTTATTTATCATCGGAAAAATTCACGAACGAATACATTGACGGCATTCAAAACAACAAGCTTGCGGCCTTTCGCAAAAAACATCGCCAGACCGATGTGCTGTTAATTGACGACATTCAATTTCTTGCCGGCAAAGAACGCATTCAGGAAGAATTTTTCCATACATTTAACGCACTACATGAGTCGCATAAACAGATCGTCTTGACCTGCGACCGTCCGGCCAGCGAAATTCAGGGACTCGAGCATCGCCTCGTCTCGCGTTTTGAATGGGGTTTGGTCACCGATTTGCAACCGCCGGACATCGAAATGCGCCGGGCGATTCTCAACAAAAAAGCCCAATTGATGGGGGCCGTGCTGCCGGAAGACGTGCTGGATTTTCTAGCCAACCGCATTCGCACCAACGTGCGCCGTCTCGAAGGCGCGCTTATCCGGGTCGCTTCTTATGCCTCGCTCACCGGCAAAAAATTGAGCATTGAGGTCATCGAAGGTTTGTTGCGCGAAATTCTTCACGAAGAAGGCCGTTTTTCCATCAGCATCGAAGTCATCCAGAAAAAAGTTGCGGAACATTTTGACATTCGCCTTGCCGACATGACCAGCAAACGTCGCCCGGAAAACATCGCTTTTCCGCGCCAGATCGCCATGTATCTGTCGCGCCAGATGACCGAAAGCTCGCTCAACACCATCGGCGAAGCTTACGGCGGCCGCGACCACGGAACGGTTTTGCACGCCTGCCGTCTCGTTAAAGATCGCATGGAAGTGGACGCCAACGTCCGTCAGGTCGTTCATTATTTGGAAAAGCAGTTGATGCGTTAATTTCCGCGCTCGACACTCGACCTTCGACCCTCGACATTTTTGCCATGCCGGTCATCGAAGTCAGCCATCTCACCAAAGCCTTTCGCACTTACAAAAAGCAACCCGGATTTGCCGGCGCGATCAAAGGACTTTTTCGCCGTCAATATGAACAAACCGTTGCCGTCAACGAAGTCAGTTTCAAAATTGAACCCGGCGAACTCGTTGGATTTCTTGGACCCAACGGCGCGGGCAAAACGACCACTTTGAAAATGCTCGCCGGCCTGCTTTATCCGACGAGCGGTTCCGCAAAAGTTTTGGGTTACACGCCATGGGAACGCGCTGATGGTTATCGGCGGCAGTTTGCGTTGCTGCTCGGCCAGAAAAATCAGTTGTGGTGGGATTTGCCCGCGCGTGAATCGCTGGAATTGAATGCAAAAATCTACGGCATTCCCCCAGAACGCTTCGAGCAAACCGTCGGCGAAATGACCGAGTTGCTCAACGTCAAAGACAAGCTCAACGTCAGTGTGCGTGAACTTTCCCTCGGCGAGCGCATGAAAATGGAACTTATTGCGTCGCTGCTGCACGAGCCGAAAGTTCTTTTTCTCGACGAACCGACCATCGGCCTCGACGTGACCTCGCAGAAAACCGTGCGTGATTTTATTCGCCGCCACAATTCCGAGCGCAAGACCACCATTTTGCTGACGAGTCATTATATGGCCGATATTCAGGAATTGTGCGAGCGCGCCATCATCATTGATCACGGCAAAATTTTCTTCGACGGCAAGTTGAGCGAAATTGTGGATCGCTTCGCCGATTTCAAACTCGTCACGATTCAATGCGAAAAGGCAAATGAATTTTCACCTGAAAAATTAAATAAATACGGCGAAGTTGTTGAAAAAACTTCCGGCGAAATCAAATTCAAAGTTAAGCGCGACCGTGTCATTTCCGTTTGCAAATCGCTGCTGGACGATTTGCCGGTGAGCGACATTGATATTCAGGAAGTGCCGATTGAAGATGTCATCCGCCAGATTTTTGCGCGCTGATTAAATTGTAATCGGCCAAAATTTCAAATACTTTTTGGAAATGAAATGTCCAAAGTGCAAGGTTGATCTCCAAACACAAAATGATCGCGGCGTAGCAGTCGCCGCTTGTCCAAAATGCCGGGGAATGTGGCTGACGCCCGCCGAACTGGATGAATTGGAAAATGAGGCTTTCTCAAATGAAGCGAATAAAGGCTCGCTTTATCTTGCCACCGAAAAATCCGACCTCAAATGTCCAGTTTGTTCGATACCGCTAAAACGGTTCGACTATCGGTTCTTTGATTTGCAACTTGATTGCTGTCCGGAACACGGTTTTTGGCTGGACAAAGGCGAAGACGATCAAATTTTGGAATTGATGCGCGGCGAAGAAGCTCGCATTGAAAGAAAATTTGGCGCGGAAAATTCGTGGGCGAAATATATCAATCACTTGCGCTCGCCAGGCTTCTTTTCAAAAATCAAAGATTTGTTTCATCAGTAGCGCGTGGATATTTTTCTTCAAACCGCGATGGACGAAGCCAAAAAAAGTTTGGCCGAAGGCGGCATTCCCATCGGTTCGGTTTTGGTTTGCGATGGAAAAATCATCGGGCGCGGGCACAACCAGCGCGTGCAGTGCGGCAGCGTGATTCATCACGCGGAAATGAATTGCCTCGAAAATGCCGGGCGGCTCCAGGCTGATATTTATTCGCGCTGCATTTTATATTCCACGCTTTCGCCGTGCCCGATGTGCAGCGGCGCGGCGTTGCTTTACAAAATTCCGCGCATCGTCGTCGGCGAGAACAAAACGTTTCAAGGGCCGGAGGAATACGTCCGCTCGCAAGGCGTGAAGGTGGAAGTGCTGCAAGACGCCGCGTGCATTAAGCTGATGCGCGACTTCATCAACGCCAGCCCGGAACTTTGGAATGAAGATATTGGCGTAAAATTCCGTTGAGGCAAAAGCCCTTTGAAATTAAAACTCGAAAAATTCCTCCGTCCGCTTCAAATTAAAACGTGTCCGCCATTGAACGCACCATTCAAGTCACCTGGCCGCTGCGCGTTTTTTTTACCGAAAACGTTTTTGCGCCGGACAATTTGATTTTGAAAAATGCTTTGGCCAACGGGAAAAAAACTTCGCCGAAAGTTCTCGTCATTCTTGAAGACGCGCTTGCCCAAGCTCAACCCGAACTTTCGCAAAAAATTGAAAATTATTTTTCCGCGCACAAATCCGAACTGCAACTCGTCCGTTCGCCGCTGTTCGTTTGCGGCGGCGAACACTCAAAAAATTCCATCACCCTCGTCACCGAAATCCTTTCGCAATTGGATCGTCATCACATTGACCGCCATTCTTTTTTGATTGCGATTGGCGGCGGCGCGCTGCTCGACGTCGCCGGATTTGCCGCCGCCACCGCGCATCGCGGCGTCCGCCACATTCGCATTCCAACGACAACTTTGTCGCAAGCCGATTCCGGCGTCGGCGTCAAAAACGGCATCAACGCGTTCGGCAAAAAAAACTTCGTCGGCACGTTCGCGCCGCCGCACGCCGTCATCAACGATTTCAATTTGCTCGCAACTTTGGCGCCGCGCGCCAAACGCGCCGGTTACATCGAAGCCGTGAAAGTCGCCTGCATTCGCGACCCAAAATTTTTCGGCGAAATCGAACGCGACGCGGAAAAATTGATTTCGTTCGACCCGGTCACGATGAAAAATTTGATTCATCGCTGCGCCGAATTGCATTTGGAACACATCGCCACGAGCGGCGATCCGTTTGAAATCGGCTCGGCGCGTCCGCTGGATTTCGGCCATTGGTCGGCGCACAAATTGGAGCAACTTTCCAGTTTCAGAATACCGCACGGCGAGGCCGTCGCCATTGGCATCGCGCTCGATGTAATTTATTCGCGCAACGCAGGTTTGCTCGAAAAAAATTCTGCCGAACGCATTTTGAAATTGCTCGAAAAACTCGGCTTCAAATTATTTGCCGATGAATTGCTCGCGAAAAATTCTGCCGGCGAATTTCAGATTTTGCTTGGCCTCGAAGAATTTCGCGAACATCTCGGCGGCGAATTGACGATTACCCTTTTGCGCGAAATCGGTCGCGGCGTGGAAGTGAACGAAATGAATCCGCAAAAAATTATCGAAGCCATCCGCGAACTGGAACAACGTCGCAGTCATTGAGTTTTAGCCGCAGATGGACACAGATTTTCACAAATGAAAAATCTTTTCCCATCTGGGTTTCATCTGTGTCCATCTGTGGCTAAAATCCATTTGTGAATCGTCTCGCGATCATCAACGTCGTTGGCCTGACCGAAGCGCTCGTCGGCGAACACACGCCGCGCATTTTGGAATTTGTAAAACGCGGCGCGCTCGCCAACATTTCGCCTGCATTTCCCGCCGTCACTTGCACCGCGCAATCAAACTATCTGACCGGCAAAAATCCGGCGCAACACGGCATCGTTGGCAACGGCTGGTTCAATCGCGAACTTGCGGAAATTCATTTTTGGAAACAATCGAATCACATTGTTCAAAGCCCAAAATTGTGGGATGCGCTTCATGTGCAATCTGAAATCGCAAATCGTAAATCATCAATCGTAAATTTGTTCTGGTGGTTCAACATGTATTCGAGCGTGGATTTTTCCATCACGCCGCGCCCGGTTTACCGCGCCGACGGCGGAAAAATTTTCGACATTTATTCCTGGCCATATTCGATTCGCGAAGAAATTAAAAAAGATTTGGGTGAGTTTCCATTCTTCGGATTTTGGGGACCGGCGGCGGGAATCAAAACGCCACGAGGTTCCGCCGATTGCGCGACGCGCTGGATTGCTGAATCCGCAAAGTGGATTGAAAATAAATTTTCGCCGACGCTGAATCTGATTTATCTGCCGCACTTGGATTACAATTTGCAGCGACACGGAACTTACGATGTTTCAGGGAATTTGCATCCGAAAATTATTCCCGATTTGCGCGCGATTGATTCCATTGTCGGCGACTTGATTGATTTTTTTCGTTCGCGCGAAGTGGAAATTATTTTGCTTTCGGAATACGGAATCACAAATGTGGACACGCCGGTTCATTTGAACCGGATTTTTCGCGAGCGCGGCTGGCTGGCAATCAAAGACGAACTGGGGCTGGAAATTTTGGACGCGGGCGCGAGCAAAGTTTTCGCGGTTGCTGACCATCAAGTCGCGCACATTTATTTGAATGATGCGTCGCTGGAAAATTCTGTGCGCGAGGTTTTGGAAAAAACTTCCGGCGTGGAAAAAGTTTTGGGCAAAGCGGAGAAAATCGCGGCGGGCATTGATCATTCGCGCGCGGGCGATTTGATTGCGGTTGCGCAGGAAAATGCCTGGTTCACTTATTATTATTGGCTGGACGACGCGCGGGCGCCGGATTTTGCGCGGACGATTGACATTCATCGCAAGCCCGGCTACGACCCGGCGGAACTTTTTCTCGATCCAAAAATTGCGTTTCCAAAATTAAAAATTGCGCGGCGGTTGCTGCAAAAAAAACTGGGGTTTCGAATGTTGATGGACGTGATTCCCCTCGACGCAACTTTGGTGAAAGGTTCGCACGGTCGCGTTTCTGCGAATAAAAAAGACTGGCCGGTGATCATTGCCGGGGAGCCGGAATTTTTGCCGGCGAAAGAAATTCAGTCAACCGACGTTTTTCAATTTCTGCTTCGACATTTTGACAATTAAAAATGCAAAGTGGTTTCGCGCAAGGAAGCCTTTTAATTTTAGGCTATTTATCCAATCGCAGTAATGTTTGGATGGAAACGCCCAGAACTCGTACAGTTTTGATGATAGTTTCCCGACCGGCGAGCTTGCCGATGAGTTTTGAGTTTAGGTTTTCCTCTTCCAGTTCGCGCCAAAAGCGATTCTCCGCCCTGCCAAAACCAGCATGAATTATAGATAAAAAAAATGAATTTACAAGTCGCAGCTTTTTGCCGACCGGGATGAAATAAACTGAAACAGCCCTTGACGCCCGCCCGCCACTTCTGAAGAATGCCCTCACTCCCATGAAGGCAAAACGGACAATCAAATCCCACTGCCGGATTTTCCCCGGCAGACTGCCGCGCTCCTCCGGCACACGCCCGACCTTCTCCGGCAACTCCCTGCGCTTCTCCGGCACGAACCGGAATTGCTCCGTCAACTGCCGGAATACCTCCGGCACGCGCCCGAACTCCTCCGGCAACTACCGGAACTGTTCCGGCACACGCCGGAGTTGCTCGGCGGTCTGCCCGAATTGTTCCGGCACGCGCCGGAACTCCTCCGACAACTGCCGGAGCTTCCCGGAAGTCTGCCGGAATCATTCCGGCACGCCACAACCCTTCAAAAACCCTTGTTTTTCTATGATTTCCAGGAAATTCACCCACAAACACTAACCACCCACTAACAACTGATTATGGCAAAACGCGACGCAGTTCCCAAGACCCAAGACGGCTACCTCAAATGGCATGACACCCTCAAAGCGGGCGTCAGCCTCACCACCCCCGGCGCATCCGCAACCGACTTGGCGATGCTCACGGCGGACAACGCCGACCTGCACGCCAAAATGACGGCGGCGACTACTGCCGACAACGCCAGCAAAGCCGCGCACACCGCCTTGAATGCCTCCATCGCCAACAGCCAGAAAAACGCCCGCGCCCTCGCGCAACGCATCAAGAAAAGCACCGCCTACACCCAGCCCCTTGGCAATATGCTGGGCATTGAAGGGCCGCAAGATTCCGTGGACATGACCCTGCAAAAGCCGACGCTGGACGCCACGCCCGGCCTCGGCGGCGTTGTGGAGATTGGCTTCAACAAGATGGATGCCGAAGGCGTTCACATTTACGGCATGAGAGACGGCGACGCGGGATTCACTTTGCTCGCCAGCGAAACCCATTCGCCCTATGTGGACAATCGCCCGTTGCTGACGGCGGGCAAACCCGAAGTGCGCCAATACAAAGCCACGTTCTTCCTCGGCAAAAGCGAAATTGGTTTGGCAAGCGATGTCGTTCCCGCGACGGCTGCGCCGTGATGAAGGATTAACCCAACGCGATGATTTCGCCAAGGCGGAATCGCCGCAAACAGAAAGAAAAAATATGAACACCCATGCCTTAAAAATTCTCGCCGCAACGAAGTTGCTGCCGCTGCTGTTGCTGTTGGCGCTGCCCCAGTCCGGCTGGGCGCAGACCCAGTTTAGTGTGGGGCCGTTTTACTATCAACTTGTTGGCGCATATAATAGTCCGGGCACTTACGCAATCATCTACCACTACGATGATTCCGAAGGAGCGAACGTGACCATCCCCACCACGGTCAGCGATTTTTTCTTTACCGGGGGGTATACCATACCAGTTACCACCTTGGGGGGTGGGTCATATGAGGAATTATTCAACGCCACCGCGGCCGCCACCGTGAAGAGCGTTACCATCGGCAACGGCATCACCACCATCGGGGAGAATGCGTTCAACGGATGCACCAACCTGACCAGTGTTACCATTCCCAGCAGCGTCACCAGCATCGGGGAAGATGCGTTCGCCAATTGCAGCAGTCTGCCCAAAGTTACCATCGGCAACGGTGTCACCAACGTCGCGCAAGAAGCGTTCTATTCCTGCACCAGCCTGACCAACGTCACGATTGGCAGCAGCGTCACCAGCTTCGGGGAAGATGCGTTCGAAAGCTGCTATAGCTTGAGGGCAGTCTATTTCCAAGGCAACTCTCCGACTCAAAGCACTCTCAATGGCTTTATTATTTTCGAATTAAACCACGACGATATCGCCTATGTCCGGCCGGGCACCACGGGCTGGCAGAATTATTTTGATGGTTTGCCAGTTATCGTAACCAATTTCATTGGAAGTCTCGTCGGCGGAGTTTCAAACATTGTGGGCAATGTCACGGTGAAACACCCGGACGGCGCGACAAGCACCCTCAAACCGGGTGATCCAATCCTAATGGGAGACATCATACAGACGCCACTCGGCGGCGGGGCCGTTATTCAATTCAACGATAATACGACGCTTGCAATGGCTGAACGTGGCAGTGTCACGATAGATAATTACGTTTATAATCCCAACGACAATTCTAAGAACTCATTTTTGGGTCACCTAGAAGGCGCATTTGCTTGGGTCTCGGGACAAATCGGAAAAAAAGAAAATCCCGACGTCAATATCGAAACCGCCGTGGGGAGCATCGGCATCCGGGGAACACAATTTATCTCCCAGCAAGACCCTTGTTCCTCCACTCAAACGGTCTATCTTATCGAGGGCGAACTGGGCATCACGCCGCTGGATACGCCCGGCGTGACGAACATCTGCGATGCCCCCGTCACGATTTACATCACTCCCGACAGCGTCACCACCAACACATTGAATCAGGCCATGTATGATTCCATCAGCAATCAGGTGTTCCAGAACACGGGCATCGTGACATTCGGGTCGTGGCTGGAGCAGTATTTTGGCTGCACCAACGATCCCGACGCCGC
>JGI20207J14881_1000985_pt1 | contig 10048 bp, 13 predicted proteins | sample NGESurdeep092012_4_FD_14881 | JGI IMG/M metagenome (IMG submission 14881)
CTCCAATCGCCTCGTACCGCACGGTCACAACACCCACCTCGTTACCAAGTTCTGGCAGGGCCGGAGTTGTACCCGCTATCCACCGTGCGCTCGGCCGGGGGGCCGACGCGGATCGCCCAAAGATACGGCAGGCGGCGCCTCTGCCTCATTGGCGGGCACCGATCCATTGAATTCCCGGCGGCCGCTATCAAATGAGGGCGGAAAGGTGATCCATGACGGAGCTTCGCAACGACTGGATGTGGTCGGAGGCCTGCGAGATGCTGGCCCGGGCCGAGCGCATGCATCGGGAGTTCTTCCGCCCAGCCCGGACGGCTGCGCGGGTCCCGGCCTGGGAGCCGCCCATCGACGTGCTGGAGACGGACCGCGCGGCGCTCGTCTTCATCGCCCTGCCCGGCGTCGACCCCGATCGGGTCGAGGCGGTCATCGAGGATGATTGCCTTCTGGTGGCGGGTCTTCGCGTGCTGCCCGCCGAGCTTCAGACCGCGACCATCCATCGCCTCGAACTGCCGCAAGGTCGCTTCGAACGGCGCGTGCGGTTGCCGGCGGGACGCTACGTCAATGTCCGCCGGTCGATGGCGAATGGCTGTCTGTTGATCACCCTGGAGAAGGGAACTTTCCGTGGTTGAGTTAGAAAATCTGCGTTCGATGAGCGAAGGCGCCGGCCCCTCCGGCGGCGCGCCCGAAAAGCCCCGCCAGGAGAGCCAACTCCCGCCGGTGCCGGCCGACGCGATGATCATCGTGCCGGTGCGCAATTTCGTGCTGTTTCCCGGCATCGTGATGCCGGTGACGGTCGGTCGCGCGAAATCGATCGCCGCCGCACAGCAGGCGCTGCGCGAGCAGCGCCCGGTCGGCATCCTCAAGCAGCGCGATCCCGAAGTCGCCGATCCGGGCGCCGTCGACATGCACCGTATGGGCACGGTGGCGAATGTCGTGCGCTACATCACCGGCGCCGACGGCGCGAACCATCTCATCTGTCAGGGCGAGCAGCGTTTCCAGATCCTCGAATTCCTGAGCGGCTGGCCGTTCATGGTCGCGCGGGTGCTGCGCATCCCGGAATCGACGACGCGGACGCCCGAAATCGAGGCGCGCTTCCTGCACCTGCGCGGGCTGGCGCTCGAAACGGTCGAGCTTCTGCCGCAGGCACCGGCCGAACTCGCCGGCGCAATCCAGAGCATCGAGAGTCCCGGCGCGCTGACCGATCTTGCCGTCTCCTACATGGACATCAAACCGGAGGAGAAGCAGGAGATCCTCGAGACCATCGACATCACCGCCCGCATGGAGAAGGTGTCGATCCTTCTCGCGCAACGCGTCGAGGTGCTGCGGCTCTCCGCCGAGATCGGCAAGCAGACCAAGGCCGCGCTCGACGGGCGTCAGCGCGAAGTGCTGCTGCGCGAGCAGATGGCCGCGATCCAAAGGCAGCTCGGCGAAGGCGAGGAAGGCAAAGCCGAGGAACTGGCGGAGCTCGAGAAGAAGATCGCCGAAGCCGGCATGCCGAAAGACGTCGAAGACCAGGCGAAGAAGGAATTGCGCCGGCTCCAGCGCATGCCCGAAGCGCAAGGCGAGTACGGCATGGTCCGCACCTATCTCGACTGGCTGATCGAGCTGCCATGGACGCTGCCCGAGGAGCAGCCGATCGACATCAACGAGGCGCGCCGCATCCTCGATGCCGACCATTACGGCCTCGACAAGATCAAGCGCCGCATCGTCGAATATCTTGCCGTGCGTAAGCTCGCTCCGGCGGCCAAGGCGCCGATCCTGTGCTTCGTCGGACCGCCGGGCGTCGGCAAGACCTCGCTTGGTCAGTCGATCGCGCGCGCCATGAACCGCAAGTTCGTGCGCGTCTCGCTCGGCGGTGTGCACGACGAGGCCGAGATCCGCGGCCACCGGCGCACCTATATCGGCGCCCTTCCCGGCAACATCATCCAGGGCATCAAGAAGGCGGGCTCGCGCAACTGCGTGATGATGCTCGACGAGATCGACAAGCTCGGGGCCGGCATTCACGGCGCCCCGTCAGCGGCGATGCTCGAGGTGCTCGACCCGGAGCAGAACAACACGTTCCGCGACAACTATCTCGGCGTGTCGTTCGACCTGTCGCGCGTCGTGTTCATCGCCACCGCGAACATGCTCGACACCATCCCGAGCCCGTTGCGCGACCGCATGGAGATCATCAGCCTCGCCGGCTACACCGAGACGGAGAAGTTGCAGATCGCCTTGCGCTATCTGGTCAAGCGCCAGATGGATGCGAACGGCGTGAAGGAAGGTCAGGTCGAAATCGCCGAGGCCGCCTTGCGCGAGATCATCCATTACTACACACGCGAAGCGGGCGTCCGGAACCTGGAGCGCGAGATCGGCAAGGTGCTGCGCAACGCGGCCGTGCGTCTCGCCGAAGGTGAGACCGGCGCGATCCGCATCGACGTCGAAGAACTCGTGCCGATCCTCGGCCAACGCAGGTTCGAGAGCGAAGTCGCCATGCGCACCAGCGTGCCGGGCGTCGCGACCGGGCTCGCCTGGACCCCCGTCGGCGGCGACATCCTGTTCATCGAGGCGACGCGGNTCCACGGCAGCGGCANNCTGATCCTCACCGGGCAGCTCGGCGACGTCATGAAGGAGAGCGCGCAGGCGGCACTNTCGATCGTCAAGAANCGGGCCGTGCTGCTCGGCATCGATCCGAACCGCTTCGAGAAGTCGGACATTCACGTCCACGTGCCGGCGGGCGCCATCCCGAAGGACGGGCCGAGCGCGGGCGTCGCCATGTTCATGGCACTGACCTCGCTGATGACCGACCGGACGATCCGCAGCGACACCGCCATGACCGGCGAGATTTCGCTGCGCGGCCTGGTGCTGCCGGTCGGCGGCATCAAGGAGAAGGTGATCGCCGCCCATGGGGCCGGGCTCAAGCGGGTCATGTTGCCGGCGCGCAACAAGCGTGACTTCGACGACATACCGGACGAGGTCCGCCGTGATCTCGAGTTCATCTGGCTCGAGCGGGTGGAAGAGGCTGTTGCCGCGGCGCTGGAGAGCAAGGCCGCTTCCGCCGCTTCGGCGCCCGGCGAGACGCCAGCGGAGGCGCTGGCCTGAGGGAATTCGCCGCGAAAGAACGAGAGCCCGTGCCGCAAGGCGCGGGCTTCTCTTTGTCTCCCGGGCGCGACTCTTTGTTGCATCTCCATAAGTTCGGAACGGCGCGGGACGTGCACGCGTTGCTGCGGAGAAGCCGACAACAGAATGGAGAGTTGGATGATCTCGAAACTGACGATCGCCGCTGCGCTGGCAGCCTCCGTCGCATTCGCCGCAGTTCCGGCGCAGGCGCAGCATCATCACCACGGCGGCCACCACGGTGGCCACGGTGGCTGGCATCGCGGCGGCGGCTTCGGCGCCGGCGTGGCCGGCTTTGCGGCCGGCGCGCTGATTGGCGGCGCGCTCGCAGCTGGATCGGGCCCCTACTACGATTACGGCCCGGACTATTACGGCTATGGATACGCGCCGGGACCGGTGGTCGTGGAAGGATCGGGCGGCGGCGGCGAAGCCTATTGCGAGCAGCGCTACCACTCCTACGATCCGTCGAGCGGCACTTATCTGGGCTATGACGGCATGCGCCATCCCTGCCCGTAAAGACGATCGGAAAATTTAGGATGTAAAACGCGCCGGTCATCGCCGGCGCGTTTTCGTTGGCGCGGCTACTACTCGATGAAGGCGGCGTGCCGGCGCTCGCCGGCGTATTTTACCAGCGCCAGGAACCGGTACAGCCCGTGCACGAACTTGCCATAAGGCAGGCTCAGGAACAGGCCCAGCACGAAGCCGAGATGAATCGCAAGCAGCATGCCCATCGCGGCGGTGTCGCGCAGAATCAGCAGCAGCAACCCGGTTACGCCGGTCAGGAACAGCATCAGCACGAAGGCGACGTTCATGCCGCGATGCGCCGTGTCGGTGAGAACCGGGTCGCGCTTCGCCTGCAACATGAGCAGACCGAGTGGGCCAACGAGAAGGCCGATGCCGCCGATGGTGCCGAGGATGACCGGCCCGCTCACCAGCGCGTAAGGCGCATGCCAGCCGAATACGTAATGGTAGATCGTCGCGAGCGANGTGGCGGCGAAGCAGAACAGGAAGCCGTAGAACGTGAAATGATGAAATATGCGCCGCGCCGGCGACGGCCCCTCGTTCTCGCTGGTGCAGCCGCCGCCACCGCCGTGCAGATAGGTCAGGTGCAACGTGTCGCCAACCGCCTGGAAAAAGCCGGACACGCCCGCCGCCGATTGCGGCCCACCGATGTCGCGCCAGAAGGCGCGGAGACTCATAATGAAAGCAAGAATGCAGTAGAGCGCCACGAGGCCGAACAGCCAGACCATCGCATTGTGTGGCATCAGTTTGTAGAAGTCGCCGGCGTTGCCGGCGAACAGCGCATGCGGATCGCTCCAGGCGACGAAACCGAGAATGAAGCCGGCGACCGACAACGCGGTCACTAGAGTGACCAGGACGCCGTTGCGCTCGAACACGCCTGACAGGAATCCTGGCCACGCATAAACGGCGTAGCTCTCGTTGCGCAGCTTGGCCATCGCCCCCGGGACGTTCACCGCGAACTCGTGCGGCGGCGAATACTGGCAGTCCGGATAGCAGGCGCCGCACTGGTGGCAGAGATTGGCGAGGTAATTGAGATCGCCCGCAGCGAAGGTGCGGCGCATCTCCATCGCCGGAAAGACGGCGCACAAGCCTTCGCAATATCGGCAGGCATTGCAGATCGTCATCAGACGATCGGCTTCGCGCAGATTCTCAGTTGCGAGCATGCTTGGCCGCTCCCTCCCCCGCCAGGCGGCCGAACACGGCGCCGATGGTCATGCCGATGCCGGCGAGATAGCCCTTGCCGAGCACGTTGCCGGCCATGATTTCGCCGGCGGCGAACATGTTGCCCGACGGGCGGCCGCCCTCGAGCATGATCCGCGACTCCTCGTTCACCCGCACGCCGAGATAAGTAAAAGTGATGCCGGGCCGCAGCGGATAGGCGTAATAGGGCGGCTTGTCGATGCGCCGCGCCCAGTGTGATTTCGCGATGGCGAGGCCTTCGGTCTGGCAGTCGTCGAGGACGGTGTGGTCGAAGGTGCCGGCGCGCACCGCGGCGTTGAAGTCCTCGATCGTCTTGACCAGCGCAGCTTCGTCGAGCCCCAGTTTTCCTGCGAGCTCCGGAATGGTCTGCGCCTCAATCGCCGGAAAGATCGACGGCATGAACAGGCGGATCGACTGACTGTCGATGATTGAATACGCGATCTGCCCCGCCTGCTGAGCAACGAGACGGCCCCAGATCGCGTAGCGCTTCGGCCAGGTGTCCTCGCCTTCGTCATAGAAGCGCTGAGCGTCGCGATTGACCATGATGCCGAAGATGACGCTGTCGAGGCGCGTGGCGATGCCGCCGTCGAATTTCGGCGCGCGCGCGTCGATGGCCACCGCGTGGCACTGCGTCGGATTGCCGACCGCGGCGACGCCTTTGTCGAGCAGCATGCGCAGCACGTCGCCGCGGTTGAACGGGGTGCCGCGGATCAGGAAGTTGTCGGCTGCCTCACCCCAGTACTGCTTCAGCCATTCGATATTGGCCTCGAAGCCTCCGGCGGCGGCGACCAGCGCCTTGCCGCGGACCTCCTGCTCGCGGCCCTCATACCGGACGGTGGCGGAGACGAAGAAGCCGTCTTCGATCCGAATCGCGATGACCGGCGCGTCGAAGAGGCATCGGACACCGAGCGCCTCGGCGCGCCGATAGAGCGCATTGAGCATGCCGCGGCCGCCGCCGAGAAAGAAGGCGTTGGTCTTGCCGAGGCTCAACGTGCCGCCGAGCGGCGGCTGGAAGCGCACGCCCTGCTCGTCCATGAACGGCAGGAGTTCGCGCGAGCGGGCGACGGTCATCTCAGCCAGCACCTTGTCGGTCTGGCCGCCGGTCACACGGTAGAGGTCGTCGAGGAATTCCTGCTGCTCGTAGGGGCCGGTCATGGTCGGCGCCGTGCCGTCATGCGAGCAGCGCAGGTTGCGGGTGTGGCGGGTATTGCCGCCGCGATAGAACGACGACGCGCCCTCCAGCACGATGACCCGGCGGCCGGCGCGGGCGGCGGAAATCGCGGCGCACAGCGCCGCATTACCGCCGCCGAGGACCACAACGTCGAAAGGTTCGCTGGAAATGCCGGACGGGCTCATTACGCGCGATCTCGTAACACCAGCCTTCGCATAGCAAGCCCTCACGTTTGGGAACAGCCCACGCGGCCCATGCGTTCTCCCTTCCACAGACATGCAGGAGGTCCCGATGTTTGTGCATCTGACCGGCTCCGGGCCCCGCGCCCCAGGCCAACCCACGTCGCCGAGCCCGAGCATCGACCGCTTTGGCGCATGCGTCAGTATCGTGGTCCTGGTGGCCACGGCCACGGCGGTTTTCGTGGTGCGACAAAACCTCGACGACCACGTCTACAGCTTGGCGTCCAACGCGATGGCCGGCGAGACCACCGGCGCGGCCGTTGCCAAATAGGTGATCGGGCCGCGCCCCCGGCGCCCGGAACGGCGCATGTTGAAGGGGCGTTAATCCCGCAGAACAACAATGCGCGCTGTCGTCGCAGCGCGGACAAGTTTTCCGGATTTACCGATGCAAGAGCAACGCCGCCCCTCTCTCGCCCTCAAGGCTGCCGGATGGATCAGCACGCCGTTCCTTTACGCGCTGATGCTGGGCATCGTCATCCGCGCCGCGAGACGGCCGTCGGCGGGTCCTTGATCATCGGCGCTGATCGAAGCCATGACTTAGGCTGATCGAAGCGGATCGAATAAAAATGACCTGGCCACACCATCACGGGCAGCCAGGTCACTGATTGAAGGTGAATAGCGGTCAGGCGCGACGACGGCGATGACCCATCGACAGGCCGAGCGAATAGGCCTTCATGCGGATAGTCGCCTCGGTGCGCTTGAAGATTCGGGCGACCTTTGCGACCGGGGTCTTATCGCGCGAGTGCTTTTTGAGCGCCTTGAGATCGGTGCCGGTCCAGCGCTTGTACCCACGCTTCTTTCGCTTCTTCGCCATTTTTTATATTTCCAAGAGATTCAATGATGAGGATGAGGCGCCATAGTGCACATCCCAATTGATAAGTCCACTCCGCATCAACGGTATAATGATGGGTATTTAAAATGATTGCGTATTTCGATATGCAATTTTTAATTGTATAACGGCTACGTCGTGAATTTCACATTTCCGATGCGATATTCGCCGACGTCTATTGTGAATTCGACGATGACCCACAGTGCTGCAAATTGCGCTCCAGCTCCTCAAGGCGGGTATGCAATGCCCGCATGCGTTGTGCTATCTCCGATTCAACCGCGACATTTTGGACGTGCCGCTTGGCTAACGCCTTCTGGGCCTCGATCTCTCCGTGCACGACGGCGATTTCATTCCGGATTCGATCGGCAAGCTGAGGCGACATTATCGACTCCTCGAGGGACGGCAGAAGAACGAGCATGAGGCCTGGTGCGTTCCCAATAAGCCGGATGGATGACGAGGGTGGATCGCCGGGCAAACCGGTGCAAATCCCCCGGCCGGGCCAGCCGGTGAGGTTTCAAAATGGCAGCCGACGGGCTACAATATGTCGTCGGGCAACCGCAGCGGAACGCGTCTGAAGAATGGTTTCGACTCACTCTTTTATACTTGTCGTTGTAGGGCTTGCCTTCGAGGCTCGTATTGCCCGAACCCGCAAAGGAGCCACCGTCTGCTGCCGCCGCGGCAGCGAGGCGGAGGCCGCTATGGAGCGGGCGCTCCGTGACCCGCGCTGCCGCGGCGCCATCAGTTTCGGTATCGCAGGCGGGCTCGACCATAGCCTGCCGACCGGCACCCACCTCGTCGCCTCCGAAATCGTGACCCCGCACGGCCCTGTGCCGACCGACGGGCGCTGGTCGCAGCGCCTCATGGAGACGAGCAAACGGTCGCGTCATGCACGCATTCTCGGCGCCGACCACGTGATCATCGAGCCGGAGGAGAAGCGCGACCTGTTCGAAAGCACCGGCGCTGTCGCGGTCGACACGGAATCTCATATTACCGCGCTGATGGCGAGGACTGCGGGGTGCCTTTCGCCTGCCTGCGAATTGTTGCCGACCCGGCGCATCGCCGCGTGCCTGAAGCGGCGCTGTCCGGCCTCCACCCCGACGGCCGCGCGAATCCCCTCGGGGTCATGCGTGCGCTGATGCGACGGCCGCACGACGTGCCCGCGCTGCTCTCGATCGCGCTCGACACGTGGCTGGCCCGGCGCAGCCTGTCGCGGGCAATGACCCTGATCGGCGACGATCTCGGGCTGCCGGCGCTTGAGGCAGCCGCACCCGCACCCGTCATTGAGATCATGGGCGACGAGTTGCTCGCAGCGGCCCCCTGACCCGGCACGGCTCAAACTACTTTTAAATTCCAGGCAGCGGCGGTCTAACATGGGACCGGCGCACTATCCGCGGTGGGAGCGCTTCTCGCCAGTGACGTCAATGCGCCGCATTCGGGCCGCACCACACGAAGGCAGGTGGCGCGGCGGACTCATTCGGATCAGAATGGACCGCCCCTCCTGGTGGCATCACAAGGGCCTTTCGTTGCAATGCGGATGATCGTGTCAAAGGCCTTGTTCGGGCCGGCTATCGTCCTGATTGCCGCACTGTTGCTGCCGGCGCTTGTCCAGGCGCAGACGCCCAATCCGGCGCCCGTCCAACAGATTGCACCGGCCGCTGCCACAGCGCCCGCTGCAAGCACCGCGGACCATCCGTCCCCAAAATCGGACATCCGTTTCAAGCTGCCGCAGGATCTGTCGCCTTGGGGCATGTTCGTCTCCGCCGATATCGTCGTGAAGGCGGTCATGCTCGGACTGGCATTTGCCTCGGTGCTGACCTGGACGATCTGGCTGGCGAAATCGATCGAGCTCTTGCGGGCACGGCGCGCTTTGCGGCAGGCCATCGAAACGCTCGAGCGGGCGCGAGCCTGGGCCGAAGTGACTGGGCCGCTGGCGGTCCATCGCGAAGCGGGGCCGATGGTCCGCGCCGTGGAAGAAGAGCTACGTCTGTCGGCGGGCGCGCTCAACGGCGACGGCTTGAAGGAGCGCGTCGCGTCCCGCCTCGAACGTCTCGAAGCCGCGGCCGCGCGACGCATGATCCGCGGCACCGGCGTGCTTGCCACCGTCGGCGCCACCGCGCCTTTCGTCGGCCTGTTCGGCACGGTGTGGGGCATCATGAACAGCTTCATCGGCATCTCGAAGCAGCACACCACCAATCTTGCAGTGGTCGCGCCGGGCATCGCCGAAGCGCTGCTTGCGACCGCGCTGGGCCTCGTGGCGGCGATCCCGGCCGTGGTCATGTACAATCTATTTTCCCGCTGGAACGCGGGCTATCGCGCACTGCAAGGCGACGCCGCCGCCGCGGTCCTGCGGCTGATCAGCCGCGATCTCGACCGCGGCGCCTTCGAGAGCCGTGCGGCGGAGCGCCGGCGCGCCGCCACCGCCGCCGAATAGGTGCCGATGATGAGCGTGCGTCTCGACCACGGCAGCGACGAAATCGGCGAACTGCACGAGATCAACGTCACGCCGTTCATCGACGTCATGCTGGTGCTGCTCATCATCTTCATGATCGCGGCGCCGCTCGCCACGGTCGACATCGCGGTCGACTTGCCGGCGTCGACCGCGCAGGCGAACCCGCGCCCGGACAAGCCGCTGTACCTGACGCTCAAACCCGACCTGGGCCTGCTCGTCGACAATGACGCCGTCAGCCGCAATGACCTCAGCGCCGCGCTCGACCGCGCCACTGGAGGCGACCATGACCAGCGCGTGTTCGTGCGCGCTGACAAGGCGGTCGCCTATGGCGACTTGATGAGCCTGATGAACAGCCTGCGCGACGCCGGTTATCTCCACGTCGCTTTGGTAGGCCTCGAATCGGACAAGGCTACGCCATGAAACCGGCGGCGCCTTTTTCACCCCGGCGGCGCTGGCGGGACGGCCTGCGCTGGGCGGCCTGCTTCGTGGTGGTGCTCGGCGTGCACGCGACCGCGGCGGCGACGCTGCTCGCACACTGGCAGGCC
>JGI20207J14881_1000988_pt1 | contig 10024 bp, 8 predicted proteins | sample NGESurdeep092012_4_FD_14881 | JGI IMG/M metagenome (IMG submission 14881)
CGGCGAGCGCGCGAGCATGCCCGGCAGGCGGCAGGTCAATTGCGGATTGTCGGCGAGCACGGTGCCGATGCCGACCAGGATGGCGTCGTTCTGCGCCCGCATCTGGAAGACCCGCGCACGCGCCTCATCGCCGGTGATCGGGGTTGGCTTGCGGCCGGCGAGCCCGGCCTTGCCGTCGGCGGAGACCGCGAGCTTGATCAGCACATGCGGGCGCCTTTGCGTGACGCGAGCGATATGCCCCGCATGCACGTGGCGCGCTTCGTCCGCAAGCAGGCCGATGTCGACCGCGATCTTCTTCTCGCGCAGCCGCGCATGACCCTGCCCCGCCACCTCCGGGTTCGGGTCCTCCATCGGAGAGACGACACGGGCGATGCCGGCCCTGATCACCGCGTCGGCACAGGGCGGCGTCTGGCCGTGATGCGAGCACGGCTCCAGCGTCACGTACATTGTGGCCCCGCGCGCCCCGCGTCCGGCGCGCTTGATCGCCTCGACCTCGGCATGCGGACGGCCGCCGTCTTGTGTCCAACCGCGGCCGAGGATGACGCCGTCCTTGACGATGACGGCGCCAACCGCCGGATTCGGCGCGGTCCGGCCGAGCCCGCGGCGGCCGAGATCGAGCGCGAGTCGCATGAAACGCGCATCCTCCGGCGTCAAGACCGGGGCAGATGGGCTCGCTTCATCCGTCATTTCTGGGCGCTGGCTTCCGGCTTCGCGTCGTCGGAAAGCTCGGCGAGCGCGGTCTCGAAGTCTTTGGCCTCGCGGAAATTCTTGTAAACGGATGCGAAGCGGACATAGGCAACGTCGTCGACGTCGCGCAGTTGCTCCATCACCGCCTCGCCGATCGTCTCCGACGTGACTTCGTTCTCGCCAAGGCTTTCCAGTTCGCGCACCACCTTCGACACCATCTGCTCGACGCGCTCCGGATCGACCGGTCGCTTGCGCAGGGCGATCTGCACCGAGCGCAAGAGCTTGTCGCGGTCGAACGGCACGCGCCGGCCATTGCGCTTAATGACGGTGAGCTCGCGCAACTGCACGCGCTCGAATGTGGTGAAGCGGAAATTGCACGTGAGACAGACGCGACGGCGGCGGATGGCCGCGGAATCTTCCGTCGGCCGCGAATCCTTCACCTGCGTATCGAGGCTAGCGCAACTCGGGCAGCGCATGACTGATCCCCCTACCCTCTTTGCCCATCATGGCCGGGTTTGTCCCGGCCATCCACGTTGTCTTTGCCGGCGCTCCGGGCACAAGGCCGGGCATGACGCTGAATGTGCGGCACACGCGCTCACTGATAAATCGGAAAGCGCTTGAGCAGCGCCGTCGCCTTGTCGCGCACCTTGGCTTCGATCAACGAGTCTTCTTCAGCGTGCTTCTGCGACAGGACATCAAGCACCTCGACGATCATGTCGCCGATCGCCTGGAATTCGGCGACGCCGAAGCCGCGCGTCGTGCCCGCCGGAGTGCCGAGCCGGATGCCGGATGTGACGGTCGGTTTCTCCGGATCGAACGGGATGCCGTTCTTGTTGCAGGTGATGTGGGCGCGGCCGAGCGCCAACTCGGCGACCTTGCCGGTGAGCCGCTTGGGCCGCAGGTCGACCAGCATCAGATGCGTATCGGTGCCGCCGGACACGATGTCGAGCCCGTGCGACCTTAAATTCTCGGCGAGCGCTCTGGCGTTCTCGACCACGTTCTTGGCATAGACCTTGAAGCTCGGCCGCAGCGCCTCGCCGAAGGCAACGGCCTTGGCGGCGATGACGTGCATCAGCGGCCCGCCCTGCATGCCGGGAAACACCGCCGAATTGATCTTCTTGGCGATCTCCTCGTCGTCGGAGAGGATCACGCCGCCGCGCGGGCCGCGCAGCGTCTTGTGCGTCGTGGTGGTGACGACATGCGCATGCGGGAACGGCGAAGGATGCGCGCCGCCCGCCACGAGACCGGCGAAATGCGCCATGTCTACCATCAGGTAAGCGCCGACTTCGTCGCAGATCTCGCGGAAGCGCTTGAAGTCGATGATGCGCGGATAGGCNGAACCGCCGGCGATGATCAGCTTCGGCCTGTGCTCGCGCGCGAGNNTGGCCATCTCGTCCATGTCGATGCGCTGGTCCTCGCGCCGNACATTGTACGGCACCGGCTTGAACCATTTGCCCGACATGTTGATCGCCATGCCGTGGCTCAGATGCCCCCCGGCGGCGAGGTTCAATCCCATGAACGTGTCGCCGGGCTGCATCAGCGCGAAGAACACTTCCGCGTTGGCCGACGCGCCCGAGTGCGGCTGCACATTGGCGAACTTGCAGCCGAACAATCTGGTGACGCGCTCGATCGCGAGCCGCTCGGCGACGTCGACGAACTGGCAGCCGCCGTAATAGCGCCGGCCCGGCAGGCCCTCGGCATATTTGTTGGTCAGGACCGAGCCCTGCGCCTCCAGCACCGCGCGCGACACGATGTTCTCGGACGCGATCAGCTCGATCTCGTCGCGCTGGCGGCCGAGTTCGAGGCCGATCGCCTCGGCGACCTCGGGGTCGGTCTCGGCGAGCGGGGCGGAGAAGAAGGCATCGAGGTTGTTGGACGCGGTCTTCGGGCTCAGGGACATCATATTCTCCAGGCGCCGGATTTACGGCGCCGAACGGGGTCGGACGGACGGCTCAAAGGATTGCGCTGTCGATAGCATATCGGCCGACAGGGGCCAAGCAATGGGGCGCTGGCAGGCAGGAAGGCGCAATATCTGGGGTTTTGCGGAAATCTAGCGAGGCGAGAACCTGTGACTCAGCTCTTGTCGTCACCGGGCTTGTCCCGGTGACCCCGCTTGGGGACGCAGTGCCCCTCCAAGCGAGATTGCCGGCACAAGCCCGGCCAAGACAAAGATCGAAGATCGCGGTCTCAAGGGGGTGGGGTCACCCCTTCACCGTTCCCGCGTACTGGCCGAGGCCGTCCTTGTTGTAGATGTCGTCGCGGAACTGGACGACGCCGTCGGGGGTCGCCCAGGCGGTGATATAGACCCAGTAGACAGGCACCGGCTTCGTCAGCTTGGCGTCGGTGCGCTGCCCGGACTTGATCGTCGCGTCGATCTGCTGGCGCGACCAGTTCGGCGTATCGCGCAGCAGCCAGTCGACCAATTCGCGCACGTTCTGCACGCGCACGCAGCCGGACGAATGGAAGCGCATGTCCTCGCCGAACAGGCCCTTCTCGGGTGTGTCGTGCATGTAGACGCCGTCCGGGCTCGGGAACTGGATGCGCAGCGTGCCGAGCGAATTGAAGTCGCCGGGATCCTGGCGGAAGCGGTAGTTCACCGCCTCGTTGGTTTGCCAGTTGATCTGCGTCGGCTGCAACTCATTGCCGTGCATGTCGTAGATGTGGATGTGCTCGCTGGTGAGGTAATTCGGGTCCTTCTGCATCAGTGGCACGAGATCGCGGCGCACCAGCGACACCGGCACGGTCCAATACGGATTGAAATTGATTTCCGTGATCTTGCTGTTGACGTCCGGCGACGGCCGATCCGGCCTGCCGACCACGGCGGTGTAGCGGCCGACCGCGACGCCGTTCTCGACTGCCTCGACCTGCGCCGCCGGGATGTTGACCATCACATAGCGGTCGCCGAGGTTGCCGCTCAGCGCCTTGAGCCGGGCGACATTGGTCTTGAGCTGCGCCAGCCGCACTTCGATGGGGATGTTCAGGCGCTTGAACGTCTCGGCGCGCACGATACCGTCGATCGAGATGCCGTGCCGCGCCTGGAAGCGGCGCACCGCCGCCTCGACATAGGAATCGAAGATATCGCTGGCGCCGACGGCGCTGGCGTCGAGATCGCCGGACACCGTGAGGCGCTGACGCAGCGTCACGACACTCGGATGACGGTTGCCGAGCCGCAGCCGCTCGACCGGCGGCACCGCCGGCCAGCCGCCGCGGGCGAGGATGCCCTCGTACTGGCCGACCGCCTGCGCGGTGGTATCGGCGGTGGAGGCGGAAAGCGTCGGCAGCGACGCCTTCGGCATGTGGATGGTACGCGAGGCGCTGTCGAAGTCCTGACCGAGTTCGCGTCGCTGCGTCTGGTCGATGAGCGTCTGGAGGAGCTTGTCCTCGCCGGCGGCCTTGGCCGGGCGGATCAGGGACGGTGCCGTCAGCGCTCCCGCGCCGAGCAACGAGAGAAAAGCGCGGCGGTCGGGGCCATTGGCGGCCCAGCGGGACTTGTCGGACATCGCGGGTCTCGGACGTGGAGTCGGGTTTCGCCCCCGGCGCGGGGGCATAGCGGAAAACGAACCACCCGACTACCCGGAACTACCGGCGATTTTGTGGCTGCCGCGCACGATGGCGTGATGGCCGAAGCGGGCGTCCTTCCCGACTCGGCCCGCGCAAAAGAGACAAGGCCCCGGCCGGGAGGTTTTCGGCCGGGGCAAGTCTTCCCCCAGGTACGTCCAAAAACAGCGTTAGAGGCGATACAGAATCTGGTCGGTCCAGAAGCGCTCGAGCCGGTGCAGCGACTTGTTGAGCGTGATGAACTCGTCGGCGTTGATGCCGCCCACCTGCTCGACCGTCCGCACGTGCTTCTGATAGAGCGTCTCAACGATGTCGCGCACCTCGCGACCCTTCTCGGTGAGCTTGATGCGCACCGACCGGCGGTCGACGCGCGAGCGCTGATGGTCGAGGAAGCCCATCTCGACGAGCTTCTTCAGATTGTAGGAGACGTTGGAGCCGAGATAGTAGCCGCGCGTGCGCAGCTCGCCGGCGGTCAGCTCCTTGTCGCCGATATTGTACAAGAGAAGCGCCTGCACCGAATTGATGTCGGAGCGCCCGCGGCGATCGAATTCGTCCTTGATGACGTCGAGGAGGCGGCGATGCAGCCGCTCCACCAGCGTCAAGGCTTCGAGGTAGAGAGGCCGAATGTGCTCGAAGCGCTGTTCGCGCTCCGGCTCATCGACCGTTTTCACAACGGCTTTCATGTCCAACGCCCCTGTTTGCGTCTTGTTGTACGTCCCTGGTAGCGAGGCCCTGTTTTCCCCGCTCCGGATGACTGGCAACCTAAAGGGGCCGATCTAAAATCCGCTTAAATAACAACATAAACCAACGGTTTATTTGATGCGGCGAATTCTCGTCTCATTCGCAAGGATCGAGGCAAACGCGGCAAGATTCTATTCACCCTGCCGGCCTTCCTTGCCGCGATCAGCCGCGAATGAAGCGGATAATGCCCGAAAAATCGTGGGAACCCTCGCCGCTGTCGATGTATCGTGAATAAATGTTTGCGGCGTTCGCGCCCATTTCGGTAACGGCGCCGGACGCCTTCGCCGCGTCTTGCGACAATTTGAGATCCTTGAGCATCATCGCCGCGGTAAAACCGGCGGCGTAATCGCGGTTCGCCGGCGACGCCGGCACCGGGCCCGGCACCGGACAATAACTGGTCAGCGCCCAGCACTGGCCCGACGACTTCGCGGCGATGTCAAAGAGCTTCTGGTGCTCGAGGCCGAGGTGTTCGGCGAGCACGAACGCTTCCGACACCGCGATCATCGAGACGGCGAGGATCATGTTGTTGCACACCTTCGCCGCCTGACCGTTGCCTGCGCCGCCTGCGTGCACGATGGTCTTGCCCATCTTTTGAAGGATCGGCTCGGCGCGGGTGAAGGCCTGCGCCGGACCACCGACCATGAAGGTGAGCGTGCCGGCGGTGGCGCCGCCGACGCCGCCGGACACCGGCGCGTCGAGCATCATCAGCCCCCTCGCCTCGGCCGCTTTCGCGACGTCGCGCGCGGTGGCCACGTCGATGGTCGAACAATCGATCAGCAGCGTGCCCGGATTGGCGCTCTCGACGATGCCGCCGGGCGAGAGATAGACGTCGCGCACGTGTTGGCCGGCCGGCAGCATGGTGATGACGACGTCGGCGCGCGCCGCGGCAACGCCCGGCATCTCGACCACTGCGCCGCCCGCGGCCTTCAGCTTCTCGACCGCGGCCGGATTGACGTCGACGCCCTCGACCTGATGGCCGGCCTTGATGAGGTTCTGCGCCATCGGCAGACCCATATTGCCGAGGCCGATAAAACCGATGCGCGACATCGTTCGCTCCTTGAATTAGCCGATTACGGCGGATGCTCCTGCGCCGCNTTCAGCGCCAGCAGGAGATACAAGCAAAGCAGCGCCGTCTCGAGCAAGCCGGCGATGAAGGTCGCGCCGAACACCTGCGGGAAGAACACTTCCAGCGCCAGCATCGAGGCGATCGACATGAGCCAAATCACCGCGCCCCAGGCGGCGGCGAGCCAAAGGCCGACGGCGGCGACGAGATCGAGCACGGCGAAGAATACGGTCGCCGCCTGCCAGGCGATCGAGTGATATAGGAACAGGTCTCCGCCCATACCGATGCCGATCAGCCGCGACCAGTGATAGAGGCCCTTAAGCATCGACACGCCGGCCATCACGCGCAGGAACAGGACGAGACGCCGCGTCCAGACGCTTGCGCCCTCCTCGCCCTCGCGCTCCTGCACTGGCTCGAGATTGCGGAGATCGTCCTCGTCGCTTTGCGTGGTGCCGCTCATGGCAGCGGCAACTCGCCTTCGGCGCGCGGTGCGAAGTGGCGCTCGACCTCCGCGTCGCTGACCTCGCCGAGGCTCGCGGGTCGCCAGCGCGGGGCGTTGTCCTTGTCGACGATCACGGCGCGCACACCCTCGTAGAAATCGTGGCCCTGGATGATGCGCGAGACTATGCGGAATTCGGCGCGCATGCACGTTGCGAAATCGAACGTGCGGCCGCGGCGGACCTGCGCGAGAGCAAGTTTCAGGCTGAGCGGCGATTTGGCGCGGATGCTGGCGCCGGTTTTTGCGGCCCAGTCCGCGTCGGCGTCGTCCGCTCCGGCTTCGCCGTCGAGCGCGGCGAGGATCGCTTCCACGCTCGATCCCGCGAACAGGCGGTCGATCGCCGCCTTGCGCGCGATGATCGGCCCCTCGCCCGCCGGTTCCGAGAAGGACGCGAGCATGGCGTCGATTGGGACGGTGCCGCTGAGGCCCTCGAGGAGCGCGGGAAAGCGCGCCGACGGAACGCGGTGTGTGGCGATGCCGGCGGCGAAGCCGTCGGCGGCGTTGAAGCGCTCGCCGGTCAGCGCGCAATAGGTGCCGATCTCGCCGGGCATGCGCGGCAGGAACCAGGTGGCCCCGACGTCGGGGAAAAAGCCGATGCCGACCTCGGGCATGGCGAAGGAAAAACGGTCGCCGGCGACGCGGTGCGAGCCATGCACGGAGACGCCGACGCCGCCGCCCATGACGATGCCGTCGATCAGCGACACATACGGCTTGCGGTAGGCCTTGATCAGCGCGTTGAGCGGATATTCGTCGCGCCAGAACGCGAGCGCTTCTTCGTATTGGCCGGCCTGACCCAGATCATAGAGATGACGGATGTCACCGCCCGCCGAGAAGGCGCGTTCGCCCGCCGCGGTGACGACGACTCGCGTGACCGCGTCGTCTTCGGCCCAGGCTTGGAGCTGCGCGCGCAGCGCGTGCACCATGCCGTGCGTGACGGCGTTGAGCGCCTGCGGCCGGTTGAGCGTGACGATGCCCGCCGCACCGCGGCGGGAGAAGAGAATGTCGGCGTTCATGGCTTCCGCCCTCCTCCTGCGAAGCGATGGGGAGGGGAATGGAGAGGCATACGCGCGATCAAATCTTCAAGGCCGCTCACCTCTTCAATTCCCCAGCATCGCGCGGGCGATAATGACGCGCATGATCTCGTTGGTACCTTCGAGGATCTGATGCACGCGCACATCGCGCAGCACGCGCTCGATCGGATGATCACGTAGATAGCCGTAGCCGCCATGTAGTTGGAGGCAGCCATTGACCACCTCGAATCCTGTGTCGGTCGCCAGCCGCTTGGCCTGCGCGGCGATGCGCGTCGCAGCCGGTTCGCCATCGCTCACGGCAACCGCAGCGCGATGCAGCATCAGCCGAGCCGCATCGAGTTCGGTGGCGTAGTCGGCCACGCGGAATTGCAAGGCCTGGAAATCGGCGAGCCGCGTGCCGAACTGCCGCCGCTCCTTCATATAGGCGATCGTCTTGTCGAGGCAGAATTGCGCGCCGCCGAGGGAGCACGCGCCGATATTGATGCGTCCGCCGTCGAGGCCGGCCATGGCGATGCGGAAGCCCTCGCCTTCCGCGCCGATGCGGTTTGAAATGGGCACCCGGCAGTTCTCGAACAGCACCATCGCGGTCGGCTGCGTCTTCCAGCCGAGCTTCTTCTCCTGCGCGCCGAACGACAGGCCCGGCGTGCCGTTCTCGACCGCGATGCAGGAAATGCCACGCGGACCGTTCTCGCCCGTGCGGGCCATCACCAGGTAGAGGTCGGAGCGGCCGCCGCCCGAGATGAACGCCTTGGCGCCCTTGAGCACGTAGGTGTCGCCGTCGCGACGTGCCTTTGTCGTCAGGCTTGCCGCGTCTGAGCCGGCGTCAGGCTCCGTCAGGCAGTAGCTGCCGAAATGCTCCATCGTGCACAGCTTCGGCAGGAAGCGCCTGCGCTGCTCGTCGCCGCCGAAGCGGTCGATCATCCAAGCGACCATGTTGTGGATCGAGAGATAGGCGGCGGTCGAGGTGCAGCCCTGCGCCAATTCCTCGAAGATCAATGCTGCGTCGAGCCGGTCGAGGCCCGAGCCGCCGACGTCGTCACGCACATAAATTCCGGCAAAGCCGAGCGCGGCAGCGGCGCGCAACGCCTCGACGGGGAAGATTTCGTTCTCGTCCCAGTCGCGCACATGCGGCATCATCTCGTCGCGGGCGAACTGCCGCGCGGTCGCCTGGAAGGCGCGCTGCTCTTCGCTAAGGGAGAAGTCCATGCTTTCGATCCGCCCCCGCCCGGCTTAGCAAGCGGGTCGGCCACGGGCAACCGCGGCGCCCCTCGCCCGTTGAGGTAAGGGAATTTTTTGCGCCCTCGCGCATCCAACAGCAGAACGGACGATCCAAGGGAGAGACGACATGGCCGACGACGATAAGGAACCCGATCTCACGCAGGGCATCGCCTCCGCCGATCTCGCTGAAGGCGCCATGCTCGCCGGCCGTGTCGGTGACGAGGCGGTGCTCGTGGTTCGCCGCGGCGGCAAGGTGTCGGCGCTCGCGGCGCAGTGCACCCACTATCATGGCCCGCTGGCCGAGGGCCTCGTCGTAGGCGACACGATCCGCTGTCCCTGGCATCACGCCTGCTTCTCGATCGCCACCGGCGAGGCACTCGCCGCTCCGGCCCTCAGCCCGCTCAACTGTTACGCGGTGACGGAAAGCGGTGGCCGCATCGTCGTCGGCGACAAGAAGGAACAGCCGAAGGCGAAGACGATTGGCGGCAGCGGGCGCATCGTCATCATCGGCGGCGGCGCTGCCGGCTTCGCCGCCGCGGAGATGTTGCGGCGACACGGCTTCTCTGGTGACGTCACGATGATCTCGAACGACAGCGCCGCGCCGGTCGATCGGCCGAACCTGTCCAAGGACTATCTCGCCGGCAGCGCGCCGGAAGACTGGATGCCGCTTCGCGGTGACGATTGGTACACCGACAACAAAGTGGCGCTGAAGCTCAAAACCGACGTGTCGTCTTTCGATCCCAAAGCCAAAACCGTCACGCTGGGCGACGGCACGTCCCTGCCCTACGACAAACTGCTGCTGGCGACGGGTGCCGAACCGGTGAAGCTCGACGTACCCGGCGCAAACCTGCCGCACGTGCGCCTGCTCCGGTCGCTCGACGACAGCCGCAGCATCATCGCCGCCGCGAAGAACGCCAAGCGCGCCGTGGTCATCGGCGCGAGTTTCATCGGCCTCGAAGTCGCGGCGTCGCTGCGCGCCCGCGAAATCGAGGTGCATGTCGTGGCGCCCGAGAAGCGGCCGCTGGAAAAGGTGTTCGGCCCAGAGCTTGGCGATTTCGTGCGCGCGCTGCACGAAGAGCACGGCGTGGTGTTTCATCTCGAGGACACGGCGGCGTCTATCGCGGCGAACCGAGTCACGCTCAAGAGCGGCAAAACGCTGGACGCCGACCTCGTTGTCGCCGGCATCGGCGTGAGGCCGCGGCTGGCGCTCGCCGAGAAAGCCGGCCT
>JGI20207J14881_1000992_pt1 | contig 9967 bp, 9 predicted proteins | sample NGESurdeep092012_4_FD_14881 | JGI IMG/M metagenome (IMG submission 14881)
GCGGGCGACCTCATCAAGGGCAAGCCGCTCATCGTCCTGGTCAACGGCGGTTCCGCCTCGGCCTCCGAGATCGTCGCCGGCGCGTTGCAGGATCACAGGCGCGCGACCGTTCTCGGCACGCGCTCCTTCGGCAAGGGCTCGGTGCAGACGATCATCCCGCTCGGCTCCGGTAACGGCGCGCTGCGTCTGACTACGGCACGCTATTACACGCCGTCGGGCCGCTCGATCCAGGCCAAGGGCATCACCCCGGAGATCGAGGTGTTGCAGGATGTGCCGGACGATCTAAAGAACCGGACCGATACCAAAGGCGAGGCCTCGCTGCGCGGCCATCTCAAGGGCGACCCCGGCAAGGAGCAGACCGGGTCGCAATCCTACGTGCCGCCGGATCCGAAGGACGACAAGGCGCTGCACGCGGCCGACGACCTGCTGCGCGGCGTCCAGGTCAATTCGGCCTTCCCACCGAACCCGAAGACGCCGATCGCCAACTGATCGGCGCGGTTCCAAAAACGAAGGGGCGGTCAATCGGCCGCCCCTTTTTGTTTTTGGGCGTGCTTCTGTCCGGACGCGAGTCGCCGCGTGATAGAATCCACCGATGATTCGCAGGGACCACGCCTGTGCCATCGGATGAGCTGAACGCCCCGCTCGGCCAGGACAAGGACAAGCAGAAAACCGGTAAGCCGCGCCGCTTCGGCGCGCCGCAGGTGCTCGCCACGCTGCTCGCGCTGTCGGGCCTGCTGGTCGCCGGGTGGGCCGCCTTCGTCAACGACCCGCTCGGCGGCGAACCGGTTGCCGTGGTCGCCACCAAATCCGCTCCGGCAAAAGCCGACGTGGCGGCGGACGGCAATCGTCACGACGGCGCCTCGCTCGCGACGGGCACCGCCGACGTGAAGATCCCGCCGCCGGATGCCAAGACCATCACCATCATCGACGGTTCGAACGGCAAGCGGCAGGAAGTGGTCATCCCGGGCAAGCCGGAGACCAACGCCAAGCCGGACAAGCATTCTTCACTGGCGCCGATCGACTCCAAGCTTCTCGAAACGACGCGGCACGGCGCCATTCCCGTCGCTGCCGCCGACGGCACACGTCCGGCGACCGCCTATGCGAAGCCGCGCACGCTATCGGCGACGAAGAAGAATTTGCCGCGGATCGCGGTGATTGTCGCTGGTGTCGGCATCAGCGCCGCGGGCACCGCCGACGCCGACAGCATGCTGCCGGCGCCCGTCACCTTCGCGTTGTCGCCTTACGGCGCCGACTTGCCCAAGCTCGCCGAGCAGGAGCGCGGCGAAGGCCACGAGCTGCTGCTGCAATTGCCGATGGAGCCGTTCGACTACCCCGACAACGACCCCGGCCCGCAGACGCTGCTCACCTCACTGCCGGCCGAGCAGAACATCGACCGGCTGCACTGGCTGATGAGCCGCTTCCAGGGCTATGTCGGCGTCATCAGCGCGATGGGCGCGCGCTTCACCGCCTCGGAGCAGGCGCTCAAACCGGTCCTGAGCGACACCGCCAAGCGCGGGCTCATCTATGTCGACGACGGCGCCTCGACGCGCAGCATCGCAGGACAGATGGCCGGCGCGCAGAACATGCCCTTCGCCAAGGCCGATATCGTGATCGACGCCGTGCCGACGCCGACCGAGATCGACCATGCGCTGGCGCGGTTGGAGATGGCGGCGCGCGCGAATGGCAGCGCGGTCGGTCTTGCCGGCGCACATCCCGCGACGGTCGAGCGCATCGCTCAATGGGCGAAGAAGATCGAGGACCGCGGCTTCGTGCTGGTGCCGATCAGCATGGTGGCGCTGAGGGCGAAGTCGTCGTGAACCGCCATGGTCGGGCTTGACCCGGCAATCCACGTCTTATTCAACAACGATGAAGACGAGGATGCTCGGACAAGCGCGGGCATGACGGAGAACTCCATGCCTCCTTACGAATCCCTGCCCTATCGCCCCTGCGCCGGCATCATGGCGCTAAATGCGAAGAGCCTCGTCTTCGTCGGCCGCCGCGCCGGCGGCCCGGAGCACATTGACCCCACCCATGTCTGGCAGATGCCGCAAGGCGGAATCGACGAAGGCGAGGATCCGTACAAGGCGGCGCTGCGCGAGCTCTACGAAGAGACCAACATGAAGTCGGTCGAGATGCTCGGCGAGATGCCCGGCTGGCTCGCCTACGACATCCCGCGCGAGATCATCGGCGAAGCCTGGGGCGGCAAATACCGCGGCCAGAAGCAGAAATGGTACGCGCTGCGCTTCACCGGCGAGGACCGCGAGATCAACATCACCGCGCCTGGCGAGGGCCAACACGCGCCGGAGTTCATCGACTGGCGCTGGGTTGCGATGCGCGACCTGCCGGACCTCGTCGTGCCGTTCAAGCGCAACACGTATGAGCAGGTCGTGAAGGCGTTCGCGAAGTTTGCCGAATAGGCTCTCGTCGTGGCCGGCCTTATGCCGGGCAGACGAAACCTATGCTTAAGTCGCGGCTAAATCGCCGCTCAGTGCATCGCCGTGCCGGTGAGGTGCCGGTGCACGGTCTTGTAGTGGTCGAGTCGCGTGATGAGCTTGTCGAGTTCGGAGCCGGTTTCCGTCTTGGCGACGCGTTGCTCGAGTTCGCCGATGCGGCTTTCGATCATCCCGCGGTCGATCGTGTCGGCATCCTCGGCCAGCTCGGCCAGCACGGTTAGACCGGCCGCGGAGACTTCGGCAAAGCCACCGAGCACGACGATCCTGCGCTGGCCGCCGGCGGTGTGCACCGTGAGGATGCCCGGCCGCAGCGTCGCCACCGTCGGTGCGTGTCCTTCGAGCACACCGAAGTCACCCTCGGCGCCGGGCACGTCCACCTGATTGACGTCGCCGGAGAAGACCAGCTTCTCGGGCGAGACGAGTTCGAAGTGCAGGGCCATTGGAATGCCTTACGCCGCCTCGGCCGCGAGCTTCTTGCCCTTCTCGACCGCCTCTTCGATGGTGCCGACCATGTAGAAAGCGGCCTCGGGCAGGTGATCGTACTTGCCTTCGCAAAGGCCTTTGAAGCCCTTGATGGTGTCGGCGAGGTCGACCAGCTTGCCCGGCGAGCCGGTGAACACCTCGGCCACGAAGAACGGCTGCGACAGGAAGCGCTCGATCTTGCGCGCGCGCGACACAGTCGTCTTGTCCTCTTCAGACAGCTCGTCCATGCCCAGGATGGCGATGATGTCCTGGAGCGCCTTGTAGCGCTGCAGGATCTGCTGCACCTGGCGGGCGACCCCGTAGTGCTCGTCGCCGACGACCAGCGGCGAGAGCATGCGCGAGGTCGAGTCGAGCGGGTCCACCGCCGGATAGATGCCCTTGGCGGCGATGTCGCGCGACAACACGGTGGTGGCGTCAAGATGGGCGAACGAGGTGGCCGGCGCCGGGTCGGTCAGGTCGTCGGCCGGCACGTAGATCGCCTGCACCGAGGTGATCGAGCCCTTGGTCGTGGTGGTGATGCGCTCCTGCAGCGCGCCCATGTCGGTGGCGAGCGTCGGCTGATAGCCCACCGCCGAAGGAATGCGGCCGAGCAGCGCCGAGACTTCCGAACCGGCCTGCGTGAAGCGGAAAATGTTGTCGACGAAGAACAGCACGTCCTGGCCCTGGTCGCGGAAGTGCTCGGCGACCGTCAGCCCGGAGAGGCCGACGCGGGCGCGCGCGCCCGGCGGCTCGTTCATCTGGCCATACACCAGCGCGCACTTCGAGCCCTTCACGTCGCCCTTCTTCGGGTCCTTGTTGACGCCCGACTCGATCATCTCGTGATAGAGGTCGTTGCCCTCGCGGGTGCGCTCGCCGACGCCGGCGAACACGGAGTAGCCGCCGTGCGCCTTCGCCACGTTGTTGATGAGCTCCATGATCAGCACGGTCTTGCCGACGCCGGCGCCGCCGAACAGGCCGATCTTGCCGCCCTTGGCGTAAGGCGCGAGCAGGTCGACCACCTTGATGCCGGTGATGAGGATCTGCGCCTCGGTCGACTGGTCGACGTAGGCCGGCGCTTCCTGGTGAATGGCGCGCCTCAGCGTGGTCGGGATCGGGCCGGCCTCATCGACCGGATCGCCGACGACGTTGATGATGCGGCCGAGCGTCTCGTCGCCGACCGGCACTGAGATCGGCGCGCCGGTGTCGGACACTTGCTGACCACGCACTAGACCTTCGGTCGAGTCCATGGCGATGGTGCGCACAGTGCTCTCGCCGAGATGCTGCGCCACTTCGAGCACCAGGCGGTTGCCGCCGTTTTTCGTCTCGAGCGCGTTCAGGATCGCCGGCAGATCCNCCTGAAACTGCACGTCGACGACGGCGCCGATGACCTGGGTGATTTTTCCGGTTGCGTTGGCNGTGGCCATATCGTCCTCGCTACGAATTTACAGCGCCTCGGCGCCGGAGATGATCTCGATCAGTTCNTTGGTGATCATCGCCTGGCGGGTGCGGTTNTACGTCAGTGTCTGNTTGCGGATCATCTCGCCGGCGTTGCGCGTGGCGTTGTCCATCGCGCTCATCTGCGCGCCGTAGAACGACGCCGCATTTTCCAGGAGCGCGCGGAACACCTGCACCGCGACGTAGCGCGGCAGCAGGTCGGCCAGGATTTCTTCTTCGTCGGGCTCGTAGTCGTAGGACGCAGCCGATGCGGCGCCGCCCTCGGGCGGCTTTGCCGGGATGACTTGCTGCGCCGTCGGGATCTGCGAGATCACCGAACGGAAGCGCGAATAGAACAAAGTCGCGACATCGAACTCGCCGCGGTCGAACATCGCCAGCACCTTGCCGGCGATGTCACGGGCATGCTCGAAGCCGAGGGTGCGCACACCGCGCAGCTCGACGCGATCGACGATCTGCTTCTCGTATTGGCGGCGGAGTTGCTCGTGGCCCTTGCGGCCGACGGTGAGGATTTTGACCTCTTTGCCTTCGGCCAAGAGGCGCACCGCGTGCTCGCGGGCGAGGCGCACGATCGCCGAGTTGAAGGCACCGGCGAGGCCGCGCTCGCCGGTGGCGACGATCAAGAGATGAACCTGGCTGGCGCCGGTGCCGGCGAGCAGCCGCGGCGCGCCCGCGCTCCCCGCCATGCCGGCGGCGATGTTGCCCAGCACGCGGTCCATGCGCTCGGCGAAGGGCCGCGCGGCTTCCGCCGCCGCCTGCGCACGGCGCAGCTTCGACGCCGCGACCATTTGCATGGCCTTGGTGATCTTTTGCGTCGCCTTGGTCGAGGCGAGGCGAACGCGCATGTCCTTGAGGGAGGCCATTCTCTAAGTCGCTCTCAATCGAACCGCTCGTATTTCGTTTCTCGTCATGCCCGGCCTTGAGCCGGGCATCCACGTCTTAAATCGTATCCATGCGGCAAGACGTGGATGGCCGGGCTTGTCCCGGCCATGACGCCTGGGATCACGCAAAGGTCTTCGCGTAGGTATCGACGATGCCCTTCAGCTTGGCCTCGTCGGCGCTCGACAGGTCACCCGATTTGCGGATCGAGTCGAGCAGGTCGGCGTGTTTAGTGCGCAGCAGCGTCAGCAGGCCGCTCTCGAAGGCACGCACGCGCGCGACCTCGTACTTGTCGAGGTAGCCGTTGACGCCGGCGTAGATCACCGCGACCTGCTCTTCCATCTTCAGCGGCGAGAACTGCGGCTGCTTCAGCAGCTCGGTCAGTCGCGCGCCGCGCGCGAGGAGGCGTTGCGTGGTGGCGTCGAGGTCGGAGCCGAACTGCGCGAAGGCCGCCATTTCGCGATACTGCGCGAGCTCGCCCTTGATCTTGCCGGCGACCTTCTTCATCGCCTTGGTCTGCGCCGCCGAACCGACGCGCGACACCGACAGACCGACGTTCACCGCCGGACGGATACCCTGATAGAACAAGTCGGTCTCAAGGAAGATCTGGCCGTCGGTGATCGAGATGACGTTGGTCGGGATGTAGGCCGACACGTCGTTGGCCTGTGTCTCGATAACCGGCAACGCGGTGAGCGAGCCGGCGCCTGCCGCGTCGCCCATCTTGGCGGCGCGCTCCAATAGACGCGAATGCAGATAGAACACGTCGCCCGGATAGGCTTCGCGGCCCGGCGGGCGGCGCAGCAGCAGCGACATCTGGCGATAGGCGACGGCCTGTTTGGAGAGATCATCATAGATGATGACGGCGTGCATGCCGTTGTCGCGGAAGTATTCGCCCATCGTGCAGCCGGCGAACGGCGCCAGAAACTGCATCGGCGCCGCGTCGGACGCGGTGGCGGCGACGACGATGGAGTAGTCCATCGCGCCCTGCTCCTCGAGCACCTTCACGAATTGCGCGACGGTCGAGCGCTTCTGGCCGACGGCGACGTAGACGCAGTAGAGCTTGATCTTCTCGTCCGGCTGCGCATTGAGCGGCTTCTGGTTGAGGATCGTGTCGAGCGCGATCGCGGTCTTGCCGGTCTGGCGGTCGCCGATGATCAATTCGCGCTGGCCGCGGCCGATCGGGATCAGCGCGTCGATCGCCTTCAGGCCCGTGGCCATCGGCTCATGCACGGATTTGCGCGGAATGATGCCGGGCGCCTTGACGTCAACGCGGGCACGCTTGTCGGCATGGATCGGGCCCTTGCCGTCGATCGGATTGCCGAGCGCGTCGACGACGCGGCCGAGGAGGCCCTTGCCGACCGGCACGTCGACGATGGCGCCGGTGCGCTTGACGGTCTGGCCTTCCATGATCTCGCGGTCGGCACCGAAAATCACGATGCCGACGTTGTCGGTCTCGAGGTTCAGCGCCATGCCGCGGACGCCGTTCTCGAACTCGACCATCTCGCCGGCCTGGACGTTGTCGAGACCGTAGACGCGAGCGATGCCGTCGCCGACGGAGAGCACCTGGCCGACTTCGGAAACCTCGGCTTCCTGGCCAAAATTCTTGATCTGCTCTTTCAGGATGGCGGAAATTTCTGCGGCGCGGATGTCCATCAGCGAGCCTCTTTCATCGCAAACTTGATCGCATTGAGCTTGGTGCGGAGCGAACTGTCGACCATGCGGCTGCCGACCTTGACGATCAGGCCGCCGATAATGGCCGGATCGACCTTGACGTCGAGGTCGATGTCCTTGCCGCCGGTGACGTTCTTCAGCGCGCCCTTGAGCGCGTCGAGATTATTGGTATTGAGCTGTTCGGCGACGGTGATCTGAGCGTGCACTTCGCCCTTGTGGCGGGCGACCAGCGTGCGGTAGGCGCGGACCATGTCGCGCACCGCGAACAGCCGGCGGTTGGTGGTGATGACGCGCAGGAAATTCGCCGCGAGACCGGATATGCCGGCCTTGTCGAGGATCGCCGACAGCCCCTTCAGCTGCTCATCGACGCCGAACACCGGCGAGCGAACCAGGCGCGTAAGGTCGGTGCTCTCCGCCAGCATGGCGTCGAACCTGTCGAGCTCGGATTTGACGGCATCGGTGGCCTTGGCCTCGAGCGCGAGCTCGAACAGCGCGTGCGCGTAACGGCCTGCCATGCCGGAGATATGAGGGTCTTCGCCTGCCACGTGGACGCTCGTTTTTTCTTCTAACTCATCAAGGCCGGGCACCGTCGTAGAACGGCGGCGCAACCTTCTGGAATTCAAGGAGGAATTCCGATCTGGCGAGGACGCGCGTGTAAGCCCCGCTTCGCCCCTCACGAAATCGAGGGGTTGCTAACACAGCGGCAATCGCGGCGCAACAACGCCAGCCGCTGTCGGCACCGCCCGGCGCGCGGCGGCGAGCCAAAACGCGCGCATGCGAGCCATGCCTCGCGCCACTGCGCCGCGCAGGCTAGCGTTGCGGCCCGCGAGAGATTCGCGGGACTCATGCCCACCAGCCGGAACCCTCGAAACGATGCTCCAGGCGCGCGATTCCGCCGAGGTCACCGGACGTGACAGGCTGCTGGTGTTCCTGCTCGCCTTCGCCTGGGGCGGCAACTGGATCGCGGTGGCCATCGGCGTGCACGGCGAGGCGCCGTGGAGCCTGCGCTTCCTCGGCTCGGGCCTCGGCGCACTCACGCTCATCACCGCCGCGCTGCTGACCGGCCATACGTTACGGGTGCCGCGCGGCCAGCGCTTCCACGTCATGGTGGCCGGCTTTCTCAACGTCGCCTGCTTCCAGATCTTCTCGGCTTTCGCCCAGCTCAACGGCGCCACGTCACGGGTGGTCATCCTCACTTATTCGATGCCGATCTGGACCACGATCATGAGCCGCGTCCTGCTCGGGGAGCGCCTCAATCCCGTGCGGCGATTGGCGATTGTGCTCTGCGTGGCCGGGCTTGCCGTGCTGGTGTGGCCACTGTTCGCGGACGGCGTGCCGGCGACCGTGTTCCTTGGGCTCGGCTGCGCGTGGGTTTGGGGCGGGGCCACCGTCTATCTCAAATGGGTGAAGTCGACGGTGCCGCCGCTCGCCACCGCGGCCTGGCAACTCGTCTTCGGCTTTCTCTTCATCGCCGCAGGCACCTTCGTCTTCGAGGGCGCGCCGCACGTCAGCGGCCTCACGCCTGACATCTGGGCCGCCATCCTGTTCATGGGCATCATCGGCACGGGCTTCGCCCATTTCCTGTGGTGGTCGATCGCCGGGCGGCTGTCGCCGATCACCGCCTCAATCGGCTCGCTGCTCGTGCCGGTGATCGGCGTTCTGGGCGCGGCCGTCATGCTGCACGAACACCCGACGGCGAACGACATCGCCGGCTTCGTGCTGATCTTCAGCGCCGCCGCCTGCGTGCTGCTCTTGCCGGCGCTGCGCGGAGCGAAAGCATGAGCGAGACGCGTCCCCTGCCCGGCGCCGATAGCGCCGCCACCGGCGCGCGCCTGCTCGTCGTGCTCATGGGCGTGGCCTGGGGCATGAACTGGATAGCGACGCGCATTATTTTGGAGTCGCTGTCACCATGGACGATGCGCGTCGTCGGTATCGGCCTCGGCGTGCTGGTGTTGTTCGCCGCCGCCGCCATCAGCCGCACGCGGCTCACGGCGCCGCGCGGCACATGGCTGAAATTGACGATCGCCGCATTCTTCAATGTCGGCATTTTCAACGTCTGTTCGGCCTATTCGCAGGTCTACGGCACGACCTCGCGCGCGGTGGTGATCGCCTATTCGATGCCGATCTGGGCCTCGGTACTGGCCCGGTTCGCGCTGAAGGAAAAGCTCACCGGCGTGAAGCTCGCGGCGCTCGTTCTCTGCGCGCTCGGCCTCGTCATTCTGATCGGTCCGCTTGTCGCACACGGCCTGCCGCTCGGCGCGGTGTTCGCGCTCGCCTGCGCCTGGTTCTGGGCCGCGGGAACGATCTACCTGAAGGTGGCGCAGATCCCGCTGCCGACGCTGACCACCACCGCCTGGCAGCTTCTCATCGGCTGGCTGATGATCGTCGCCGGCATGTTCCTCGTCCAGGGGCTGCCGCAGCCCGGACCGGTGCCGACGGCGACACTGGTCTGGATTGGCTATAACGGCCTCATCGGCATGGGGCTAATCTATTTTGTCTGGTTCGTCGTCGTCGACAAGCTGCCGACCATGACGGCCTCGATCGGTACGCTGCTCGTGCCGGTGGTCGGCGTCATCGGCTCGGCGGTGATCAATGGCGAGCGGCCGGATATCACCGACACGATCGGCTTTGCGTTCATCTTTGCCGCCGCGGCGACGGTGCTGTTGCAGTCCGGTGGACGGCACGACGAACTGCCGGAATAAAACCTAGAAAAAGCTCATCGGGTCGATGTCAACTTCGAGCTGCAAATTGTCCTTCGTCTTCGGCGCAGCGGCGAGCCAGTCGCGCAAATATCCCGACAGATCGTAGGCACGCGGCGACTTCACCAGCAGCCGGAAGCGATGCCGGCCGCGCATTACCGCGACCGGCGCCTCGGCCGGCCCCAGCACGCGCACTTGCTCGTCTTTCGGCGCCAGCGAGACCAACGTGCGGCCATAGGCTTCCGCCGCGTGACGGTCACTTGCCGAGACGATCAGGCTCGCCAGCCGGCCGAACGGCGGATAGCCCGTGCGCTCGCGCTGCTCGATCTCGTTCAGATAGAACGCCTCGCG
>JGI20207J14881_1000993_pt1 | contig 9963 bp, 5 predicted proteins | sample NGESurdeep092012_4_FD_14881 | JGI IMG/M metagenome (IMG submission 14881)
CGGGGCGCGCGGCCTTGCGATGCGCGGTAGCGTGACAAATCTTCAATGACGATAAAATCCGTCGGCTCGCGAAATTTTTCATAGACTCCATGCTGGTCACGCTCTCGTCGCAATTCAGTTTTATTGGATGGCGGCTTGGCGAGCTTCACACCCAAAGCCTCCGCCAGGATCATGTGTGCCGTCTGATTGACGCGCTGCTCTTTGATTCGGTCTAGTTTTTCAAGTAAATCAGGGCAAGGGTCTGGAAATTCTTCTTTCAATGAAGCGTCAACTTGTTTTTTATCCCATTCCTTTGAAAGAAATTTTCCGAGCGTTTTGTATCTTCGTGACGCTTGGTTCAACGACTGGAATCGTCGGCGTAGTTCTTCAACCTGCTCGATGCGTTCAAATGAAAGTCCGCGCTGTCCCCGAATCGGCGGACGGTGATTTTTATCTTCCACCATTTCGAGCAGATAATAGCTTTCTCCATTTTTGTTCTTCTCCGTCCAAGCCCAAGAACGTCCGCGCAAGGGAAGGACGCGATTTGCCACAACCGTGACGAGTTCAGAAATTCGATTTAAGTGTTGATGCAATGCTCCTTTTATTTCAGTTGCCAAACGAGGATCGTTATCTTTCTTTGCATACGCTTTAATGATGTCAGAAATCCACGCTTCGCCGGAAAGCGGCTTGCCAGTTTTTTCTTCCAGTTTTGGATGGCCGTCTTCTTTCAAGCCGCTGGCTTCTCGGATTTCTTTAAGAGCCATTTGCTGTTTTTCTTTATCCGCCAAAAACCAGCACCATCGCTGCAATCTGGAGATGCGCGATTGTGTCCGGCGGACAGCACGCAGCAGTTCGCGGTTTTGTTCGGGAAACGAAAGCATTTCTTTCCAATCATCTGACAGAAAATTGCCTTTCTCAATTTCCAGCGCGGCAAACAAATCCGCACATTGCTGTGTTTCTTCTGGTGTAGCCGAACGACCGCGTTCGCCAAATAATTCTTCGCGCCAGTCGAACCCCTTTTCACCGCGTTTGAGTTCTGGTTTTGACGGCGCTCGCCATTCCAGCCGATCTTCGCCGGAAAGCCGTAGCATTCCAGAGGCGATGAGCGCGGCCCGCCATGACTTTTTTTTTGCGCCTTCGCCGGTTTCGCCGATGATGCGCGATGGTTTTTTGCCAAAATCTTTCTGTGCACTGGCTTGAAGCACAGCAAAAGCTCCGGCATCGCGTTGTCCTAAATCTATGGAGACACAAGAAAATTTGTCGAGCAAATCAAACCATGACGTCGGTGGCTTGGCCGGTTGCTTCTCATGCGGCCAGCGTAACGTCGCGTTGTAAAAATTATCGCCGTCAGGATGAACATTAAATTGTCGCGCCCATAAATTCGCCTTGCCGATGCCGGCGACAAGTTTGTCGGGGATGACTTCGACCGGAAAAGTCAGTTGAATGTTTTTCTCGCTGCGTGGTTGCAGTAGAATGCGGCAGTTTGAAAAATCCTGAATGTCCTGCTCCGGCAAGCCGAGAGCTTTCATCATTGGCTGCAACCAATTTACAGATTCCAGATTCGTTTCTCCATTCGTTCGCAATCCGTCGCGGCGGAGGCGCGGCGCGGAATAATGCACCCGAACCAGAGAAGGTTTTAATCCTGGCGGACTTTCCAAAATGATTCCGGCAATGAACGACAGCGTTCCTACTTCATGGTCAGAACCAAACTTGCCGACTTTTGGAATAATGAAATAACGGGGCGAATGAACCGCGTGAGCGGGTGTGAAACGAATCGGACGTTCTTTATCTTTCAATTCAAACAACAATCCTTTGTATTGCAACCACGCTTGCAACGGATCATCGGCATGGTTGGACTGCGTTCCCTTTTCGCGCCAAATGGATTGGAATTCAGTCTCCTTCAGCTTTTGATATAGCGGTGCGCTGCCAAAATCGTCGCGATGTTCGCCTTGTTCAGCTTTGACAACTTTCCAAAGTTCTTCGGAAGTTGTTTTCTCTTTTTCTGCGAGCTTTCGCCATTCCTCGCGGATTTTTGTCCAACCGCGCAACGTCCGTTCTTGAATCGTATATTCGGCTTTTTCTGATTCGGGATTTTCCGATTCAGCAAGGTAACCGAGCGTTTCTGTAATCAACCTTCGCAAAAGCACAATTCGTTTGTCGCCTGTAAATGTAAAGCTTGGTGTTTCATCTTCCGTATCGTTGATGGATTCCTTTGATTTCTTTTTCTCCGCAGCTTTTTCCGAGGATGTCCACTTTAGCCAACCGGCATCCGGTTCAATCGCATGGAGTTTTTCTCGTAATTTCGTCGCTGCCGCTTCCCGGCTCAAAGTATCTTGCAAATATCTATGCGGAGATTTGATGGCTTCAATGAAAGCCGCGAGATCAAAATCAAACCAGACAGCGCGATCTTCCCTGCCATTTTCTCGAATCAATGCGCGGTTTGTGAAATAATCAAAAACCGGCTGGTCGTCGGCTGTGCGAGCTTCGGCGACAAAATCAGTTCCGATTTCGAGCGGAGAATCTTTTAATTTTTCCGCTTTCTTCCGTAAGCTTTCTGTGTTGGTTTTGAATGCAGCCAACGTTTCCGGCATAGGGAATAGTTTGAATACGACCGCCAAAGGATACGCTCCTTTTGGTTTTCGTCCCAAACAAGGCAATTTCAATTTATCGCCCAGTTGGTTCAATCGGTTTGAAAATTTGTCGGCAATTGCCGCCAGTCCTTTTTCTTTTGCCGAAGCGGATTTGAACAACCGTTCAGCTTCCGAGCGCGCTTTCGCGCCGTTCATGGATTCTTTGGGCATCTGTGTGACGAACCAGCCCAGTTCCAATTTCTCTGCGACGGCAGCAACCTGCGCGCCCGATGCTTCGTGAATTTCACGGATGATCGCCAGCATTTGGGTTTCTTGTTGCTGCGCGATATTTTTTGGCGTCGCATCCAGTTTGCCATGAGGAGTGCAAAGCCACGGCAACCGTGAAACGCAAAACTGATTCAAATCCGATTGGTCGGCTTCTTCCAATAATTGCAATAAAGCTTTGGCGCGCGCTTCAGGCGTCGCGGGAGATTTTTTGAGCAACGCTTTGACGCACGCTGTAAAAGCTTTTTCCGCGTCCATTTCTTTTTCATCAACGCCAAGCAGACCGGCTAAACACTTATGCGGTCCGTCAAAGCCAATTGCCTTGCGATGGGCGTGCACCGACGATTTCAGAACTTCCGCGCGCCATTCGAGTATGGCTTTTTCTTTGGCCGAATCCGGTTTAAGTCCGACGGCCATCGCAGCCAACGCGAGCGTGTAGTAGTTCACCGCGTCTTGAAACAGTTGATGGTGACGCCAGAGGGCGAACTCTCCCTCGTCGAGTTTTTTCCATGTATCTTTGCCGTCGGGAATTTCCACAGCGGTTGCTTTTCCGAAATAAATGCGATTCATAAATTTTGAATGTTTGGGAATCAATTTTACACAGTCTTGAGCAATAGCCTTAAAAATTCAACCTGATTAGTGGTTGGCAAAATGCGAAAAAACACGCTAATAATTTGCCTGCTATTTTTTATCGTTGCCATTCGTTCGTTTGGATATACATAAACAGGAAATGATTCGGCTCTTATGGCGATACGACAAAAAAGTTCCTCAAATTTGGCATCAGCCTTTGCTGGCTCGTCAATTAGCGTCCGAGCAAGATCAAACTCATCAGATTCGATAAGGTTGCGCATTTGTTTTGTCTTAATTTATCAAGATAAAATGATTGTATCGGCTTTTTGTTTTTTGTCAAATTAAAAAAGTCTTGCTGATTTATCAACCGCCTCAAGTTTTTAATTAAGCCATAGCAAAGATTGCATACTTTTGTTTCGGCTTAACTAATAAAATGCTTTTCCAATGGCGGAGAAAAAGTGTTCCGTGGCCGTAGCCATAAATATACTAACCGATTTAGTTTCGTTTCGACAATTTCTATTTAGATAAAGATTAAATGTTGACCGAATCAGCGCGCTCGCCAGGCCGGGATTTTCAGATGCGCGCGGCGGTAGATGATGGCGATGATTGTCCGGCCCAGTTGCCGGGCGATTTCAGAATCAGGCCCGGTGCCGAGCCGTTTTTCTTCGCCGGTTGTCCATGGCCGATTCCCTCGATTCTTCAATTCAATGCCGAGAAGGCTGCGGCGCGTGGCGATGGAGAAAATAGAGCGACCGGTTCGCCGGGCGACCTCGGCGTCCGGCAGTTTTCCGAGCAGTTGGATTTCCGGTTGCGTCCACGGCGGTTTCCGTTCAGAACGCGCGCGACAAACAGGAATTCCCAGCGTCTTGCGTTTGAAGGCCACGACATGAGGCGGGCACTGGATTTGGGCGGCGAGTTTTTCGTCGGACATGGCGCCCAGCAGGGCGATTTGTTTTGGCGTCCAAACATGACGGGCGGAAAAACGATTGGGAATGCCAAGCCGGAGGCGGCGTTTGATGATCGAGACCGTGCTGCGTTTGATTTTTTTTGCCACTTCGGCATCGGGCATGGTGCCGAGCAGCTTGTCTTCCTCCGGCGACCAATAGTTCATCATCTGATCGGGTTTGGGTTTGCCCAATTCCTGCCGCTTGGCGCGGACAGCCTTGAGCGGATGCCCCGTGAAACGGGCGATTTCCTCGTCGGGCTTGACACCCAACATGTCCAGTTCGTGTCCGGCCCAAGGACGATGTTCGTAGTGGCAGGGGATGCCCAATTTGCGGCGTCGCCACTGCACATTATACGCAGAACGCTTGAGGAGTTTGGCGATCTGACTATCCGGGCGCGTGCCCAGGACTTTGTCATCTTCGGGCCGCCAGCGTCTGATCATGACAATATGTTTGCCATGCCGCCTGGCGGCGATCGCGGTCACGGTGCGGCCGAATTTTCGCGCGAGCGCGCGGTCGGATTTGGTTCCGAGAGATTGTTCTTCCTCGACGGTCCAGCGACGTTTATCCCGTTCTCTGCGCTTGGCCTGCGTCTTGCCTTGATGGATTCGGTTCATAATTTTTGACCCGTTGAAACGTCTTGGGTTTGGAAAGTTCTAGCGCGTCGCTCCGGCAATTGCCAGCCTATATTTGCCGCGACGTGCAAAAAACTCCCGCGACGGAAACGGCGTTGTGGTTCGGAGAGAATCGCGGAGTCTCGTTTTGGCGAATATTCAGAAATGGTGCGCGATACAGGGTTCGAACCTGTGACCCCTACAGTGTCAATGTAGTGCTCTACCACTGAGCTAACCGCGCGCAACAAACGAATTTCAAGTCTTAAATTTCCAACGCATTTTTGCAAGGACGAATTATGCGAAATTCACCCGCGCGCACTGAGTGCAAAATTTTCACATAATTCTGCAAAAGAACATGACGCGCCAAAAGCTGTTTTTGTTAGAGTTTATGCGTCCAATCAACCTATGAATAGATTTTTGCCTTTGGGAAAATTTTCGTTTGGCATGGGCGACCGTTTTGGTCGTCAGGGCGCGGCGCAATTGCGCGCGTGCATTCTGGCGAGCGAACTGGGCGCGGAGATTGTGCCGGTTTGGAATAAATCAAATCGGGAACATACGCTAATCGGCACGGAATCAGCCAGCGTTCGCGCCGAAGCCGATGCCGCTGTGAAGTTGCTGGGTTGGCAAAAATCTTATCATGTGGATGCCGACCATATTCGGCTCGAAACGGTTGACGGTTTTGTCACCCCTTCAGATTTCTTTACGATTGATGTGGCGGATTCAATTGGAAAACCGGCCAACGCTGCCGACGTGAGCGCGTTTGTAAATCGCCATCCTGAACTCATCGGAAAAATTGTCATTCCCAACGCGAGCGATGATTTTATCACGACCCGCGCAGAAGTTGAGCGCATCACCAATAAATTTCTGCTCGCCATCCAGGAAGCCGGAAGGATTTATCGCCACATCGCGCAGGCCAAGGGCGAAAAAAATTTCATCACGGAAATTTCAATGGATGAAACCGACAGCCCGCAAACGCCGCCGGAACTTTTAATAATTTTGGCCGCGCTCGCGGATGAAAAAATTCCGCTCCAAACCATCGCGCCCAAATTCACCGGCCGTTTTAACAAAGGCGTGGATTACGTCGGCGACCTTAAACAATTTGAAAAAGAATTCAGCGACGATCTGGCGGTGATTGATTTTGCCGTGCGCACTTATCATTTGCCGTTGACGTTGAAATTGAGCATTCATTCGGGCAGCGACAAATTTTCCATTTACGCGGCCATCCGCCGTTCGTTAAACAAGTTCGACGCCGGCTTGCATATCAAAACAGCGGGAACTACCTGGCTCGAAGAATTGATCGGCCTGGCGGAAGCGGGCGGCGACGGCCTGAAAATCGCCAGGGAAATTTATGCCGACGCCATCGAACACGTGGACGAATTTTGCGCGCCCTATGCTGCGGTCATTGACATTGACAAATCGAAATTGCCGGACGCGGCCACCGTCAATGGCTGGACTTCGCGGCAATTTATTTCCGCATTGCGGCACGATCAAAAAAATCCGGCTTACAATCGCAGTTTCCGGCAATTGCTTCATGTAAGTTTCAAAGTCGCAGCCAAAAAAGGCGACCGTTTTTTGAACGCGCTCAAAAAACACGAGGCCATCATTGCCCGCAACGTCACGGAAAATCTTTTTGAACGGCACATGAAACCGCTGTTGCTCGGCGAGACGGAAAAAATCGTTCCCCGGCAGAAAACGCAGCTTGAAGCGGTTCCGGCTTGAGCAGTAAGCTGGGGAAAATATGTCCTTCATCCACGAAGATTTTTTGCTGGGCACGAAAACCGCGCGCAAACTGTTCCATAAATTTGCCGAAGCCGAGCCGGTTTTCGATTATCACTGCCATCTTTCGCCGCGCGACATCGCCAACAACCGCCAGTTCAAAAACCTTTTTGAAATCTGGCTGGCCGGCGACCATTACAAATGGCGCGCCATGCGCAGCAACGGCGTCGCGGAAAAATTTTGCACCGGCGACGCTTCGCCTTACGAAAAATTTTTCGCGTGGGCCAGAACCGTTCCGCAGACGCTGCGCAACCCGCTTTATCATTGGACGCATCTGGAATTGAAACGCTATTTTGGCATCAGCGAATTGCTCGACGAAAAGTCCGCCGAAAAAATCTGGAAAAAAGCGAACGAACAACTCGCCCGGCCCGCGCTGACGACGCAGGGTATTTTGAAAAAATTCAAAGTGAAAGTCGTCTGCACGACCGACGACCCGGCGGACAGTCTGGAAGACCACCGCCTGTTTGCGCGGTCGGGGCATCCCACAAAAATGCTGCCGGCGTTTCGCCCCGACAAAGCGCTGGCGGTCAATGTGCCGTTTCACTTCAACCATTGGGTCGAGCAACTTTCCGCCGCCGCGAACATTGACGTGAACGGCTTCGGTGCCTTTCAAAGCGCGCTGAAAAAACGCCACGATTTTTTTCATTCGCAAGGCTGCCGCCTGTCCGATCACGGCCTGAACCATTGCTTCGCGGATTTTTGCAGCGAAAAAATTGCCGCCGGAATTTTTGACAAGGCGCGCAAAGGCGAAATGGTTTCAACGCAGGAACATTCGCAATTCGCTTCCTACCTGATGCTGTTTTTCGGCCAGCTTGACGCGAAACGCGGCTGGACCAAACAACTTCATCTCGGCGCGTTGCGTGGCAACAACACGCGCCTGCTCAAGGAACTCGGGCCGGACACCGGCTTTGATTCCATCGGCGACTGGCCGCAGGCGCAAACGCTCGCGGCGTATCTGGACAAACTGGATTCGGAAAATTCTTTGCCCAAGACCGTCATTTACAATTTGAATCCGGCGGACAATTACGCCACTGCCACCATGATTGGAAATTTTCAGGACGGCACGATTCCCGGAAAAATCCAGTTCGGTTCCGGCTGGTGGTTTCTCGACCAAAAAGAAGGCATGGAATGGCAGATAAACGCGCTTTCAAATCTCGGCCTGCTTTCGCGTTTCATCGGCATGATCACCGACTCGCGCTCGTTCATGAGTTATCCGCGTCACGAATATTTCCGCCGCACGCTTTGCAATTTGATTGGCCGTGACATTGAAAACGGCGAAATTCCCGACGACGAAAAACTTGTCGGCCCGATGATCCGAAACATCTGCTGCGCGAACGCTGAAAACTATTTGAATTTTCCCGAGGCGAAATCAAAATGAGCTCATGGCAAACACACGAATTTGCCTTCTGGAAGTTTGCGCTTTTGTGTCTTTTCTTTTCACTTTGGATTTCAAATTCCTGCCGCGCGGAATTGACCGTCACGGAATTATGGCCGCTCAATCTTTCCACCAACATTTGCGCAGATACGCCATTGCGATTGACTTTTAACCAACCGCCGGTTTTGAGCGGGCAGGGGACAATTGCCATTCGCCGCGCCACGGACAATAAATTGGCGGACGCATTTGATTTGAACGACACCGGGTTCACCAATAATTTTGGCGGCAAAATCCTGCGTTACGATCCAGTTCAAATCATCGGCAACGTTGCGACCATCGAATTGCATTCGCACGCGCTGAATCCCGGCGAAAATTATTACGTTGAAATTGAGCCAAAAGTTTTTCAGGACGCCGACGGCGGCAAATTTTCCGGCTTCACCAATGATTCCGCGTGGAAATTTTCAACGCGCCGCGCGTTGCCGCGAGGCCGGACGAATTTGGTTGTAGCTGCTGATGGCACGGGCGATTTTTGCACGCCGCAAGGCGCGGTGGATTATGTTTCGGACGACAATCAATTGCCGGTCGAAATTTTTATTCGCAAAGGCGTATATGACGGATTGATTTACATCGCACCCGACAAAAATCGGATTCATTTCGTCGGCGAAGATCGCAAGGCCACCGTCATTCAAGGCCGGAACAATGACCGGTTCAATTCAGGCCGGATTGATCGCGCGCTTATGAGTGTGGATGCAAATGATTTTGTGCTGGAAAACCTGACGTTGCACAACACGACGCCTTATCGCGGTTCACAAGCCGAAGCCTTGCGCGTTCGGGGCGAGCGTTGCGTGTTGCGGAACGCGGATTTTTATAGCTTTCAAGACACGCTGCTGTTGAGCGGACGCGTTTATGCGACGAATTGTTACGTCGAAGGCGACGTGGATTTCATTTGGGGACAAGGCAGCGTTTTTTTTGACCAATGCGAAATCAAGGCGGTTCACAATGGCTATTATCTTCAGACGCGCAATCCGGCGGAACGTCCCGGCTACGTTTTTTTCAAATGCAAACTCACGGCTGCGCCCAACGTTACGAAATGTTTGCTCGCGCGGATTGATGCCGACCGTTTTCCTGGCAGCGCGGCGGCATTCATCAATTGCCAGATGGGCGCGCAAATCCCGCCCGTCGGTTGGGAAGTCAAGGGCACGAATGTGAGCCATTTGCGCTTTGAAGAATTTCACAGCGCCGGCGCGCAGGGAAAACTTGTGGACGTGAGCCGGCGTCATCCGGCTTCCCGCCAACTTACCGAAGCCGAAGCGTCCAAATTGTCCGATCCGGTCAAAGTATTATCCTATCACGACGTTTGGAATCCACGAGTCACGCCGGCTGCATTTGAAAAATCGTCAAGGTCAAATCCTTGAAAGTCGAACTGCTTTCACGATTCCGTTGCCTCTTCAAAAATTGAATTGTTCCCGCCTGCCTTTCGCGGCAAGCTTTGCGCCGGGCTATGCAGCAAGTGAACCTCGGCATCATCGGCGGCGGAACTGTTGGCGGCGGCGTTTTTGACGCGCTCCAGCGCAACGGCCATTTGCTTGCCTCGCGCATTGGCGTTCGCATTCACATCGAAAAAATCGCCGTGCGTTCACTTAAAAAAAATCGCGCGACAAAATTTCCGGCAAGCTTGACAACGGAAAACTGGCGCGCAGTCGTTGACGATCCAAAAATCCAAATCGTCGCGGAACTGGTCGGCGGCACAACGGTCGCCCGTGAAATTGTTTTGGCCGCACTGAAACTCGGCAAACCTGTCGTTACTGCAAACAAGGCGTTGATCTCCGCGCATGGCGAGGAACTTTTTG
>JGI20207J14881_1000994_pt1 | contig 9953 bp, 10 predicted proteins | sample NGESurdeep092012_4_FD_14881 | JGI IMG/M metagenome (IMG submission 14881)
CGCGATCGGTAAGGCGGATCGTGTCCTCGCCCTTGCGCAATTCGCCGCGGGGGATGTGGAAGACGAACGAGCCGAAACGTACGCATTCGGCCGGAGGCGGCGTAGCAGGGTAAGCGCGCTTGAGAATATTGGCGATGCGCAGCGACAATTCGCGCGGCTCGAAGGGCTTCGAGAGGTAGTCGTCGGCTCCCATTTCGAGGCCTTTGATGCGGCTCTCGGCGGCGTCGCGTGCCGTCAGCATCAGGATCGGCACGGTCGATTCCGTGCGCAGTGATTTGGCGAAATCGAAGCCGTTTTCGCCCGGCATCATCACGTCGAGCACGAGCAGATCGAAGCTGAGACTCTTCAGCTTGACTCGGGCGTCGGCGGCCGTGTCTGCCGTGGAGACCCGGTAGCCCTCGCTGGCGAGAAAGCGCGACAACAGATCGCGGATGCGGCGGTCGTCGTCGACCACCAGCAAATGCGGGGCGTCGTCGGAGAGCATTGCGACGGCGATCATCGGTTCGCCATCATCGGTTGGTCTTGGCGCGCTCGGCGCGCGCAATCAGGCGCAGCACACCCTCGCGGTTGTCGCCGTCGATCATGGCCGTCAGGAAGCGGCGCGCGGCCTCGTGCGCGCCCGCCCCGATCTCGTTGAAAGCGCGCGTGATGCGCTCGGTCTGGAGCTGCGCGAGCTTGAGCGCGAGCGCCTCGCCCTTCGGCGCCACGTAGAGGAGCCGCTGGCGGCGGTCCTGGGCGCCTTCCTTCTGTATCACGTAGCCTTCATCGACGAGTTGCTTGAGCACGCGCCCGAGCGACTGCTTGGTGATGTTCAGAATATCGAGCAGGTCGGCGACCTTCATCCCAGGGTTGCGATTGACGAAATGCAGTACGCGGTGATGTGCACGTCCGAAGCCGAGCTTCGACAGCACCTCGTCGGGATCGCCGACGAAGTCGCGGTAAGCGAAGAACAGCAGTTCGATGATGTCCCAGATGGGCTCCCCCGCCGTTCCCGCGCGTGCGGGGCCGTCACCGGCAGGAGCCAGCACCTTGGGACGCCAATTTATGTCAGCCATGTTGACATATTTTGGTTTTATGTTATAAAAACACCGTTACCGACGAAAGGATCGTACCGAAAGGTCCGGTTGCCGGATACGGAGCTGGTTATCAGACGGCGCTCCAGCGCTCTGGTCCTGTCATACCGGGACTTGCCGGACGACGCAAAGTGTTGGAGTTGGCGCGGAAAATGCGCCATCACAGCGGCGGAAACACCCACCGCCGGTCCCGTCCCGCAGAAGGATCGGACGGCCGGAACACGACGTTACGACGAACGTACGAGTGAAGGAGAGATTCCATGGCTGCGCAGTCCTACGACCGCCTCGAAGGGTCCATCTGGTACGACGGCAAGCTGGTGCCGTGGAAAGACGCGAACGTCCACGTTCTGACCCATGGGCTGCACTACGGTAGCTGCGTGTTCGAGGGCGAACGCNCNTATGGCGGCAAGATCTTCAAGAACAAGGAGCACGCCGAGCGCCTGAAGCGCTCCGCCAACGTGCTCGACTTCGAGATCCCCTACTCAGTCGCCGAAATCATCGCCGCCAAGCAGATGGTGGTCGACAAGAACGGCCGTAACGAAGCTTATGTCCGCCCGGTCGCCTGGCGCGGCTCAGAGATGATGGGCGTCTCGGGGCAGTCGAACACCATCCACCTGGCCATCGCTTCGTGGGAGTGGCCGAGCTATTTCGACCCGGAGCAGCGGCTCAAGGGCATCCGCCTCGACCTCGCCGAATATCGGCGCCCCGATCCCAAGACCGCGCCATCGCTCGCCAAGGCCGCCGGGCTCTACATGATCTGCACCATCTCCAAGCATCGCGCCGAGCGCCGCGGCTATGCCGACGCGATGATGCTCGACTGGCAGGGCCGCGTCGCCGAGTGCACCGGCGCCAACATCTTCTTCATCNAGGACGGCAAGATCCACACGCCGATCGCCGACTGCTTCCTCGACGGCATTACCCGGCAGACGGTGATCGCGCTCGCCAAGAAGCGCGGCATCGAAGTGATCGAGCGGCGCATCATGCCGGACGAGCTCTCCGGTTTCTCGGAGTGCTTCATCACCGGTTCCGCAGCCGAGGTGACCGCCGTGGCCGAGATAGCCGACTGGCGCTTCAGCCCCGCCGNGATTACCAAAACGCTGATGGACGACTACACCGCNGAGGTGCAGCCAAAGGCNGCCGCCGCGTAATCATCCCGAAGATTTGAGAGTTCATGGCCGGGCCGNAAGCCCGGCCATTTGTTTGCGCTACACGATCGCTTCGCCAGACCACNCTTCCTGGGGCCGCAGCAGGGACACATGGCNCGCANCGCTTTCCGCGACGAATTGCNCGAAACGCTGNTCGAGCACGCGGCCCTTGCTGCGCGCNGCNTGGCGCANCCANAGTTCNCCGTCTTTNNCGGTGANNANGAAGCCGGTGTGGAAATAGTCGATGCCGGNCCGCTGCGACAAAAAGCCGACGATGTCGCCGGTAGCGAGCCGGTCGGCATGCGCGAGCAGGCTCGCCACCGGAGTCGAGGCCATGCCGACGCGCTCGATCGGCAGACCGCGCATGTAAGACACGGTCTTCTCAACGATATCGGTGGCCGGCAGAACGATCGCGCGGCAGACGCCGTTGGCGATATTGTTCCTGGCCCAGTCGGCGAAATAGTGGTTGCGCTCTCGCCACGCGATCTCGCCGCCGCGATAGCGAATCTTGCGCAGCTGCGGCGCAAAATCGCTCGCGCTCCATGCGCGCGCCGCGGCCAGCACAGTCTCGCAGAAGGTGACGCAGTCGAAGGCGTCGCCGCGCAACACGAACTGTTCAGGTCTGTGGAGCCCGCCGATCAGCGGATAGGGCACGTAAGGCCGGCCGATCAGCGCGTGCGAGATGAGGTCGATGCGTTCGCCGACGAAGGTGCGTGCGTGCGCCTTGCCGATGAGGCCGGCGATGCCTGTGTCCTGCGCCGCGCCGCGCGAAAGACCGAGCGTCAAGAATCCGCCGCCGGCCGCGAGTTGCAGCACCTGCCGGCGGCTCGGTGCCGGCGCGCGCATCACTCGTGGATCACAACGAGGCGGTCGGTGTCGGATTCGGCCGCCCACACTTCGCCAGGCCGGCCGAGAATCTGCCGCACATCGGCGCGCGCTTTGTTACTGACGAAGGTCTCGAATTTCTCCGTCTCTGGATCGAAGCGATGGATGGCGTTGGCCGTCCAGTCGCTGACCCACACCTTGTCCTTGTCGTCGACGAAGACGGCGTAGCAGCCCTCCTTGCTCTTCGGCAGCGGCCACACCTTCCATGTTTTGTTGATCGGATCGTAGCGGCCGAGTTCGCCGCTATTCCAGAAGCTTACCCACAACAGGCCCTTGGAATCCGACCAGATGCGCCGAGGGCCGACACCCGGCTTCGGCGGCGCGACGACGAGCGCGTCGCCGCTCACCGTGTCGATCCTGGCGATGTGATCGCCAGCGAGCGAGGCGTACCAGACTTCGCCCTGGGGCGTGGTGGTGATGCCATAAGGACCGACGCCCTTCGGCGCCTTCCAGGCCTCGACCTTGCCGGTCGCCGGATCGAGACGGCCGTAGAAACCGTTTTGGCCAGTGAACCAGAGGATGCCTTTGCGGTCGAAGGTTGCCGTGTTGAGGTTGGCGTCGGCCGCGGTCTTCGGCAATGGAAACAACCTGACCCCATGCGTCGAGGGATCGACGCGTGCGATCGCGTTCTGGCCGCCGTCCGTCACCCAGGCGGCGCGATCGGGACCCACGATGACCCCGTGCGGCGCGGAGTCGACGCCCAGCGGAATCTGAATCGTCTTCTTCGTTTTCGGATCGAGCAGGCCGAGCGCGCCCTGCGTCTGTGCGGTGTACCAGACGCCGCCGTCCGGGGCCGGCGCGACATCGTGCGGACGTGCGCCGTGCGGCACCGGATAATAGGCGACCTGCGCGGCTTGGGCCGCGCCCGCCACCAGGATCGCAAGCGCGGCCATCATAACGGACCGCATCGGCCCCTGCCCCCTATTCGGCCGCGTGCCGCCCCGGCGCAGTCCAGCGCCCGGCCGCAGCATCGTCGGCCGTCTTCGCCTCGACCCAGGTCGCGCCGCTCGCCTTCTCGACCTGCTTCCAGAATGGCGCGCGGGTCTTCAGATAATCCATCAGGAATTCTGCCGCGGCGAACGCAGCCTCGCGATGCGACGACGTCGTCACGACCATGACGATGTCCTCGCCCGGCACGATGCGGCCGGTTCGGTGTATCACCGTCACGCCGAGCAGAGGCCAGCGCTCGCGCGCCTCGTTGACGTGTCGCTCGATCTCCGCCTCGGCCATGCCTGCATAATGCTCGAGCGTGAGCGCGGCGATCGGCTCGCCATGCTCATCGCCGCGGCAGATGCCGGTGAAGGAGACGACCGCGCCGACGTCACTGCGCCCGCGCGTGAGCTTCGCCGTCTCGGCGGAGACGTCGAACGGGTCGCGCTGGATGCGGACGGTGTCGGCCATCGGGCTAATCTAGTGCAATTCGGGGCGCGCGTCATTGGGCCGCGTGCGCCCGTCAACCGCCCGTCATCGGTGGGAAAAAGGCGATCTCACCCGCGCCGGCGATCTTTGCCTCCGGCTTGACGTGAACGCGGTCGATGGCGGCACGGACCACCTTCGGATTCTCGAAGGCGTAGGCATATTCCTCGCCGCGCGCCGTGAGCCAGACAACCAGCTCGCCGACGGTCGCGACCGAGGCCGGAACCGCGAGGTTTTCCTCCGGCTTGCCGATGCGCTCGCGCACCCAGGCGAAATAGCGGATTTTCATATCTTGCCTTTGCGCATCGTCTTGTCCCGGTCCCGACTTCGGGACGATGCGCTATTCATCGATCATATAGCGCAGGCCGGCGCGCATATAGTCGTAGCCGGTGTAGAGGGTCAGCATCGCCGAAAGCCACAGCAGCAGAATGCCCACCTGGCTCACCACCGGCACGACGCGGTCCCCCGCCTCGCCGGCGATGAGAAAGCCGACGGCGACCAACTGGGCGCTCGTCTTCCATTTGGCCAAGCGCGTGACCGGCACGCTGACCTGCAACTCGGCGAGATATTCGCGCAGGCCCGACACCAGGATCTCGCGGCAGAGGATGATGACCGCGGCCAGAAGTGTCCAGCCGCGGATGGTGCTGCCCGCGGCCAGCATCAGGAGACAGGCGGCGACCAAAAGCTTGTCGGCGATCGGATCGAGCATGCGGCCGAGCGAGGACTGCTGGCCCCAGATGCGGGCGAAATAGCCATCGAGGAAGTCGGTGACCCCGGCGGCGACAAAGACCGCGAGCGCGACCCAGCGCAGCCAGAGCGGACCCTCGAAGATGCTTTGCCAGAACAGGACTCCGACCACGACGGGAACCGCCGCGATGCGCGCGTAGGTCAGAATGTTCGGCAGAGCCAGCGGGCGTGCCGGCAGACGTCGGGAGCTTAGGGCATTCATTGGCGACAAGGAACACTCCGCAGGCGGCGAGGTCAACCGCCGCCCTATCATCATCGCGTTACTTGATCGGCGGCCGTGGCAGTTTCGCCTCGCCCGGCTCCATGACGAAGGTCTGATCGAGCGAATACCACTCGCCCCTGACGTCCGGCGCCGGCGCCTCGTCGTCGTGGCGGATATAGTTGCCGATCAAGGCGCGGGTGACACCGAACTGGCAATCGGTCTCCAGCCTGTCGTCATCGGGCGAGTAGATCTGCGAAATGAGCGTCTTGAAACCCTGCTTGAAAACAAGGAAGTGCAAGTGCGCCGGGCGGAAATTGTGCCGCTTGCCGGCGCGTAGCAGATCGCCGGTCGGACCGTCGATCGGGATCGGATAGCCGGCCGGCTTGACACTGCGGAACCAGAACCGGCCATCCTTGCCCGTGGTGAACTGGCCGCGCAGATTCATGTCGGCCTGGTTCGGGTCCTGCTGCTCGTAGTAACCTTCGGGCGAGGAATGCCACACGTCGCATAGGGCGCCGGGGATCGGATTGCCTTTCCGGTCCTTGACGGTGCAATTGACGAAGATCGCCGGTCCCGGCGTCGGCGAGCGAATGATGGTGCCGCCGTTTTCCGTCTTCGGCGAGTTCATGCGCCAGAACGGCCCGAGCAGGTTCGCCGTCGTCTCGGTCTGGCCGTTATTGCCGTTGTTCAAGAGGCACACCAGCGCCGAGAAGCCGAGCGAGCCGGACATCAGCACGACCTCGTTGTGCGTGTCGTTGGTCATCTGCCCCATCTTGACGATCAGCTCGATGCCCTTGCGGAATTCGTCTTCGGTCAGGTGCACCTCGCGCGCGAAAGCGTGCAGGTGCTTGACCAGTGAGGCAACGATCTCGCGCAGCCGCGGATCCTCGATGGTCCGATAGGACTCGAGCACCTTCGGTGTGACGTCTTCCTGCTTCGCGATGATCATCTTTGCTTCCTCTCCTCGCGGCTCGACCCTCAGCTAGCGCGCTCCGCTCTCGTGGAAGAACTCATATATCTTTCGCGCCGTCTCCGCATTAATTCCCGGCACGTTCATCAAGTCTGGCAGCGATGCGCGTTCGATGGCTTTCACAGTACCGAAATGGCGCAGCAATGCGCGCTTGCGGGTGGGCCCGATCCCCGGAATTTCCTGCAATCCCGCCTCGCGGATATCTTTTTTGCGCCGCGCGCGGTGCGAGCCAATGGCGAACCGATGCGCCTCGTCGCGCAACCGCTCGACGAAATAGAGCAAGGCATCGCGCGGCGGTAATTTGAATGGGCTTTTGCCCGCCATGAAGAAGGTCTCGCGGCCGGCTTCGCGATCGGCCCCCTTCGCGATCGACACCAGCGGCACGTCGTAGACGCCCAACTCCGAAAGCGTGTCGGTGGCGGCCTTAAGCTGCCCCTGCCCACCGTCGATCAGCAGCAGGTCCGGCCAGGGCTGATCGTCACCAAACTCGACCCGGCCGCTTTGCTCGGCGGAGAATGCGTCGTCGAGCGACAGACGCGGCGCTTCCGCCAAGAGCCGCTTAAAACGGCGCTGTAGCACCTCGCGCATCATCGCGTAGTCGTCGCCCGGCGTAAGGTCCGCGGAACGGATGTTGAACTTGCGGTACTGATTTTTGCGGAAACCCTCGGGTCCCGCGACAATCATGGCGCCGACGGCATTGGTCCCGGCGATGTGGCTGTTGTCGTAGACCTCGATGCGCCTCGGGGCTCGCGGCAATCCGAACGTTTTGGTCATCGAATTGAGCAGACGCTGCTGCGAGGAGGTGTCGGCGAACTTGCGCGCCAGCGCCTCGCGCGCATTGGCGAGCGCGTGCATGACCAATTCCTTGCGTTCGCCGCGCTGTGGCACGCTGACCTCGATCTTGCGTCCGGCCTTCGTCGTCAGCGCCTCGGCCAGCAGTTCGCGCTCCTCGAAATCATGCGACACCAGCGCAAGCCGCGGCGGCGGCTTGTCGTCGTAGAACTGTGCGATGAAGGCGCTGAGGACTTCATCCGGCTCGACTGCGCGGTCGGCTTTCGGGAAATAGGCGCGGTTGCCCCAGTTCTGCCCGGTGCGGAAGAAGAACACTTCGACGCAGGTGTAGCCGCCGTCCTGATGCACGGCGAAGACGTCCGCTTCCTCGACGTTACGCGGATTGATGCCCTGATGCGACTGGATCGCCGACAGCGCGGCGAGACGGTCGCGAAAAATGGCCGCATGCTCGAAGTCGAGTCCGGCGGAGGCCTGATCCATCTCCGTCGCAAGTTCCTTTTGCACCATCTGGCTATGGCCGGATAGGAATTCGTTGGCCTCGCGCACCAGTTCGCCATAACCGGAAAAATCGATCTCGCGCGTGCAAGGCGCCGAGCAGCGCTTGATCTGATGCAGCAGGCACGGCCGCGTCCGGCTCTCGAAGAACGAATCCGAACAGGAGCGCAACAGAAAGGCGCGCTGCAACGCGTTGATGGTGCGATTGACCGCGCCGGCATTGGCGAAGGGACCATAGTAATGCCCCTGCCGCGCGCGCGCGCCGCGATGCTTGAGGATCTGCGGCGCCCAGTGGTCCGAGGTGATCAGGATATAGGGGAATGACTTGTCGTCCCGCAGCAGCACATTGAAGCGCGGCCGCAGGCGCTTGATCAGGTTCGCCTCGAGCAGCAGCGCTTCCGTTTCGGTCTTGGTGGTGACGAACTCCATCGTCACTGTCGCGGCAACCATCCGGGCGATGCGCGCGTCATAAGCGGTCGGCCGCGCATAGCTCGTCACGCGCTTCCTGATGTTCTTGGCCTTGCCGACGTAAAGAACGTCGCCTTTGGCGTCGAACATCCGGTAGACGCCCGGCGCCGCGGGCGCGAGCTTGGCGTAACGTGCGATCACCGAGCGCCCGGCGGCGAGCGTGCCGGCCGGCGCCTCCTCCAGTTCGAGCTCGGGCAGCGAAGATTCCTCGTCTTCCTCGCGCAACTCATCCTCGCGCAAGTCTTCGTCGCGCAAGTCTTCGCTCGCCGGATCGATGTCTTTCTTGCCGTCCATCACGTCTCATCATTTCGGCACGGCCCGGGAGCCTGGCGCCCGGCCCGGGTCGGCCCATTCTATCCTTGGCCTTATCTGAATGTGGGTCGCCGGGGGACCGGCCCGCCCTGCCCGCCGTGAGAGATAAGGCGCCAAAGCCTCCTCCGCGACATCGGCGCCACACTCACGATCACCTTATACGCCGCTCCCCCGTCCGGCAGCCAAGTGCAGGGTGAACCGAACGTCAGCGGACGTGGTAAAGCGATGCCTAACAGACCTTGGGCAATAACGAAGCTTTAACAATAACAACTACTCTCTACTTCCAGATTCAGGACCGCTTAACCTGAACTATTCAATAAATCTTCCACGAAAAGTCGAACTTTCGCCGACGGTCCGGCCCGTTTTCAGCTTCGCATTGCCGCAAGCGGCACGCACAGCAAAGCCGGACACGACGGGGAATCCGCCGCTCCCATCAGGGCGCGGCAGACGAAGTGGAGGGTGTCATGAAACGCAGCATTATCGCGGCCGCAGCCGCTGTTCTGATGGCCGGAGCCGCCAGCGCGGCGGATCTGCCGCGCGGTCCGGCGCCTTACTACAGCCCCTCGCCGGCAGCCGGCTATAACTGGGCCGGCGCCTATGCGGGCCTCAATCTCGGATACGAGTGGGGCAAGGTCAGCAACAGCGCCGGAAACCCGTCGGGGATCATGGGCGGCGGCCAGGTCGGCTACAACTGGCAGAACGGCCAGTTCGTATTCGGCGGCGAGACCGACCTTCAGATCTCGAGCGCCGACGACACATTCGCGCCCTGGAAATTCTCGAACCCGTGGTTCGGAACGCTGCGCGGCCGCATCGGCTACGCGATGAACAACATCCTGGTCTACGGAACCGGCGGTCTCGCCTATGCCGATCTGAAGGGTGAGCTGAGTGGCCTGACCGAGACCAAGACCGAGCTCGGCTGGACCCTCGGCCTTGGCATGGAAGTGGGACTGACACCGAACTGGTCGGCCAAGGTCGAGTATCTCTATATGGATCTCGGCAGCCGCGCCTTTTCGGTCACCGGCACCGACAATGGGCTGAGTGCCAACGTGCTGCGCCTCGGCGTGAACTATCACTTCTGAAATTCACCGCGGTATCCAAGTATTAAACCCCGGGCCGAGCGCCCGGGGTTTTTGATTGTGCGCTCTCACGGACTAATTGTTCCACATCGTCCTTATAACAGAAGTATCAAGGCTCGCTGCTCCAGATCAGATTACGGCAGGATCGCGGCGAATGCTGGACGCAATCATGATTATACATGCGACAACTTGCTGGTACCTGTGGCTTTCCTGCACTAGACGTAATTTCAATTTCGAATAACTTGCGCGCATCGAAGTCGGGGGGCGGGGGCCTGTTCAGGAGGTAGTTGGAATGAAGCGCGTAATTCTGGCGGGCGTAAGTGCTCTCGCCGTCATGACGATGATGAGTGGAGCGAACGCGGCGGATCTGCC
>JGI20207J14881_1000995_pt1 | contig 9937 bp, 8 predicted proteins | sample NGESurdeep092012_4_FD_14881 | JGI IMG/M metagenome (IMG submission 14881)
GATGAGCCCATGTGGTGCTGGCGGTCCCGAGAGGATTCGAACCTCCGACCTTCGGTTTAGGAAACCGCTGCTCTATCCAGCTGAGCTACGGAACCGCATTGATTTCGCTAGAGCTTTTCGTAGGAGCACTTTTTTTGCTCCGCTTTTGCTCCGATGTAGTGCCACGTTTGTGCTTACCCGATTGGGCGGGGCGCGCACAAGATCGCATCAGCCGCCTTTGGGTGCTCCGGCACTTCGTCGTCAAGGTTCAACGGCACGATGCTGCGCGCGAGGTGTTCAGCCTCCTCAGCTTCCGGCAGACGCATGACCCGCAGAATATGCCATCGTTGCCTCGACGGCTGCAATTGCCTATTACGTAAGCACATGTCTAAATAGGTGTACGCTGCGTCAATGGGGATGAAAAGTGAAAGCCATCATCGCAATAGCCTCGGTCGGCGCCCTCCTCGCATTTGGGAGTCTTGTCTATTCGCCGCCCTCTCAGGCAAATGAAACGGCACGCACCTACGTTTGCAAAAGCGGCCATTACGTCCGAAACGCAAAAGCTTGCAGAGAAAATGGCGGCACGCGCTGACTGCCGGCTTTCACTGAGATGCTCAACGCCTTGAATCTTGCGCTTGACTACTCATTGGCTGTTCGCGTTATGTTCTCGAATGCCGGTCGAGGCCCTTGGGAAGCATTCAGCGCGGGCTGGCGCATCAAGGTGCGCTGCGCCTGGGGGCCGCGCGACGGCATGAAGCGCGTGCGGGAGTGCGTCTTCGGCGGCGAGCTAGACCTTCAAACACTCATCTGGACGAGGGGCCGAGACTTCCCGCTGACGATGCTGGAGAGCCGCCTGAGGTGCCCTCGCTGCGGCTCGCGGCAGGTGCGCGTGGCGTTCAGCGTGCCGCCCAGCAGCCAGCAAATGCAGGCTTGATAGGCTGGGCGATGCGCGTTTTGTATTCGACTTCGATGCGCGGCATTTTTTGCTCCGTTTTTGCTCCCACATCGCGTGAGTAAGGGTGCAATTCCGTGAGGAATTATACACCGGCAAAATCGGAACTTGCCTTATCGCTCAATGGGTTATGAGGAGCGATGAGGAGGAATGCGCAGCGAAAGAATCCGCGAAATTCGGTTTAGGAAACCGCTGCTCTATCCAGCTAAGCTACGGAACCGCTGTCCGTGTCAATTAGCACAGGCCTGCGCGCGACGCACGCCGGCCGCGCGACGCACACCGGGCCTGTGCATGACGGTGTGAGCTCTCACATTCGTTCGCCCGGACCGGCCGGCGCGGCGCGATCCTCCTGCTGGTCTTCAGGCGCGGGCCCGCCCGAACGGTCGTTGTCCCGGCCGGCCGAGCCGGTCGTGTCGTCGCGTCCGCTCCTGTGTAACTGGGCGATCTTGTCGAGCAATTCGCCCGCCGCGCGGACGCAGGCCTGGGTATCTTCCTGAACCGAGCAACGCACGTCGATGCGCGCCTTGCCGCGGGCGAAGTGGAATTGCGCCCCGCCGGCGCCGCCCAGCATCATTTGCCGATGCCGCCGCCACATCGGTCCCATCATCATCGGAGCGCGATTGCTCCAGCGCCGGTTCCTGTTCCAATTGCTACCGTTGTTGGCGGCTGCGGAATCCTCGTTCTCGTCGTCCCGCGAGTTGCCGCGCTGCTGGTCTTGAGCGGCGCCCGTGGTGGCGCTGTCGCGATCGGCATCGCCGTTTGCCGGGCCGGCATTGGTCGAGCCGTCGTGATCCGTCATCGCGGCGCCACTCCTGTTCATTGTGGCGCCTGTCTGGTCCTGCGTCTGTGCCAAGACCGGTTGTGCACAGCCCGCAACGGCGGCGAGCGCCGAGACGAGCGCGAGTGATGCGATGTTCATGGTTGTTGCTCCCGAGGAGTTTAAGCCCCCTGCTCCCGGCAACGGCGAATGCACCGGCCGCGTTCCGCGCCGATCGCGCCGCCGATGTTCCTCGGTACGCCGGATATGTCCGCGAGTTCATGTCGGCAGCCGGAACGTGCCCGGCATAGCGCCAGTTTTCCCTCAAGAACGATGGCCGTCGCTGCAAAATGCGCGGTTCCGTGCAATGGCGCCGCGGCGATCGGTCTACGCACAGTAACGAACGGAAGGAGGTCCATCATGACCTATCAAAACACGACCTACCGTCATGCCTACGACCGCAGCACGCGATGGCAGGACGGCGGCAACATGATCCTGGCGATCTGGCTGTTCATCTCGCCATGGGTGTTGCAGTTCGCCTTCACCGGTGCCGCGGGCGGCACGATCGCCGCATGGGACGCCTGGGTCCTCGGTGTCGTCGTCTTCCTGATTTCGCTTTCGGCGATGGGACGGCGCTTCGTCCGCGGTCAGGAATGGGCAAACGTCGTGCTTGGCATCTGGATCTTCATTGCGCCGTGGGTGCTCGCCTTCGCCGGCAGCAACTCCAACCCGGCCTGGGATCACTGGATCGTCGGCGCGCTGATCTTCCTGGTGTCGCTGAGCGGCGTCACCAACGCCCGCACCGTTCCGGCATCCACCGAGATGCCGCGGCGCTGAACCGGCCGCGCTCCACGCAATAGCCGCCGCTTTCCTCGGAAGCGGCGGCTATTTTGTGCATAAATTTTATGGACCATTAGCCGTGCGCGCCCGACAATTGCGGCATGGCTGTACGCGCCTGCCTCTTTATCCTTTTGCTGCTGACGCCGTTTGCCGCGACCGCGCAGTCGCCCTGCGGCGGCGCCGATCTCGGCATGGTGGCGGTCAAAGCGGTCCGCGATGCTCGCACGCTGCTGCTGGCGGACGGACGGAGCTTGCGGCTCGCGGCGCTCGAAGTGCCCGACGGGCACGAAGCCGCACTGCGCGTCCTGGAGGGCCAGTCTCTGGCGCTCAAGGCCGCCGCCCGGACGCCTGACCGCTATGGGCGTCTCGTCGCCTTCGCGACCCGGGGCAATACCGCCGAAACGGTGCAGGAAGCCCTGGTTTCGGCGGGCGAAGCCCGCGTTTCGGCCCGGATCGGGGCCAAAGCATGCGCGGCGGCGCTGTTGACCCTCGAGCGGCAGGCTCGCGATGCCCACCGCGGCCTCTGGGCCGATCCAAATTTCGCCCCTTTGCGTGCCGACGATTATGGCCGGGTCCGGGCTGAAAGGGGCCGGTTCGTCCTGGTCGAGGGGAAGGTCCTGTCGGTGCGCGAAAGCGGCGCCACCATCTACGTGAATTTCGGGCGGCGCTTTACACGCGACTTCTCCCTGACCATTCTGCGCCGCCTGCGCGCGGCCTTTACCGCGGCGGGCGTCGAACCCGCGACACTGCAAGGCCACCGCATCCGCGTGCGCGGCTGGTTGGAATTGCGCCGCGGCCCGATCATGGACGTGGCGACGCCCGAACAGATCGAAATCATCGAGTGAGTACGTCCGCTATGGCGACGGTTGCGGCTCGGAGAGCAAAAGCACAAATGCTGCGCGGCATCGCCGTCGCGCTCGGCCTGCTGCTCGCCGCCTGCACCAGCACGCCGGATTTCCGCCAGGTGTCGCTGCCGCTGCCGAAGGTCGCACCGCGCACCGACACGCAAACCGCGGCACAGCGTGAGCATGCGCGCATCCTCGCGTCCTATGGCGGCCAGTACGACGATCCGCGCATCCAGGCGATGGTCGAGAAAACGATCGGCCGGCTCGTAGCCGCGTCCGAGCGGCCGGACCTGACCTACAAGGTCACCATCCTCAACTCGCCGGCGATCAACGCCTTCGCGCTGCCCAATGGGCAGCTCTACGTCACGCGTGGGCTGATCGCGCTCGCCAACGACGAGGCCGAACTGGCGTCCGTGCTGGCGCACGAGATGGGCCACGTCATCGCCCGCCACGCGGCGATCCGCGAGGAGCAGGCGCGGCAGGCGGCCGTCGTCGCCCATGTCGTCTCGGACGTGCTCAGCGACCCGAACGCCGGTGCGCTGGCGCTCGCCAAATCGAAACTGACGATGGCGAGCTTCTCGCGCGCGCAGGAGTTCGAGGCGGACGCTATCGGCGTCGGCATCTCGGCGCGCGCCGGTTTCGACCCCTATGGCGCCGCGCGCTTTCTCGGCGACATGCAGCGCAATGCCGATCTCAAAGCCGGCGGCGCGGCCAACGATACTCGCGCCCTCGACTTCATCTCGACGCACCCGTCGACGCCGGACCGCGTCAAGAACGCCATCGCGAATGCGCGGCAGTTCGGCAGCCCCGGCACGAGCGGCGAACGCGACCATGCCGATTATCTCGGCGTGCTCTCCGGCATCGTCTACGGCGAGGATCCGAGCGAAGGATTCGTGCGCGGCCGCCGCTTCGTGCATCCGAAGCTCGGCTTCACCTTCAGCGCGCCGCCGGGATTTGCGCTCGACAACACCGCCGAGGCCGTGCTCGGCCTCAAGGACGGCGGCGGCCAGGCGCTGCGCCTCGACGTGGTCAGCGTGCCGGCCGAGCAGACGCTCGGCGCCTACCTGACGTCCGGCTGGATGGAGAATGTCGACAAGGCGAGCGTGCTGGCGACCACCGTGAACGGTTTCCCGGCGGCGACCGCCATCGCCTCGGGCGAAGGCTGGTCGTTCCGGCTCTACGCCATTCGCTACGGCAGCGACGTCTACCGCTTCATCTTCGCCGCGCGCGAGCGCACGCCGCAGGCCGACCACAGCTTCCGCGACTCGGTCTCGACCTTCCGCCGCATGAGCCTGAAGGAAGCGTCGCAGATCAAGCCGCTGCGGCTGGCGATCGTCACGGTGGGCGCACGCGACACGGTGGAGAGCCTGGGCAGGCGCATGGCGCTCGCCGGCCACGGCATCGAGACGTTCCGCGTGCTCAACGGCCTCGGCCCGAACGTCCGCGTGAAACCGGGCGACCGCGTGAAGATCGTGGTGGAATGAGCGAAGGCCTCATGCTGAAGAGGCGCGTTAGCGCCGTCTCGAAGCATGGGGCCGCCTCGTCCTCGAGACGCATCGCTGACGCGATGCTCCTCAGGATGAGGCGGAGAGAGGCCTCAAACCTCGCCGGCCTCGACGTTGACGGTAAACTCCCGCGGCACGTCCGGGCCCCAGAGATAGAACGAGTCCTCCGGCTTGTGATCCGCCGCCGGCCAGCGGTCTTCCTTCGGGATGTAATCGATGTCGCAGGAATATTCCGAAAAGCTGCCCCACGGATCCATGATGTAGTGGAAGTAGTTGGAGCCGAGCACGTGACGCCCTAAGCCCCAGCCCTTCTGGTAGCCCTTGTCGTGCATGCGCATTGCGCCGACGCCGATGTCGTTGATGCTCGCGGTATCCCACGAGCAGTGATGGAAGCCGGGCGCGCTCGACTTCACCAGCGCCAGGAGATGATGGTCGCTGCCGTGAATGCCGTGCATGAAGGCGACGAGGTCGGAGGCACGGTCGGACAGGCGCAGTCCGAGCGTGCGCGAATAGAACTTGAGCGAGGCGTCGATGTCGCGCGTGAAGATGAGCACGTGCGACAGCCGGCGCGGCCGCACCAACGGCGACTTCTGGCGCGTGGTCGCGGCAGCGACGCCTGGACCGACGGTAATGAATTGCGCGTCGGACTTGGTGTCGGGCGACACCTTCGGCGCCACCTTGATCTCCATCAGCACGCCTTCGTGGTTGCGAAACCAGATGCCGTTGGATTCGAATCCGGCGGGCGCGTCGACGAGCTTGATGCCCTCGCCTTCGATGCGCGCTTTCAGGCGGCCGAAGTCGTCGGCGTAGCAGCCGAAGGAGAGATGGTGCAGCGCCTTCTTCTGCGCGCCTTCGACCACCGAGCCCCAACGGTGATCGTGACCGAACGTCTTGATCGCCAGCACGTTGCCGTCGCGGCGCACGTCGAGCCCGAAATCGCCGTAGAAATCGACAGCCTTGCTTGCGTCCGGCACCTGAAGGACGAATTGGTCGAGCGAGTGGATGCCGAGATCGCCTTCTTTGGCCTCCGGCGCGATATGACCCGTGATCGCGGTCATCGTTTGCTCCCTTGCAATCTTGTTCGCGGATTTGGCGGCTATTCTAGTCTTCTGCGCGGCAGCGGCAATGCCGACGGATGCAGAGCGGCGCGCAACAGCGTCGCGTTTTCCGCACGTCGGAAAGCAGCATCTGCGCCTGCCCACGCGATGTTCCGCATCGTGGGCGATCGATGACTGTGAGACGTGATTCATCGCCCGCATTCTTTGATCGGCCCCGGGAAGGCCGTCCCTTTTCCTTCCCCTCCGACGAGGGAATGGAGCGCCGGGAGGCGCCAGGGGCTTGCGAGGCCCCTTAGGCCCGCCCTTGCGATCGGGCGTTCCGCGCGCCGTTAACGAGAGCGGGTTTGCGAGGCCCGCTCCCGGGCGCGCGCGCCGCGGCTGCGGCAGATTTGCGAGGCCTGCCGCACGGGCGCTGCGCCTCCCGGCGCTCCATCGGCGGCGGGATGTCTCACCGCGCGTGCCGCTCCGCCGTCGACCTCCTCCCGCTCGAGACGGGAAAGGACTGAAGGCTGAATTATAGCTACATATTCCTATGTAGGAGGATTGTCAAGTCGCCGTGCGCGCCGAGCCTGCCGGAACGGCACGGCATGGCCCCAAGTCGACTTTTGGACTCAAAGCTAACGCAGGCCTTATTCGGACATTATCAGCTAGACAGTTGGCGGTATGAATTAGCTACTTCGGCCAGCTACCACGACTCATGTATATTGCGGAAATGACGCCGTTTGAATTGAAGCTTGAGAATGGCCTGAACGTTGAACGGCAGCGATTCGCGAACAAGTGGTTATTTCCTTGGCATCAGATGAATGTGGAAGGAAGGACGTTCACGGTAGAAGATTTTCGTGGCGGACACATCTCATATGGCGGCATTCGATTTGGCGATCAGCAGCAGGCAATCTTTTGGCAGGCAATTGAGCGGTACTTGAAAGCAAAGGCCCACGAAGCGTTCGGACAGTGGGACACCGAGACAAAAGCATATCCGATTAGCGCGCGAGTTCGGTCTTTAGAAGCAACGGCTCTTTGTATTGGACGATACATGGCGGCTGTCGTAAAGAACGCGGTAGAGACCGATCAGGCATTGCGAGGCAGAGGTTATCCAAAGACTGACGTGCCCGCATATTCGCAAGCAGCGCATGCAAACGCAATTGCGGAGGTCGAAAGTTTGAAGGCGGCCCACCGAGCGTTGCTGCCGACCGAGGCGCCGGCGAAAACCATCGGTGGTGAACTGAAATCAAACGTGCCCGTAGGCATTCGCGGGGTCGAGGCCAAGGCTACAGCGGCCGGTGAGGCTGCTCCTCCCGCTGGCGCTACCTTGATCGTGGGCCAAGAACAACCGAGCGCTCGCACCGCGCCAGTGATGTTCGCCGTCATCGAGCAAATGTCGGCGGATGCGCAGGCGGTCCGTGCCACGCTGGGCACCATCAATTCCGTTATAAGCGATGCCATCGTTATCGCCGTGGTCGAAAACCGCGAAACGATCGACCTTTCCGCTACCGCCCTCTCCATCCTGATCGAGCAGAAGCTCACGGTCCTGCGCGCAGACATGCGCAACGACGCCCGTGACGAGCTCGAGAAAGCGATTGCGGACTATGAAACGCTGAAAGCGAACGTCGATGAACTTCGCGCGGCGGCTGCAAGACCGCCTTCTGACGAAAAAACGCGAGCAGCCGTCCTGAAGTCCGCTCTTGGTTTTACCGACAGCCTCCAACAATGGTGGACGCAGCGGCACATGCAATTCTTCGACGTGGGCTTATTTCTCAGCGGGCTGGGCATCTGCTCCGCACTCGGTGCCTCAGGAGGGCTCGTGGCGGGCATTTGCGGAACGCTTGTCGGCGGCAAACAGGTTGCCGACGTGGTGATGGCTTTGGCGAAGGAAAAGGACGCGAACGGGACGAAGCCGCATTAAGTCTCCTGGGCGCTGCGACTTACCCGTCCGGCGCGCCGCCCCCACTTTGTGAACGACACCATGCGCTGGCAGGCCTGCAGCAGCACCAGCGCGTCGGTGGCGAAAACGAGGCCCTGGACGCCGCGCGCGACGAGGCCGCGGCTGTAATCGCGCTCCTGCCGGTCGCCGATCGTGGTGACGATGTGCTTATTGTGCGCGCGGCACGCCGCGGCGACGCGATCGAGCGCGGCACTCATGGCCGGATGATTGAAGTCGGCGCCGGGCACGCCCACCGAGATCGACAGATCGTATGGGCCGATGAACAGCCCGTCGATGCCCGGCGTCGCGGCGATTGCCTCGATGTCGTCGATCGACGACTGGTCCTCGATCAGCGGCAGCAGCATGACGTCGCGGTTGGCCTTGGCGGCATACGCGCCCCAGTCGTCCGGCCAGTAGCGCGTGGCGCGCACGATCGGACAGGCGCCGCGCTCGCCCTCCGGCGCGTAACGCGCGGCCCTTACCAAAGCCTCGCACGAAGCGCGCGTGCCGTGCGGGATGACGATGCCCGCGGCGGCGAGATTGAGGACGCGCTTGATCAGCTCGGCATCGACCTCCGGCACGCGCACCAGAGGCGCGATGCCGGCGGCGTCGGCGGCCCGGATCAGGTGGGCCAGCCGATCCATGTCCATGGGGCAATGCTCCATGTCGATCATGACGAAATCGATGCCCGCACGGGCAAAGATCTCGACCGTCATCGGCGCGCCGATGAAGCCGATGATGCCGGTCAAGGCATCGCCGCGGGCGAAGCGCTCGCGCAGGCTGAGTGTCACGCGTGCCCCCTTGGCCTCACTGCACCTTCATGTGCGCGGCCTTGACCACCTTGGTCCACTTGGCGGTGTCGTCCGCGATCATCTTGCCGAATTCGGCCGGCGTCAGCGACATCGGCTCGAGACCGAGATTGAGCAGCTTGGCCTTGACCGCCGGCGCGTTGACGGCTTCGACGATCGCCTTGTTGAGCGTGTCGATGATCGGCTGCGGCGTGCCCTTCGGCGCGCCGAAGCCGAACTGGCCGCTGGCGTCGTAATTGGGCAGGAACTGCGAGATGCTCGGCACGTCCGGCAGCGCCGGCGAGCGCGTCTTGGAGGTGACGCCGAGCGCGCGCAATTTGCCGCTGCGGATATGCGCGACCACCGTCGGGATCGGCGCGAACACCACCTGCACCTGGCCGCTCAACAGGTCGGGCACGTAGCTGCCCTTGTACGGCACGTGCACCATGTCGACGTCGGCCATCATCCTGAACAGTTCGCCGAAGGCGTGCGGCGGCGTGCCGATGCCGGCCGAACCCATGTTGATCTTGCCGGGGTGCGCCTTGGCGTAAGCGATGAATTCCGGAACGGTCTTCACCGGCAGCGAGGGCGTGACCGTCATGACGTAGCCGGCGCCGCCGATAATGGCGACCGGGGCGATGTCGCGCACGAAATTGAACTTGAGATCGGGATAAAGCGTCGTGTTGATCTCGTTCGAGGTGACGACCTCCATCAGCAGCGTGTAGCCGTCCGGCGTAGCCCGCACCACCGCCTCGGTGCCGATATTGCCGCCGGCGCCGGGCTTGTTCTCGACGACGAACTGCTCCTTGAAATGGCCGGACAGCGCCTGCGAGACGATGCGGGCGAGGCTGTCGGCCGCCTGGCCGGCCGGGAAGCCGACGACCACGCGCACGGGATGCGACGGATAGGTGTCGGCGAAGGCAAAGCCGGAGAGCGCCGGCAGCGCCGCCGCGCCAGCCGCCAGTTGCAGGAAATGTCGGCGTTTCATCGTGTTCCCCCGGTGAGGTTTTTGTTTTGGGATGCGGCTGGCGGCCCGGAAGGCGCAACTGCAATGGGCGAAGGCGCACAGCCTAACGGAATTCGTGCCGCGCAGGAAGGCAACGGCGCCCTACTCGGATAGGGCGCGCGCCACGTCCCGGGAATTTATATCGGCATGGCACCGACGAACCGGACTTGCGGATTTGCGAGCGATTGCAAATGACGCTGCCGCCGGTCCTAGCCAAGAATGGTGCCCTTGCCCCGCCCGTCCGTTGACTGCTCGAGCATCACCGTGTCGTGCTTGAGCGCAAGCT
>JGI20207J14881_1000998_pt1 | contig 9898 bp, 15 predicted proteins | sample NGESurdeep092012_4_FD_14881 | JGI IMG/M metagenome (IMG submission 14881)
TGTTTGGAAAGACGGACAATAATAAAAAAAGTGGCAATCGTGATGACAATGGAAGCCACTACTGCAAACGCAGTAGACGCACCAGTCGCAATCGCCGTCGCATCCGTCTGAGCAAAAAGAGGAATAATCATAATTTTAAGGTTTCCGTCGCCCAACATTGCGCAATATTGAGCGACGGAAATATTGAATTATTTGACCACACGTTTCGCAATGCGAACAATCACGAAAAAACTAGCAATCGTGATGACAATGGGAGCCACTACAGCAAACGCAGTGGACGCGCCAGTCGCAATCGCCGTCGCATCCGTCTGAGCAGAAGCAAGCAGGGGAGAGATGACCATCAAACCAACACCAATCTTTTTCAATGTTTTCATGTTTTCAGCCTTTGGTTACATCCGAAACGAAATTGCCCCGGAATTTTTATAGTTGACCAGAAAACAAGAATTCTGTGTAGTTGTCATTATGCCTACCATTCCCGCAATCGCACAATTTGAAATCAATCATTACGCACTCTGCGCAGAAATCACGCTGGCATGGTTTTTATGGATAGCAATCTGCGCAACCGGCCTACTCATTTTCTCCTACAGTAGCTGGCGAGAGACGAAAGAAGTATCAAACGATGTCCGGCGATTGCACGAGTTTCTAGCCGAGCAGACGAAATCATCGCATAAACGCGCTGACGAGAAACACCAAGAATCCATTCAGCCATCCCCGGAGAAATCAAACCCGTTTGCAAAGTGCCAGCCACCACACGAAACTGTTCAAGACGCTGCAAACGAGCACGAGAAATAGCTTCTAAAATCATAAATATTTAATGAGTAAAATGTCGAAGAATCAAACGAATGAAAAAAGCAAGGGTCGTATAAACCAAAACACGCACAATGAGTTGTTTGAAATAGCCTTCCCTCATAATTTTCTAAATTCACCGATCGCAGTGCGTTCAGAACGATGAAGAATTTTGCCAGAACGAACGATGTTTTGAGAAAACGGTGTCCCCAGGCGAAAAAGAACCGCTACGTATTTGCCGTTCAATTTCAAAACCGCCGGAAATTGCACTGGCAACTCAAATTGTTCAACTACACATCTATTACGTTTTCGAGTCATAATCAATCGCTCCAAAGGTTTTACTCAAGAACGCCTGCCCCCCGCTACGCGGGGGGCAGGGCGAACCTGAAATTGCAACCATACGATTTAAGGGACTCACAATTCCGACCAACCGGGCTTTTACCGTGAACACACACCGACACTCGCAAGTGACGGGTCAGGACTCATCGTCCCGAGGTTTCTTAGGCTTGGCAAACTATCCGGCAGTGTGTTTGTCGCTGTGTCATGGCTGTCAGCAGACCCGGTTCTCTTGCGAATCCACTTCATCGCTGCAAACGAGATAATCAGGTGTTGATGACGCGCAGTTTTCGCCAGTTCGTAAATATCCGCCCCGGCGTCGAGATCTTTGGTTATGTAAGCGACTGCTGAATCGGTTCCACTAAGGACAGATCGGAAACGGGAAATCCCGTAATGTTTCTTCCACCACTTATAGGCGATAGAAGCTTTTCCGACCGGCACAACCAAATACCCCAAATAACTGCGTTCAACAACTAACAACAAGTGAAGGTGTCGCCGTCCTTTGGCTTCACCCGTTTCTATTCGAACGGCATATTTCAATTCCTTGAAAGGCATCCGTTGTAAGTGAGCAACCCATTTCAACAGCTTCTCAGCCGCCAACAACGCGCTACGCTCGCTCGGTTCATTCCGAAAGGAGAGAGACGCAAAGACAGTCCAATCTACACGCGCTACCGCAAGACAAAACGGGCTGCTCATAATTTTATTTCACTGACAATTCGAGCACTCCGGACATCTGGGGACGCCCGGCGAATATAGCGCGAATTGTATTTACATGCAGCTTGACCGTTTTGCCTACGAGTTTTCCTTTGTGGTGCATCTCCTCGCGTCGCAAACCGTAATCAAACATTTGCAACAACGGCTTGGAAGCAATCTCGCGGCAAGTCACAGTAACATACTCGACGTCGTCTTTTCTACGAACGTCCTCTGCCAGAACTTCAGCTTGGATTTCCATAGTTGTTTAGTTTCTTTTTCCACTGTGTTTATCCGAACTCAAACGCCGTGGACGCGCTTGAGAAATTTCGTTGGTGCCTGCCTTGTGTGGACTGACGGCACCAACGCCCTTACAGGAAATTGGTTTAACGCGAAAACACGTTGCAAATTCAACAGAATTTGGAACGCCGAGATTCTTGCGTTTATTCCATTCGCGATGAAGCAACAAACGAAACCATTCCCCGGCATTTTCAGACTCACAATTTTCCGACGAAAGAATCTCATTAAGCTTGAAACGCTCCTGATCGTTGAGTCGAATGGAAAAGGTTTTTGTCATGCAAAACGCAAACCGATAAGAACACCACAAGAGAGCGCGAATAACGTGCAACAATTAAAAACGAGAAATTGTTCACACGCAGAGCCATTAGAAATCTGCAAACCAAATAACCGACGCTGCCGAATTCTTTGACACCGAGCACAAGTGAAACAATAACATTTCATGGTGTCACACAGTTTCCAACAGAATCAATTTTTAAATCGGAATGAAACAACAACCCCAAGCGACCGCCAATCTGTTCCAATTGACCACGTATCGCCTGAAGGTCAGTTTGAAAATTTGGAACATCTAGCGGATGACATTTGGTTTCCAAGTCGCGAAGAGAACAGGAAAGCCATTCGTTCTCTTGCTTCGCTAAAACACCATGCTCAACATCCGCCAGAAGTCCCAAAATTCCCGAATTGCGAAAAAAACGCAACCAGTCGCGAGCATCGTCTTTGCGACCGGCTTTAACCAAGTCATGAGCACGCTCCAAATAAATCGTAAAGAAATTACGCAAAACCCAAAGCCGTTGTTGTAAATCAAGTTGCATCAGTAAAGGTCGCTGTGAACGTCACATTTATAACATGAAAATTTGAAATTCAATTATAGTCATACAATGTTTGTTATATTTAATTGACAAATCCTGTTTCATTGGTAGATTGCCTACTGAAAATTTTTGATTTTATGAAGGGAAAGGTGGTTATTTGCGCGTTGCTTCTGTTCGGCGCGTTATTTTCGGCGTCCGCAATGGATCGTTGGGCGGCGTTATCCATGATTGAGAGCGGTGATAATGATCGGGCCATCGGCCCGGATGGTGAGATTTCGCGTTTTCAAATCCTGCCTGCCCTTTGGCCGGGAGGCAATCCTCACGATTTGCAAATCGCCTTGAACGCCGCCAAACAAATCATGCAAACCCGTCTGGATGAATTTCAAGCCGGCCACAAACGTCCGGCGTCAGATTTTGAATTTTATGTTTTGTGGAATGCGCCGTGGGAAGCGAATCATCCGAGCAAAGTGGTCAGGGAACGCGCCCGGCGTTTTGCAAATCTGGTTCAGCGCTGAAAGTTTTTGCCGCCTGGTAAATTTTCAAATACTCATTGACGGTTTGCTTCCAGGAAAAATCGGACTTCATGCCGTTTTGCCGGAAACGCCGCAGCAACCTCGGTTCCTGATAAATTGCCAGCGCCTTGCGCATTGCCTTGGCCAGCGCGCGCGCGCTGTAATCGTAAAATTTGATTCCGTTGGCGCTCGCCGCATTTTCCGTGAAATCAATAATGCTGTCGTCCAAACCGCCGACCGCGCGAACGATGGGAATCGTTCCATAACGCAAACTATACATTTGATTCAGACCGCTCGGCTCAAAAAGCGAGGGCATGATATAAAAATCGCAACCGGCTTCGATGCGATGCGCGAGGCTTTCGTCATAGCCGATGTGAATGGCGACTTTGTCGGGAAAACGCCGCGCCAGTTCATGATAACCGCGTTCGTAATCCGGCGAGCCGCTGCCGAGCAAAATAAATTGAATGTCCGCGCTCAACATTTCTTCCAGCGTGGCGATTTGAATATCCACGCCTTTTTGTTGGGCCAAGCGCGAAATCGTTCCAAAGAGCGGAATTTTTTTTGAAACCGGCAGGCCAAGCTCCGCCTGCAAATCTAATTTGTTCCTGGTTTTTCCCGCCAATTGCGCCGCAGAATAGGAATGCACCAGAAATTCATTTTCGGAGGTGTTCCATTCGGCATAATCAACGCCATTAAGAATCCCAAAAAGTCTTTTTTGTTTTTGGCGCAAAAGCCCGTCCAGTCCGCAGCCAAATTCTTCCGTTAAAATTTCGCGCGCATAACGCGGGCTGACCGTGGTGATCGCATCGGCAAAAACGATTCCCGCCTTGAGGCAATTCAACTGGCCGTAAAATTCCACGCCTTCCGGGTTAAAAAATTCCGGCGACAAATTTGCGAGCGAAAATTTTTCCGGCGGAAAAATTCCCTGATATGCGAGATTGTGAATCGTCAGGCAAGCGGGCGGCGGATTCCCCCACCCTTCGTTTTTTTTCTGGTTCAAAATCAACGCCGGAACCAACGCCGCCTGCCAGTCGTGAACGTGAACTATATCCGGTTGCCATGAAAAATAGCGCGCAAGATGCGCGATGCCCTTGGAGAAAAAAATAAATCGCTCGGCGTTGTCCGCATAGCCGACGTCGTTTTCCATGTAGTAACTATTCCGATGATAAAAATCCGGCTGATGGATGAAAAAAATGGTCAATCCGCCTTCCACTTCGAGCGAAAACAGTTCCCCGCGAACGCGATTTGTGCCCAGCGGCAAATCGAACTGCCAGTCTTCTTTTTTAATTTGCGGGAATTGTTCGCGAAGGCCGCGATACAACGGCGTGACGATTCGCGCTTCGTGCCCCGCGTGCGCGAGCGCTTTGCCCAGCGCGCCCACCATGTCCGCCAGCCCGCCCGTTTTTGAAAACGGATGAACTTCGCTGCTGGCGAGAAGAATTTTCATTTATGATTTACGATTTATGATTGATGATTGGATTTAAAAATCGTAAATCATAAATCATCAATCATAAATTTAGACAGTGATTCGTTCCGCTCTCAAATAAGGCTGCAACAGCTTCGGAATCAAAACACTCCCATCCGCCTGCTGATGCGTTTCAATCAGCGCAACAAATAATCTGGCGAGCGCCGTGCCGCTGCCGTTCAAAATATGCGGAAATTTATTTTCGCCGCTTTTTTCTCCACCTTCCGTTTTGAAACGCAGGTTCATCCGGCGCGATTGAAAATCTTCGCAGTTCGAGCAGCTCGAAACTTCAAGATAACTCCCGTGCCCCGGCGCCCAAACTTCGATGTCGTAAGTTTTTGCGCTGCCGAAACCCATGTCGCCCGTGCAAAGTAAAATCACGCGATAATGCAGGCCGAGCAATTGCAAAACTTTTTCCGCGTTCGCGACCATTTTTTCCAATTCGTCGTAGCCGTTTTCCGGCTTCACGATTTTTATCAGTTCCACTTTGTCGAATTGATGCACGCGAATCATGCCGCGCGTGCCGACGCCCGCCGCGCCCGCTTCCCCGCGAAAACACGGCGTGTAGGCGCAATATTTTATTGGCAAACTTTTTTCCGGCAAAATTTCTTCGCGATGAATGTTTGCCACCGGCGTTTCCGCCGTCGGAATTAAATAAAGTTTGCCAAGATTTTTTGCGTCGTCGCCTTCGGCCACGCCGTAATACTGATCTTTGAATTTTGGAAACTGGCCGACGCCGACGAGACATTGTTCGCCGACCATGAACGGCGGCGAAACTTCCGTGTAACCATGTTCCGTGATGTGCAAGTCGAGCAGAAATTGGATCAACGCGCGTTCGAGTCGCGCGCCCCAATTGGTGTAAAGCAAAAATCCGCTGCCGGAAAGTTTTGCCGCGCGCGCAAAATCAACCAGCTTCAAACTTTCGCAAAGTTCGACATGCGATTTGGGTTTGAAATTAAAATTTATTTTTTCGCCGTGAACGCGGATTTCAGGATTATCTTCTGCTGATTTTCCGGGCGGCACGGATTCGTGCGGCAAGTTCGGCAATTGCAGCATCAGCGCATCACGCGCCGTTTCAACTTCCGCGACTTCTTTTTCCAGCGTGGAAATTTTTTCGCCCAAAAAACGAACATCAGCTTTTTTCGCTTCAGCCTCTTGAAATTTCTTTTGAGCCATTAAAGCACCGATTTCTTTTGAAATTCGATTTCGCTCTGCCTTGAGTTTCTCCACTTCGACAAGAGCTTCGCGACGTGAATTGTCTAATGCTAATAAATGGTCAATCTTTGTTTCATCCCCTGCCCCGCGCGTGGCGAGACGCTGGCGAACAAAATCAGTTTTTTCGCGGATCAATTTGATGTCGAGCACGCAGGAATTATAGAAATTAAATTCGTCGCGGCAAGGTTGAAGCCGGTGCCGGCAATGGAAATCTATTTGAAAATTGAATCCGTTCGCGGCACATTGCCGCCATGCAATCTGTTTTTACCGGCCCGGTTTATGTCGTGCGCGACAACATTGACACCGATCAAATCATTTCCGCGCAATTTTTGAATCTCGTGCCGACGATTCCCGACGAATACGAGAAGCTGGGCAGTCATGCGCTCGATGGTTTGCCCAAATCGCTTTATGCGACGCGCTTTGTCAAAGACGGCGCGCTCGACAGCGACTATCCCGTCGTCGTCGCCGGAAAAAATTTCGGCTGCGGCAGTTCGCGGGAGCACGCGCCCATTGCGCTCGGCTCGGCGGGATGCAAAGTCGTTCTTGCGGAAAGTTTCGCCCGCATTTTTTTCCGCAATTCCGTCGCCACCGGCGAACTTTATCCTTGCGAAATCAGCGAACGCCTTTGCGACACTTTGAAAACGGGCGAGGTTGTCACCGTTGACCTTGACGCGGCGACGGTCACGATCCAGACAACTGGAAAAGTCATCAAATTCAAACCGCTCGGCGACGTTCGCCCGGTCGTGGACGCCGGCGGCCTGTTCAATTATGCGCGCCAAAGCGGGATGATTGCGAAGTGACGCCGTGTTCAAAAATTGCAAACATGATGGCAACCGACAAAAAAATTCCGCCCCATCGCCGTGCGAAACAGTTAAAAATAACCGGCATCGTCATTTTAGTTTTAGGAATTTCGGCTGCCGGAATTCTTTATTGGATGAGAACGCGGGCGGCGGATTTGAGCGGTGATCTCTCAATGGCCGGATATGACAAACCGGAAACGCGACAAATGGAAATGCTTTACGGCAAATCGGGCGAGATGATGGAGGATTTGTCCAATGAATTAAAAAAACCGGGCGCGCAAGCCATCATTGTCCTCGCCGTTTCAGGAATAATTGCGTTTGGTTGTTTTCATTTTTCACATTTCGATGACGACCAACCGGAATAAATAAATTGATTTATCGTTCCGTTTTATACTTTTCTTTTGGAGCGACCTGCTGCATTATCGCCGAACCATGAAACGGACACTTGCATTTCTTATCCTAGTTTCGACGGTTGCCGCCGCCCGCGCCGATTTCGTCATTCAACAAAAGATGGAAAGCGCCATGCAGAACGGCGCTATGACCATGAAAATCAAAGGTGATAAAATCCGCGTGGACATGGCGATCGGCAAGATGGGCGACATGAGCACGATCATGGATTTGGGCACGGGCGAGGCGACGACGTTGATGCACCAGCAAAAAATGGCGATGAAAATATCCGCCGCCCAGATGCAGCAAATGATGGCGCAAATGAAAAGCCGGATGAATAATGGCGGGACGAACGCCGCGCCGCCAAAATTGCAGGACACCGGCAAAACCGAAACCATCAATGGTTACAGCGCGGAGATTTACAACTGGACGAACAGCGGCAGCAACGTCGGCGGCACGATTTGGGTGGCCAAAAGTTATCCCAATTACAAAGCAATCATGGCGCAGATGGATAAATTAAATAAATCGCCCATGAGCCAGATGTCCAAAGGCATTGCGCCGGACACCAGCGCGCTGCCCGGCATGGTGATCAAAACCAAAGCTGATGTGCAAGGACAGGAAGTCACCACTACTTTGATTTCGGCACAGGAAGAACCCGTTAATGCCTCTGCTTTTGACATTCCCAAAGATTATCAAGAGATGAACGCGCCGACGATGCCCGCCGCACCCGTCCCCGCAACGCCCGATAACCAATAATTCCAAAACAAATCCAACCCCGTTTAATTTTATGCTTTATTACACTTTAATTTTTCTGCTCATCGCCTTGATCGCCGGCGCGCTGGGCTTTTTCGGCGTGGCCGGCATCGCCGCCACCATCGCCAAAATTTGTTTCGTCGTTTTTTTAATTCTATTCATCGTTTCCCTCGTGAGCAGCCGGAGAAGATAAATTTTTCCCGCGCATCATTGCCGCTTCAAAAAATTTAACTTAATCATTTTATTATGGCTAAAAAAACCACGTCCGAAGATTTGAACATTTCCCGCGAACAAATGGTCGCGCTGCTGAATGAAGATTTGGCGCGCGAATATCAGGCCGTCATCGCCTACACCGTTTATAGTCAAGCGCTCAAAGGCGCGGAATACACGGACATCGCGCGCGAACTTGAAAAACACGCCGCCGAGGAATTGTCCCACGCGCTTAAAATCGCCAAACAGGTGGATTATTTTGGCGGCATGCCTGCCGTCACGCCCAAGCCCGTCAAAACTTCCGAAGACCCGAAAGAAATGTTGCGCGCCGATCTGGAAAACGAACGTGAAACCATCGCGCAATACCGTCAGCGCATTCGTCAGGCCGAAGCGTTGGGCGAATTTGCCTTGAGCGAAGTGCTGCGCGAAATCATCGTGCAGGAACAAGATCACGAAATGGATTTATGTGACGCGCTCGGCATTGACGTGCCCGCGCCCAAAAAGACTTGATCCACCAATTGCTCAAGTTCGGGATGGCACGGCCTTAATTTCTTAAAAATTATTTGGGCCGCAAAAATTTGAAAGCGCGCCTTTTCAAAATCTCTCCACATCCATCGTGAAAAGGCTCCTCATCAAAAATTGCAGATTGCTTTTGGCCGTCCTTTTTTTGGGCGGCCTCACTTCCGCAAACGCAAAACCCTACGGCCTTGATTCGCGGCCAGCGGTCGCGCCGTTTTTGAACGGCGCCCTGCCCGAAACGGCGCCGGCCATTTCTGGAAATTGGTCGGCCGTCGTCGCGTTCACCAATTTGCTTTTCACCAATTCCGTCGGGCTGACTTATGTTCCCGATTCCAATTCCGGCTCCAATCAGCTTTGTGTTTGGGAACGCGAAGGCCGCATTTGGACGTTTGATAATTTTTCAGGCGCGACCAAAAAGAAACTCGTTCTCGACCTCCATAATCAATGCCAGGGCTGGGACGATTCCGGCTTGCTCGGCGTCGCCTTTCATCCGGGTTTTGCGACGAACCGTTTCATGTTCGTTTTTTATACCTGGGTCAAACCGGGCACGGTCGCCGGCGATCCCAACACGCGGCCCAATCCGGTTTTACCAAATACATATCACGACCGGCTTTCGCGTTTTACGCTCGATGAAAACGGCGTGGCCATTCCAAATTCCGAAACTGTTTTGATTGATCAAACCGACCAAACCGTCTGGCATCACGGCGGCGGACTTTTTTTCCATCCGCAAAATGGATTTCTTTATTTGACCATCGGCGACAATTCCCTCAGCGACAATGACCAGATCATCAACAAAAGTTTGTTCTCCGGCGTTTTGCGGATTGACGTGGATTGTCGCGGCGGTCAAATCAGCCATCCGATTTCCCGCCAGCCGCTCAACGGCATCACCGCGCATTATTTTATTCCGAACAACAATCCGTTCGTCGGCCAGACAAATGCGCTCGGCGAATTTTTTTGCCTCGGCCTGCGCAGCCCGCATCGCATGACGATTGATCCGCCGACCGGAAGAATTTTCATCGGCGACGTTGGCGAAAGCGCGCGCGAAGAAGTGGACGTGATCGAGCCGGGCGAATCCGGCCTGAATTTCCAATGGAATTATTGCGAAGGCAATTTTGGGGA
>JGI20207J14881_1001000_pt1 | contig 9890 bp, 7 predicted proteins | sample NGESurdeep092012_4_FD_14881 | JGI IMG/M metagenome (IMG submission 14881)
CCTCGCGCAACGCTCCGACCGGCCGGCGGGCGCCAAGGGCATCGCGTTGACGCCGCTCGCGCGGCAGATGGACGCCGACCGCATCTCCTGGTCGCATGTCGAGGTCGAGATCGACCGTGCGCGCGGCACCGCGACGCTCACCGTGCGCGGCCCGTCGCAGGCGGTGCCGTCATCGGCGGAGGCGGCGCATGCGCTCGGCGCGGCATTCTGGCCGCTGGCGGTGGCGCGCGAACTCGAAGACGCGATACTGCATCTGCGCGCGAACGAAGCGTCGATCGGCGTGGTGCTGCTGCGCAGCGACGGCGAGGCGAAAGCCGTGCTGGACCACGACGCTTTCCTTCTCGCCGGCCGCGACGACTGGCTCCTCCGCGAAATCCGCCATTATCTCAAGCGCGTCCTCAAGCGCATCGACGTGACGCCGAAGACCTTCGTCGCGCTGATCGAGCCGGGCTCGTGCTTTGCCGGCACGCTTGCCGAGCTCGTCTTCGCCGCCGACCGCGCCATGATGCTGATCGGCACGCGCGAGGGCGACAACCGGCAGCCGGCCGCTATCGTGCTGGGCGAGGCGAATTTCGGCCTCTATCCGATGGGCAATGGGCTGACGCGCTTGCAGACGCGTTTCCTCGGCGAGCCGGAGACGCTCGACACGCTGAAGGGCCGCATCGGCGAGCGCCTCGAAGCGGAGGCGGCGGACGAACTCGGCCTCGTCACCTTCGCGCGCGAGGATTTCGATTTCGATGACGAACTGCGCCTGATGGTCGAGGAACGCGCCAGCCAATCGCCCGACGCGCTCACCGGCATGGAAGCGAATTTGCGCTTCGCGGGACCCGAGACGATGGAGACCAAGATCTTCGGCCGGCTCACCGCCTGGCAGAACTGGATCTTCCAGCGGCCCAACGCCGTCGGTGAGCACGGCGCGCTCAAGCTCTACGGCAGCGGCGTGAAGCCGACCTACGCGAAGGACAGAATTTAATTTCTCCGCTCATTCCCGCGCAAGCGGGAATCCAGCGCTGGGTCCCCGCCTTCGCGGGGACGAGCGGGAGGAGAAAGAGGACACATGCCATGAACGTCGCCACCACGATCGGCAAGGTCGATTACGACGGGCTGATCCCGAACAATGTCGGTCTCGGCGAGGACGTGCGCGTCAAGCGCGCGCTGGAGAAATGGCATCCCGGCTACATCAATTGGTGGAAGGACATGGGGCCGGAAGGCTTCCAGGAATCGCTCGTCTATTTGCGCACGGCGGTGAGCGTGGATGCGAAAGGCTGGGCCAAGTTCGATTACGTGCGCATGCCGGATTACAAATGGGGCATCCTGCTCGCGCCGCAGGCGGAGGGACGGACCATTCCGTTCGGCGCGCATGCGGGCGAGGCGGCGTGGCAAGAAGTGCCCGGCGAATACCGCGCCATGCTGCGGCGCCTGATCGTCATCCAGGGCGACACCGAGCCGGCCTCGGTCGAGCAGCAGCGCCATCTCGGCAAGACCGCGCCCTCGCTCTACGACATGCGCAACCTGTTCCAGGTCAATGTCGAGGAGGGCCGCCATCTCTGGGCGATGGTCTACCTGTTGCAGAAGTATTTCGGCACCGACGGCCGCGAGGAGGCCGAGGCGCTGCTCGAGCGCCGCTCCGGTGACGCCGACTCGCCGCGCATGCTGGGCGCCTTCAACGAGCAGACGCCGGACTGGCTGTCCTTCTTCATGTTCACCTACTTCACCGACCGCGACGGGAAGATGCAGCTCGAGGCGCTGGCGCAGTCGGCCTTCGATCCGCTGTCGCGCACCTGCCGCTTCATGCTGACGGAAGAAGCGCACCACATGTTCGTCGGCGAGACCGGCGTCACGCGCGTCATCCAGCGCACCTGCGAGGCGATGAAAGAGGCGGGCATCAGCGATCCATACGACATCGAGCGCGTGCGCAAGCTCGGCGTCATCGACCTGCCGACCATCCAGAAGAAGGCGAACCTGCATTTCTCGCTGACGCTCGACCTCTTCGGCAACGAGATTTCGACCAACGCGGCGAACGCGTTCCACGCCGGCCTCAAGGGCCGCTACCGTGAGACCCGGCTCGCCGACGACCACAAGCTCGAGTCTTCGACCTATCCGGTGCTGCGGCTGATCGACGGCAAGATCAAGAACGAGGACGCGCCGGCGCTCGCCGCGCTCAACATGCGGCTGCGCGACGACTATGTCGGCGACGCCAATGTCGGCGTCGGCCGCTGGAACAAGGTGATCGAGAGCTTCGGCATTCCGTTCGAGATCAAACTGCCGCACGTGGCCTTCCATCGCCACATCGGCGAGTTCTCGAAGATCAAGACCGACATTGAGGGCAAGGCGCTGAGCGATGCCGAGTGGCAGGCAAAGCGCTCGGACGTGCTGCCGTCGGATGCCGACCGCGATTTCATCGAGAGCCTGATGCAGCTACAGTTAGAGCGCGGCAGATTCGCCTCATGGATCGCGCCGCCGAAAGTCGGCATCGACAACAAGCCCGGCGAGTTCGAGTACGTGAAGATCGCCTGATCTTTTACTGCGCGGCGTTTGTGTTGTGCCCTCGCCCCTCGGGGGAGAGGGCTTCCGCAGCATACAAGCGATAAAGAATGGGTGAGGGGGACCCCCTCACCCAACAGAATGCGCGGCGAAGTCATCAATGCCCTCTCCCCCCAGGGGAGACGGGTCAGCGTTGCGCTCTGCTCGCCGAAGAGCTCACCCAAACTTCTTGATCACCTCGGGCGGGATCGGCGCGGTGGCGATCTTTTCCGGATCCTCCGCGTGGCGCACGGCCCAGACGCGCGATTCGCGGCCTTCGACCGCCACCTCGCCCTTGTTGACGAGCCTGTGTTCGACGTCCAAGCTTGCGCGGCGGAATTCCGACACGCGCGAGACGATCTCGACCGTGTCGCCGAACGCGACCGGCTTCATGAAGTTGCCGCGCGCGTCGACCAGCGCGATGCCGAGGATGCCATAGGTGGCGGCCAAGTCGTGCGGCCTGACGCCGAGCGCCGCCTCGAACAGGCCCCATGTATTGGTGTCGAAGAATTCAAAGAAGCGGGGATTGAATACGATGCCGGCCGGGTCGCAATGCGCCCAGGCGATTCTGATCTCGCGTCTGTAGGTGAAGGTGGTCATCGGGGGCTCGGTCGCTCTCTCCAGGCGTGCTGCGCCATCGCTGTCAATGCCGGGGGCATCACGGTCAAAGTTTCGCCCGCCGCGGCAGCTTGCGTCCGTCGCGCGGCTTCTCCCATTCCACCATTGCCTGCGCGGCGATCTCGATCTTCGCCGAGCGGCGCTGCTTGACGCGCTTCGGCGCCACCTGCTCGTGCGGTGAATCGTCGAGCGCGTCCATCAGCCAGTGCAGATCGTCCTCACCCGTCACCCAGCGCGACGGCGCATAACGGGCAAGCGAGAACGGTCGCGAGAAGGCGAGCAGCGATTTCTGCCCGCTCGGCAGGCAGTATTCATGGGCGTAGCTCATCGCCAGTTCGCGCACGTTTCGATAGATCGGGTCGCGCCAGCGCAGGATCGAGTGATTGGTCTTGCTGATGGCGCCGAAGCGGCCACGCTCCTTGAACAGCGCGATGACATGGTCCTGGTCGCTCGGCCGCGCACGCAGATCGACGAGCCACACCGGTTTGCGATGAAACATCAGCACGGCGGCGGCGAACAGCGCGCCCTCGGCGCAATGCGCCACCTTCGCTTCCAGCATGCGGCGCGGCGACATCACGGTGTCGCCGTCCGGCTCGAAGTTCACCGGCAGGCGGTCGAGATAGTCCTGGATCTTCTGCGGCGTATCGAGGCGCGCGAACAACCGGCGCTCGGCGGAGGTCAGCAGGTCGGTTATGGCGCGCGGCGGACTCATCGAAGGCCGACTCTCCTGCGGGCCCAAAGGGCCGAGTGCCCTGTTTGCCATGGTCCGGACCGTGAGACACGCGAGAGCGGCGTTCTCCACAGAGCCGGTTCCGCAGGACTGCCGTTTCCCGCCGGCACCCCGGAGGACAGTTATCTTCTTATTTTCTCACACTTATTGCCGCTCGGGAGAGTGCCCTTCTATCTAAAGCTTCTGTTTTCCGTTGGAGCGTCCTCCGATGACCGATTTCCCCCATGAGCCGCATGGCCTCTGGCCGGAGCAGTCGCTCGAAAGCTGGCTGATCGCCATCGCCAGCGCGCTGGTGGCGCTGATCGCGATCGGCGTGCTNCCGCGGCTTTGGGGCTAAGCATGGGTATTTTCTCGGGCATCCCGAAGACGGCGCCGTTCTCCGAAGAGGACGTCGATCTGCTGAACCGCGTCGTCGGNCCGGCGACGCANGTGCAGCGCGCCTGGCTCGCCGGCTTCCTCGCCGGTGTCGAGGCGGCGAACGGCGGCGAGGCCGTGCAGCCGGCGNCGCCGCCGCGCGCGGCGGAGCCTCTGACCATCGTTTATGCGAGCGAGTCGGGTAATTCCGAAAAGCTGGCCAGCGACATGGCGAAGTCGGCGCGCAAGCTCGGCTTCAAGCCGTCGGTCGTCGACATGGCCGAGCTCGAGGTCGCAAGTCTCGCGAAGGCCAAGCGTCTCGTCGTCATCGCCGCCACCTGGGGCGAGGGTGACCCTCCCGGCCGCGCGATGCGCGTCTACAACGAATTGATGGGCGAGGGCGCGCCGCGCCTCGATGGCGTCGAGTTCGGCGTGCTGGCCCTCGGCGACACCGCCTATGCGGAGTTCTGCGCGGTCGGCAAGAAGATCGACGATCGCCTCGCCGCGCTCGGGGCAAAACGCCTCACCGACCGCGTCGACTGCGATCTCGATTTCGCCGAGCCTGCCTCGAACTGGATTAGCGGCGCGCTCAAGGCGCTGGCGCCGGCCGGGCTTAGCCAGGCCAAGGTGATCTCGGTCGATTTCAGCGGCAAGCCGGCTGCTTCGCCCAACACCGACGTCGTCGAGGTCGAGGTGCTCGAGCACGTCAATCTCAATTCGTCGCGTTCGGCCAAGGAGACGATCCATCTCGCGCTCGGCTTCGAGGGCACGGCGCCGGCCTATGAGCCGGGTGCCTCGCTCGACCTCTATCCCGAGAACGATCCGGCCTATGTCGACGATCTCCTCAAGCTCGCCGGTCTGTCGCACGACGATGCGCTGCGCCATGAATTCCTGACCACGCGCGACGTGACGACCTTGTCGGTCAAGGCAATCGAGAACTACGCCGCCTCGACCGGCCACCAATACGTCAAGCGGCTCATCGCCGACGGCGAGGCGCGCGACTGGACCAGCGGCCGTCAGCTCATCGACCTGATCGGCACGTTCCCGATTTCGATCGACGCCGAGCGGCTGCGCGCCTTGACCCGGCCTTTGGCGCCGCGCGCCTATTCGATCGCATCCTCGCGCAAGGACGTCGGCGAAGAGGCGCATCTTCTCGTCTCGGCGGTGCGCTATGCGAGCCACGGCCGCGACCGCAAGGGCGTCGCCTCGAACTTCGTCATTGACCGGCTCAAGCGCGGCAGCCGCGTGCGCGTGAAGCTGAAACCCAACAAGCATTTCGGCCTGCCGCTGCCCGACAAGGACATCATCATGGTCGGCCCGGGCACCGGCGTCGCGCCGTTCCGCGCCTTCGTGCAGGAGCGCCGCGCGGTCGGCGCCACCGGCAAAAGCTGGCTGTTCTTCGGCGACCGCTCATTCACGCACGACTTCCTCTACCAGGTCGACTGGCAGGATGCGCTCAAGGACGGCGCGCTGACCCGCATGGACGTCGCCTTTTCGCGTGACCGGCTCGACAAGGTCTATGTCCAGCACAAGATCTGGGAGCAGCGGCGCGAGCTGGTCGACTGGCTGGAAAACGGCGCGCACTTCTATGTCTGCGGCGACGCCAAGGCGATGGCCAAGGACGTCCGGACGATGCTGACCAANGCCTATGCCGACGTGAAGGTGCTCTCGCCCGACGGCGCAGAGCAGGCGGTCGCCGCGCTCGAGCGCGACAAGCGCTACTTGCAGGACACGTACTGACCGCGCCCGCTATGATCGCCTTCTGACCGAAGCCTGCGGCGCGCGTGAGCGCTTCGGGCGCGGTCCGCGATGCCGGACGGCGCTGGAGAATCGAGAATGGCCGACAAAAAAGAACTGTCGTCGATGGAGCACCTCAAGGCGCGCAGCCGCTATCTGCGCGGTGAGCTCGCCGAGGACATGGCCGATCCGATGACCGGCGGCGTCAGCGAGGACAGCACGCAGCTCCTCAAGTTCCACGGCATGTATCTCCAGGACGACCGCGACCTCCGGCCCGAGCGCGCCAAGAAGATGCTGGAGAAGGCCTTCGGCTTCATGATCCGCATCCGCCTGCCGGGCGGCGTCATCGCGCCGAAGCAATGGCTCGCGCTCGACGACGTCGCGCGGACATACGCGGGTGAGACCTTGCGCCTGACCACGCGCCAGACCTTCCAGATGCACGGCGTGCTCAAGTTCAACGTCAAGACGGCGCTGAAGGAGATCAACGCCGTCGCGCTCGACACCATCGCCGCCTGCGGCGACGACAACCGCGGCGTCATGTCGNTCGCCAACCCGCATCAGTCGAAGATCCACGCTCTGGCCTACGATCTCGCTTGCCAGGCCTCGGCGCATTTCAAGCCGCAGACGCACGCTTATTACGAAATCTTCCTCGACGGCGAGAAGATCGCCGGCGAGGGCGAGCGCGACGACGTCGAGCCGATCTACGGCAAGACCTATCTGCCGCGGAAATTCAAGATCGGCTTCGCCGTGCCGCCGTCGAACGACATCGACGTCTTTGCGCAGGATTTGGGCTTCATCGCCATCCTCGGCAAGAAGGACACGATCGAGGGCTGGAACGTCTCGATCGGCGGCGGCATGGGCATGACGCATGGCGAGCCGGAGACCTATCCGCGCACCGGCGACGTGATTGGCTTCTGCCGCCCGGATGACCTGATGGCGGTCGCCGAGGCGGTGCTCACCATCCAGCGCGACTGGGGCGATCGCACCAACCGCAAGCACGCGCGGCTCAAATACACGGTCGACGATCACGGTCTCGACGCCTTCCGCGTCGAGATCGCCAAGCGCGCCGGCAAGCCGCTCGAAAAGGCGCGGCCTTATGCGTTCACGTCGAACGGCGATCGTTACGGCTGGACGCAGGGCGACGACGGCAAGCATCATTTGACGCTGTTCATCGAGAACGGCCGCCTGCGCGACTTCGCCGACGGGCGCAGGCTCTTCACCGGCATGCGGCGCATCGCGCAGGTGCACGCGGGCGAAATCCGCATCACGCCGAACCAGAATCTCATCATCGCCAACATCGCCGACGACAAGCGCGCCGAGATCGAGGCGCTGGTCGCCGAGCATCGCATGGGCGAGCAGGCCGGCGCGCTGCGCCGCAATGCGATGGCCTGCGTCGCGCTGCCGACCTGCGCCCTCGCGCTGGCCGAGAGCGAGCGCTACCTGCCGAGCCTCATCACCAAGCTCGAGGCGAGGCTCACCGCGCACAAGCTTGCCGAGAAGGACATCACGTTGCGCATGACCGGCTGCCCGAACGGCTGCGCGCGGCCCTACATCGCCGAGATCGGCTTGGTCGGCAAAGGGCCGGGCCGCTACAACCTCTATCTCGGCGCCGCCTTCGACGGCTCGCGCCTGTCCAAGCTTTACGCCGAGGACCTCGACGAGGGCGGCATCCTCACCGCGCTCGATCCGATCTTCGCCGCCTACGCCGCCAACCGGGAAAAGGGCGAGCACTTCGGCGACTTCTGCATCCGCGGCGGCTATGTGGCGAAGACGACCAACGGTCTCGACTTCCACGCCAATGTGCGCCTGCCGGCCGCCGCGTCTGCCTGACATCGCGGCACGCCGCGCGGTGCCCAAAGTTTCGACCGCCGCCGCTTATTTCGCCGCCACGGCATTCGCGGCCGAATCGGCCCCATAAGAAAACATAAGTTAAAACAATATCATAGCGGCTGGCACGCTCCTTGCTGCTTTGCAGCATGAAGCTAGTCCTGGCCGCCCGGCAGCATCGATCGACGCTCGCCGGCGGCCCCCAGAACAGGGAGTCGAGAGATGGATTATGTGAAGCCGGCCGACGTGGCCGCGGCCATGGTCAATACGGGCCGGACCAAGCTCGGCCTGGCGCCGGCCGACCTCATCGTCCGCGGCGCGCTCGCCGGCAGCATTCTCGCGGCGGCGACGAGTCTTGCCTTCACCGCTGCGTTGCAGACGGGCGTGCCGATGGTGGGGGCGCTGATCTTCCCGGTCGGCCTTGCGATCATCGTGCTGCTCGGCCTGGATCTCGTGACCGGCAGTTTCGGACTCCTGCCGCTGCCCTGCATCGAGAAGACCGGCGATCCGCGCACAATGCTGATGAATTGGGTCTACGTCTTCACCGGCAACCTGATCGGCAGCATGGCCTATGGCGCGCTGCTCGCGATCGCGCTCACCATGTTCGGCTCGGTGGCGCCGTCGGGCGTGGCGGCGCAGATCATCGCGGTGGCGCAGGCAAAGACGACGGGCTACGCGGCGTTCGGCATGGCCGGCATGATAACCGTCTTCGTCAAGGCGATGCTGTGCAACTGGATGGTCTGCCTCGCCATCGTCATGGCCATGACCAGCGCCTCCACGGTCGGCAAGATCGCGGCCCTCTGGATGCCGATGCTGATCTTCTTCGGGCAAGGCTTCGAGCACTCGGTCGTGAACATGTTCTTGATTCCGACCGGCATCCTGATGGGCGCGAAGGTCACCGTGGCGCAGTGGTGGCTGTGGAATCAAATCCCGGTGACGCTCGGCAATCTGGTCGGCGGCTTCATCTTCACCGGGCTCGCGCTTTACATCACGCACAGGCCGCGCGTCTCCGCGCCGGCCCCGCTCGCGGCGCCGAGCCAGGTGCCGGCGGAATGAGCGAGACCGATCTCGTGCCCGCGGCCGATCCGACCGCCGGCGACTTCGAGCCCGAGCAGAAGCGTTATCTCGAGGGCTTCGTCGCCGGCATCCAGATTGCCAAGGCCGCCAACAGCGTCGCCGGCACCGTGCCCGGCGGCGCTGCCACGCCTGCTGCCGCGCCGGAGCCGATTGGTCCCGATGCGGCAGCGCTCAAGGCGCAGGACCGCGTCGTCGCATCCGGCGGCAAGCTGTCCGATCCGGAGACGTTCAAGCGCGAGCAGCATCCGTTCGACGCCTACGCGAAACTCAAGGCGCAGGCGGCGTCCAACGAATATCCGAAGCCCGCGGACAATTTCCGCTGGCGCTATTACGGCCTGTTCTACGTCGCGCCGAACCAGAACTCGTATATGTGCCGGCTGCGCATTCCGAACGGCGTTCTCACCTGGNATCANTTCGCCGGCCTCGCCGATCTNGCCCAGCGTTACGGCGGCGGCTACGCGCATGTGACGACGCGCGCCAATCTCCAGATTCGCGAAATCGAGGCGCGGAACGCCGTGGCGCTGGTCGAAGCGATTCAAGACCTCGGCCTGTGCTCACGCGGCTCCGGCGCCGACAACATCCGCAACGTCACCGGCACGCCGACCGCCGGCATCGATCCACAGGAGTTGATCGACACGCGGCCTTACGCGCGCGAGTGGCACTTCCATATCCTCAACGACCGCTCGCTCACCGGCCTGCCGCGCAAGTTCAACGTCGCCTTTGACGGCGCCGGCACCATTCCGGTGCTGGAGGACACCAACGACATCGGCTTCCAGGCCGTCACGGTGAAGGTCGGCTTCGGTATCGAGCCCGGCGTCTGGTTCAGGCTCTGCCTCGGCGGCATCACCGGGCATTTCGATTTTGCTCGCGACACCGGCGTGCTGGTGAAGCCCGCCGACGCGACGAAGGTTGCCGACGCGGTGGTGCGCGTCTTCATCGAGCACGGCAATCGAACCGACCGCACCAAGGCGCGCATGAAATACGTGCTCGATGCCATCGGCATCGAAAAGTACGTGGCGCTCAC
>JGI20207J14881_1001006_pt1 | contig 9869 bp, 6 predicted proteins | sample NGESurdeep092012_4_FD_14881 | JGI IMG/M metagenome (IMG submission 14881)
GGTTTTAATGTTCTCGCGGTACTCGCGCGGACCGTGGCTTTANATAAGTTGGGTGAATCTCACCNACACCGCGACGCACTCTTTTGTCTTGAGATGGCCAGAAGGCAGTAAGGATTGCCCTGTCTGAGGCTGATCTGGAAATTACGACTGCGCTGCCCCGTGGCATCGACTTCTTACCCGCGATGAGGAGGGGTATAAGATCGAATGTCCGATGCCAGTCATTATTTAGGGCCAGTAGTCAATAATAATAAGGACATCGACCGTGACGGTGTATTGGTTGACCGCCATTTTTAGCTTTCCGAGGAGGATATCGACGTGAACGCAACTCAAACCCAAGACTTAACCCAATACACCGGGTGGAAAAACCGATGGGTGCAGCTGGTCATTGGCATCATATGTATGTCCATGATCGCGAACCTGCAATATGGGTGGACGCTTTTTGTGAATCCGATTCACGACAAGATGGGCTGGACCAAGGCTGCGATCCAAGTGGCATTTTCGGTTTTCGTGCTCACTGAGACTTGGCTTGTCCCGCTCGAAGGTTATTTGATGGACAAATTTGGCCCCCGTCCAGTTGTTCTCGTAGGCGGCTTTTTGGCCGGACTTGCCTGGGTTCTGAACTCCATGGCAACTTCACTGGAAGCGCTCTACATCGCGGCCGTGTTTGCCGGCGTGGGCGCGGGCTGTGTATACGGCACCTGTGTGGCGAATGCCCTGAAGTGGTTTCCGGACAAGCGCGGTCTGGCTGCTGGATTGACTGCCGCAGGCTTTGGTGCGGGCGCTGCACTGACCATCATTCCGATCTCGCACATGGTGCGTACGGATGGATATCAGCAGGCGTTCTATACCTTCGGGCTTATCCAAGGTGGCGTCGTCATTGTCATGTCGCTCTTTCTGATCCGTTCGCCGCTCAAAGCACTGGGTGTTGCAGTTGCCAGCCGCAGCAATCCGATCACCAAACATAATTTCACGCCAGGCGAAATGATCAGAACGCCGGTATTTTGGCTTCTGTATTTGGCGTTCGTGCTCGTGGCCGCTGGCGGCTTGATGGCAGCGGCGCAAGTGGCTCCGATTGCAAAAGACTACGGTGTATCGACGATTCAGATGGTCTTTCTGGGTGCAACGATGCCGTTGCTCACCATGACACTAGCCATTGATAGCATCGTCAATGGCTTGACCCGACCGCTGACTGGTTGGATCTCCGACCATATCGGACGCGAAAATACCATGCTGTTGGTGTTTGGTATTGAGGGTTTGGCGATGCTGGGTTTGATGGAGTTCGGGCATTCCCCAGCCGGATTTCTCATCTTCGCGCCGCTCATCTTCCTGGGCTACGGAGAAATCTTCTCAATCTTCCCCGCGGTCAGCGGTGACACGTTTGGCATGAAGTACACGGCGACCAACAACGGTCTTTTGTACACAGCCAAAGGCACAGCCTCGCTGCTCGTTCCGCTAGCCAGCGTTCTGAAGGCATCTACCGGCAGCTGGGTGGATGTGCTCTGGATTGCTGCCGCCATGCCGATCGCTGCAGCTCTGCTGGCTAAAATTGTGATCCTGCCGATGCGTCGCGGAATGCTTGAACGGGTTACAGCCGACGAGCCCGATCAAGCGATGTTAGCCGCCTCCCTGTAACGGACGGAAGCTTGGAAGTGGGGCGCTTCATCGCGCCCCATTTTTTGGTACCAAGTTGTGCGATTCGGGTCGGTCACCACGGGGTCCGGCCAGTGCCTCATCGATCCGATCCGCCCACGACGTGTAATGAAGTGCAGCCGGTGGCCGCCGGATTGCGCCCGTAGCAGCAGGAAGGTCTTTTCCTTCATCAAAATGAATTTGAGAACATTTCCGGGTTCGACTTCGGTTGGGCCAAACGGTGGGGCGCCAGCTTGGCGCTTGCATGTGAATATTGCCCCGTCTAGACGGGTAGTTTATCGGAGAGCGCGATGAAATTGCATTCCCTGGCGTGCGCGATGATGCTTGCCGGGCTGGCCGGTTGTGCGACCTATCAGTCTAAGCCACTCGACCTGCACCCGACCATGTTGGACGCGGTGCCGCCCCACATCACGATTGACACCAGCAAGATGCCGTTGCCGGAGTTGCGATCGCACGTGTTCGATCCAAGCCATGGCCTGGACATGACAGACGTCGCGATGCTCGCGGTGATCAATAATCCGGATTTGAAGGTCGCGCGCGACGATGCCCATGTGTCGCGTGCCCAGGCGTTTGCCGCCGGTTTGTTGCCTGAGCCGCAGTTCTCGTCCGAAATGGACGTGCCGGGGCCACCCGTGGCGGGAGCGGATTCGCGCGCCTTTAACGTCGGCCTCAGCTGGGATATCGGGGCCTTGCTCTATCAATCCAAGCAACACGAGGCGGCAAAGCTCGCGGCAAAGCAAACGGATCTCAACCTTCTCTGGCAGGAATGGCAAATTGTTGCCCAAGCGCGTGTTTTGTTTGCGCAGAATGTGATGGATCAGCAACTGCTGAAGGTGCAGAAGGAAAGTCAGGACCTTCTACGGTCACGCTATGACCATACCCAGGAGGCGTTGAACAAAGGCTTGACGACGGCTGATATCGTCATGACCGACCTCACGGCAGTCGCCGCCGCAGAGTCACAGGTTCATACGACCGAGATCGATCTAAACGCCAAGCACTCGCAGTTGGCTGCGCTGCTCAATCTCAGCCCATCGGTCGAGCTATCCTTGGTCGGTCCGGCACAATTGCCCGTGCTTGACGACGCAAAGGTTCGCGCCATCCTGCCCGACTTGGCGTCGCGACGGCCCGATCTTCTCGCACTCAAAGCGGGTTATGAGAGTCAGGATCAAACCTACCGCGCCGCGATTCTTCAACAATTTCCAGACTTCACCATCGGGATCAATCGCCAGCGGGACACGAGCGACGTCTACAGTACGGGCTACGTATTGAACTTCAATATCCCCGTCAACGGCAACCGCGGCAATATCGCGGTCGCGGTGGCGACTCGCCAAAAGCTGTACGACGACTTCGAGTCGCGCTACAGCGCGGCAAATCGGGACATCCTGGCAATTTTGCGCGATGAGCCGTTGCTGCAGCGACAATTACGTGAAGCCAGCGAAGCTTTGACCAAATTGAAGGATGCCTCGACGCATGCGCAGGCGGCCTTCGAGGCGGGAAACCTGGATGAATTAAGTTACGCGACATTACGTTCTGGGCTTTTGGCCAAGGAGATCGAGGTCATCAATCTCAAAGAATCAATTCTGGAACGGCATATTTCGTTACAAACCCTCATCGGTAGCGACCTACCGATCAAAACCGAGACTCAAGACTAAAGGACGAGGCCATGGAGAGGAACCGTTTATTGCCCATCATAGTGGCGATGGGGATGTACGCGATGGGGCTGGGCCCTGCGTTGGCTGACGATGATAGCGGGGGCTACACCAGTACCACCGTCTTCGTCCAAACCGTGAAGCCGGTTGAAAAAACGCTCCCGCACGAGATGATCACCTACGGTACCGTGATTCCAGACGTCGGAAGTACGGTACACATGGTCCTCCCCCGTCCAGGACAGGTGACCAAACTCGCAGTCAGCCCTGGCCAGGAAGTGCACAAGGGCCAAAACCTGTTTGAGTTCAGCACGGGTGCGGCCGCACTTTTGGCCTACCAGCAAGCGGCGTCCACCGTGACGTTCGCGCGCGCGGATCTGTCACGTACGCAGGAGCTCTTCAAGGAAAGGCTTGCGACAAAGACTCAGCTCGCTGCCTCTGAGAAAGCGTTGTCGGACGCCGAACAGGCACTCCAGGCCCAAGAAAAAATTGGGGCCGGCAAAGCAGCCCAATGGGTGGTGTCGCCGGGTGATGCGGTCGTCACCGAGGTCACAGCCAAGGTCGGGGAACGGATGGATCAGGGAGGCGCGGTCCTGCAACTGGCTCAGCGTGGTGCGGTGGAGGTTGACCTGGGCGTGGAGCCCGAGCAACTGAGCGAGGTGCATCCGGGCATGCCTGTGGCCCTGTCATCGGTGTTTGCTGAGCAGCATTCGGTCAGTGGCAAGATCAGCGGACTCCACGGCATGATCGATCCGCAAACTCGCCTTGTGGATGCGGTCGTTCGCCTGGACGGAAGTACGGCAAATGGACTACTGCCTGGAATGCAGGTCAAGGGCGTGATCACGCTGGCCATGGTCAAGAGCTGGGTCATGCCGCGCCAAGCGGTGTTGACCGATGGCGGTGGCGCATATGTCTTTCAGATCAGTGACGGCAAGGCGGTCCGCGTACCTGTAAAGATTGTTTTGGATATGGACGACATCTATGGTGTCCAGGGTCAACTGGACCCGAAAGCGGCCCTGGTCACAACGGGAAACTACGAATTGTCTGACGGCCAGTTGGTGCGCAACACCGATATCACTCAGGCGCCAACAGGTAAGGCGGGGGCAGAATAAATGGATCTTACTGGATGGCTGCAGGCACACCGCCGCTCGCTCCTCTTTTTGCTTGCGATCCTTGCGATCGCAGGGGTGATTGCGGCGTTTCAGCTCCCGGTGACACTGTTTCCCGATGTGAGTTTCCCGCGGGTGGCGGTGGAACTGGATTCGGGGGACCGCACCGCGGACCAGATGGTGATGTTGGTGACGCGGCCGGTGGAAGAAGCAATCCGGGCAGTGCCAGGGGTCGAGAACGTGAGCTCGACATCGAGCCGGGGTAGTGCAGAAATCAAGGTCGACTTTGGTTGGGGCCGGGATATGGTGGCCGCAACGTTGGAAGTCAATTCGGCAGTGACGCAGATGCTACCGACCCTTCCTGCGGGTACGGTGGTGCAGACCAAGCGCATGGATCCTACCGTCGACCCGGTGATTTCCTACAGCCTGTCTTCCGACAAGCTCTCGCTGACGCAACTTTACGATGTCGCACAGTACCAACTGCGACCTTTGCTGTCGTCCGTGCAGGGCGTTGCCCAGATCGGCATTACCGGGGGCACTCCAGAAGAATATCGGGTGACCGTCAATCCCGAAAAGCTCGCCGCCTACGGGTTGTCCATCACCGATGTTTCCACAGCACTGTCTCAGGGCAACCTTGAGCAAGCCGTGGGGCATATGGAGGATCACTATCAGTTTTTCCTGGTCGTGTCCGACGCGCGGTATCAAAACTTCGCTCAAATTTCCAACACCGTTCTCAAGAGCGGGCCCAATGGCTTAGTGCGTCTGGCCGATGTGGCAAAGGTGACGGATTCGACGGAACCCCAATATATTAGGGTGACCGCAGACGGACACGACGCCGTGCTGCTCGATGTCTTTCAGCAGCCAGACGGCAACAGCGTACAGATCGCCCGTGATATTAAGGCGAAGCTGAAGACTTATGCCTCGGTGCTTCCACCTGGGGTGAAAGTCGCGAGCTGGTATGACCAGAGTATTTTGGTCACCGACTCTGCAAAGAGCGTACGGGATGCGATTCTTATCGGTATCGTTCTTGCGGCCATCGTTCTGTTTGTGTTTTTGCGCAACCACAAGATCACGATTATCTCGATTCTTGTGGTGCCGACGGTGCTGGCGACCACCGTGGCGCTGCTTGCCATACTCGGTATGGGCTTTAACATCATGACGCTGGGAGGCATGGCCGCGGCCGTGGGGCTGATCATCGATGATGCTGTCGTGATGATCGAACATATCATGCGACGCCTTCGAGGTTCACCCAAACAGCACCGCGGACGCGTCATGATGGCGGCTCGAGAGTTCTTCCAGCCTCTGGTTGGATCTTCGGCAGCGACGATCATCATCTTCTTTCCGCTGGCGTTTCTCAGTGGAGTGACGGGCGCGTTCTTCAAGGCGTTGTCATTGACGATGGCGAGCGCGCTTGTTATCTCGTTCATCATCACCTTGTTCGCAGTTCCGATCCTCGCAGACCGGTGGTTGAATGAGAAAGATGCGGAGCATGAGGATGTCGGGCGGATGACAAGGTCGTTTCATCGACGTTACGAGTGGATCATGCGCCGCACGTTGCGCCAACCGCTTCTCATCTTGATCGGGATCGTACCGCTGCTCGTGATCGGGTTTTTTGCCTATCAGCAGGTCGGGTCAGGATTCATGCCGCATGAGGATGAGGGCGGTTTCGTACTCGATTACGTCGCCCCCCCGGGGACGTCCCTGACTGAAACCGACCGCCTTTTGCGTGAGGTTGAAAAGATNATCGTCGCCAATCCCAATGTCAGTACCTACTCGCGGCGTACCGGAGCCCAACTGGGTGGGGGTGTCACCGAAGTGTATACGGGCGACTTCTTCATTCGTCTCAAGCCTTTCCCGCGTGCGTCGATCGATGACGTGATGTCGCAAATCTCGAACCAAGTCAAAACGGACGTGCCGTCTCTTGATATCGACACGGCCCAATTGATGGAAGACCTGATTGGTGATTTGACCGAGGTGCCGCAGCCCATCCAGGTGAAAATCTTCGACGACGATGTCGCAGAACTCACGGTATTGGCGAACAAAGCCTCGGATGCCATCGGCAAGATCAAGGGGATCGAAGGCGTCCAAAGCGGCGTTACGCCGGCCGGTAACGCGTTGAACATCGAGATTGATCGTACCAAAGCCTCCGCGCTCGGATTTAACGTGAATGATCTGACCACGCTGCTCGACGGCTATATCGAAGGAAGCGTAGCGACGCAGATTCAAAAGGGGCCGAAGATGATCGGCGTGCGTGTCTGGGTACCCCACGACACCCGCTCAAACATCACAAAGCTAGAGAAGATGCTTTTGCGCTCCCCATCTGGTCGACTGTTCCCCCTAAGCGATATTGCAAAGGTTGTGGTCGAGTATGGGCAACCCGAGATTACGCGTGAGAATTTAAAGCGTATGGCTTCCGTTACGGCTCGCATCGTGGGTCGCGATCTGGGTTCTACATCGCGTGATGTGAAAGCGGCCATGGACAAGGCCGGAATGTTGCCGCCTGGAGCGTACTACACGATGGGGGGTCTCTATGAGCAGCAACAGCTTGCGTTTAAGGGATTGACGCTGGTCTTCACGGGAGCCGTGGCGCTCGTGTTCTTATTGCTGCTGTTCCTGTATGAGCGCTTCCAGATCGCCATCGCGATCATGATCATTCCGCTTATGGCGATGTCCGCAGTGTTCGTGGGTCTTTATTTAACGAACACTGAACTGAACATCACCGCCATCATGGGGATGACAATGATCGTGGGGATGGTCACAGAAATCGCGATCTTCTATTTCTCCGAGTATCAGGAGCTCGAGGGAGACATGGATCATACGGAGGCGCTGATTGCCGCGGGCAAGAACCGGATGCGACCCATTACGATGACGACATTCGCGGCTATTTTGACGTTGCTCCCGTTGGCGTTCGCGATCGGTCAAGGTTCGCAAATGCAGCAGCCGCTCGCGATTGCCATCATCTCGGGCTTGATCGTCGCGTTGCCGCTGGTGCTTCTTGTGATGCCGGTCATCTTTAACCTCTTTGTCAGGGGCCGGTCCAGTCGTAAGCCAGTCGAGGCGGCGCCACCCGTAATCTGAGCCATTCGATTCACCTAGGGCAAGTTCGCCCTAGGTGAATCCTTGGTGTCAGGTAGGGGTGACGGCCATGGCCTCGCCGAGTTAAGTGTCGTGAGGACTCCGGGAGTCTTTCACGAATTGGTCCCGCAAGATGAACGCCTCACTGGCCGTTCTTTCGTCGGCAAATTGGGCGGAGTTCCCTGCGCTACGAAGTCGAATGGGCTTCGTATCGACTTGTCCAACTCAGATCTTTTCTCGAGCCCAAATATTCGGGCGATCAGCCAAAGTCATAAGCCATTGAGCCGAGCCGCGATGAGTGGACAAGCTAGGCCCGTATAAGTAAAATACACACTACATTAATCAAGCGTGCCTATGGACCCCTTGGCTTCTCACGGTGAAGTGATGGTGTACGAAACGCCGGATGGTGCCTTGTCCGTCGACGTCCGTCTCGAGGATGAAACCGTTTGGCTGACCCAAGCCCAGTTGACGAAACTGTTTGGGAAAGAGCGTTCCGTCATCACCAAGCACCTTCGTAATATTTTCAAAGAAGGCGAACTTGACGAGCCTTCAGTATGTGCAAATTATGCACATACTGGTGCGGACGGGAAGGTCTACCAAACGAACCATTACAACCTGGATGCCATTATTTCCTTGGGTTACAGAGTCAATTCCAAGCAGGGCACTCAGTTTCGCATCTGGGCGACCAAGACGCTAAGAGAGCACCTAGTTCGCGGCTACACCATTAACGAGCGCAGATTGTCAGAGAACAGAAAAGAGCTCGAGGCTGCGCTCGAACTCGTACGACGTACTGCGAACACCCTCCCGTTAACGACCGAGCAGGGGCGTGGGCTGGTTGACGTCATTACGCGGTATACGCGGACTTATCTGCTGCTGCAGCAGTATGACGAGGACTCTCTGGTCGAACCCGCTGGAAGGCCTGCCTCTTTTGTCCTATCCATAGCTGGGGCACGACACGAGATCACTCGACTGAAATACGATTTGGCCGCTCGAGGAGAGCTTACGGACCTTTTCGGTCGAGAACGGGGGGACGCGCTTGAATCCTTACTGGGCAACCTCGAGCAGACGGTCTTTGGTGAGGCGGCTTATCCAACCGTTGAATCGAAGGCCGCACACCTTCTGTATTTTGTCATAAAGAACCATCCATTGACGGATGGCAATAAGCGCGTTGGTGCGTGCCTCTTCCTGCACTTCTTGGAACAGAACGCTTCCCTCCTGCGCCCCGATGGAACAACGAAATTGAACGATATCGGCATGGCCGCTCTGGCGCTCCTCGTTGCCGAATCCGCGGCGGCCGCGAAGGAAACGGTCATTCGGCTCATCATGAATATGTTGTCCGAACCGGTTGAACTTGCAATCTAGGATAAACGAACTTTGGCAGCAACTTGCGCGGCTCATGGTCGAGAGGCGTACGGATAAGGGCTGGACGCAATCCGAACTTGCAAAGCGGGCCGGAGTACATCGAGTCACGATTTGCAATCTCGAAAGCGCAAAGGTTAAAGAGCTCGGGTTCTCAAAGGTCCACGCGATTCTTTCGCAGCTCGGTGCCGAAATCGCATTATCGGACGTTGGTGAATCTCGTAAAAATCTCAAGCCCTAGCCAGCTATTCAACCCCTCACCGACCTTGGTTGCATTCAAATGCTGGCCGACTAAGCGGCGGGAAAACCTGGAATAGTGGTGACAAGATGTGCTGCATCACGCACGGCGAACAGAACACGCACGAACGATGAATCTGCTTTGAAGGAAACTCGGCCTCACGGTCATCTGCGCAGATCGTTTCAATTCCGAATCTTCGGGCATACTGCGAGACAAATGAAGGTCCGTCATTGCGCATAGGCAAAGCCCGTGAAGAAACAAGATCATTTGTTCTGCATTGCGCCGATGATGGAGTGGACCGATTGCCATTGTCGATACTTTCATCGCGTGCTTTCATCGCACGTGCGGCTCTACACGGAGATGATCACGGCCCAAGCGATCATGTACGGAGACCTTGCGCGCCATCTCGACTTTGATTCGAGGGAACATCCGGTCGCGCTGCAACTGGGCGGTAGTGAGCCGATGGAATTGGCAAAAAGCGCCGCCATAGGTGAGCGCTGGGGATATGACGAAATCAACCTGAATTGTGGCTGTCCGTCCGAGCGCGTGCAGCGTGGCAGCTTCGGTGCATGCCTTATGACCGAACCGAATCTCGTGGCTGACTGCGTCAAGGCCATGGTGGATTGCATCTCCATACCGGTGACCGTCAAACATCGCATCGGCATCGATCGGTGCGAGGACTACGAGTTCGTTCGTGATTTCGTGGGGACCGTGGCGCAGGCCGGGTGCGCCACGTTCATCGTCCACGCGCGCAATGCGTGGCTACACGGTCTTTCACCCAAAGAAAATCGC
>JGI20207J14881_1001015_pt1 | contig 9795 bp, 8 predicted proteins | sample NGESurdeep092012_4_FD_14881 | JGI IMG/M metagenome (IMG submission 14881)
CCGACCTATTCTGATCTCTTTTGCGATCCCACTTTTTGTTATTTGTGGCATCTGCCTGTTTAAAGTCAGCGTCAAATTTTACGCAATTGCCTTCATTTATACACCACATTGTATTATTAAACTGCTCAAATATACATTGTGGTGTATATTTGAACTATTCAAATATGCATTCGGTGTATAGAAAGTCGAAGGAGAACCTATGGGACGCGTGGAGCATTCAGCTCGAACGAGGAAAATCCTCGACCGAAAATTACCTTTACTTAAACCACTCGAGGCACAAACACCGCCAGACGGGTGGATACGCTCGATCAGAGAGAGCCTTCGAATGACCCAATCCCAACTCGCGTTTCGCATGGGCGTCAATCAAAGGGCTGTTAATGCCATGGAATCCTCTGAAATCAAGGGACGAATACAGATGGATTCATTGAAGAGAGCAGCCGACGCCCTGAATTGCGATTTGGTATATGGATTGATTCCTCGTCAACCGCTGGAGGAAATGGTGCGTTTCAGGGCACTGGTCATTGCAAAAGAAAGAATGACATCAATCAATCAAACAATGCGCCTCGAAAATCAACTTCCGAAGTCAGACGAAGAAGTACTCCAGGGGCTCATTACCCACATTCTGAATCAAGACGTATCTCTCTGGGAAAATTCTTTAGACGATGACATCTGAGACAATTGACATACAGGATTCGGGTCACAACACAATTCTCACCGAGGAAGAGAAGGCAGGCCTGCGCCTACCTTTGAATTTCAAGGATGAATTAGACCAAGCTGAAGCAGTCAATATAAGTAAAGCACAAAGTTGGGCACTACTACGGAAACGTTCGATATCGCCAAAGAAAATTTTGACAGAAGAGTGGCTCAAAGGACTTCATGAAAAGATGTACGGAGACGTATGGAACTGGGCGGGAACATATAGACGAAGCGATAAAAATATTGGCGTGGAATGGTGGAAAATTCCAATCGAACTGAAGACGCTTTTAGATGATGCAAACTATTGGATAACTGACACGTCGCCCAATCGACTCTCATCAGATCAAATTGCCATTCAACTTTCACATCGCAGCGTGCATATTCATCCATTTCCCAACGGGAATGGAAGATGGTCCCGCTTACTTGCGGATGTTCTTGTTGTGGGTCTCGGCGAAAAAGCTTTTTCTTGGGGTTCCGGCTCTGTTTTAGATGACAACCTTTTGCGCAGGAACTACATCGACGCCCTTCATGACGCTGATCGCAACTATGACTATCGAGCACTTTCGGCTTTTGCCCGAAATTGAAATAGGTCCAATTGTTTTTTGAGAATAAAGTTGGAGGTTAATACGTTTATGATTTTCTAATCATGATGATCACTCATGCTCCACATTCAGCTCGCGCGCGATCCTTCGATCTGGGATGATCCACATTAAAGCGACTGCGATATAGAGGATGTAAGAAATCAAGGGCACGAAGAACGCAAAAATAATTGCGGTGGCATAGAGAACTGGCGAAATTTTTCCTTTGATATTGCGCCCCAACGCCTGCTTCAGTTTTGATTCGTGGCCATTAGTTTTGATGATGGCAAATTGCAACAAAGCGTAAGCCATCGCTGGCATGAGTAGTGAGAAGCCGTAGAGCGCTGCAGGCGCTTTCGCGCCACCACTTGCTCCAAGCCATGCTGTAGAAAATGGGACAAGCGAGAGCCAGAAGAGGAGATGGGCATTAGCCCACATCGTCCAACCATTTGGGAACTCAATCGCTTTAAGTAGGTAGTGATGGCTATTCCAAATTAATTATATTGAACTCGTACTTCCACTTTTTAGCACCAAAGCTCTTCCCGATTCAAGGCGCGCAATTGGAACTCTAAATGGAGAACAAGATACGTAGTTCAGTCCAAGCTCGTGGAAGAAATGAATACTTCTGGGATCTCCACCGTGCTCACCGCAGATACCGAGTTTGAAATCCGGCCGAAGTGAACGTGCTTGCTCGACGGCAGTGCGAACCAGAATTCCAACTCCTGCTTGGTCTAAAGATTCAAAGGGATTGAAGGGGAGAAGTTCTAGATCCAGGTAACGTGGCAAGAACGTAGATTCCACATCGTCGCGACTAAATGCCCACGTTAATTGAGTGAGATCATTAGTTCCGAATGAGAAAAAGTCTGCGTAATTACCTAATCGACTTGCCGTAATCGCAGCGCGGGGTGTTTCGATCATGGTGCCGATGGGAAAAGTGGTTTTCTGACCAGAACTGGCGAACGTCTTTGCAATTTCCGCTTCAAGAGTTTCGCGCAAAAATAAGAGTTCGCGTTGAGTTGCCACCAAAGGAATCATGACTTCGGGCCTCGGATCGTGACCTAATCTCTTGACCTCGAGGTAAGCATGCACCAGGGCGCGTACCTGCATTTTATAAAGTTCAGGAATAAGAATTCCTAGGCGCACTCCGCGCAGACCAAGCATCGGATTGGATTCATGAAGCCGTTTAACCGCAGCGAATATTGCTTGTTCGCGCGTAGAAATTTCTTCACCTAATGCCTCTGCCCTCGCCATCGTTGCGGTCAGATCGGCAAGTGGTGGTAAGAATTCATGGAGGGGAGGATCGAGAAGTCTTACGGTGACCGGCAACCCGGACATTGCCATCATGATGCCAACAAAGTCGCCGCGTTGAAGTGGTTCCATCTCAGCTATAACTGCGCGCCTGATCTCTTCATTTTCTGCCAATACCAGTCGCTCGACATAGGACCGACGAGGACCCAAGAACATATGTTCGGTACGACAAAGACCCACACCTTCAGCACCCAAAATGCGCGCTCGGATTGCATCTTCAGGAGTATCTGCATTTGCATGGACTTTAAGCAGGCGAATCTTATCCGCATAACAAAGAATTCGATCGACGGCTTTTACAACAGGCGAAGCCTCATCGCTAAACGGTGCCAGGCGTCCCTCTAAATATGAGGTGACGGGTGATGCAATTACAGGAATTGACCCGAGATACACATTTCCGGTCGAACCATCGATAGAAATAGTTTCGCCTTCATAAACGGTCAGACTGCCGCATGTAAATAGGTTTGCGTGTTCATCGACGACAATTGCTTCCGTTCCGCAGATAGCTGTCTTTCCCATGCCGCGAGCTACAACAGCTGCGTGCGAAGTCTTGCCACCACGGCTGGTCAAGATTCCCTCTGACGCAACCATGCCAACAAGATCATCAGGACTTGTTTCACGGCGGACCAAAATAACTTTTTTGCCACTGCGAGCCAAATCAAATGCGCGCCGCGAATCGAAAACAACTTCACCAACGGCCGCGCCAGGAGAAGCTGGAATCCCAGTTGCAATGGGTTGAATCGAGCCGCTCAAATCAAATTGAGGGAACATCAACTGTCCTAATTGATCGCCAGTTGTGCGTTCTAGCGCCTCATCCATAGTGATCTTTCCCTCATCAACCAACTGCGTAGCGATTCTAAATGCAGCTTCTGCAGTACGTTTCCCGACTCGGGTTTGCAGAATCCAGAGCTTCCCTTTTTCTACGGTAAATTCGATATCACACAAATCTCGGTAGTGATTTTCCAGCAGGGTCATCAGCTGTTCCAGTTCCGCGTGGACTTCTGGAGATTTTTCACCGAACTCCACCAATGTCATTGTGTTTCGAATTCCGGCAACTACATCCTCGCCTTGAGCACGCTGAAGATAATCGCCATAGCTGCCTCGCTCTCCAGTGGCGGGGTCTCGAGTAAATGCGACTCCCGTGCCTGAATCCTCTGTCAAATTTCCAAAGACCATCGACTGAATATTTACTGCAGTACCCAGATCTGATGGAATGCGTTCGCGGCGACGATAAAGTTGAGCACGTTCAGAATTCCAAGATCGAAAGACAGCTTCAATGGATTGCAATAAATGTTGGCGCGGATCAGTAGGAAATTCTTTTCCGGTTATGGCTTCGCACACCTTGATATAACCATCTGTTAAAGCTTGTAATCCAGCTACATCAAGTTCTGGTATTCCTTCGACTCCAAAGGTCGAAAGCACACGCACTTCGATCTTGTGAAACTCATCAGGGGACACATCACAAACAATTCGTCCGTACATATCTACAAAGCGGCGATAAGAATCCCAAGCAAAATGTGGATTTCCGGTTTGCTCCGCCATTTTTTGTGCGACCTCTGGTGTCATGCCGACATTCAAAACGGTTTCCATCATTCCTGGCATTGAAAATTTTGCGCCAGAACGAACAGATACAAGTAGTGGCTTCTCGGGATTTGCGAATTCTTTTCCGAGTGAAACTTCGAGGAATTTCAGTGCAGAATCAATTTCAATTTGTAATCCCGGCGGCATAGAACCGATACTTAAAAACTCCCGACACGCAACTGTCGTGATCGTGAACCCTGGAGGCACTGGCAAACCAATGCGGACCATCTCTGCAAGATTTGCGCCCTTGCCACCTAAGAGATCAGATTGAGTACGGTCTCCGACGCTGAATGGGTAAACTAGATTTTCCATAATGGTTTAATCTTTCCACAATCCCTCCAGTCGCGGATTTCATTAATGCCGCATTAGGGCATTTATGGGATATATCCCGAGCTGGATCTTGAATCCGCCTGCTCTTATCGGGAAGTGGCCAATTGGAATGCATGCTGGGCTGTCGTTAACATAGAAATCGTCGATTCTGCGCCTTGATTAAGATTAGGGCCGCGTAGGTGAAGTCCGTCATAACCGCCACCGGTTTCAGGAACGAACATTAATGAGCCCACATCATTGGATCCTTCAAACCAGTTCCATGCGCGCTCAATTTCGACTAACCATTTGGGATCTTCGGTAATTGCCCAGGCCTGTGCGCAGGCACTTGCGATGGCTGCCAATTCAATCGGCTGTTGGTCGAATTCGCATTTAACATCTTGTGGACCACGTCCACCAACAGGAGTAACTGAAAAGTGATCTTGACTTGTTTCCACTTCGATAAGAAAGTCCAGCATGCGAATTCCTTTGTTTATTGTGGCGGGATCTTTTAAAGCTAACCCCGCGAGGAGAACCGCTTGGACAATGGAGCCATTGCTATAACGCAGCCTTGGTTCAGGCCAGAACCATTGCGCAGTTTCATCTGGTGGGAGAAGCCGAGATTGCGCCGCCAAAAGTATTCTTCTGGCTCCGCCTTCTTTGGCAGATGCACGCAAGACTTCACCGGCACCCAAAGTTGCGAAGGTCAGAGACATCAAATCACGTGTCGAGGTTTTTGTGAGTGTGCGGAAGCCGCTCAGGGATTGACTTCGCAGCGATCGGTTGGGTGCATGTACTGCGGCCACACCAAGCGCCCAGATAGCACGTCCCCAACAGTCAGCCGTGGAGGCCTCGTCGGTCCAATTTCCGTTGTCATCCATTCGATTGTGGCAAAAACCCTTTGATGTGATCGCCTTGAGTACGAATTCGAGGTAAACATCCATCAAACTTTCAGAATCTTTATCAAGTTCGGACTCGTGACAGAGCAAGACAATTCCGCGCGCCACGTCATCAACACAATACCCATGTGACGTTCGCGGAATGTCAATATGGGCGTGTTCGTAGAGACCGAGTGATGTACTCAATTGCTTGAGATGCGTAAGCGGCGGCTTTGCTATAAGAAAAGTTGTCATGCGGCCACCGTGGCGTGGATGAGAATGTTTGCAAGTTGGGTGTAGCGACGTGCAACTGCCGGCCAAAGTAATTCAGTTGACATGACACTAGCTTGGCTAGACATCTTTGTCGCCAAATCAGAATCATCGAGTATCTTTCGCAAGGCATCGGCGATTGCGGTGGGATTGCGATGAGCAACGATGATTCCAGCTCCACTTGCGAGCAATTCTCTGGCATAGGGGAATCCAGTTGCGACCACTGGTCTGCGCGCGGCTATTGCCTCGATCAAGACGCCGGAAGTGGCCTGCTCGGTTGAATCGTATGGGAGCAACACAATTGCTGAGGCGGAGATGAGTTTGTCCAACGCATCACTACTCATGTATTCACCTTCTAGGTGAACTGTTTTGCTCAGCCCTAAATCATTGATTTCCCGTTGCAGGCCATTTCGATAACTCTCGCCGTTTCGTTCGAGAACTTTTGGATGAGTTCTGCCTGCCACGAGGTAACGAGGAGCACATTTAAGATCGCGAATTTTGTGCATGGCCTTGATGGCCCATTCAATTCCCTTGCCCGGCCCGATTAATCCCCACGTCAATATCAAAGGTGAATAACTGCCCGTGTTGTGAATTGAATCCGCGACGGGTCTGGCGCCATGTGGGATTACATAAATTTTACGAGGATCGATCTGATATCCAACTACCAACTGGACACGCGCGGACTTACTCATCGTGACAACTGCAGACGCCAAAGAACATAACTCTAGAAAGACGGCTCTTTGACCCGGAGTGGGGTTAGCAAGCACGGTATGAAGCACGACGATTGTTGGAATCTGCAATTCGCTGAGAAGTGTGAGCACTTCATCGCCATCTACGCCGCCATAAATTCCAAATTCATGTTGAATGATCGCAACATCTAATGTGTTCAGGAGATCTATAGCCTTTGCTTTAGAAGCTGGATCACCGGCCTTCATTGTGGCGATAACCTCAGCGGCATTGATCCGCGAAGATTCTTGGGTTTGCGAATCCACTAATTGAATCACGGACGTGCTGTGAGAGCTATCGCTTTTGATAGCACAAATGAGCGATGCGCTAAAAGTTGCAATGCCACAGTGTGTAGGTGGATAAGTGGTGACGAATCCGAATTTTGTTCCCATGTTGCTCTCCCAGCTTTATAAAGAAGCGCAAATGGTGAGTTGAATAAAGCACTCTGGTTGCACCCTTAAATCGATACTAGCCCATTTTGGTCAATCAACACGTTAAAACTTAATTAAAAATTAATTATCAGGGGTTTCACAGCCAATCGAGCGTGGGTCGGAATTTCTCTCAGGTGCGAAAGCGGTTTTGTTGTCGGCAATGCCAGTATGGTGAAAGTAACGAAAGGTGCGCATCCATGATAATTGACCTAGAGCTTTCAGAGACCGACAAACGAGTTCTTGTTGCCCCAAAAGTTGGAGACGTGGCCCTGGTACGCAAAGCGGAACAGATCCTCAAGCCCGACACTTCTCGCGTGATCACCAGGCTCTATTTGCCGGGGCAGGAGATCATTGACGACGGAATATCTCGCGCGGATTCGGTCATCGAGCGGATCATGGAAATGACGGACGAAGAAGTGGCGACGACGCTAGCTGAGACGATTGGGCGTTTCGCTGATCGTCACTCGGATCTAAGGGCCGACCTTGCGGAAAATTTCTCTTTGGTGGCTCATCGACTTCCACGTGCGACAGATATCTCAAAGGAGCGGAGCGAACTTATTGGCGCTTATTTCACTAAGGAATATTCCCTTGAAGGAGCCGCCCTGTTCAATCCTTCCATCGTGCCTCACCCTGATCAAACTGGGTTAGAGCCAGGTGAATTGCGTTTCGTTATGAGCGTTCGAGCAGTAGGTGAAGGGCATATATCAACAATTGAATTTCGCACCGGAGTTGTTCGAGGCGACACCATTCACATCGACGATCCGGGAAAGCACATGCACACGGGACATTCAACTCAGGCAACTATGTCTCGCGAATTCCTTCGCGAATCCTTAGCCGAACGTGGCGAAGCGAAGGCGGCGCATGATCTTCTCAATCTCCTTCCAGAAGCATTTGATGCCAACCATTTAGCAACCGCAATTAGTTCCGTAGAGGGAGATGAACTGACTAGAGGTAGTGCGAGAGAAGTCATTAAGGAAGTTAAATGGATAGTTTCCTGCAACTATAAAGTCGATTTTCCCCATGGTAGTCCTCTTTCAGAGCGCGTTTTATACCCTACCTCGGTGGATGAAAGTCATGGAATGGAGGATGCGCGATTCACCAAGTTCGTCGAAGATGACGGAAAAATCAGTTATTACGCGACTTACACGGCTTACGACGGTTCCAGGGTTAAGCCGCATCTTATTCATACCCATGATTTCGAGAATTTTGATATCACTCGCTTGATTGGGCCCGCTGCAGTCAATAAGGGGATGGCGATTTTTCCGCGGAAAGTCAATGGTGAATATCTTTCGCTATCGCGTTGGGATAGAGAGAACATAAGCATTGCTCGCTCGGCCGACTCCTGCTCTTGGGGGAACGCAGTTGATTTGCTCGTCCCAGAACAACCTTGGGAATTCATTCAACTTGGCAATTGCGGATCTCCCATCGAACTTCCAGAAGGCTGGTTGGTCATCACCCACGGAGTGGGACCGATGCGCGAGTACGCAATAGGAGCAATTTTGCTCGACTTGGAAGACCCGACCAAGTTAATCGGTTCATTAAGTCAGCAGTTGCTGATTGCCAATGATGAAGAGCGAAACGGATACACACCGAACGTTGTGTATTCGTGCGGCGCCCTCCTTCACGACCAGACCTTGGTTTTGCCTTACGGAATTAGTGATGCGGCGATTCGCTTCGCGTTTATCAACGTGCCCGAGTTGTTAAATGCGTTCCGTACGAATATATAAGCATCTCAATAACGAGCAAATTCACCTTTAATCCGGATGATCTGCGTTGATTTCCCGTGCGAGCCTTCAGGTTTAAACGCCGCCGGCGGTTTTAATGATGGCGATTACCGCGTCACTAAATGCCTCTCGGCGATTTGAGGGCACAGCGCTGGCTCGATGGCTCACACCACGAAGGTGACATTTTGTTGCTGACAAACCCAGATATTTCCCAGTTTCGGTGCTATTTTTTATCCACTATTCCCCAGTAGCAGTAGCCCAGTTTGCAGTTTACCTATCGAAAGGTTGGCTACACCCTATGGAGGGAATTAATCTTTCGCGCGTCACGCGAACCTACATATTTGGCAACGAAGAATTCAATGCGCTGACCCAAGTCGATCTCCAGATTGCAAGCGGCGAGTTCGTCGCAATCACTGGGCCATCCGGCTCTGGTAAATCCACTCTTGCAAACATTATCGGAGGGCTAGACAAACCAACTTCGGGAACCGTGACCGTTAACGGTCAAGATCTCTCCAAACTAAAAGATGCTGCGCTTAGTGCTTACCGGAACAAGACAATCGGATTTGTGTTTCAGTCTTTCAATCTCAAAGCAGATAGTACCGCGCTCGAGAATGTGATGCTCCCTCTTATTTTTGCGGGAATGTCTCGTAAGAAACGTAAAGCTCGCGCTACAGAATGTTTGGAGCGGGTTGGCATGTCTGATCGTATGAGTCACCTCCCAAATCAACTTTCTGGTGGACAACGCCAGCGAGTAGCAGTGGCTCGCGCCCTTGCCAATAAGCCGAGTGTGATCCTGGCCGATGAACCCACAGGCAATCTCGATAGCGCAAGAGGCGCGGAAGTAATTGAAATGCTTATTGATCTTAATCGTGATGGCATCACACTTCTTGTTATTACACATGACAAAGACGTGGCCAGACATGCGCGCCGAAGGATCGAAGTGCGCGATGGCTTAGTTCATGAGAAGGGAGAATGAAAATGAGATTCCTTGACTATCTCGGACTTTCTCTTCGGAGTCTGCGTCGTTCTCGTATGCGTTCAGTGCTCACGATCTTTGCCATTGTTATTGGTGCAACGGGTATTACTGTCATGCTGACATTTGTAACCAGTGCAAAAAAAATAGCCGTTGCCTCCATGGTGAAAACCGGTGAGATAAGGCAGATTCAAGTTGCGCAATCAACAAATTTGTCATATGACCCAACTGGAAATTCTGGCGGAAATGGTGGTGGGCCACAATCGGGTAGTTCCGCAAAAACCACCCCACTAACCCCAGCATTGGAAGCTAAAATCGCACAAATTC